>NPIF01000095.1_pt1 | contig 81700 bp, 61 predicted proteins | sample 8637461 | NCBI WGS metagenome assembly NPIF01 (sample SAMN07420641, study PRJNA396082) | bioreactor metagenome | isolation source: sample BR12 brine-fed electro-methanogenic bioreactor BR | place: Japan: Kochi | collected 2016-12-09 | reverse complement strand
GGATAAGATGCGATTGCCCTGCCCTGGCGCCCCGCATGCAGCCTCCCCCAAACAGGGCAAGCCCCTACCCCCGCTCGCACGGTGCCGCACGACGATCGCCGCCTGGCATCGCCACTCTGACCGCAAATGTCGGAGCCGGCACATCCGCGCAACGCCCCCGCCGCAAACCAGCGGCCGCATTTGCCGGTTGACCCGCGCGACGCCGCCCGGATACTCTGTCGCGGCCATCGGTAGGGCGGGCCGTGCCCGCCTTCGGCCATCCGCCGGTCAGCAGGTGCACAACGACTCGTCCTCGCCACAAGGAGCCCGCAATGTCTCATCTGGTGCGCTTCGGGGTCTCCATGGATGCGGAACTGCTCTCCGCCTTCGACCACCTCATCGAGCGAAAGGGCTACGCCAACCGCTCCGAAGCCCTGCGCGACCTCGCCCGCGAGGCCGTCGTCAGCGCCCGCTGGGCAGACAAGGTCGAGCCCACCGTCGCCGCGCTCTGCCTGGTCTACGACCACCACCTCCATGAATTGTCGGCCAAGCTGACCAGTTTACAGCATGACTTCAAACACGATATCGCCAGCACCCTTCACGTCCACCTCGACCACCGCTATTGCCTCGAGGTCATCATCCTTCGCGGACCGGCCGGCGACGTCCAGGCGTTCGCCGACCGCATCATCGCCCTCCGCGGCGTCAAGCACGGCAAACTGGTCATGACCGCCACCGGCGCCGGTCTCGACTGAGGTCACCGCCGCACCCCGACGCGGCGCCCCCGGCGCCACAACCACCGAGCAAACGCCAACTTCCGCGTGGGTTGACAGTTTCACCTATGTGATTATCTTCGATATGCTACGCACTCGCAGCGGATGTGGCGGAATTGGCAGACGCGCTGGCTTCAGGTGCCAGTTGGGGCAACCCAGTGGAGGTTCGAATCCTCTCATCCGCATAACGGACGGAAGGCAGCCCGGCTCTGGCTTGGCTGCCTTCTTCTTTGGTCCCGCCGTCAGCCGGCCGACGGCGCCTCCGAAGCGTGCCCCCAAGACGCCCCGCCCTGTCGCGACGCCCCATCCTGTCGCGACACCCCATCCTGTCGCGACGCCTCGGCCCGGTAAACCGGATAATTCCCCCGCGCCTCCGCGGCGACCTGCGACGGCCGGCGACTCGGCAACGAAAAGTAGAACGTCGTCCCCTGCCCCGGCGCCGAGTCCACCCAGATCCGCCCCCCGTGCGACTCCACCGCCCGCTTGCAAATCGCCAGACCGATGCCCGTGCCCGGATGCTCCTCGCCGTGGAGCCGCGTGAACACATCGAAGATCCGCTCGGCATCCTCTGAGGGAATACCGATGCCATTGTCTTTCACGCTGAACACCCAATCCGGGCCGTGGAACTCGGCCGACACGTGGATACAGGGTCGCGCTTCGCCGCGGTACTTGATCGCGTTGGTCAGCAGATTACTCGCGAGCTGCGCCAGGCGCGTCGCATTCCCCCAGATGCGCGGCAGCGGATCGCGCGTGATTTGCGCCTCCGCCGATTCGATCATCGGCTTGAGCTCGTCAACCACCTGCCCGAACAACCCGTCGCAGTCGACCTGCACACAGTCGTCCTGGTCTTCCCCCGTGCGGGCGTAGAGCAGCAGGTCGTCGATGAGGCGGCGCATGTGCTCGGTCGTCTTCATGACGTGGCCCACCCGCTCCCGGCTCGCCGTGTCGCCATCCAGCGCCTTGCTCAGTAGCTGCAACTCCATCTGCATGACCGCCAGCGGCGACTTGAGATCATGCGAAACCACCCGCGTGAACTGATCCAACTCCCGGTTGGTGCGCTCCAGCTCGGCCGCGTAATGCTGGAGGTGACTTTGTACGCGCTTGCGCTCCACGGCGTAGTAGATCGCCCGGGACAGCAGATCCGCGGTCACCCGCGATTTGACGATGTAGTCCTGGGCCCCCTGCTTGACCAGATCCAGCGCAAAATCAAACTCCTCCAGCGACGTCAACACAATGATGGGCAAATCGGGCGCCGCCGCAATCATCCGCGGCAGCGTCTGCTCGAACGGGCTGTCCGGCAGGCGCAGATCGAGCAGAACGACGGCGAAGTTGTCTTCGGCCAGGGCGTCAACCGCCGCCGCGAACGTGCTGACCCGGTGCACCTCCGCCGGCGCCGGGCGAATCTGGCGCAGCCGCCGGCCGATCAGGCGCGCGTGGTCGGCATCATCCTCCACGAGCAGGACGCGCAGAGAGTCGCTGTGCATGCGGGTCATCCTCAAAGAAGGCTCAGGTCTTCGGCGGTGGGCTCCACACCCCCCAGTACAGGCTGAGATCGTGCACCATCTGGCGAAATCGCGTGAAATTCACCGGTTTCACAATATAGCTGTTGGCGTGCTCCGCGTATGCCTTTTCCCGATCAGTCTCGGCGTCCGAGGTGGTCAGCACCACCACCGGGATCGCCTGGAGTTCTGTGTCCGCCTTGATGATCTTCAGCAATTCGTGCCCGTTCAGCTTGGGCAGCTTGAGATCCAACAGAATGATGTCCGGCCTGGGCCGGTCGGCATATTCGCCCTCCCGACGGAGATACGCCAGCGCCGCCTCCCCGTCCGCCACCCGGTGGATCAGGTTGGCCACCCGGTTGCGCTTGATCGTGCGCAGCAGAATCTCCGCGTGGTCATCGTCATCTTCGACCAATAGAATATTCATCAAATGCGGTTGCATGCAATCATCCATTGTCCGAAGAGCCGCGGCCGGCGTCCCCCCCGCGCGGTTCATTGGGAAACTCTACCCAAAACGCAGCCCCATTACCAGGGCTCGAATCCACCCCGCAACGCCCGCCATGCGCCTGTACGATCTTGGCGATCAACGCCAGGCCGACCCCCGTGCCGCCTTGCCCCGGCTCGGCTTGCTCGAACAGCCGAAAGATACGCTCGTGGTGCGCCGCGTTGATTCCCGGACCGTTGTCGCGCACCCCAATCCGCGTACCGCCCGCACGCTGCTCAGCGCTGACCCAGATCTTGGGCTCGGCACGCGTGCAACCGTACTTTACGGCATTGGTCAGAAGGTTTTGCAGCACCTGCTGAAGCCGACGCGGGTCGGCGTGCACCGCTGCGAGCGGTCGCTCCACGATCAACTCCGCGCCCACCCGGTGGAATTCCTCCGCCAGATCCTGCCGCAACTGGTCAACCAGCGTCTCGAGGTCCACCGGTCGCGACTCGTCCTTGACTCTACCCACCCGGCTCAACTCCAGCAGGTCGTCGATGAGCTGACTCATGCGCGTCGCGGCGCCGCCGATGCGATTCAGCCCGTCTGTCACCTCCGGTCTGACGTTTTCGCCAAGGTCTTCGCGCAGCAGCCCTACGAATCCAAGCATGGTCACCAGCGGCGACTTCAGATCGTGCGACACGATATACGCGAACTGCTCCATCTCGGCGCTTTTCGCCTGCAACTCTGCGTTGAGTCGGCGCAACTGGGCGTCGTGACGCTTGCGCTCGGTAATGTCCCGCTCGACGGCCGACAGCCCCACCACCCGACCCGCATGATCCTGAATCGGGCTCACCGCCAGCCACACGTCGATCCGCCGCCCATCCTTGCACTGCCGCACGGTCTCGAAATGGGCAATCTTCTCTCCGCGCTTCACCGCCGCTCGATACCGCGCCAGCTCTTCACGGTACTCGGCCGGGACGATGATCTCGATCGACTGTCCAATGACCTCGTCAGCCGTATGCCCGAACGTGCGCTCCGCCGCCGCGTTCCACGTCAGAATTTCGCCATCCAGCGACTGCGAAATGATCGCGTCCGACGATGTCTCCACAATCGCCGCCAGCCGGGCCATGCTCTCCTCCGCCCGCCGAATGTCCGTAATATCCACCGTCGCGCCGGTCATCAGCGCCGATTCGCCCTGGCTGCCTCGAACCACCTTGCCGCGATCGCGCACCCAGCGGACCGCCCCATCGGGACGCACGATGCGGAATTCCGCATGGTACTCACCCTCCGGTTCTTCGATCTGGCGAAACACGCGATCCAACACGCCACGATCGTCCGGGTGAATGCGCGACTGATAATCCTCGACCCGGCGCGTCCCCCCCGTCTCGGACAACCCGAAAATCCGGTTGAGGCCCGCGTCCACCGTGCTGCGCCGCGTCCGCAGATCCAGTTGATAGGTCCCGATCTGACCGGCCGACAACGCCAGTTGCAGCACCTCCGCCTGCCGCACCAGCTCGCTCTCCGCCTTGCGACGCTGGGCAACCTCCTTTTCCAGCTTGAGATTGACTTCGGTGATGCTGGGCAGCCGGAGAATCTGCGGGCCGTAGTACATCAGGTACGTGACCGTCGCCCAGGAGACCACCGCGGTCACGGCCTTCGCGATCGCCGCGATCCGGTACACCGGGTGCCAGAAGATCACCGCCTCCAGCAGGTGCGTCGTTCCGCATGCCAGAATGAACGCGACGAACAGCCACAGCACTTTGGGAAAAGCAATGTCGCGCCGCCGCCGTGCCGCGATCGCGATCAGGATCGGGATGGCCATGTACGCCCCCCAGATCCCCAGATCCGAGACGATGTGCGTCCAGCCGTGAACCTCCGTCCATTTGCCGCAGTGCCAGCGCGGCGGAAAGTCCGACGTGTCGAACAGCACGCTCACAAAATCCGGCATGGCGCTACACCTCGCGGAAGCCAGAGTCCAAAGGGGGTATTCACCGAATCGCGGGCATTATAGCCGTTCAGTCACAACGAACCATCCAGGATTCACTCGGTCCATTCAATGCAGGGCTAACAAATCCGTAATCTCGCACAGGTCCCTTGCGACCGCCGAGATGGGCGATGAAACGAATCCGCGTCCACCTGGCAATCCTCCACACCATCTGGACAACGCTCTTTCCAGCCCGCAAGCCGTCACCCCTGGCCAACATCCTGCCCCCGCCTCATCGCCTTGTTGTTTTTCCGGTGGCCCCATCGGCGACCGCCATTTACTAACGGGGAATTCAACCACTGTTCACCCCGCCTTCATGACCGCCCGCCTATGCTCTTGCTGTTATGCGGCCGGGGAGTGCCGCTGAAAAAACTAAGGACACAAGGACAACTGCTGACAACAGCAAAAAGGAGAGGTAACCATGATGGCAACAACTATCCGCAGAGGCATCGCCGTACTGGCCGTGGGCGCCATGGTCAACGTGGCTCTGGCCGGCGACGGAGAGAAGACCGGAAAGTACGATCACGACAAGACGAAACACTCCAAGGCCTACGACCAGCAATGCGAGAAAGAGTGGAAAGAGGTCGTCCAGCAGATCAAGCAGGACGGCATCACCCTCGAAGAGGCCATCGCCAAGGCCACCGATAAGACGGGCGGAACGGCGATCAGCGCCCGCGTGCTCACCGCGTCGGCCGAGGCCCGCGAGTACGATCGCTACCCCGATCCCGACCCGCGCATGAGCGGCCAGGATCAGGGCATGCACCGCGACAAGGACAAGGACAAGGACAAGCACGGCGACTGGGATCGTGACGACAAGGATCGCGGCCAGCACGACAAGGACCGCATGGGCCGCTCCGCCCAGTCCGGTCAGCACGGGCAGAAGTCCGAATACTGCATCGAGGTCGTCTGCCGCACCCAGGACGGCGCCTTCAAGCTCGTCTCCATCGACGGCCTCCAGGGCAACATCAAACGCACGAGCGAAATCTCCGAAACCCGCTACCTGGCCAGCAACAACTTCAGGGATAACGACTTCAAGGATAAGGATCGGGAGCGCATGAGCCGCGGGCACAAGGACCTCGCGACCAATCGGCTGGTCAAGGCCAGCACGCTCGAAAACTCCACGGTCAAGAGCCGCGACAACCAGGAACTCGGGCACATCGCCGACCTGGCCGTCGACCCGCAGAGCGGGCGCATCCCCTACGCGGCCATCTCCTTCGGCGGCTGGCTCGAAATGGGCGACAAGCTCGTGGCCGTCTCCCTGGACGAACTCGACATCCAGAGCGAGGACCGCATCACGCTCAACGTGACCAAGAGCCAGATGAAGAAAGTCCAGGGCTTCGACCAGGATGACTGGCCGACGCGGCCCAACGCCAGCTTCGTCACCGCCCAGGCCCTGACCGGCAACACCGACAGAGACGACCGTGATGAGCAGATGCAACGCATCACCCGGGTCAAGAAGGCCTCCGACCTCATCGGGATGGAGATCAAGAACCGCCAGGACGAAGACCTCGGCAGCGTTGAGAATCTCTACGTCGACCCCAACGAGTCCCGCGTGTGCTACGCCGTGGTCTCGCACGGCGGCTGGCTGGGGATGGGCGACGAGTTGCTGGCCGTCCCGTGGGAGAGCCTCAACCTCAATCCCGACGGCGACGGGCTGGTCCTCAACATCTCCAAGGACCGCCTGAAAAACGCCCCGGTCGCGTCCAAGAAGAACTCCAGCGACTGGACCGACAAGGAGTGGATCGTCAGCGTCTACCGCTTCTACGACGTTGAGCCCTACTGGGAGGAAGGCCACATGGAGCGGAACCGCCGCAGCACCAGCCGATAAGCGGCGCCGCCGGCCCAAGAGAGAGAGCACAAAGCGTGTAAGCGCAGAAGCACGAAGTGGAGAGTAGAGAGCCAGGCCAACGCGGACCGACCGTCCGCGCCGGCCCAACAAACGGGGCAGGTTCGTTCCATCGAGCGAACCTGCCCCGTTTTGCGTTACGTCATCCATCTTGTCGACCGCTGTCCGCCCATCTCGCCTCCCTCCAGCGGTCACTTGGACAGCCCGGGCTATTCACTGCCCGCCGGTGGGCGCATGCGAAACACCTGGTACAACGGACGACCGCCGCCGCCCTTAGCCTGCGTGGAATACGACAACACCGCCACATCTGAAGAACGGTGCAGAAGCTGCGCCATCGCCACGTGATCCGCGTCCACAATCGCCCACCGCGCGCCGAAATCAGTGAGGATGTCATCCACAGTCACGCGCACCCGATCCTTCGCGCCCGCGCCCGCCGCACCGGCCGGCGCCGCGTCGGCCGTGCCCCGCCGAGCCCCCGGGTGATCCGCAAGATCAATCGTGGATGGCACGTTCGCCCGGGTGATCCGCACGTACTTCTCCCACAGAACCGGATCGCGGGCGTGCGTGAACTTGGGGTCCAGCCCCACGATGTAGCGGTTGCGATGGTTGCAATAAAAGAAAACCCCAAAGGTGTCCCAATCGTCGGTGAAGATGATCTCCCCCGGCGCCGAGTGATCCGCGATCCAGCCCAGGGCGTCGCTGACCGCGGCCAGGTTGAACTTGCACCGCTGGCTACGCTGCACCCCGACCAGCGGACCGGCTGCCGCCAGCAGCGCCGCCAGGCAAAGGCTCGCGCCCAACAGCGTCCTGACGCCCCATTCGCCCCGAACCGGCCGCCGCGCCAACTGCGACGAACGCGCCGCCCGGACGATCAACGCCGCCAGCACGGCGCCTAGCACCACCCACAGCCACGGGGGCAATGCCAACGCCGCCAACGGCAACTCGCGCCCGCGAAACGCTGCCGCGACCACCCCGCCGACCAACGCCACCAACACCGCCGCACAGGCCGCCATGATCCCGCTGCGCGTCACCATCTGCCGCAGCGACGCCGCACTCTCGCTGCCCGACCGCGCCCCCGCGACGCGCCCGCCCCCCGGCTCGACAAACGCCATCACCGCCAGCGCCGACAATCCCGCCAGCCACAACCGCCACTCCGCAATCAGCGGCTCAATGTGCAAGCGCGGCCCGATCGCGATCACCGCGCCCGCGAGCATGCCAAACGCCACACCGGCCCCGAAGAGCCGCGATCGGCCGGCGCCGGGATCGCCCGCCTCCGCCGGCCCGGCCGGCGCCCCGGCATGCATCGGCCGCCACAGGTACGCGCAGCTCAGCAAACTGAACATGGGCCAGTACTCGATGAACCGCCGCGCCTTCAGCGTCAACAGCAAAAATGCAAAGTTGATGATCAGCAGCGCGGTCTCCGCAACGCCGAATCGCGGACCGCGCCGCCCGCGCACGCACAGCGTGACCCCCAGCAACACCAGAATGGCCGCCGACATCTGCACGAAAAACCACGCCGGCGTATAGCTCTTCCACTCGCGCCCCACGGGAATGTCCGGATCGAGCCCGGAGCCGAACACCTGGATCTGCAAAAACTCAACGGCGCTCCACCCACCGTACGGGTGAATCACCAGCCCCGCCAACCAGCCCGCCGCGGCGTACACCGGCAGCCGCCAGTTCGGCCGGTCCGCCGAAGCCGGATCCAGCCACCCGGCCATCACGAAAGCCCCCACCAGCACCGGCGTATAGAGCAGCGCCCCGAAGTACAGGTGGATGTATAGGAAAATCAGTACCCCCACCGTCCGGTGGCGCCCCCGCATGATCGCCAGCAGAATCGCCAGCATGCACAGCAGCGACGGGCACATCGCCCGAATGTACATGTGCCGCGCGAAGAACTGGTTGGGCAGCAACAGGAAGATCACCAGCCACACCGGCCGGTGGCGCACCCCGCCGGCGATCAGCAGCAGGTTCAGCGCCAGCATTACCCCGCCGAAGCACACCGCGTTGAACCAGCGGGCCGCCTGCATCGGGTCGCCCGCCCCCAGCAGCGCGCACACCCGCACCCCCGCCGCCAGCACCACGTGAAACCCATAGTGATGGCTGACGAACTCGTCGGTGAAGATCGTCGTGGTCAGCCAGTCAAACGTGTCGGGCAGCCCGATCTCCGGCAGCAGCAGCGCCATCTTGAGATGGTAAAACGAGTCGTTCCCCGGCAAGCCGCGTTGACCCGCGGGCGCCGCGTACAGAAAACTCATCAACACCACGCCGAGCAGAAACCACGCGAACAGTTCCGCCAGGTGGTCGCGAACCAGCCGCCCCCCTGCGTATGCAGATTCCCCCTCCGCGCGTCCGCCCGACGCCAGTGCCGGGGCGACGCCCGACGTCGGCGCTGCGGACGCCCTGGGCACGCGTGCGAACATTTCCGGCTCCCTCCACTGCCATCGACCTGCGCCGGCCGGCCCCACAGGCCAAGCCCGACGATCAAATCAGTGTGCTCGATTCCCGAACAAACGTCCAGCCGCAGTTGACTTGCCCGCCCGTCGCCGCCCGGTTACGCTGAATGCCGTCGTAAGCAACCTCTGCGCGTGCAGACGAAGAAACCCCGTAACCTCCATTGGAGATGACCAGCCATGACCGGCTTTTTCACCGCCTTGATCACCGCCCTGGTGGGTTGGCCGCTCGCGATCCTCAGTTCCCTGCTCTTCGGTTTCGCGAACGTGTTCGGCTAACCGGCCCGCAGCGTCGGCGCCCCATCGCCTCGGTCCACCGGGCGATCGGGCGCCGACGAGCACCGCCCCCGCGAGACGTTTCGTCCGCCCCGCCATGCGGCGCCATCCCGCACCCCAAAACCACCAGCAAGTCGCCATTTAGAAAATACCTACGCACTTGACGCCCGCGCGACGTCGCCGATCCCACCGTGCATTTTCTCCTTCGCTTTATTTGCCGCAGCGACATTGTAATCCCGAATTCTAACAGCGCCTGCTAACGGCCTTAGCGTGGTCGCGCTTTACTTTGTCCAGCCTCACAATTCCGCCGATGGGTAATTTACCTAACACCCTCTCCGCGGCCAGCGCGCCGCAACGCCACTTGCCCGGATCCCGGCGAACAGGTGCGACTTTTTGCCGCGATTTCGCGCGCCGTGCGCGCGCCGTTTCCGTTTGTTGAATAGAGACCCCGATGCAACCGGCTCAACCGGGGTCCCCTGCGGACAACGCGCGCCGCCGCAGCACGCACCGCATCAACGCAACGCCGTACAGACAAGGGGCGTCACGATGAGCCCATCCCCGCTGGAATCCACAATCTATGCCATGGCCTGTCACCTGGAGTTGCAGGCCACTCTGCGCCGCGTCGGCCTGACCCTGGGCGCGGCGTGCCGCACCTGCGCCGACGCCTCCGAGTTCCTGTCGACCCTTAATAGCAGCGGTCCCACCTGCATCGTCACTCTGCTGTCCGACGATTCCCCCGCCGTCCCCGCCCTGCTGGACCAACTAACGCGAGACGCGAGCGCGGTCCAAGTCGTCCTCGCGTCCGACGGCGCTGCCATTCCCACCATCGTCCAGGCCATGCGCCTCGGCGCTGTCGACGTGACGCCTCCACCACATGAAGAAGATCGCCTCGTCCAGGCGGTCGCCGTCGCCCTCGAACAAAGCCGGCAGCAACTCGCGGCCCAGCATCGGCGGGCCGACGCGCGGCGCCGCATGGCGGCGTTGACCCCGCGCGAACGCGAGGTCATGGCCCTGGTCGCCCAGGGAATGACCAACTGCGGCATCGCAGAACACCTGCACATCAGCGCCCGAACCGTCGAGACCCACCGCGGCGAAGTCATGAAGAAGACCCGCGCCCACTCCCTCGCCGAACTGGTTCGTCTGACGCTCCTGCTGTCGCCCGAAACGATGGCCACAAGACGCCGCTGGTCCACCGCCCAACCCCTACCCCGCCCCGCCATACCGGCTGGTTGAACCCGGCGGCGCCCACCCCAGCGCACTTTTTTCCATTGTGCCTGTCCGCTTTCCACCTCGGAAAACGTTTTCATCCTCGGCCGCGGAATCGTGCGCCCCGACCACCGTGTCGGCCGATTCCGACCGCCAATGCCATTTGGCCCGGGGACCGCCCATGAAAACGAGAACACCTCCACCAACCATCGCCCTTCTCAGTCTGGCGGCCGGTGAGCATAGGCTGGTTCAGCACGCTGCGTCGGTTTGTGGCCTCTCCTGCCAGTCCTACGCCTCCACCGAGGCCTTTCTGGCCGCCCCGACCGCCTGCAAGCCAGGCTGCCTCGTTGCCGACCTGACCGCCAACGGCCCAGCGGTTTGCGAACTCGCAACCCACATGTTGACCGCACGCCTCTCCTGCAAACTCCTGCTGTTCGCCGACGCCGATGACATCGAGCAGGTGGTCCGCGCCATGCAGCTCGGCGCCCACGACGTCCTCACCCGCCCCATCGACCTGCCGGACCTGGTCTGCGACCTCCAGGACGCCGTGCACGCGAGCCGGGACGAGCACGTCAACCTTCAGTGGCAACAGGAATGCCTCCGCCGCCGGGCCATGCTCTCCCCGCGCGAAGCCGCCGTCCTCGACCTGGTGCTCGCCGGACTCACCAATCGCCAAATGGCCGACCAGCTCGGCATCAGCCATCGCACCATCGAGGTACATCGGGGCCGCATCATGCGCAAATTCCACGCCAACACCGTCCCGGAAATGGTGCGCGTCGCGGTGACCGCCCAGGTCGTCGACGACATCCTGTCCCACCAACTCAGCGGCGCGCCCCCGTACAACGCAGAGGCAACTCCGCCGACGCGTCTGAACACCGCCGGCTGACCGCACGCGCCCCCATTCCCGCGCGGTCGTATCTCTCCCGCCGACGTTCTGGTAGCATGGCGTTTCACCATTACCTGCAACCCCCTGGTGCTGCCATGACTACATCCGCATCATCCGATCATCGCCAGCCGCCCCGTTCGCGGCGCTTCGCACCCGCCCTCATCGGCCTGCTCATGCTCGCCGCGGTCGGCTACCTGGCGCTGCCCAAGCTGTTCCGCGCCGGCGCGCCGGCGCCCAACGACCTCAATGTCCTGCTGATCACCCTCGATACCACCCGGGCCGACGCGCTCGGCTCCTACGGCGCCGCCGCCGCACGCACGCCGCATCTCGATCGGCTCGCCCGCGGCGGCGTACGCTTTGCCGCGGCATCCACCTGCACCTCCCTCACCCTGCCGTCACATTGCAGCATTATGACCGGCACGTATCCCTTCGTTCACGGCGTCCGCAAGAACGGCGTCAATCGCCTCGCCGATGAGAGCGACACGCTGGCCGAAGCCCTGTCCGCCTCAGGCCGCACGGCTCACGCCCTGGTCGCCTCCTTCGTGCTCAACCGCATGTTCGGCGTCGATCAGGGCTTCGCCGTCTACAGCGACGTGGACCGCCAGGCCGGCGCCATCGCCCTGCACGAGGAACGCAGCGGAGACGCCGTCTGCGACGAGGCCCTCGCCACCCTCGCCAGCATCGGCGGCGAGCCCTTCTTCCTCTGGGTGCACTTCTACGATCCGCATTATCCCTATCGACCCGCCAACCCCGGCAATACCGAACCCCGCGCCGCCTACGCCGACGAGGTCGCCTTCGTCGACCACCAGGTCGGCCGATTGATGCAGGCCCTTCACGATCACGGACTTGAGCGCCGCACCCTCGTCGTGGTCGTCGGCGATCACGGCGAGGCCTTCGGCGAGCATGACGAATACCAGCACGGCTACTTCGTCCACGATACCACCGTCCACGTCCCCATGATCTTCCACTGTCCCGGGCTCCTCCCCGCCGGACGCGTCGTCGACGCCCGCGTGCGCACGATTGACCTGGCCCCCACCGTGCTCGACCTGCTCGACCTGCCCCCCTTGCCCCGCGCCCAGGGCGAAAGCCTGCGGCCGCTGCTGACGGGCGACGCCACCGACCTCGGCCTCGAGGCCTACGCGGAATCGCTCGAAGCCCACGCCCAGTTCGACTTTTCCCCCCTGCGCAGCCTGCACAGCGGCGACTGGAAATACGTGCTCGCCCCCCAACCGCGCCTCTTTAATATCAGCGTTGACCCGCATGAAACCCAGAACGTCCACGCCGCCCGGCCAGCCGTCGCAGCCCAGATGCGCCAGACCCTGCACGATCTGGTCGCGGCCGCTCCGCCGCCCCTGACGGCCGACACCGGTCTCACCCTCAGCACGGCCGATCGCGCCCGCCTTGAGGCCCTCGGCTACGTCGCCGGCCACGACGACGCTCTCGCCGCCGACGGCGAACTGAGCCTCTTCGAGCCCCAAGGCGAAGACCCCCACGACCACACCGCACTCTTCAATCTGTATTCCCAAGCGCACTGGGCCCTGATGGCCGGGGAATTGGCCCTCGCCCAGAAGCTGCTCGACGAATTGCTCATCCTCCGCCCCGACGCCGCGCGCATCCGCTGCGACCTGGCCTACCTGCACCAACAACAGGGCCGCCTCGATCAGGCCGACCAGGCCTTCCAGCAGGCCATCGCAGCCGCCCCCCGCGACGGCTACATCCGACGCATGTACGGGGGCCTGCTCATGCGCCAGCAGCGCTGGGCGGACGCCGCCGACCAACTCACCATCGCCGTCACCGAACGGCCCGACGACCTCGACGCCTGGTACAACCTGGCCGTTTCGGCCGCCATGCAGGGGCAGTTTGCCGAGTCGCGGGCCCACCTGGAGCGCGCCCTGGCCATCGATCCCCACCACGCCAGCGCGCTCCACGCCATGGGCGCCGCGTTCATGCAGGAGGGCGACTACGCACAGGCGGCGCAGTACTTCCGCCAGGCCCTCACCGTCGACCCGGACCACCCCCGCGCACGCCAGGACCTCGCCCGGGCCGAGCAGCATCTGTCCGATTAAGTGGGATACCCAAGAAGTGTACGGCGCGTCCAGCGCCGCCCGCGTTCGGCCAGCGCCGCTCGCAGCACGGCCTCACGCGACCAGCGGATTGGCCCGGTTCCGGTAGTTGAGCCAGAGCACGAACACGCACGCCGCAGCAATGGCGCTATTGATCCCCGCCGACGCAAACTCCAGCAGCACCAGCTTGCCGATCGCGAACATCAACGCGTAGAGCCCCACCGCCCCCGTCACCCAGCCAATGATGAACTGATGCCAGTTGCCGTCCACCTTCACCTCGGGGCACTGCCGCGCCACCGGCCCCCACAGCATCCGGGCCGGACGCACCTTGCGATAAAACGTCGCCAGCTTCTCCGGGTCCGCCGGCGACGTCAGAAACGTCACGATCAACCAGGTCGGGGTCGTCAGCGCCACCGTCAGCACGATGCGAAACGCCGCCGTCCAGCCCAAGTCGAAATGGTCGCTGATCAACGGCAGCGACGTGGTCACCACCAGCGAGGCGATCATCGCGGAGATCTCGCTCCACGCGTTGATCCGCCACCAGAACCAGCGCAGCATCAGCACCAGCCCGATGCCCGCCTGGAGATTAAACAAAATCACCACCGCGTTGGCGATGCTCTCCATGAAGTAGGCGACCACCAGCGCCAGCGCCGCGAAAAACAACACGGCCCACCGCGACATCGTCACGCAACGCCGCTCGCCCGCGTCGGGATTGATGAACCGCTGATAAATGTCCACCACGAAGTACGACGCGTTCCAGTTGAGATGCGTGTCCACCGTGGACATGAACGCCGCCAGCAGCGACGCGATCATCACCCCCCGCACGCCGATCGGCAAAATCTCCATCATCAGCCGCGGATAGCCCGACTCGGGGTCGTCAATCTGCGGGTAGTACAGCAGCGCGACCAGCCCCACCACGACCCACGGCCAGGGCCGCAGGGCAAAGTGGGCAATGCTGTACCACAACGCCGTCAGCACCGAATCCCGCTCCGTCCGCGTGCTGAACATCCGCTGCGCCGCGAAGTTCCCGCAGTCGCCCCACCACAACACCCCGAGAAACACCGCGAACGTCGACAGCGGCATCCACTCCGAATCCGCCCGGGGAATGAAGTTCAACACCCCCGCCGCCTTGTCCGCCCCGAACTGCTCCACCAGCCGCGCCTTCATCTCCACCATGCCGCCGACCGAATCCACCGCGAACACCGCGAACACAATCGCCGCCGCCATGGCCACGCCGAACTGGAACAGGTCCGTCACCACGATGCCCCAAAAACCGCTCAGCGCCGTGTACAATGTCGCCACGCCAAACAGCGCCAGCAACACGAACCACTTCCACAAATCCACCGTGCCCGGCGTCCAACCCAGCGCGCCTTCCAGGCTCGTCTGCCATGCGTCGATCCAACCCGGCCGGCTCAGCGTCTCCGCGACGATCTTCTGCATCGCCAGCATCACCCATGCCAGCGTGCAGGTGCTGAAGATCACCGACGTGTAGACTGCCTTGAATCCGCGCAAAAACGCCCCGCTCGAACCCCCGTAACGCTGCTCAATAAACTCCGCATCGGTGACCAGTTCGGCCCGCCGCCACAACCGCGCAAAAAAAACGACCGCCAGCGTCCACGCGACCACCTGGTTCCACCACAACCAGTTGCCCGCAATGCCCGCCGTCGCGATCAGCCCCGCCACCACCAGGGGCGTGTCGGCCGCGAAAGATGTCGCCACCAAAGACGTGCCCGCGAGCCACCACGGAAGATTCCGGCCCGCCACAAAAAACTCGGCCACACTGCCACTGGCGCGTCGGATAAACCAGAATCCGATCGCCGTGACCACGAGGAGGTAAACCCCGATGATCGCCCAGTCCACCCAATGCATCAGCGCAAGCACTCGTCGGCCAGCGGGCCGGTGACGCCCGCGCCGGTGAAGCAACGGGCGAAGAACGCAAAGTCGTAAAGATCAGCATCGCCGTCGCCGTCGAAATCGACGTCCCGCGCCAGACCGTCGGCGCCAACCGCCGGCCCCGCGCTCAACGCGGCGAATGAAGCCAGGTCGCTGCCGTCCGCGTCGCCGTCGCCGTCCAGATCCGCCAGGTTCCGCGGACTCGGCTCAAACCACGCGTAACTGTCATAGTGGAACACGCTGAACCCCGCCAGCGCCCCCAGCCGCGCCGGCGACAGCAGCCCGTGGAATTCCTCCAGGGCCATCGTCATCGCGGCGAAAGCCGTGGGACCGTCGTCGGCAAAGGTGTTGATCGGTACTTCCGGCGGCGTGAAGTGAATGTCGGCGCCGAGTTGAATCCGCCGTCCCTTGCCCGCCGCCAGGTCCAGCTCGTACCCCGTCCAGCTCACCAGTCCGGCAGCCGAATCGATGTAACTCATCAGCACCACGTCGTCGGCATGGTCCAGCACGTGCTCGAGAAAACGCTGCGTCACGCCCCCGTGGACAAACGTCGAGGGCAACGCAGCCTCCAGGTGGGCGGACAGGTCCACCCCGATGGTCATCGCCGGCGCACTCATCGCATCCAGGTGCGCCCGCGCGTTGATCAACACGTTGTCCAGGTAGTTCCGCGCGATCTGTTGCCGGTCCGCCTCCGGACCGTTGGGGTTCCACGTCCCGTCCAGCCAGAACTCGATGTCGAAGTGAATCGCCTGAAAGTCGTCGACCGGTGTGGCCGTCGCCCGCTGAAACGTCAGAATCTGGTCGATCCGCGTCTGTGCCAGCACCGGATAATCCTGCCAGTCCGTGCCGTCGAGCAGGGCGTCCACCTGGATGCCGCTGGCGTTCGCCGTCGCCAGAAACGTCCGCAGGTTGTCCTTCAACTCGTCCGAGCCGTTCGCCCAGATGCCGTAGCCGCCCAGGTAAATGCGATTGACGCCTTCCCGGCCGCAGAAATCCAGCACCGCCTGCGAGGCCGCGGCGGAGCTGAACGTCGAGCCGGCATAAAGCCACATCGCCCGCACGTCATCGCCGTCCGGCGGCGGCCGCAACGTCACCGGCGACAGGGCATACGGTCCGCCGCTCCCGCCGCCCACCCCGGTGATTTCGTCGAAGTCGAATCGCGCCGAACCCGACTGCCCGTTCTTCTCCACCACCCACTTGGGCTGGCTGTTGGCCAAATCGAGTGCCCCACTGCCCGTCAGGCTGGAAAAATTGAATTCGTACGTCTCATACGCGCTGCTCAAGGCCACCGAAGGCGTGGTCCATTCGCCGCTGCCCGGCACGTCCAGCGCGAATCGCAGCCGCGCCGTGCCCGTGTGATTGACCAGCCCCACGACCCGCGCGTCAATCCGAATCCCCGTATACGCGGTAAGATCGATCGCCGTGCTGGCCACGTTGCCCACGCCCCAGGTCGCACTGCCCCAGTCCACCGCGTGGTACGCGCCGCGCCCGCTCGACCCGTCCGCGTGCACGCCGCGGTCCGTCGTACCCGCACCGAACGCAAACCAGTTCTCCCGCGGATTGTACGCCCCCAGGTCGGCCGCGTTGAAATCCGTGATCACCGTGTCGGCCAGCGCCCCTCCGGCGGTTGCCAGTACCGCCACGACCGCCGTCGCCGCTGTTGCGAAATTCATCTGACTGCGCTTCAAAACACGCTCCCGGCGTCCCGTTGACACACTCCGCAAGTCGTTTGTTCCGCTCCTCCGGACCTCACCGCCGGACGTCGTTCAACAACCGCCCCACATCAAAGCCCGCCGGGAATCTCCTCCGGATCGCCGTCCCAGGCCTGCCAACTGATCTGGTTGTAGCTGACCTGGTCAGGCCAGTAGGTCTCCACGTGCGTATCGATGGCCAGGGCGTTGCCGTGCCCCAGGTGCCGCGGGCCGATGATGCGCCGCGCCTCGTATACCGGCCCCGACACCCGATCGCCGTTGCCCAGCCGGTACCCGAAGAAAAACGAGCCCATCATCTGGACCGCCCCTTCCGAATACCCCCGGTGAAACTGCCAGTACGGCGAGGTCTCGGTCTTCAGCGAGTTGGCCATCTCCATCAGGAAAAACACACCGCTCGCGCGTCGGCAGTTGTCCACCTTGTTCACGAAAGGCGGCGTATCGGCATTGCCGCGGTTCAGCGTCTCGCCCTGCCGATGGATCTCCATGCTGATGGCGTAGCTGCCGCCCACCTCCACCCGGTCGACCCACTCGTTGGGGTTCCATTCGATGGGCCGCTCCGCCTTCTCCTCCGGACAGAGGAAGACCGTCGGACCGCCTCCTTTGACGAGCTTCCCGTCAGCGTCGTAGACGGCCAGCTCGTCCTTGATGATCCCGCCTTGGTGAAACGGCACCGGCCAGCGATTTTGCGTCCCCATGCTGTCCACCACCGGCGGCCATACGCCCCGGAACGCTTCCGCGTACATCGTGAACGCCAGCCCGATGTTCTTCATGTTCGATTTGCACAACACGTCCTTCGCCTGCTTGCGGGCGCGTTGCAGACTGGGCAGCAGAATCGCGATCAACAGCGCGATGATCGAAACCACCACCAGCAGCTCGACTAGGGTAAACCCACTACGACGGGCGCCTGCCGAAGTACCGTTGTATCGATCCTTCTTCATCATGATGCGTCCTCCAGCCTTTCGTATTGGCTGTAATAATGAATTGCGATTCCGGCACAGCCGCGCGTGCGCGCCAGCACGGCCTGTAGCGTTGCAAGTTGCGACTTGAAGTAATCCAGGGGAAAAACCCCAAAGGAAATGCCCGGCTCCACGTCGTCGCCGGTCCCCAGCTCCACCGAAGCGAACACCGCCACGCCATGGCGGGCGCCCAGCTCGAACTCGGTCTCACACACGCCCACCACCCCGTTGGGCCCCAACGCCCGCTGGCGGTACGACATGATCCCCACGTTGTCCACCAGCGGAAACAGCGCCTCCAGCAAAGGCCGGCGACCCGCCGCCGTCTCCACCTGGAACTTCGCCTCCCCGTCTTCTCCCACCACGTCCCACCAGAACGGAATGTCCACGCCGAATTGCAGCCCCGCCGCCTTCGTCCGCTCCCGCAGACCGCGATTCAACGCAACGTAGTCCGCCAGCACCGCCGCACGCTTCTGATCGTCACGCCACTCCGGCAGCACGTACGGCTCGTTGTCCAAATGGATCGCCGTGTAGCGTTCCTCTTCCCGCCCCCCGCGATTGAATGCCTCCAACGCCGCCACCAGGGCATACATCCGCGGATGATGCTCCGCGAAAACATAAACCGGCTTGCCATCCAGCGCGTGCACCGTCACGCCCGCCCGCCGCGCCGCCGCGTTGAACGCCCGCTGCTCCGCGACCAGCCGCAGCGTCACCTTCCCGTCCGCGTATTCGTAGGGAACCTGGCTGTACAGGTCGGTGATCCCGTGCGCCTGGCAAAAGGCGATCAGCTTCTTGACCCTCTCCGCGTCCGGAATGATCTCGGTGGTAAACCACATCCACATCGCCCGGCGGAGCGCGTGCGCCGGCGGCGCCGGCCTCTTCGGCGGCGTGGCGGCGTCCGCCTCGGACGAAAGCCACACCGCGTCGACCTCGATCCACGCCGGCCCTTCGCCCTCCAGCATCAACCGCACCGCCCCCAGCTTGCTGACGTCCAGACCATCCGCGGCCAGGGCCACCGCAACCGTCCGCCATTGCTCCGGCGAAACCTGCGCGTCCGTGATCTTGCCCAGCACGGCGCCCCAGCGTTCGGCCACCGTCACCGGTCCGGGGACCGCCTCAACCCGCAGCGTCCGAGTACCCAAGGCGCCCCGCAGCCGCACGCAAACGTGCGCGTACGCCCGCGCGTCCAGCAACTTTGGAACCTGGCCGTCTGCCCGCTCGGCGAACAGGGGGATGATGCCACCTGCTCGTCCGGTCGGGGCGTCGGCCGTCACCTCGATGCGCCACACCGCCGGCGAACCGGCCACGTCGCGCACGATGCGATCCTGCACGTGCAGCGGCGAACCGCCTTCCACGCGATACAACCCGCCAGGGACGCTCCGTGCCGCCCCCGCGAAATCCGCGATCAGCATCCGGTCGGCCGGGTTCACCGTCGTCCGGTCAGCCGACGCGGCCATCGCGGATCCCGCGAGCAGCGCACAGAGCACACATCCGGTTGTCAGGGCACTTCGGTTCATGCCGCCAACACGTCACTTCGTCGGTACTGCCTCCGGTCGCGCGACGCCCAAGCGCCACGCCCTCCCGGAAGCGTCGTCAAACCATCCTTACCTTACCGGCGACGCCGATACACCAGCGCCACGGCGCCCAGCGCCGCAATCGCCATCGTCCCGGGCTCCGGCGTCACGGTCACGTTGTCGTAGTTCAACTCGCCAATGCCCGAGCCGCTTGCACCCCGCATGACCATCTGAAGCTTCAAGTTCGGGTTATCCAGATCAACCGTGCCGAAGTAAGGCGCGATGCCCGCGTAGTAGTTCGGCGTCAGGTCCACGAAATCCACCGAATACGTGGCGTAGTCGGTGGTCAGATCCACCGTGTGCGTCCACTCGGCATAACCGATCGCCAGCATGAACTCCATTTGCGGCGTGCCGCTGAACGGCGTGAACCCGGGCACGTCGTTGAACCGCGCGTCCACGCTCATGGTCGACAGACCGGTGAGGTCGACCACCGGGGACACATCCACCATGCCCCAGCCTGCGGCGTCGAAGTCGCCGACGTGGTAACGGCCGTCGCCACTCGACCCGCCGCCCACCAGTTGCCCGCTGTCCGTCGTGATCGGGCCGAACGAACCCCAGCCCTGGGCGCTGCCCTCGAAATCAAACACCACGTTGGCGCTGGCCAGCGGGGCGAACGCCGCCACCGCGAGCACGGCCATCATCAAGCGTCCCGTACTTTTCATCTTTCATTCCTCCTTCGTCGCAAGAGAGAGTTGCGTTTCCAAGAGAGAGAGCGTTCCACCTTCGGCGGCGACCGCCGCCATCAGTAACACCAGGAGTAGAAGCCGTCGGTCACGCCCGGCCCCAGCAGACAGTCCGCGAAGTTGAGGAAATCTACATCATCAATCGCCTCGTCGTAGTTCGCGTCCATCCGCTTGCACGGTGCCTCGACCGTTTCCACCCCGACAAACTCGTCGTAATCCAGCTCCACCACGCCCGACTTCCCGTCCGCCAGCACCACCAGCCGAATCTCCAGCGCCGGATCCGCCAGGTGGAACGGCGCGGGCGGCGGCGTCATGTCCGCAAACGCCACCTCAAACGTCTGGTAGTCCGTCGTGGCCGTCAGTATCTGCACGAACTCCGTTTCGCCGATACCCAGCACCAGGTTGAACTCCCGCGGCCCACCGAAGGGCGTCTGCCCGGCCACGTCCACCATCCGCGCGTCGAACTTCAATCCCGTGAACGCCGACAGATCGATGGTCGGCGAAACGTCCACGATCCCGAACGCATTGGTGTTGATGTCGAAGTCGGCCACGTGGTAGCGCCCCTGGCCCACCGAGCCGTTCACCAGCAGTCCGCTGTCCGTCCCATACGCACCGAACGACGCCCAACCCTGGTCGCCGTCCTCGAAATCAAACAGCAGCACCTCCGGGTGCGTCGGCGTCAGATCCGCCCCGAAGCACGCCTGGAACACCGCGAAGTCCGCCAGGTCCACGTCGCCGTCGGCGTCGTCATCCGCCCAAGGCCGCAGCGGTTCGTTGATCAGCGTGATCTCGTCGAAGTGCAACACGTTCACGTTCTGCGAATCCGGTCCCGGACGCACGATGAGCTGCATTGCCTCCAGATCCGTCAGGTCGATGCCCGGCACGCTGCCCGCGACCGCCGCGTCGTCAAAATCCGAATCCAGTCCGGCAAAGAAAAACGTGAACGTCTGCCAGTCCTCGCTCGGCGGGTACATCCGGTTGACATAAGGCCGCGTCGCCGACATCAAACCCGGCAACACCGCCACCGTCCCGTCAGGATCCATCAACTGAAACTGCACCCGCGCGCCCGGCGTGCCTTGCGTGAACGGCGGCAGATCGCCCGGCGGCAGCTCCAGCCGCAGCCGCATGCTCAATCCCGTCCCCTGCGTGACGTCCAGATCGATATCGTCTCGGCCGGGCGCCTCCGAGCCGCACAACGGCTGACCGGGCGCGAACGGGCCGATGCCCACCCCGGACCCCATGCCCCAGCCGCCGCCGATCCAGTCGCCCGCAATAAAAGCGCCCGAACCGTCCTCCGCGGTGTCGTCCCACCCGAAGTCCGTCACGATCGGACCGAAGAAATTCCAGTCATCCGGGTCGCACACGTACCCGTTGGTGGTGAAATCGTAGATGATCTCGCCCGGAACCACCGGGACGCCGGCCTGCGCCGTCGCCGCCCATCCCGCCACCAGTGTGATCGCCGCAATCTTGCACATCGCCTTCATCTTTCCGTCTCCTCGCCGTCGTCCGTACCGATTCATTTGCCTGTGCTCACGTCCAACGCGGCATTCGGAACACGCTTTGCAGCGTGGGCACCACCGCGCCCCGCACCACCCCGTATTGCCCCAGGTTCGACGCCACGATCTGCGTCCGCCCCGGACCGTACGACAAACGCCGCTCCTCGACCCGCTGAAGCAGCCGCTCCATCACCAGGTCGCGCAGCGGCTCATCGTCCGAACCGACGATGATCATCCCCGGCTCGAGCAGGTTCACCGCGTGCAACACCAGGGTGGAAAACTCGTAAACCAACTGGTCGATCGCCGCATTGGCCGACGCCTGGCCTGCCGCCACCGCCGACCGCAGGGCGTCGAGGGTCTCGAAAGCCCGACCTGCGTCGTCTACCGCCACGCATAGCGGGTGTGCGATCGGAATGGTGATCTCGCCCGCCGCCCCGAATTCGCCGTGATAAGGCTCGCCGTTCACGATCACGCCGCTGCCCAGGCCGATCACCCCGTGCGACGCATCGAGAAACCGCATATAGAAGTAAATGAAATTCCGTACCTCGCGGGCCGCGCCCAAAAAGTGCGCCGCCATCGCCCCCGCCAGCGAGTCGTTGACCACGTCCGTCGACGTCCCCCACCGCGCATTGCACAACGCCCCGAATGGCACGTCCCGCCAACCAAAAGGCTGGCTCCAACGCACCACCCCTTCCGCCGAGTCCATATAGCCCGGCAACGCCACCCCCACTCCCTGGATGCCGTCCCAGTCGAGCCCCAGCTCAGCCAGCAGCTCCGTGCCCATGCCGTGCAGACGCTCGACGGTCGCTTCCGGTGGCGCCGGACTGTACGCCGCCCGGGTCTGGGTGCGCAGATCGCCGGCCAAGTCACAAACGCCGGCCAATATCTCCGTCTCGCTGACCTCAAAGCCCAGCGCGCGAGGCTGCTTACGACGCAACGCCACCAGCCGCGGCGCACGCCCACCGTTGGGCACGCCCGCGCCGGTCTCCTCGACCAGGCCCTCTTCGAGCAGCTCTTTGATGACCGCCGAAACGGTGGGCGGACGAATGTTCGTGATCTTCGCCAGCTCCGCCCGCGAAACCTCGCCGCTCCGGCGGATCCGCTCCAGGATCAGGCGGCGATTGACCTCGCGGTTGAGCTGCGGTTTTCCTGTCAACGTGTCAGCCATGGAAACTATCTTAATTAAGTAGTATAATAAAGACAACCCTAAAGTTGCTTTTGGCCCCGAACGAAACCCATGAATTGCAAGTCACTAAAAATAAACGAGTTACAAACGACCGCCCGCGGCGCCGACGCCCGTTCGCACGCACTTTCCCCTGACCGAATTCCTTCAAATGCGCCCCCAAGCGAGACAAATGGGCGCTTCTTCCCTTGCAGAATCTTAGCGCTGCGACCAGGGCGATCAAACCCGATCCACGGACAGACCGGCCTCTCAAACCGGCCGATAATCAGCGAGGTTTAAAACCAGATGAGTCCCTCCCGAACAGGTGATCCCGGCGAATCCGCCGACCCCCGAGCCCACTCCATCCCGCAGTTCGCCAGCGCCCCTGGCGAACCCGGGATGGCCGCCGACTTGGCCGACATCGAAAGCCTCGTCGCCAAACTCACCCGCGACCTGGCCACCGGAACCGCAGTCGCCCTGCCCGGCAACACCTACTTCCTCGACGACGGCCGGGTCCTCTGCCGCGAACGCCAACGCGGCGACAGCCGCTATCCCTACGGACGCAACGGCCTCAACTTCTGGGTCCACGCCTCCGGCCGCATGTACGGCAACAACGGTCTCTTCTTCCTCTTCCTCCCCAGCGGCCCGGGACAGGATCCCCCCATCGCCTTCTTCGCCGGCGCCCGCCGCAGCGAACGCGAACCCTTCGCCCCCCTCGCCCTGCTGCCCGTCCCCCTCCTGCCCGAAGGAGAAACGCAGGTCGTCCAGCGCTACACCGTCATCGGCCACGACGCCACCTACTTCGTCACCCAGACCGAATCACTCACCACCGCGGTGCGCGTCTTCGTCCACCAACCGCAGGCCGGTGAACCGCGGATCGCCTTCTCCCTCTACCTCGCCAATACTGGAAAAACCTCGCTCGACCTCTACACCTCCGCCTACATGAACCCCTTCTGCCGCCACCAGTTCGGCGAAACCGGCGAAGACCCCTGGTTCAAAAAGGTCTACGTAAGCACCGACGCCGACGCCGCCGAAAACGCGCTGCCCCCCTTCGTCATCGCCGTCAACGAAGACGTCGACCGCATGCGCTCCATGACCAACTTCGCCCTCGTCCGCCGCGCCGCGCAGCGCGAAGCCCGCGCCTCGACCGCCGGCGCTGCCCCCTGGCTGACCTCCGCCGTCTGCACCGCCCAACGGGGCTACTTCGGTTCGCCGCGCCGCGGGCTGGCGTCGGCGCGCTTCCTGACCACCGGTCGATTCGACGAACCCACCCCCCTCACCGTCTTCAATGACAACGCCGTGGTCGGCGACCTCTGCCGCTTCGCCCTGCCTGCCGGCGAAGCCGCCCAGCTTGACTACGTCCTTTCCCTGCCGGCCGACGCCGACGCCTTGCAGCGCAGCCTGGCCCGGCCCGTGACCGCCGGCGCCGTGCAGGCGGCCCTCGACGCCGTCCGCGCCGCCGCCCCGCCCAGCCAGGGACACCTCGCCATCGAATTCCAGCAACCCGCGGACCACGCGCTCGACGCCGCCACCTTCAACCACTTCTTGAGTTATCTCAAGCAACAGGTCGCCGTCTGCGCCCAGACCAATGGCTACATGCAACCTTCGCCCAACTCCCTCGTGGGCATCCGCGACGTCTTCCAGGCCATCGAGGGCCACCTCTACGACGACCCCCGCACCGCCCGCGCCAAAATGCTCGAAGCCCTGGAATACGTCCTCATCGACGGCCGCTGCCCCCGGCAGTACTCCCTGCCCAACAACGACCAGCCAGGCCGCGCCGATCTCCGCGAGTTCATCGACCAGGGCGCCTGGGTCGTCTCCACCCTCTACACCTACGCCGCCGCCACCGGCGACCACGCCATCCTCCACGAACCCGTCGGCTATCACCGCGTCATACCCGGCCTCGACCACGCCATCGAACCCGCCGACGAGACCGACACCGTCCTCGATCACCTCGTCCGCATCATGGACTACCTGCTCCGCCACCGCGACCCCGAAACCGGCCTGCTCCGCGCCCTCTACGGCGACTGGAACGACGCCCTCGACGGCCTGGGCACCACCGACGTGCCCGGCGAAAAGTTCGGCACCGGCGTCAGCGTCATGGCCACCCTCCAGCTCTATCGCAACTGCGCCGAAATCATCGAACTCATCGAACGCTTCGCCCCCCGCCGCTGCGAGAAAAAACGCGACCAGTACGCCCGCGCCCGCGAAGACCTCCGCGCAGGCCTCCTCGCCACCGCCATCGACAACCGCGGCGACCAGCGCCGCATCCTCCACGGCTGGGGAGATAACCGCAGCTACCTCGTCGGCGGCTTCGCCGACAGCGACGGCCAGGCCCGCGACGGACTCACCTCCAACGCCTTCTGGGTCATCGCCGGCATGCTCGCCGCCGACCCCTCCCTCCGCGACGACGTCCTCGCCGCCTTCGACCGCCTCGACGGACCCTACGGCCTGAAAACCTTCGAACCCGGCTTCGAACCCGACGCACCCGGCGTCGGCCGAATCCCCAAGCTGCCCATCGGCACCGCCGAAAACGGCGCCGCCTACGTCCACGCCACCACCTTCGGCATCATGGCCCTTTTCCTCATGGGCGAACCGCGGCGCGCCTGGGACCAGATCCACAAGATCCTCCCCTTCGCCCCCCACCAGCAGGGCCTCAGCCATACGCCCTTCGTCATGCCCAACTCCTACGCCCACAACCCCGAGCTCAACCTCACCGGGCAGAACATGAACGACTGGCAGACCGGCTGCTCTAACGTGCTCCTCAAGCTCATCATCTGGCACGTCTTCGGCGTGCAGCCCACCTTCGACGCCGTACGCCTTGCCCCGGCCACCTTCTCGCCGTTCGGCAAGGCCTCTTTGACCTGCACGCTCCACGGCCGGCGCCTGCGCGTCGTCCTCCGGCGCGGCGACGTCGCCGCCCGCACGTTTGTGCTCAACGGAAAGCCCCTGGGCGACGCCGTCCGCGCTCACGACACCCTGCGCACCCGCATCGCCCTCGTGCCCTACGCCCAACTGGAAACGGATAAGGAAAACACCATCGAGGTCGTCGATCCCGCGTCGGCCTGACGGCCGCCGCGCCAACCGGTTCTCCGATGCCCGGCGGCCCAACCGACGCCGCCCCGATGAACCAGACCACCGATGCCTCGCGGAAGGAACCCGCATATGCTGACCAAACGCAGCCTCGGACGAACCGGCGAATCGCTCTCCATCATCGGCTTCGGCGGCGTGGTCGTCATGGATGAATCCCCCGCCGGCGCCGAACGACTCGTCGCGGAGGCCATCGAGCGCGGCATCAACTACTTCGACGTCGCCCCCAGCTACGGCAACGCCGAACAACGCCTCGGTCCCGCCCTCGCCCCCTTCCGCGACGGCGTCTTTCTGGCCTGCAAAACCACAGGCCGCTCACGCGCCGAGATCGAATCCGACCTGCACAACTCCCTCCGCACCCTCCGCACCGACTGCATCGACCTCTACCAGCTCCACGCCGTCAACACCCTCGAAGAGATCGAGCGCATCGTCGCACCCGGCGGCGCCCTCGAGGCCCTCGCCGACGCTCAGCACCAGGGCAAGGTCCGCTTCCTCGGCTTCTCCTCCCACGCCGAGCACGCCGCCCTCGCCCTGCTCGCCTGCTTCCCCTTCGACACCGTGCTTTTCCCCTTCAACTGGGTGTGCTGGCACCGCGGCAACTTCGGCCAGCGACTCCTCCAGCAGGCCTTGGAAATGCGCATGGGCGTACTCGGACTGAAGGCCCTCGCCCGCGGCAAGCTCGCCGAAGGGCAACCGCGCGTCCGCCCCAAGTGCTGGTACCGCCCAACGGAAGACCCCCACGAGCTGGAACTGGCCTTGCGCTTCGCCCTCTCGCTCCCCATCACCGCCACCGTCAGCCCCGGCGACCCCGACCTCCTCTGGCGCGCCTCCGACTGCGCCGAGCACTTCCGCCACCTCACCAGCACCGAACAGCAGCGCCTGCACCACCTCGCCGCCGACCACGAACCCCTCTTCGCCACCCCCATCGCCATCAGGTGCTGACCAACGTTTTCACGGCCATACTTGCGCAATTGGACAATTGACGTCGATGGTTAACGCCCGTCGAAAACCGACAGGTCCCATCGCTCCCGGTAGCGAATTTCGAACCCCCCGTCGTCGGTGAACGCGACGGGTAACCACACATAGCGCCCGTCGATCGCGTTCCGCGGACGCCAGGCGTCGAACATCGCGATAAACGCGCCCGCCTTCCCCTCTACGGAAAAAACACACGTGCTCTGCCCGCCGAAGGTCTTGTCCGCCCCGGCGTCCGCGCGCGGGCCTGGGCCGACGCACGGGTTCCCCCGCGCCCTCCACGGCCCCCAGATCGAATCGGCCACCGCCGACCGCGCCGCGTTGGGCCGCCAGCCCGTGCATCCCGAACTCAGCAGGTAGTATCGGCCGGCGTGCTTGAATATCGCGGGCGCCTCGTTGTACCCCCCCGGAAAAACCCGGGCGTACTTCCCGGTAAAGTCCAGGTAGTCCGGCGTCAGCTCGGCAATGTGCAGCGTCTGGTTCTCTTCCGACGCGCACACGTGATACGCCGTACCGTCGTCGTCCACGAAGACGGTCATGTCCCGGGCCATCTGCCCCTTGGCAAAATCACGGTGCAGGATCTCCGACTCCGGACCCTGCGGCGGCGCGCCCCTGATCGGCCATTGGCCCGCGTGCGGGCGAAACGAACGCACGTAGCGGTACGGCCCCGTCACTCGCTCCGCCACCGCGACGGCCGTCCGCGCCGTCCGGTACCCTGTCCCCGCAAACTCCAGGTGAAACCACAGCACAAACCGCCCGGTCTTCGCGTTGTACACCACCTTGGGACGCTCGAGGACGCAGCCGGCCGCCACCTCGCTATCGGGGTCCTCCTCCACCGCGAACGCCACGCCCTCGTTCTTCCAGTTGTACAGGTCGCGCGACGAATAGCAGCGCACGCCCACGTGCGCCTGGTTGCCCGCGCCGCCCGCGATCTTGTGCTCGCCGAACCAATAGTACACGCCTTCATGATGCAGCACGCCCCCGCCGTGGGCATTGATGTGCACGCCGTCCGTGTCCGGCCAGACCTCTCCGGGCACGAACGCCGTTCGCTTGGGCGCCTCCTTCGTCTCAGCCCGAACCAGCGCGCCCGCCATCAAAACGACGAGCCCGCACGCAACTCTTCCCACACCGCAACCCCATCGTCGCCAGCCCATCATGGTTTAACCTCAAGCGTCTTTCGCACGTCCTCAAGCCCTTCACGCCACAGCACCAACTGATTATTGCTGCTCCGACGTAATCTCAATGCGATTCCCATCGGGGTCAAGGACCACGCTCTCGAAGTAGCCGTCGCCCGTCCGCCGCGGCGCGCTCGCCACCGGCACGCCGGCCGCCCGCAGCCGCTCGGTGATCTCGACCACCTCGGACTCGGATGCCACCGCGAGCGCGAGGTGCGCATATCCGACACGGACATCCTCGTCCGTGCCGCTTCCAGCATCCTCCCCCGCAGCCACGTCGTCTCGAAACATGATCTCGATCGCCGCGTCGCCGCCGAAGCTCAAAAAGTACGAACGAAACCCCGTACGGGCGTTGACGTACAGCGTCCCCGCCCGCGCGTTGAAGTGCTGAAGGTAAAACGCCTTGAGCCCTTCGAGATCGCGCGTCCAGATTCCCACATGATGTATTCGCACGATTGCATCGCTCCACGTTGTGCCGTCGGCGACCTCCCGCGGCCCGTCATTCGCAATCCTTCTACCCGGCTACGCCATCCTCCCACCCTGTCGCGTCCACCGACTGCCCCGCGTCGGGCGCCGCCTTGCGCAGCACGAAACGCCGATACGACGCCCGGCCCGCCACGAAATCCCGGTAGATCTCCGAGCCCTGGCAACCCATGAACTCGGCCAGGGTCTTTTGCAGGTAGCGCGGCGCGATGTCGGCCAGCAGGGCACGCTTACGCCCGTCGTTCTCTTCCATGGCCCGGACCACGTTCGGCGTGATGTCCTCGGCATCCACGAGGTGCAAACCCGACGCACCAAGATCGTCGCTCCAGGCCTGCTGGTGCGCCGCCCGGCGAAAGTCGGCATACAAAAAGTGCCCGCCGGGCCGGAGCACCCGCACCACCTCGGCCAGAAACGCCGGAAAACTCGGATAGCAGTGCGAGGATTCGATGTTGATGATCGCGTCGAACGCCCCGTCGTCGAAGGGCAGGCGCTGCGCGTCGCCGCAGCCGAAACGCACCGAACGGCCATGCTCCCGCCGGGCGTACGCCACGGCCATCTCTGCCAGGTCCACCGCCGCGTAACTCCGCGGCCCGAGGTGCTCGGCCACGTACGCGGCCCCGCCGCCCCGGCCGCAGCCCACCTCGAGCACGTCACGGCCCCGCAGTTCCACCGCCGCCGCGACGCGGTGATACAGACCGATGTGCGTGCGGTGCGCGGGATCGCACGACGCCACCGCCGCCGACGCAGCGTCCGCCGGTCTAATCCCCGCCGAAGCCACGGCCGGTCCGGTTTCCGCGGAAGCCTCGGCCGGTCCAGCTCCTGGGGAAGCCACGGCCGGTCGACTCCCCGCCGCCGCGTTGGCCGGTCCGGTCCTCGGCGAAGCTTCGGGCTCGTCGTCCGTCGAGGCATACCCATAGTCGAGAAACGAAACCCGCCGCTCGCCCAGCCGCCGGTTGTACCTGCGGTACAGCCGTTTCCACACCCGGCGCTTGAGGGCCGGCGTAAACAGGAACACCCCCACCAGCGCACCGATCGCCCGCCGCATGATCATCGCCATTCCCTCGCATGAAGAATCCGCCCCGATTCACCGACCATGCTACCACCAGCCCCCCCGCGATCCAAGCACCCCACCCGCCGCCGGCAATCCCGCCACACCACCACACAGACAAGACCCGCATCACACCAGCTTAGGGCGGGCAGGTGTGAGCGGCCGGTCGCGTCACGGATCGGGCCTCCCGCCCGGGCGCGTCGGACGTGAGCCGGCGCCCCGACACGTCCGTCGACCGGCCCCGGTGGGCTTCACGTTCGCACGAATCGCGGATAGCATTCGCCCGCCACGTTCAAAGCATGTCGTTGTCTGGGGCTCAACCGCAGGCGGTGAGCCACTTGGGCCCGACAGTCACCTCGGGAGTTTTTGAGATGTCCAATGTGAACGAATCGACGAATGTTACGGCTGTCGGAGCCTACAAGGCCATATCCGTAACATCGCTCGCGATCGCTGTTTTCGCAGTTGTATTTGTTGCCATAGTTCAACCTCGCGCAGGTGCAGAAATACGCGCTCGTCGTGTGGTCATCGTGAATGAACACGGCCGCGATATCATCAGGCTGGAACAGAATTGCCTTGAGCCGTCCGGGCAGATTCTCCTTTTGGACGACAAGGAAAGACCTTACTTGGCCATTCGCCAGTATCCAGGCGTCCGTGGTGTGATGGAGATTCTGGATGCCGGGGACCAGCCCTTGGCATTGCTTTTTGGCACGCCGGATGGTGGAGGCATCAGCATTCATGGTGGCTTGCATGAATCGCCGTTGGCATTGCCTTCACCTGATCCTCTCCTCGCTGGGAACTCTTCGTCAACAGGACGCGTTCGTCCATCGGTGATCACGCTACGGGGCGAGGGGCTGGATGGCGGCTTTATAGAGTGCATTGATACGAATGGCGCCGTGCGCATTACGGTCGGCGCCGGTGAACTGGGGGGAGCGGTGGCTACGTATACTCCAGACGGCGTGATAAACACCTACTGGGGTGAAGACAGTTCAGGCGCCACGGGCGCGGTTTTTGCCACCGACGATGGTGAACACCGCGTCCAATTGGGTGTAAACGCAAATGATGAAGGATTCGTCAGTGTGCACTCACCCGAGGATGGGCAAATGAGGAAACTGGCCGCCGTGTCCACCAACGGAACGATCACCGAAACGGATGAGCGTTGAGGCGTACCACGACGCCGGGCCCATGCCGCGGTGTCCGCTGGCTGAATGCGCCGCGTAGCTTCAGGTTATCGCATGGAAGCCATCGCGCGAGCATGCCCGGAATGACTTGGCTATCGCTATGCCGCAACGCCCTTTCAACTCCCGTCGTATCCGCAGCAGGCAGAAGCGAGTTGCATCATGAATAACGAATCGCAAACACTCCATTTGCTCGACCGGTTATTGAGCAAGGGGCGCTTCGGAGAGGCTCGAAGAGTCGCACGAGACGCGCTGAAAGAAATTCCCGATTCCCATATGCTCTGGAACAAACTCAGTGCAACGTATTATATGCGCGGTGAGTATGCGAAGGCATTTGAGTTCAATCAAAAGGCCCGCATGTTGGCGCCGCGCTGCCCGCTCGTCCTCTGGGACTACGCCGGTCTTCTCGACGCGCTCGGCAGGCCCGAGGAGGCCATAACGGCCTTCCGAAGTCTACTGCGCCGTGATTTCAAGAAACTCAGTACAGGAGAATGTGGCGACGGACGCAGGGATACGCTCGGGTTACTCAACGATTGCAGATACCGTTTGGCGGGATGTTATCGTGCCATTGGGCGCCATGACCTCGCGATGAAGTGGTATCGACTGCATCTGAAGCACCGAGCACCAGGGATACCCAGTCTCTATGATTTGAAGTCCGTTCGGCAAGCCATAAGGGAGTATTATGCAAAACGCAAGAACCAGCTCTGGCGGCGTTCGGGATTGCTGTCAGATTGTTCGTGACACCTCCTGCACTCACATAGATGTTGCGTTTGCGGACAAAGTGGGGGCGCTACCATGAATCCCGACGTAGCCATTCCGAAAGAGTGGATGACGGAGGAGTTCCATGCAGACCTGAAACAGTTGGAGGAATCGCTCCTTCTGAAGCGAAATCCGGACACGAATGAGTTCGTAGGACGGCTGGATGAAGAGACCAAAGAACTGGCAGACCGCATCCAACGGCTGATTCAGAAGTATGGTGCCCACCCGGATCTGTTAGAGCACCTGGGCTACGCCTCATTGGACGTGCAAATCAGTCGTCGGTGTTTTGAACGGGCACTGATCGAAGCTACGAAGTACAGGATGCCGACCACGGGGATAAGTCTGGCACTCGCAGATTGTCTCGCGAGTCATTACTTCGACTACGAAAACGCGAAACGACTATTGGAAAGCGCGAAAAACGAGCTGGACCGTCAAAATGAGCCCGACAGGGAATGGGTGCACGACCTCCATACGCAGTTAAGTACAATTGAGGCACTCAAGGAAGGTGGAGTGTGTGAGTGCGGTCAAGAGCTTATCGATCTAAAAGATCCATGCTGCCCATGTTGTGGCGCGCCGACCTAGACGGCTTCGGGGGACAGGGGCGCTTTCGCGCTGCAATGACGCTAGGGTTTTCAGGGTGCAGGCTTACTGAAAACGGATTAGCTGAATTTTCAACAATACACGGGGCCATGTCTACAGTTGCCACGGCAAATAGAGCTGTTCGCGGCGCATGGAGGTCGACTGAGTGATTCAACATGAAGAGCAATGGGCTTCGCGACTCGATCGCTTATTGCACAAGAGACACTTGCTACGCGCCCGGAGCGTTGCCCATGAGGCTCTAAAGGTATTTCCGGACTCACACTTGTTGTTAATCCAACTAAGCGCTACGTATTACATGGGCCGTGAATATGCGAAGGCGTTTGAGATAATCGAACAGGCCCGTAGCCTGGCGCCGCGCTGCCCGAACGTTCTCTGGGACTACGCCGGCCTGCTTGACGCTTTGGGCAGATCACAAGACGCAATTCCAGTCTACAAGAGCCTTCTGCGTCGTGATTTCCAGAAGCTGTGTACTGGTGAATGTGGCAATGGACGTAGACTCACACGCGCATTGCTTAATGATTGCAGATACCGATTGGCAGGCTGCTATAGCGTTATAGGTCGCCACGACCTCGCGATGAAATGGTATCGTCTGCATCTGAAGCACCGGGCACCGGGCATACCCAGTCTCTATGATTTGAAGTCCGTTCGGCGGGGCATAAGGGAGTATTATGTGAAAATCAAGGACGAGATGTAGCGGAATGCAAGATGCGCCTTGATGGTCTATCCTGATGATCTCCCCACGGATGTCTGGACGTAGTTGCGTTTGCAGATGGCGTGGGGATACTGCCGCCGATATCAACTGAGCCCATTCAATACTTGCTCAAGTATACATACCAAGAGCTTGACAGGAGCTGCCGGTAGACCGAAAGGGCGGAAAGCAGAAGAACTCGGATGCCTCGAAAAAGAATCACAAAGCGTTATGCACAGAATCTAGCAGAACTGAATTCTGGCGTCTCCATCGCGATAGTGGGCATTCTAGTCCTGTGTATAGGTGTAGTTGTGTCAGACCCCATAGAGATTCCAATGTTGGCGTTGTTGTCTCTATTGTGCATCGTCTACGTGATTCTAGCTTTGGATTACTTGGCGAATCTATGCCTTGGTCGGCTTGCCGATCTCGACGTTGCTGATCGAACCAAGTACATCCGCAGTGGCTGGTCCCTGTTGGGTGCGGCAGTCATCGTTGGCATTATCCTGGTGAGCACGGCGCCATAGGACGGCCAACGGCGCTATAGGCTGGCCAGCGGAAGCAGCGATCGAAAGCACCGCCAATGAGCGCGGATCGAAACTGGGACGCGGATCGAAACTGGGGCGGATCGAAACAGGGACGGCGGATCGAAACAGGGACGCAGCTAGTTTTTACCTTTATCCTCCAACGTCTTTTTTCTCGGGCGACTTCGCCCGGAGGGCACGCGTTGGTTGCCAGGGAATTCATTCCCTGGTATGGGGCATCCCAATAACCACCTGCCGCCCGGAGAGCGGACGGGGAATCGCCAGGGGCGCAGATGCGGAAAGTGTTCGGCCGGCCGTCGGCCCTCCGGTCCGAGAGAATTGGGAGAGGGGCCCTCGTCCCAGGCGTTGAAACACCTAGCTACGGTCGTTCGCCCGCCGGGCGTGGACGGCCCCCGGCCTAATGCCTTCCCGACGAAATCCCCTCCCAACGAAATCCCCTCCCGAGCGAACGCCCTCCCGACGGCATGCCGTATTAACCGAGTGTCGCCCCGACCGTGTCGCCTGGACCGAACGCACTGGGCCAGCCCGAATCCTGAGCCCCGCCACAGCCTGCCCATCGGTCGGCCGCCACCAATCAGCATTCAACATCCATGGACCATTCAGCATCCGCCATTCAGCAGCCGATAGCCGATAGCTGTCACCTATTCCAAATCCCTCAACCCAAGTTTTTTTCCGCGTTTTCGACCCCGCCAGGGGGGCTGGATAGATCACCCTGCGCGTTATTAAGGGTGGATGCGGAGCCGTACGGGAAAGAGAGGTGGAATGCGAGCAGGTGAACAGATGAGCCAGGGCGACCCGAGCCGGCGGGATTGGCTGAACGGCAGGGATTCAGGGATCAAGGGATTGAGGGATTAAGGGATGGGCATCGAAACGTTCTGGTTGACGGGGGCGGTGGTGTACGGCGGCATGGCGGCGCACGGCGGTCAGCCCTTACGGCAAATCCGGCTCGTTCGCGCCGTGCTTGGCCATGGCACCCAAGCCGCCGTCGAGCTTAGCCATGCAGTTGCCCGGTACCGTTGCATCAGCCGCCTCAAGAGCCCTCTTGGCCTGCCAGGCGGCGGGCAAACCCCGCCAAAGCACATGATGGCGCCACCGGACCGTCGGCCGTCAGCGTACCCGCACCGGCACGTTCGCCGTTGCGGCGTAGTCCTCGTCGTCAAAAACGTACACGAACACCCGGTAGCCGCCCGCGCGCTCGGGCAACACGACCGTGGCCTCTGGCCCCTTGGCCTCCACGACCGCGTCGGGGTACTGCGCCGGGATCTCTTCCCGGTCGCCGCCTTCGCGCTTGTCCGTCGATTCCGCCCACACCTCCCACTTGATCCGCAGCGGATCGCCATTGGGATCGCCTGCATCGACCCGGCAGACCAGCCGCGTCCCCGGCGGGTAAATGTGCTCCGGGCGCTTCGCTGCCCCATTGCCGCCGCCTTCGGTGGTCCCGCCGGCCTTGCTCTGGGGCGTCCCGTCGCCGGCCTCCTCAGCCGGCCCGTGGCGCGCGGCCTCGACCTGCCCGTGGCTCTGTTCGTCAGGGTGTCCGGATGCCGGCCCGTCCGCCCGGGTCACCGTCAGGTCCCGGATCTCCGGGGCCCGGTTCGCCGGCCAGGCGCCCGTCCAGACCTTGGTCATGGCGTCGACCGCGGCCGTCCGCTCTCCCGTCGGCAGGAACATGCCGAACCACGTGTGGGTGTGCTCCTGCTTGTCGCCCCACAAAAAGGCGTATGCGCCGAAGCAGCTATGGGGCTGGGCGAGCACCGCCGCCTGATAGCTCTCCAGGTAGGTCGCCGCTTTCTGGGTGCTGGTCGGCTCGAGCTCCGCGCCCCACGAGGTCTCCTCGCGCTGCCACCAGCCGTAGGGCCCGAATTCGGTGATTACGTAGGGCTTGTCCCAACCCTGGCGGGCCAGGGCGTCCGGGATTCTGCTCAGGTCGCCGTAGGCGTTCACCCCCAGCACGTCGATGTCCGGACAGTGCTCCACGAACCGGCGGACCTTGCCGTGGCCGGTTCCGGCGATCACGGTCATGCACGGATGGTTCGGATCGATGGACTTGATCATCCGGGCGATGTCGTTCACCGCCTGCCACACCTTGGGATTTCGCCCATCGCCCTCCATCTCGTTGCCGATGCCCCACATGAGCACCGCCGGATGATCCTTCAGTTCCAGCACGGCCGCCCGGGCGGCGTCGTGCATCCGCTGAACGAACGCCGGATCGTCATAGCTGTGCCCGTGCCGCTCGTGCCCCATCCACAGGCCCACGGTCATGGTCAGGCCGAGTTCGTGGGCCTGGTCCAGACTGGGGCGCAGGCGATTGGGCCGCCAGGTGCGCAGCGAGTTGCCCCCGGCCGCCTTGAGCGCCTCCATGCGCGATCGACCGCCGGCGCCCTTGATGACGTACGGTTCGCCGTTACGCAGCAGCGTGTAGCCCTCGTTGGTGCGCGCCACCTTGACGACGCACCCGCCGGAAGCGGCGCCGGCGAGATTGCCGTCGGCCGGGCTTTCGGCCTGGACTCTGCCAACGGAAAAAGCGAGCACCAGCCCGCCCAGCATCACGAATTTTCTCACCAGGAAACTCCCCACAGGAAGGACACGACGCGCCGGCCTGCAAACACCGGCCAAACATCTCAGTCTACCGGCGCTGCGGCGGCATTCAAATTGCAACTGTTTCAATGGCGGCAGCGCGGCGTGGCCCGGCCGGCGGGCGCGCCGCAGGCTTCAATGATCGGTGATCGCGCGCACCCGGTCCGCCTGCCGCTTGGGCATTTCCATGAGCCGGCGGGCGTATGCGTCCCGGGGATCGGTGAGCAGCTCGTGCGGGGTGCCCAGCCGCGTGATCCGCCCCTCGTTCATCACCGCGATGCGGTCGGCCATCAGCAGGGCCTCGGTCATGTCGTGCGTCACCATCACCGTGGTGAGCCCCAGCTCGTGGTGAATGCTGGTGAACTCATCCTGCAAGCCATCGCGCGTGACCGGGTCCAGCGCCCCCAGCGGCTCGTCCATCAGCATCACCGCCGGCCGGGCGGCCAGGGCCCGGGCCAAGCCCACCCGCTGCCGCTGCCCGCCGGAGAGCTCCGCGGGCCAGCGGTCGCGATAGTCGGCCGCCGGCAGGCCGATCAACTCCAGCAGCTCATCGACCCGCGCGGCAATGTCCGCCGCCGACCATTCCAGCAGCCGCGGCACGACGGCCACGTTCTCCCCCACGGTCATGTGCGGAAACAGCCCGACCCCTTGAAACACGTAACCGATCCGCCGCCGCAACTGCACCGGGTCCTGCGCCCGCGTGTCCTCACCGTCCACGGTGATGACCCCCTCCGTTGGCTCGATCAGGCGGTTGATCATCTTCAGCGTCGTTGTTTTTCCACATCCCGACTCGCCCAGCAGCACCAGCAATTCGCCCCGCTCGACGGCCAGGTCCACGCCGTCCACCGCCCAGACCGTCTCGGCGTAACATTTGCGCACGCCTTCCAGCACGATCATCGCATCGTCGACCGGCCGGGCGCCGTTCGACGCATTCGCTTCCTGTTGCCGGGCAATCATAGGGTCCCTTCTACCCGCCTTGGCGACGGATGTGAAGGGAAGCGGGGCTTGACGGCCTTAACCGCGCGAAATGCAGGAAGCAGCAGCGCCGCCCCGCGACGGGGTGAGCAAGCGCTTGCCGTTGCGGGTGAATCAGTCAACCGGGGCGTCGGCGAACGTGGCCGTCAACGCCGTGTCCTCGGTGATGACCAGCTCGACGGAGGCCGCCGTGGCGGTGGAGGCCCCCGACCACTTCTCGAACACGTAGCCGTCGGCCGGGACGGCCGTCACCGTCACCGTCTCACCGTGTCCGTATCCGCGCTTGGCCGGCGAAAGCACCACCTGACCGGTGTCCGCCGGCGTGGCCCCGGTCACGAGCACATAAGGCGCCGCCCACAGGTCGCCCTCGAATTCCATGGTCTTGGGCTGGGCAAACGCGTCGTAGATACTGTCAATGTGTGTCACCTGCAACTGCGGCACGTCGCCGGGAACCGTAACGAACCCGATGTTGCCAAATGCGCCAAACTCCAGCGCCGTATCGCCGAACAGCACGAAGCCGCCGTCGCCGACGGCCGTCCGCGACCACCCGTCCGCCGGGTTCATCAGGCCCCCGTCGGTCTGCAATACGAACGCCGCGCTGCTGTGCGCGAACTGCAATTGCATGCGGTCGATGTTCCGCGGCAGGTACGCCGCCCGCAGCAAGAACCGCGTCTGCTCCGCGTACGGGTCGTACACCCGGTCGAGCACCTCGATCCGCCCGGTGTTCACCTCGCCGGCCAACTGCCCGGCGTCGAACGTGGTTTTCAGCGTCTGCGTCAGTCCCGCCCAGGTGAAATCCACCTCGACGTTGACCGAGCCCCCGCTCCGCGGCGTGATGTACGAGAGGTTCCACTGCCCGCGCAGGGTGTCGGCCACCTCGGCGAAAACGCTCAGCAGCGCCGTGGTGTCCGCCGCGGTATAATACGCGCCGCCCGAGGTCTCGGCCATCGCCCGCAGGCGGCTCTCGCCCGCGGTCACGTCGCCGAAGCCGATAGGATAAAGCCGTATGCCGTTGTCCGCCGCGAGCTGCCCCAGAGTGTCCGGGTCGGCCGCGCTGCTCGTGTCGCGCCCGTCGGTGAGGAACACGACAGCCTGCACCTCGCCGTCCTTGCGCTCCACCGCCTGGAGCAGGGTGATGGCCGACTCCAGGGCGTCCCACACCCGCGAGAGTCCGGCCTCCAGCGCGTTCACGCCGGGGACGCCCGCGATGATGGCCGTCTTGCCCGCCGCGTCTGCTGCGGTCAGGGGCACGACCGTGTTGAATCCCGAACCGGCCGCGGTGCGATCGTGGAATTCAATAACAGCGAACTCGTGCGTTCCGGTGAAATGGTCCGCGCTCACGAACTCGGTCGCCGCCTGGGTCATCGGCGCCACTGCGTGGGCGTTCTGCATCGACCGCGTGTAGTCCAGCACCAGCACCACGCGCAACGGCAGTGCCGGTGCGGCCGTGACGAACTGGTTCGTCTCGCTCAGGTCCACCGCCGCGCCGTTTTCGCGAATGGCGAAATCATCGGCGTTCACGCCCGACGCGATGACCTTTCCCTCGGCGTCCAGCAGCCGGAGGGCGAAGCGCACCACGTACGGCGCTTCCGTGATCGCCTCGAGCAACTGCACTGCGGGCGCCGGCGGGGCGTCCACGCAGATCCCCGTCGTACACACCATCCCGTCGGGGCAATCGGTCTCGTCGGTGCAACTCAGGGGCGGAGGCGGATCGGCCGCGTACGCCGCCTGCGTATAGCGCGTGGGTCCGGACCCGCAATCCACGTCCACGATCAGGGTCAGGTCCCCGACCTCGGTGGCGGCGAACCCGTTGGAACATGCGTCGGTCGCATCGAAAATCCCGGCCGACACCGGCTCGACCCGCCAGGCGCAACTGCACGCTCCGGCCAACATGCGCGCGGTCGTCGCGTCGCTGGCGGCGACCGAGCCCGGCCCGAGCACGCGCAGATCCTGGCCCACCAGGATGCTGTCGATGAAATCCACCGCGTCGCCGGTCGCCGCGTCGAACACGTAACCGATCAGGCCGTTGGACACCACGTTGCGCTCGACGCAGGCGCCGTTGGAGCAGAACTCGTCCGGTTCGCACTGGACGTCGCCGAGGCAGGGCGTCCAGCAGCGGTCGCGCTGCTCGTCGCAGAACGCCCCGGTTTCGCATGGGGGAAGTCCGTTGGTGCAGGTACTGCCGGCGCAGGATTCCACGCCGTTGCAGAACAAACCGTCGTCGCATTCGCCGGCGCCCGTGCAGGCGCCGACCACCCCGTTGGTGTCGAGGTCGTCACCGGTCGTCACGCGAAAGGGCGCGCTTTGGGCGGTGAGTTCGCTCGTCGCGCCGTCGTACGCCAACAGGTCGTAAGCGTGCGTGGTGTCGAGATCCTCGGGCACGGTCCAAGCGTAGCGGCCGTCGCGGGCCGTCGAGTCAATGACCTTCTCGGCGCCGGTGATGCGGTTGCGGTTGACCAGCCAGTAGGTGTTGTCGCTTTCCGCCGGCCAACTGAGGGAGACCTGCTGTCCCAGCGTGAGGGTGAACATTTCGCCGGGCGCGTCTTCGGGGGTATACAGGGGAACGACGTCGCCGCCCGAGGCGTCGCAACCGCAGATCGCGGCCGTCACCAGCCCGGCGAGCAGGAAGGGCATTGTTCGACGCAGAATGCCAGCCATGAGTGCCATCGTCGCAAGGTGAATCCAGGTCCGACGCCCCGCCGGACAGCCGCACGCGAGCGGGGGCAGCGCACCCCACCCCGCTTATCGGCAGCGCCAGCGCGACAATGCAGTAGGCTCCGCGGTCCGCGCTGCCGGCGGAACGTGGTACAATCGCCCCATGATCGCCGAGCACGAACACTACATGCAGATGGCCCTGGAAGAGGCCCAGCGGGCGGGCGACGTCGACGAGGTCCCTATCGGCGCGGTGATCGTTCGCGACGGGCGGGTTATCGGGCGTGGACACAATCAGAAAGAAACCCTGGCCGACCCCACCGCCCACGCCGAGATGCTGGCGATCACGGCCGCGGCGTCGGCGCTGGTCGACTGGCGGCTCACCGGCTGCACCCTCTACGTCACGCTGGAGCCCTGCCCCATGTGCGCCGGCGCGATCGTGCTCGCTCGGCTGACCCGTGTGGTCTACGGCGCGGAGGATCCCAAGTTCGGCGGCTGCGCTTCGCTCTATTCCATCACCACCGACCCGCGCACGAACCACCAGGTCGAGCTGATCCCCGGCGTCTGCGCCGACGAATGCGGCCGAATCCTCAGCGACTTCTTCCGCAAACAGCGGGCGGCCGGCAAGAAGTGATCCGCGCGGGCGGCTGCCCGCACCCGGCGCAGAGCAAAACACTACAGCGGCATTGCGAAGCTCAGCTCGTGTCCGTCCGGATCGCGCAGGTGGAAATACCGCTCGCCCCAGGACGCATCCCGCGGCGGGAACTCCGGCCGGTAACCCAGGCGGCAAACGTGGGCATGCATCGCGTCCACGTCGTCGACGTACAGGATCACCCGCCCCCAGTCAGCCGGGACCACCTCCGCCCCTGCTGGTTGGAGGTTCAAAAACCCCTCGCCCACGCGAAAACTCACCAGCGGCGCATCCGCATCGCCGTACAGCAACTCGAATCCCAGCGTGCGATAGAAGGCCAGCGAATGCCCCAGGTCGCGGACCCGCAGCGTAACGGCGCTGATGGATTCAAGGGACACCGGGATGTCCTGATTCGTCGGGCGGTGGTCGTCGGGGTTCGTCATGGCGCCTCTCTTCAATTAGGATCACTCGGGGCATCGCGATTGTACGGCCGCAACAGACCCGTCTCCAGTCGGACGCCCACCGTCAAGAAACACTGGCCGGGTGACAAGAATAAGTGGATGGATACCTCGATACTGGCCGTTTCAGGAGATGCGATATGGATCGATCGGATCCGCGACACCCGGCCCAGGCAAAGCTCCCGCGTAGTCGGCGCTGGCTGTTGTACGTCGTGTTCGGCTTTTTCGTCCTGGTGCTCGGCGCCTACCTGATCGGCACCGAGGTCGGTTCCGCCGCGCTCGAAAGGCAGTTGGCTGACCTGCGCGAGGACGGGGCAGCCCTTTCTCTGGAGGAACTGCACGACCGCCAGCCCGTCGTTCCCGATGCGCAGAACTCCGTTCGAGTTATCGTGACGTTTGCGCCCGAACTCCAGGGTCTGGATCGGCGCGATTCGCGGTACAAGCATCTGCCATTTCTCGCCCGCCAGTCCCTGCCCATGTGGAACGAGCCGTGGGAGGCCGAAACCGTGGAGGCCATTTCCGCCTACGTCAGCACGCACGGCGCCCTGATCGCGCGGATCGACGAGGTTCATGACCTGCCCACCGGGCGCTTCGATACCAACCTGTCGGTCTATACCAGCCTGGACCCGGCAGCCGGGAAGGCGGATCCGCGGCTGTTCGGTGAGGTGCGCACGGCCGCGAAGATCGAGGCGCTCGCGGCCCTCCACGACAGCTTCCAAGGCCGAGCGGACAGCGCCGTTCGCCGGGTGGAAACGCAGCTCAACCTGGCCGATCCGCCGGCCCGCGACCTGTCCCTCTTGGGGGCCCTGGTATCCTGCGCCATCGAGCACATGGCCGTTCTCACCACCGAACGTTTGCTGGCCAGTGATACGCTTTCCGTGACCAGCTTGAACGATCTGGAGGCCGCGTTCCGGAGGATTCTCCATCGCCCGACCCTGGAGCGCGGCCTGCGGGGCGAGCGCCTCATCGCGATAGGCATGATCAAGGAAGGCATGGCCCTCGCGGGCAAGCAGGCGGCGCCGAACCGGCAGCAAATCCCCGGGATTCTTCGCGCGCTCGGTGGGGGATGGGGCGAGCACCAGCAGGCCAAGGTGCTGGAGTGGTACCGTCCGATCATCGAGGCCGGCGACGATTACGCGCAGACCCTGCGTGCGGCCCGGGAGATGGACACCGAGTATGGCAACACCAGCGCCTACTTCGCCATGGCCAAGATCACGGTCCCGTCGCTGAGTCGGGCGATCGAGTTGTGGGGGCGGCGTACCGGGCTGGTGCGCAGCGCCATCGCCGCCTTGGCGGTCGAGCGGTACCGCCTGGAGCGCGGCGCCTGGCCCGAGTCTCTGGCCGTGCTCGTCCCGGAGCACCTGCCCAAGGTTCCGCTCGATCCCTTCGACGGTCAGCCGCTGCGCTACCGCCGCACCGACACCGGCATCATCATCTACTCGATTGGCGAGGATGGCTACGACAACGAGGGCTACGTGGAGGTGGCGGGCAAGCCCGGCAAGCAGGGGCCCGACATTGGCTTCCGGCTGCTTGACCCCGAACTGCGCGGATTTCGCGTCGTCCGGCCCATCGACGACGCGGAAGGCGACGCAGAAGGGCGTAACGCCGACTGAGCACCGGGGCGCGGTGCTGCTTTATGCCTTGCGCCCATGAGGCATCGTTGCGTCTGACGGACTCACACGCGGCGGTAGATCACCAGGCTGTGGTTCAGGGTTTCGTCGCCGGCCGGCAGGTCGTACTCGACGGTGTCCCAGGTCTGCATGCCTGCGGCCTCGGCCGCGAGCTGTCCCTGCTCGAGCTCCTCGTGGGTGAGCCCCGGTCCCTTGAAGATCACCGCGTGTCCGTCGCGGCGGAGCAGGTCGCGGGCCGCGGTCACGCACTTGTCGAGCCGCCCCACGGCCTTGAACACCGCGAGGTCAAACGGCTCCCGCGGGCGCCACTGCCCGGCCCGTTGCTGTTCGGCGCGTACGTTTTTCAGCCCGACGCGCGCCGCGGCGTCGGTCACGAAGCGCGTCTTCTTGCCCGTGGAGTCTATCGCCGTGATGCGCCAGCGCGGGGCGGCGACCGCCAGCGGGACGGCCGGAAAACCCGCGCCCGTGCCCACGTCCACGCATCGCTGCACGCGCACGTCGGCCTGCCGCGCCCACGCCAGCGGCGCGAGCGAATCGGCGTAGAGCTTCGCGGCGGCAGCGGCCGGCTCGGTGATGCGGGTGAGGTTGAACTGCGCGTTGACCTCGCACAGCACCTCGAAGTGCCGCCAGAGCACGGCGCACATCTCGTCGTCCAGTTCGACGTCCAGGGCGGCTGCGCCCTGGTTCAACGTCTGCACAAATGTATCTCGCTCGGTCATGGATCGCACCGGCTACCGGGCCACCAGGTCGATGCGCTCGAACTTCTCGACGTCGATGAGGCCCTGGTCGGTGAGCTTCAACTTGCCGATGACCGAGAGGCTCAAGAAGGCCAGCGCCATGAAAGGCCGGCGCAGCTTCCCCGCGACCGGGCGCACGGCCTCGTGCAGGGCGCGCAACTGCCCGCTGAGCGTTTCGGCGTCCACCGTGCTCATCAGCCCGCCGATGGGCAGGGGCACGTCGGCCAGCACCTCGCCGCCGCGCACGGCGCAGAAGCCGCCGCGAATCTTCACCAGGTGGACGGCCGCGGTGTACATGTCCGCGTCGTTGGTCCCGGCCACGACCAGGTTGTGCGAGTCGTGCCCCACGCTGGAGGCGATGGCGCCGTCGGTGAGGCCAAAGCCGCGGACGAAGCCCAGACCGGTGTTGCCACTGGCCTGGTGCCGCTCGATCACCGCGATCTTGGCCAGGTCGCGCGCGGGATCGGCGTGCAGTTCGCCGTTGGCCGGCGTCATGGTCTCGACAGCATGCCCGGTATCGATACGCCCTTCGGTCACTTCGATGACGTGCACTTGGCAGCTCTCGCGTGCGTCTGTCGGAATGGCGAACTGCTGCGGCTCGAGCCACTGCACGTTGATGCTGCTGCGGAGGATCTGTTCGCGGCGTTTGTCGGCGCCGGCGTCGTACCCCACGCCATTCTCGGCGACCAGCTCGCCGGCGCGGTACGTTCGCGTCACGCGACAATCCGTGAGGTTGTTCACCACGGCGATGGAGGCGGCGCGGCCGGGTGCGATCGCCCCGAGATGGTGCAGGCCGAAGTAGCGCGCCGTATTGATCGTCGACAGCTTGATGGCGTGCAGGGGGTTCATGCCCATGGCCACGGCCTTGCGGATCATGTGGTCGATCTGCCCCTGCTCGAGCAGGTCGTCGACGTCCTTGTCGTCGGTGACGAACATGAAGCGGTCGAGCGTTTCGGTGGTCACCAGGGGGAGCAGCGCTTCGAGGTTGCGGGCCTGGCTGCCTTCACGAATCATGATGCACAGGCCCATGCGCAGTTTCTCGCGGGCCTCGTCCGCCGAGGTGCACTCGTGATCGCTGCCGATGCCGGTGGCGGCGTAGGCGCAGAGATCCTTGCCGGCAAGGCCCGGGCAATGTCCGTCGATGGGGCGCTTTCCCGCCACCGCGAGCTTGTGCAGGCAGCCCGGATCGCCGCCGACCACGCCGGGAAAATTCATCATCTCCGCCAGGCCCAGCACCCAGGGATCGCCCAGCAACGGCTCGATGTCTTCGGCCGAGAGGTTCGCCCCGGCGCTTTCAAAGTGCGACGCCGGCACGCAGGAACTGACCATTACGTAGACGTCGATGGGGCAGTACTTGCTCGAGTTGAGCATGAAGCGAATGCCCTCGCTGCCCATGACGTTGGCGATCTCGTGCGGGTCGGTGATCACGGCGGTGGTGCCGTGGGCGGCGACGACCTTGGCGAATTCCGGAACGCTGAGCATCGACGATTCGATGTGCACGTGCCCGTCGATGAAGCCGGGGCAGACGTACTGTCCTTTCAGGTCGACGACCTCGCGCCCCTCGTAGGCGCCGATGCCGACAATGTACTCTCCGGCGATGGCCACGTCGCCTTCGTGGATCTCGCAGGAGAGCACGTTGACGATCTTGCCGTTGCGTAGAACGAGGTCGGCCGGTTGGCGCCCGGCGGCGATGTCCACCCGTGTCTTCAAATCCAGCATGCTGTTTCCCTTCAATTGCGTACGCACCGTCTGCGGCGCCGTGAGGGTCCTCGCCACAAGCGGCCTGATTCTTCCCGGCGCCGGTCCGCGGCGGGGACCTACTCCGGCGCGTCGTTCGGCTCCGACACGGCCACGCTGGTCGACAGGTCGTCGCGCAGGCGCTCGTGCAGGCTCTCTTCCGAATATCGGCGGTGGGCGCGGCGGATCGCCTGGACGCCATCCCTGGGGATGGCCAGGTGACAGACCGGGTCGCCCGGGTTCACCATGGGCAGGGTGGTCATGCCCACCACCACGCCGTCGGCCGGGGAGCAGAGCTCGACCTGCTCGCGGCCGAGCAGGTTCGATTTCGTCGCCAGCGGCTGGCCCGTTTCGACCACGTCCCCGGGGGCGACGTGAAACTGGAGCACGCCGCCCACCTCCGCGCGCACCCACTTGGTCTTGTCGATCCGCACCTGGTACTTCGGTTCGCGGCGCTTTCCCACGACCATGCCCAGTTCGATGAGCACGTTGCGAATCGCCCGCACGCCGAACTCCATGACCGACGGCTCGATCTTCCACACCTCGCCGGCTTCCAGGATGATCGTCGGGCATCCGGCGATGCAGGCCGCGCGCCGCAGCGAGCCCTGGGGCCCCTTGCCGTTGATGATCAGTTCGGCGCCGGTGGCCTGGGCCAGGCGCGCCACCGCCGCCCGGCTGAGATCGCCGCGCACGTTGGGGAAATTCGTCCGCCGCACCGCCGCCGTGTGCAGGTCGATGCCGAAGTCGCACTGCCTGACGATGCCGGTGAAAATCGCATGGGCGAAGCGCCGCGCCGGACTACCCTCGGCGCTGCCGGGAAACGAACGGTTCAGGTCGCGGCGGTCGGGCAGGTAGCGCTGGTGCCGGTCCAGGCCAAGCACGTTGACCACCGGCAGAAGCACCAGGTTGCCGGCCGCCAGTTCAAACGTCGGATTGAGCAGCAGTTCGCGGACGATACCAGCGCCGTTGAGTTCATCCCCATGGACGGCGGCGGAGACGAAGACCGTCGGGCCCGGCGCGGCGGCGCGCCACACCGTCACCGGCACGCCCACGGGCAGGCCGCTGTAGCTCTCGGAGACCACGATCTGGGCGTCGCGGCGCTCGCCGGGGGCGACGCTCACGCCGCCGATCTGGATGGGTGCGTCACGCGTCAAGCCGGGTCACCCTTCGGGATTCTCGTGTTGGCTCATCGCCTCCTGGATGGCCTTGTTGCTCAGTTTGCGCACCCGGCGCCTCTTGCGCTGGGGAATCATCGTTCGCATGATCTGAAGTTTGCCGAAGCAGAGCAGGCGGTCGCCGGCCCGCAGTTTGCGCGTGCCGCGCGGATTGGAGATCACCTTGCCCCCGCGGGCGAGGGTGAGCACGGCGATGTCCTGCTCCCACAAGCCGGTGTCCTCGATCGACTTGCCGGCCAGATCGCTCTTGCGCGAGACCAGAATCTCGGCCGCGCCGTAGCCTCGGCTGACGGTGAGGCGCTGACGCAGGTCCATTTCGGGAAAGGCCACCTGGTCGGCGACGAAGTCGATGATCGCGCCGGCCACATCCGCCTTGGTCGCCCCCTCGATGCCTTCCAGACCCGGCGAGGAGTTGATCTCCATGATCTGGGGGCCATTCTTGGACTCGAGCATATCCACGCCGGCGATGCGCAGGCCGACGATCTGCGCCGCCCGCACCGCCGCCTCCTCGAACGCGCGATCGAGGGTGACCGACTCGGTCTTTCCGCCCCGGTGCACGTTGCTGCGGAATTCCTGGCCCTGGGCGGTCCGGCGCATGGCCGCCACCACCCGATCAGCGACCACGAACGCCCGGATGTCCGTGCCCTTGCTCTCGGCCACGAATTTCTGAATGAGCACGTTCTGCTTGGCGCTTTGCAGGGTTTCGATGATGGCCTCGGCGATCTTCTTGCTGTCGGCCAGGATGACGCCCACGCCCTGGGTGCCTTCGATAAGCTTGATGATCACCGGCGCCCCGCCCACCCGCTCGATCGCGGGGAGCACGTCCTTCTTGTCGCGGACGAAAGCGGTCTCCGGGATGCCCACGTCGTGGCGGCTGAGAATCTGGAGGCAGCGCAGCTTGTCGCGGGCATGGGAGATGCCAATGGCGGAGTTGGCGCAGAAGACGCCCATCTGCTCGAACTGGCGGACCACGGCCGTCCCGTAGTGGGTGACGGAGGCCCCGATGCGCGGAATCACCGCGTCGCAGTGGCGCACGCGCTTGCCCTCGTAGAACATGTCCGGATAGCGATGCTCGAGGGCGATCGCGAACTTCATGGTGTCCTGGACGGTGAGCTTGTGGCCCCGCGCGTCGGCCGCCTGCCGCAAGCGGGCGGCGGTGTAGGAGTTAGGACTGCGGGAGAGAACCGTGATCTTCATCGCTACGCCTTTGACCAGGCAGGCCCGGAGGCCGGCCGTGCAGGTACTTTCGACTGGGATCGATCACGAAGCCCTTGAGGGCCGTGCGTCCCAGGAGCATGCGGCAGAGCATCTTGTCGCGCCCCACCAGGCTCAGTTCGATGCGCCGGCGCTGACCGCCGATCCGCACGGTGGTGGCGACTACGTACCGCTCCTGCACGTGCCCGGTGCTGGAACGAACGCGGGTGGTGCGCACCAGGTCGGCTTTCACCGGCACATGCTTGAAGGGCTTGCGCCGGCTGACCACCAGGTGGAAGCGAACGCGGTTGCCCTTGAGCTTGGCGACGTCCTCCACGTGGATGGCACTGGTCCGGGCGCCGGTGTCGATCTTGGCCTCGATGCCGGCGACGTTCCATTCCGGGAACGATACCATCTCGCGCCAACCGATGAGCGGCGGTGCACTTGCGGACTTCTTCGCCATGCAGGCCCCATCCTGAAAGCTCTACGCCCTTTCGCGCAGTCGTTGGTTTACCAGCCCGCCGCCCGCGCGTCCAGAAACGCCGGTGGATGCCGGACCGGTGGGCGCAGAAACGCCGCCCGCGCACCGGCAGAGCCGATGCACAGGCGGCGTAATTGAGCGCTCGACGAACCGCCGCGGTGATCCGCACCGCACGCGGATCGGATCCGCGCTACCAGTTCATCTTCGGCTTCATATCCAGCGTCTTCACCAAAAAAGCCCACTTGTCGGCCTGCTCTTCGATGATCTTGCTGGTGGGCTTTCCGGCCCCGTGCCCGGCGCGGGTTTCGATGCGGATCAGGGTGGGTTCCGGTCCACCCTGGGCGGCCTGAAGCGCCGCGGCGAACTTGAAGCTGTGGGCCGGCACGACCCGGTCGTCGTGGTCGGCCGTCGTGATCAGGGTCGCCGGGTAATGCGTGCCCGGCTCGAGATTGTGCAGCGGCGAGTAGCTGTGCAGGACCTTGAACTCCTCGGGGTCGTCGGGGCTGCCGTAGTCGCTGACCCAGGCCCAGCCGATGGTGAACTTGTGGAAACGCAACATGTCGAGCACGCCCACCGCGGGGAGCACGGCGCCGTACAGGTCGGGGCGCTGGATCATGCAGGCCGCGACGAGCAGCCCGCCGTTGCTGCCGCCGTGGATGGCCAGCTTGTCGGAACTGGTGTAGCCGTTGGCGATGAGCCACTCGCTGGCGGCGATGAAGTCGTCGAACACGTTCTGGCGGTTCTTGCGCATGCCGGCCTCGTGCCAGGCCCGGCCGTACTCGCCGCCGCCGCGGATGTTGGCCACCGCATAGACGCCGCCCATCTCCATCCAGACCAGGTTGCTGATGGAAAAATACGGGGTGAGCGGCACGTCGAAGCCGCCGTAGCCGTAGAGCATGGTTGGGTTTTCGCCATTGAGCTTCAGACCGCGGCGGTGGGTGATGAACATGGGCACCCGGGTGCCGTCCTTGCTGGTGTAGAAGATCTGCCTGGTGACGTACGCGTCGGGGTTGAAGTCCACCTCGGGACGGCGGAAAAGCGTGCTCTGGCCCGTGGTGCAGTCATACCGGTAGACCGTGGTGGGCATGTTGAAGCCGGTGAAGGAGTAGAACGTCTCGGTGTGGTCCCGCCGGCCGCCGAAACCGCCGGCGCTGCCGATGCCGGGCAGCTCGAGCTCGCTCTGGAAGTTGCCGGCCAGGTCGAAAAGCTTCACCTGCGAGTGGGCGTCGGTGAGGTAATGGGCGAAGAAGGTGTCGTTGACCAGGCCGACGCCGCGGAGCACCTGCTCGGCTTCGGGGACGATCTCCTGCCAGTTTTCGCGCTGCGGGCTGCGGATGTCGATGGCGATGATGCGCTCGCGCGGGGCGTTGTCGTCGGTCTGGAACCAGAACACCGGCCCGTCGTTGTCGATCAGCCCGTACTGGGCGGTGAATTCGTCGATAAGTTTGACCACGGGCGCGTCGGGCTTTTGCAGGTCCTTGTAGTAGACCTGGTTCTTGCGTTCCGTGCCCTTGCCCACGCTGATGACCAGGTACCGGCCGTCGTCGGTGACGTTGCCTGCGAAGCTCCAGTCGGGATGCTCGGTGTCCTGGTAGACGAGCCGATCCTCGGACTGCGGCGTCCCCAGCTCATGAAAGTAGAGTTTCTGGTACTCGTTGACGCTCTGGAGCTTGTCGCCCGCGGGCGGGGCGTCGTAGCGGCTGTAGTAGAACCCGGAACCATCCTTGGCCCAGGACGCGCCGGAAAACTTCGCCCATTGGATGTGGTCATCAAGATCCTCGCCGGTCTCGATGTCGCGCACGAACCACTCGTTCCAGTCGCTGCCGCCCTCGGCCTTGGCGTAGGCGATGTACCTGGCGTCGTCGCTGATCGCCAGTCCGGCGAGCGCGACGGTGCCGTCCTCCGAGAAGGCGTTGGGATCGATGAGCACGCGCGGCTCGTCGTCCAGTGAACGCACCGTGTAGAGCACGGAGTGATTCTGCAAGCCGTCGTTCTTGAAGAAGAAATAGCGGTCGGCGCGTTTGAACGGCACGCCGAACTTCTCGTAGTCCCACAACTCAGTAAGCCGTTTTTCAATGGCCTTGCGCTGCGGAATCGATTCCAGGAAGCTGAAGGTAATTTCGTTTTCGGCCTCGATCCACGCGCGGGTTTCGGGCGAATCGGGATCCTCGAGCCAGCGGTAGGGGTCGGCGACTTCAACGCCGTGATAGGTGTCGACGACGTCGCCTTTGCGGGCCTGGGGGTATTCCAAGGTGGGGGCCTTTCGATGGGTTCCCTTGCAGCCGGTCATGACGAACAGCAGTGACGCTGCCGCCAGCGCCTTCGCAACGTTTTGCATGGAGGTTCTCCTTTGTGAACGCAGTGTGCTTACAACCGGTGCGGACTGGGGCATGGCCCGCGCCGGCGCGGCGCTGCCGCCTGCGCCGTTGGGCGGTCCACACCCCGACCAAGCTTACCCGATGCCGGCGCCGGCCGGAACCTTCCGACGTGTAAGGCTTTGTGTGACCTGCCCGCCTGTGAGTTGTCTGGACCTCCCGACCGGCCCGGCCCGCGCCTTGTTCCCGCGCCGGCGCGCCACTACCATCGCCGCCGCCATGCAAGCGTACCTTGATCTCGTTCGCGCCGTCCTTACCGAGGGTGAAGCCCGCGCCGACCGCACCGGCGTCGGCACGCGCAGCGTGTTCGGCCGGCAGTTGCGGTTCGACCTGTCCGCCGGCTTTCCACTGCTCACCGCCCGCAAGATTCACCTCCGCTCGGTGATCCATGAACTGCTCTGGTTCATCCGCGGCGATACCAACGTCGACTATCTGCATGTGCACGGCGTGAGCATCTGGGATGAGTGGGCCGACGCCGAGGGCAATCTCGGACCGGTCTACGGCAAGCAGTGGCGGGCCTGGTCCGGACCCGACGGCGCGGTCATCGACCAGCTCCAGGAGGTGATCGCCCAGATCCGCACCAACCCGACCTCGCGCCGGCTGGTGGTCTGTGCCTGGAACGTCGCGGATCTCCCCCGCATGGCCCTGGCGCCCTGCCACGTGCTCTTCCAGTTCTACGTCTCCAACGACCGCCGCCTCTCCTGCCAGCTCTACCAGCGGTCGGCCGACCTGTTCCTCGGCGTGCCCTTCAACATCGCCAGCTACGCCCTGCTGACGCACATGATCGCCCAGGTCACCGACCTGGCGCCGGGCGACTTTGTCCACACGTTCGGCGATGTGCACCTGTACGAAAACCACCTGGCGCAGGCCCGGCAACTGCTCGACCGGCCGCTGCGTCCCCGACCGACGCTGACGCTCAACCCCGCGGTGAAGGAGATCGACGCCTTCACCGCCGCCGACATCGAGGTGCACGGCTACGACCCGCATCCGGCGATCAAGGCCCCGGTGGCGGTATGAGCCCGCCGGAGTTGGAACTGGTCGCGGCCGTGGCGGCCAACGGCGTCATCGGCCGGCAAGGCGACCTGCCCTGGCATCTGCCCGATGATCTCAAACACTTCAAAACCCTGACCACCGGACACACCGTGATCATGGGTCGGCGGACGTACGCATCCATCGGCCGGCCCCTGCCGAATCGACGCTCCATCGTCATTACCGGCACACTGCGGAGTGCCGACCATCCAGAGGTGGAACTGGCCGGCTCGTTGGACGATGCGCTGCGGCTGGCCACGGAAGGGGCCGGGCGTGCGTTCGTCATCGGCGGGGCGGAACTCTACCGGGCGGCGCTACCGCTGGCGCGCACGCTGCACCTGACGGTACTCGACGAGCCCGTGGATGGCGACACGTATTTCCCCCATTATGACCGAGATCAATGGCGGGTCATTGACGAGGCGCGGCACGATGCCGACGCGCGCCACGCGGTAGGGTTCTGGATCCGGACCTACCGGCGAGCGGACGCCTGACCCGCGTAAGCGATCTGCGCCGGCCGGACTTAATCATCACCGCCGCCGGCTTCAATCCCTTCCTCCACCTCTTCGCCGTCCGGTGCGGCGGCGTGGTCGTGTCCGGCGTGCTCATCGTCAGCGCCGTCGGCAGCGGACTTCTGCTGAGCGCGCTTGCGGGCGGCTTCCAGCACTGCCTTGCGCTCTTCCGGCGACATCTCCTGCCACCGTTTCATCGCCGCCTTCTGCTTGCGCGCCCGCTGGAGGCGATAGTTCATGGCCTCGCGGAATCCCTCGTTGGTCAGCATGAAGCGCTCGATCTTGCGGTCGCCGAGGAAGACCGAGGGCGTCGCCCGAATCTCGAGCTTCTTGCCCAGCGCCACGTCTTCGGCGACGCGCTCCCGAACAGCTTCAGACTGCATATCCGCGATGAACTGGTCGGGGTCGAGGCCCAGCTCCTGTGCAAATGACCGGTAGTCCAGCCTGCGAAGCTGTTTCTGCTTTTCGAACAACAGGTCATGCGCCCGCCAGAATGCGTCGTTCCCCCCCTGGATCCGGGCGGCTTCCGCGGCGTAGGCGGCTTCGCAGGCCTGCGGGTGAATGCCGCGGGCGATGTAGGGATTGCAGTCTTTGCTCAGCGGGTAGTGCTTCCAGACGACCTTCAACGCCCCTTCGAAATCCGGCGCAATGGACTTTTCCAGGGTCTTGGCGAACCCGCGGCAGCCGGGGCACTGGAAGTCGCTGAACACCACCAGGGTCAGGGGGAAGTCGGCGTCGCCATGGGCGGGATCGTCGGGCCGGATGGGAATGTCGAGGTCTTCCTGGGCTTCGTAGCGCGCGATGTGCGCCCCCGTGTCCCGATACACGATCTCCGCATGCTGCTTGTAGTATTCCGCCCGGGCCTGCTGCTTCTTGTACTTCACGCCGAAGCTCAGCGCCGTGTTGTACGTCAATTCGAACTGCGCCGCGATCACGATACACAGCAGCGCAGCCAGCGTCAGCCGCGAAGAGGGGTGAGGCCGCTGTCCCAGCGGCGGCGCCAGCGCTTCGCCCTCCGCAGTTTCCGCCTGTAGCGATTGGTCCGCCGCGACCGGGCGGCGGGGACGCAGCAGGATGGTTCCGATGAACAACAGCAGGTTGATGCCGTGGGCGATCAGGCACCAAAGACACTTGTGCTCCATGCCGCCGAACAGCAGGATCCTGGTGTAAAACAACGAGGTCAGCAGTCCGGCCGACATGAATGCCAGCAACAGGTAATAGTAGAGCCGTTGTTCGTAGTCGCATCGGCCGATGAGCAGGTACCAGATGAAGATGGCGGAGAAGTAGAACCAGCCCGCGACGGCGATAGGCAGGCCGAGTTGCTCCCCCGTGACCGGGTCGGGCTCGTTGGGCGGCAGCATGGCCCACTTGGTCCTGGTGACGGCCTTGCAATCGAAGACTTCCTGGGCCTCCGGCGTGCACACCTCGGCGAAGACGCCCGTACCGGCCGTATCCTGGTAGTGCAAATGGGTCAACTGCCAGTTGATCCAGGCGCCGGCGGCCGACAGTACCAACATGGGAATAAGTAGGATCCAATACCTCATGGGCATCACTCCGCGGCGTCGGGGGTGGAGGTTGGGGCGGGCGTCGCGGCCGCCTCTGCGGGCATCTTACGGGTATCGAACCAGTGCTGTCGAAACCACGCGAGGTTTTGTTTCGTGACTGTTACCGGCGGAGCAAGGAAGGTCCGCGTCGTCGGGAGTTGCCCCTGCGCGCCGGTCACGCACATGCGCAGGGCGTGCTCGGCAATCTGCTCGTACCGGGCGCCCACCAGGGCGTGACAGGTGTCGTCGAGGATGAGCGGCCAGTACTCCGGGTAGGGCTTGCAGGAGACGATCTGGCAGGACGCCGGCAGCAGGGACGTCTGGGCAGACCACTGCCGGAGCGGCCAGTTATCCAGCGCGACCCAGCCATTGAGCCGGGGAAACCGCTCCATGTAGTCGCGAATCTGTGTGCGGGCGGTGTCCGGCGTCCCCCGGCAATCAAACTCGCGGAGGACGTTGAGCCCGGCGAGCGCCGACAGCCGTTCGGAAAAGCCGACCCGCCGATCACCGAGCGCCCGATCGCCGCCGGCGTGGTCGACGACGGCGATGGCCCCTTTTCCATCGACGGCCTCGAGCGCGGCATCGGCCATGGCCCGCCCCACGGCCATCTCGTCGACGCCGGTATGCGGAAAGCTCTCGTCCCCCACGACCCGGGTCATCATCGTGACCACCGCCACGCCTTTCTGGTGCAGGAGCTGTAGCTCCTCACCAAGCGCAGCATCCACCGGCTGGATACACAGGCCCCGCATCTGCGCTGGATCGAAGGAGCGCAACAACGCCAACTGGTCGGCGACGCTGGCTTGCGGCGGAGCGGCGACCCGCAGTTCGAAACCGGCGAGGTTGGGCCGGTAACTCTCCGCCGCCGCCCGGAAGGTCAGCCAGAGCGGATCCTCCTCTGACGCCCCCACCAAGGCGATGAATCCCACCGCCGCGCGCCGCGGCACCGGGTTGGTCACCTGCGGCTCGCAGCCGCCGACAAGCAACGCCAGGACCATTGCGGCCGGGCAGAACCGCCGGAGCGTATCTGGCGGGGTTGAACGGACGGAATGTCGCATGGTTCCAGGCTCCGTGGTTTCAACGCCATCTACAGGGCGGCGTCGCGAGAGGATCAATAACCCCGGGGGGCGCGACAATCAAGGCAAGCCGGGTTTTCAGCCTCTTACACGTCTCGTGCCGCACGCCGGCGGGCCTTGCAAACTTTTCGATAGCGCGGGATAATCGTTCCCATGGGCAGGACGCAGCGCATTCTCACAGGCTTCAAAGCACCCCAATCGACGCAGCGCACCAGCACACATGCCCCCCGGATGGTGATTCTCAAGGACATTCTATACGGCAGGTGATTGATGGGAGCCTTGGTCGACGCGCTTCATCGTTTGCAGAAGATCGAAAGCGATCTGAGTACGTTTCGGGCCAGGGAGGACGCCATTCGCCGCAAGGCGCGCAGTACGCAGCGGCAGATCACCAAGAACCAGGCCGAGTTTGAAGCCCATCAGCAGGAGGTGCAGCGCTGCCAGATGGACATCGACAACGCCGACCTGGACATCAAGAGCCGCGAGGCGGACATGGTCAAGCACCGCCAGGCCCTCAACGCCGCCCGCACCAACAAAGAATACGCCGCCATCCTCACCGCCCTCAACACCGAGAAGGCCGATACCGCCAAATGTGAGAGCCGGGTCCTCGAGCTCATGACCCGCAAGGAGGACCTGCTCGCCCGCAGCAAGGCGTTCGACGCCGAACAGGCCAAGCTACACGAGCGGCTACGCCGGCAAGAGCAGGAACTCCAGGACTATCTGGCCAAGCACAAGGACGATTACGAGCGGCTCGAGGCCGACCGCAAGGCCGCGGCCGCCGACCTGCCGCCCTCCGCCCTGGATACGTTTAAACGCGTCGCCGAACGCCATGAGGGCGACGCCATGGCCGAGGCTGTCAAGCTCAATGTCCGCAGCGAGGATCACGTCTGCGGCGGCTGCAACATGTCCATTCCCCTCGAGCAGGTGAATCGCCTGAAGAGCAGCAACGATCTGGTCATCTGCGGCTGTTGCGGCCGAATCCTTTACGCCACCGACTGACGACGAGGACGGGCGTTCAGGGCTGGGCGTCGTCGGGACCGAGCAGCAGGTCCATCGCCCCCTCGATGCCGCGCAAGGGCCGCGCCGTGGCGCGCGGATCCTGGAGCGTCCCCGTCACCGCCACCTCGATGATCTCGCGCCCCGCGCCTTCCAGCATCTCGGTCAGCACCGGTACCTGCGCCCAGCGATGCGGGCTTACCGCGTACAACCTCAGATCGAGCGCATTGGCGCCGAGCTGCATCGTGCCCTGACCGATGAGCGCCACCGCGCTTCCCCGCAGCATGATGTCATCCAGGCGGAGCTCGTCGCCCACGATGTAGAAGCGGGCGCTGGCCTCCTGAAACGCCGACGCCTCCGGCAGCGACAGGCTGATGACGTGCAGGATATTGAGCAGAAACGGCAAACGGTAGAGTTCGGCTTCGCGGACGTGTACCTGGCCGCCGCCCCGCCGCGATACGCGGCCGTCGGCCGTTTGCGCGAGAAAGAAACGGCCGTCGGCGAAGCCGGGAAGCGGTCGCTCTTTAGCCGTCTGCGGCTCGCCGGCAGCGACCAGGCCGGCCACCGCGACGCGCTGAAAACTGGCGTTGAGTTCATACGCGGCGTCGTGGTCGGCCGGTCGCAGGTCCAGGTTGCCGCGGACCGCGCCGCCGTACAGTCCGCCACGCATGTTTTCGCCGCGGATACGGCCATCAGCGCCGCGCACCAGTTCGGCCGACACGTCTTCGACCAGAAACTTGCCGATGCGCACGGAGTCCAGAACCGCCTCCGCATCGACCTTCAGGTCGGCGAGGGATCCGATGGCGCTGCCCATGAGTCGGACCCGCCCGTTGATCTCGGACAGCGGGACGCCGGCGCGAAATCGGCCGTCGACCACGTCCACGACGCCGCTGACGACCCACTCGCCTTCACCGTCGTCGCGGCGCAGGTAGCGCACACAGCCGTTGCGCACGCCGCAGACGCCGCCGGGATCAAGGTCGTTCCAGCGTCGCCGCCAGCGCCACGGAACCGCGTTGCGCAGCGTCTCGGTGAAGGTGATCTGCGCAAGATCAAAGGTCAGGTCGGCCGCAGCAATGGACTTTTCAAATGCCAGACGGCCGTCGAGTATCATCCGGCAGGTTTCGCCGACGGCGACCACGTCGCGAATCCGCAGCGCGCCGTTTCCTGCGATGATCTGCCCGTCCGCCACGGTGAGCGGGTAGGGAAAATCAATATGGCTGACGGTGGCGCCGCCCAGCGTCACGGTGACGTCCTGAAGGGCGTCCAGCGGCGCACCGGCGGGCGCCTGCCCCCTGACCGTCGTCGCGACCTCGAGCGGCCCATCGATGCGCCACGGCGCCAGGGCGGTTTGGGCGCTTTCCGGCAGCGCCGCGCGGATCTCCGGGGTGAGTTGGATGTGGTCCGCGTGCAGCGCCAGATCGGCGTGACGACCTTCGGGCGTGGCACGGATGGCGCCGCGCGCGGAAATCTCGCCGCCGGCGGCCTGGCCGCGCACGTCGGCAACTTCCACGACGCCGGGGCGGATACGCACTGCACCGGTCACCTCGTGGATCGGAAGACGCAGCGCGTCCGGAAGCAGGTGCAGTCCGCGCAGCTCGGCGATCACGTCGTACGCCAGCGGTGCGCCCACGCCGCCGACATTGAGCTGCGCCGCGAGATCAACCGGACCGCGGGGGTTCAACGCCGCAACTTCCGCGCGCGCATCGGCCGGCAGGGCTGCGAGGAGGCGCTGATCCACCTCCACCCCGGCCGCGTTAATACGCATGTCCAATTCGGCCAGATCGCGTTCCGCCAGCCGGGCAACGCCGGACAGGTCCACCACGCCGGGACCGCAACGCCCGGCGACGCCTTCCACCACGATGGTGTTCTCCGCGATGGATACCGGGCCCGAGAGGCTGGTGAGCAGGTATGGAAAACCATCAAATCTCACCTGCGCGTCGACCAGGTCGCCCGCGACGGTGGTGCGCCAGCGTGCGGGCTCCGTGTCGCCCTCGGGCCGGCTCATGGTCACGTGCAGGTCGGCGTGGCCGTCCAGGTCGAACCGCTGCCACGTGCCGCTGTAGCGCTCCGGCAGTGCTGAGCAGAGGTCATCATCGAGCGGGATGGATGTTCCCCACAGGTCCAGGTCGACGGCCGAGGTGCGGCGCAGGGCGCTGACCCAGCCGTGCGCCACGATCACGCCACGGCCGTGACGACCGGTGAGCCCGTTCAGCGTGACGCCCTCGGGCGTGATCTCGACCTCGCCTTCGACATCGGTCACGTGATACGGAAAGAACCTCACGGAAACATCGCCTCCCCGCGCGTGCACCGTCGCGCGGCGCAGGGTCACCGCGCTGTCGCGGCCCGCGGGTTTGCTTAACGAGGCTTCCACATCAACGCGGCCGTGCGGGTCGAAATCGCGGTAGAAATGGCGCAGCTTGCGCCAGCGGTTGACGAACCGGGCCTGTGGCGCGGGCGCGTCGGCGTCGCGCCGTGGAAGCAGGTAATTGTCCACCGCCACGTCCAGGTCGAAGCCCACGTCGGCGAGCCCGGCCTCGCCGGCGATGCCGCCGTACAGATGCAGCCGGGCGGTGCAGCGCGTGTCATCCAGCCGGCCGCTCAGTTCCGCAAGAGCGCCGGACGCATTCACCCGCAACTGCCCGGTCACGTCGTGCAAACGCAGGTACCGCTCTTCCGGAGGCAGGGCGCGTTCTTCGGCGTCAAGCGGCGCCGAGACCTTGGCCCCGCCGAATTCGAGGGCAAGTTCGTTGACCCCGGCCCCCTGTTTGCCGCCCAGGGTAAAATCGATAATGCGAAACTGACCGCGAACGCCCAGAAGCTCGATCCAATCGCGGGCGGCAGGCTCGATCGTCGCGACCACCATCATCGCCGCTTCCAGCGATAGCCAGGGCGTACCGCCGGTGAGGTGGCTGGCCGCGCCGTCCGCCAGGTTGATATCAAACGCGCCGGCGCCGCGCTGCTCCGTGTGCGCCACCCAGTTCAGGCGATACTGTCGCGGGCTCGCGGGGGCCGTCGATCCGTCGAACGTAAGCAGAATCTCCTCCAAGGGCGCGTCCGTCTCGCGCCCCCGATAGAACACCACGCGGGCCTCCTGCATGCGGATCGCCGGCAGGGCGCCGTCGTCGCGCTCCGCCGTCCGCGCAGGCAGATGCAATGCCTGCTGAAGCGTGAACGCGCCGCGCCGCGCGTCGAAGCGGGCCCGGCAGACCGGCCGCGTTGCGACGATCTGGTCGATCTGCAAATCCCCCACGAGCAGCCGCGGAAGATCGTGCTGGAGCCAGACCTCATCACAACTGAGCAACGGCTGGTCTGTGGCGACGGGATCCGCGACGGTTAAACCGGTGACGTAGATGCCTTCAAAAAGGTCCACCCGTACCGACGCAACGTTGACTTGAGTGTGAAAGAAGCTCTGAAGGTAGTTCTCGGCCAACCGGCGCAAACGCTGTGGCGAAGTCAGCCAGCGCTCCACGCCGATCGCGCCCAGCAGCAACACCAGCAGCGCAATCGTGAACCATTGGCGCTTGCGGCGGCGCGGGCGCTTGCGCCGTCGCCGCCGTTCACGCGGGCGGTGGTCCCCGGGAAGCGGCGCTGGCGTCTCCGCATTCATGACCGACCGTCCCGCGATTGCGCCCGCCCGCGCCAGCGCTCGACGACCAGGCTTATCCCCAGGGCAGCGAGGATCGCCAATGCCGGCAACGCGGTCAGCCGATAGCGCACGCTTCCCACAAACACGGCGTGCAGCAGGCACACGCATAACGCCGGCAGCAGCAGCCAGATCCACACCGCATAACGCCGCCAGGCGAGCACCACCCCCGCAACCGCCAGCAGATACAACGGGATGTACCAACCCGCGAATACCAGCCGAATCATCCGGGACTGGTATTCCGCCGCGTGCAACACCGGGCTCCATGTCCGGGCGAGCTTCACGGGGACCAGGGCCAGAATGCGCAGCGGTTCACCTCGAATCGCCCGCCAGGAGGCTTCGCGGAAGTGGGCGTCCCACGCGACTTCATCCAGGCCGGCCACCGGCGCCGCCGCCTTCACGTCGCCCAGGTCGCTCGCGCCCGTCGCCCCCGGACGCACGCCGTCGTACAACGAAATACCACCACGGGTGGTCAGCCAGCGCCAATCGCCGATGACGCGCTGATTGCGCGCCGCCCAGGGCGTCAGCGCCGCGAGAACGATCAACACAACCGCAATCCCGCCACCCACGACGCGCCGGTCGCGTCGCACCGCCACCAGGAACACCAGCATGGCCGCGATGGTCACGACCGTCGCCTCCCGCAGGTAGACCCCCAAGGCAGCCGTCGCCCCCACCAGCAGCCACCGCCACCACCGGTCTTCAACTCGGTGATGCAGCGGCCAAGCCAGCCACCAGAGGGCGATGCCGACCGTGACGGCCGGCGTTTCCGTCAGCAGCAACGAAGAACTGCCCACCAGCGCCGGATCGAGCGCAACGATCAGTCCGGCCAGCCAGGGCCAACGGCAGAAACGCGCCGCCAGCAGGGTCGCGAACACCGCCGCCAGCGCCCCGATCGCCCACAGCGCCGGACGCGCCGAGGCCGGCGTCGCAAAAAGCGAGAGCATCCAGGGAAACAACGGCATCCGCTCCGCCCGGTGCCCGAACTCGCCCACCATGCCCTCGCCGGCGCGGTACGACTGACCAATTTCCCAATACCAGTGTTCGTCGTCGTACTGCACGCCGGGACCGGCCCGGTAGATCCCGTAGCCCGCCCGGGCGGCGAATGCGCATAGAAACAGCGCCAGCAAGGCGAACACCCGGGTTCGCGTCACCGGCCAGGGGTTGTGCAGGCGTTCAATCATCCAGGAATCGCGCCCGGACGCGCAGCACCTCGCGGGTGAGACGCGTCAGCTTGACGCGCTCGTCAATGCGGTGGCCGATGATCCAGATCGGTCCGAGCTGGTCGCACAGCACGGCCGTCCGCTCCCGCGCCGCCGGCGCCACCTTCAAATCACTCAGAAAATCGGACAGCTTCTTCGTCCCCGGCGCCCCCAGCGGCCAGAACCGATCGCCCGGCTGCCGGCTGCGCACCACCAGCGGCGGGCGGACGCTGTCCAGATCAAGCCACTCTTCCAGCGGGTTGTGGTTGTGCAGGTGCTCGATAATGTCGTCGAGCAGCGCGCGCCGCACGGCGCAATCCAGCTCCATGCGCCGCACCGGCAATAGCGTTTTACCGGGCATGTGGATGGCCACCAGCTCCGCAATTGACTCGCGCGGCTCGTCGGTGAGCATGGCGATGATCAGCCGGTTGTATTCCAGCCGGGCGGTCATCCCGCCGGGCAGCGACACCTGCTTGCCCGTCGCCTGGTCGGCGACCAGGTCGGTAACGCTCTTGAGATGGCCGAAGGACAGATCCTGCTCGCCGATTTCGAAGCTCGCGATCGCGCTGCGAATCAACTCGGCCTGCACGATGCGCCCCTTGCGCATCAGGCCGGCGGCGTTGAGCACCAGCTCCTGGTCCGTGCGGCTGATGATCAACGTCTCGAAGGTCTTCTGCACGGTCAGGCGGATGAACTCGTCGGCCCACCGGCTCTGCTCGGCCAGCCGCAACAACGCCACGCGCACCTGCGGATTAAACTCCGTCTCGAGCTGGGGGAGCAGGGCGTTGCGGATCTTGTTCCGGGTGGTGTCCAGCGAGTCGTTGGTGACGTCTTCCCGGTAGATGATACTGTTTTCGCCAAGATATTGCTGGATGTCGGACCGGGTGAAGTTGAGCAAGGGCCGAACCACGGTCACGTCGCTGCGCTTGCGGATCAGCCGCTGCGGGTGGATCCCCCCGACGCCCCGCAACCCGGTGCCGCGCAGGATGCGGTGCAGCACCGTTTCGGCGTTGTCGTCGGCGTGATGACCTACCGCCACGATCTTCGCTCCGCACGCGGCGCACACGCGCTCGAAAAACACGTAACGCTCCCGCCGGGCGATCTCCTCAAGTGAGCCGCGCTCGTCGTTGCATAACGCCGGAATGTCGCGCATCTCTATCGTGCGCGGCAGGGAAAGATCGTCGGCCGTTGCCGCGACGAAGGCCGCATCCTCATCCGAGGCGCTGTCGCGCAAGGCATGATTCAAATGGGCAACGTGCAGATCGAGCCGGAAGTCGTGTTCGCTGTTCAGCGCCACCAGGGCGTGCAGCAACGCCATGGAGTCGCGCCCGCCCGACACCCCCACGACCACCCGGGCGCCGCGCGGGAGCAAACCGTGCTCGGCGACGTCGTCCGCCATTCGTTTCACCAAGGAGGCGCTCGCCACAGTTCACGCTCGCACTGGCGGGCCGGCGACTTGCCCATGCCGACCCCGGGAAGTATCTCACGCAGACGACCGGGCGCTAGTGCGTCGCCACGCCGCCCGGCATCATCAAGTCCGCCACCTCGCCCATCAACTCCGACGTGGTCGGGTGCGGATGAATCGTCAGAGACAGGTCGGTGGCCACGGCGCCCATCTCGATGGCCAGCGCCGCTTCCGCGATCATCTCGCCGACGTGCGGACCGACCAGCCCGACGCCCAGGATCCGCTGGCTTTCCGGATCAAAGAGAATCTTGGTCAGCCCGTCGGTCCGTCCGATCGCGGTCGCCCGCCCGGACGCAACCCACTGCATCTTCTTGACCGCAACCTCTACGCCTTTTTCCTTGGCTTCGGCCTCGGTCAGCCCCACCCAGGCGACTTCGGGATCGGTGAAGACGACGGCCGGGCAACAGCGCACGTCGTACACCGTGTCTTCGCCCGCGAGAATGTCGGCCAACACCTTGCCTTCCATGATTGCCTTGTGCGCAAGCATGGGGTCGCCAATGATGTCGCCGATCGCGTACACCCGCGGATTGCTCGTGCGGAAGTGATCGTCCACTTTGACGAAGCCACGCTCGGTGAGTTGCACACCGGCCTTGTCCACGTCCAGCGTGTCGCCGTTGGGCCGGCGGCCGACCGCGACGAGCACCTGCTCGTAGGTCTTGCGCTTCGGCGCATTCTTGCCCTCAAACGACACCTCGACGCCGTTCTTCTTGTCCTTCATCCCGGTGACCCGGGTCTCTAGCGCAATCTCGGCGAACTGCTTCTCGAGCCGCTTGATCAGCGGGCGGGCCAGGTCCGGATCGCACCCCGGCAGCAGCGTGTTGAGCATCTCCACCACGGTGACTTCCGTGCCCAGCGCGGCCATCACCGTGCCCAGCTCCAGGCCGATATAGCCGCCGCCGATGACCAGCGCGTTTTTGGGAATAGACTCCAGCGCCAACGCCCCGGTGGATGAGACCACCCGCGGGTCGTCGATCTGAATGCCGCGCAGCTCCACCGGGCGCGAGCCGGCCGCGATCACGCACCGCTTGAACTTGATCCGCTTGGTATCGCTGTCTTCCAGCGTCACGTGCCGCGGATCCTCGAAGCGGGCGACGCCCTTGACCACCTCCACCTTGAGCTTCTTGGCCGTCGCCCCCAGCCCGCGACTGAGCTTGTCGATGACCTTCTTCTTCCAGGCGTTGACCTGGTCGAGGTGAATCTTGGGCTTGGCGAATTCGATGCCCAGATCGGCCGCGCGCTCGGGCGTGGAGACCAGCTCGGCCACGTGCAGCAGCGTCTTCGAAGGAATGCAGCCGCGATGGAGGCAAACGCCGCCGAGCGGACCGTTGGATTCCACAATGGTCGTCTGAATGCCGCGGCCGGCCGCCTTGAACGCGAGCGAGTAACCGCCGGGCCCGCCGCCGATGACCAGCAGGTCGGTTTCGCTGGAGAATTCACCTACTACCATGCAAGTCCGTCCTTATCTGCGTTGCGCTACGGAGTCAGCGAAGGGTCACTTGATCATGAGCAAGCCCGGGCTCGACAGGTGGGCGACGACGTCGTTGATGAAGCGCGCCGCCTGCGCCCCGTCGGTGGCGCGGTGATCGAACGAGAGGCTCAGCGGGAGCGTCTTGCGGTGGTCGAACTCGTCGCCGGAGACGCGCAGGCGGTCCTGTGTACGGCCGAGACCGAGAATGGCGACCTCCGGATGGTTGATCACCGGCGTACCCCAGATGCCGCCGATCGCCCCGTAGTTGGTCACCGTGAACGTACCGCCGCGCAACTCCTCGACGGAAAATTGCACGTTGCGCACCTTTTCGGCCAGCTTGCTCAGCTCCTGGGAAATACCCAGCACGCTCAGCCGGTCGACGTTGCGGATCACCGGCACCACCAGCCCGCGGGGGCTGTCCACCGCGATGCCGATGTTGATGTACTCCTTGTAGACGATCTGCTCGTTGTCCGCGTCAAAGCTGGCGTTCATGATCGGGTGGAGGCGCAGGCAATGGGCCAGCGTCTTGAGCACGAACGCCATCGTGGTGATCCGCGGACCGTTGCCGTCGGGACCGCGCAGCGACCGGCGAATCTCCTCCAGCTCGGTGATGTCGGCCTCGTCCATCTGCGTCACGTGCGGAATGGTCGAGACGCTCTTGATCATCTGGTTGGCGATGGTCTTGCGAATCTGCGAGAGGCGGGCGCGCTTGATCGGGCCCCAGTTGTCCTCGCCCGGTTCGCCTTCGATGGCGACGCTGGTCGCCGGCAGCGGCGCCGGGGCAGGCGCCGGCGCGGTGGTCGGCGTTCCGCCGGCCGGCCCGGGCGCACGCCCGGAGATGGCGGCCTCTACGTCGCTTTTGACCACGCGGCCACCCGGTCCCGTACCGGTGAGGCTGTCGATGTCGATGCCGTTTTCGCGGGCGAACTTGCGAATGGCCGGGGCGGCCGCCGCGCGGGTGCGCTGCGCCGTCGGTCCGGGTTGGGTGGGCGGCACGGGCGCTTCCGGCTTGGCCGGCGCGGGTTGCGGCGGCGCGCTCGGAGCGGCGGCCGGTTGCGCGGCCTCCGTCGGTGCGGCCTTCGGAGGCGTTTGGGCTTTGGCTTCGGCAGGTGCGCCGCCCGCGGCGCCGTCGTCGTCGAAGGTCATCAGCACCTCGCCGACCGCGACGGTCTGACCCTCGGAGACGTGAATCTTGGCGGCCTTTCCGCCGAACGGCGAGGGGATTTCGACGGCGGCCTTGTCCGTTTCCACCTCCATGATGGCCTGGTCTTCGGCGATCGTGTCGCCTTCGGCGCACATGATGCGAACGATTTGTCCTTCGGCGATACCTTCGCCCAGATCAGGGAGTCGAAACTCGCGTGCCATCCGTTGATTCTCCGCGTTCTTGCTGATCCTGGCGCGTCAGGTGGCGTGAGACAGGCGTCTGCGCGGCCCGGTTGACGCGCCGTTCGTGTTGTTCGATCACCGCAGCAAAAGCATCTGTAACCGGCGACGGTCACGCAGCCTCAGAACGCGAGCACCTCGCGAGCCACGTGGACGATCCGGTCGCTGTGCGGCAAATGGGCCCGTTCGCGGGCAAAGTAGGGGAATAATACGTCATGGCAGGTAATTCGTCTAATGGGCGCGGCCAGGTACTCCACGGCGCTTTCGGCCACCCGGGCGGACACTTCCGCACCCACGCCGCAACGCCGGGGACCCTCGTGAATCACCGCGATCCGCCCGGTCTTGGTCACCGACCGCACGATCGTCTCCGTATCCATCGGGGCGATGCTCAGCAGGTCGATGACTTCCGCCCGCACGCCGTCCTGATCGGCCAGGTCGTCCGCCGCCTCCAGCGCGGGACGCACCATCGCGCCATAGGCAACCAGCGTGATGTCGGTCCCCTCGCGCACCACGCGGGCGGCGCCGATGGGCATGGCCTCCGGCTCAACCGGCACCTCTTCGCGAAAGGCCCGGTACATGGCCTTGGGCTCGTAGAAGATCACCGGGTCGGGATCGAGAATCGCCGCCCGCAGCAGGGCCCGCGCGTTGCGCGGCGCCGACGGGATAACCACTTTGAGCCCCGGCGTGTGCGCATAGTATGCTTCGCGTGACTCGCTGTGATGCTCGATCGCCCGAATGCCGCCGCCGTAGGGCATGCGGATCACCATCGGCACGCTGAAGCGCCCCCGCGTGCGGTTGCGATAGCGAGCCACGTGCCCTTCGACCTGGTGAAACGCCTGGTAGGCAAAACCGGAAAACTGCATCTCGCAAACGGGGCGCAGGCCATACAGCGCCATGCCGACGGCCGCGCCGACGATGCCCGCTTCCGCCACCGGCGTGTCGATCACGCGCTGATCGCCGAACTCGGCAAGCAAGCCGTCGGTGACCCGAAAAACGCCGCCGTCCTGGCCGATGTCCTCCCCGAGCAACACCACGTTCTCGTCTTCGCGGAGCGCTTCGGCCAGCGCGCGGTTGAGCGCCTGCACCATGGTCAGCGACGTCATGGGCGACTCCTCGGCGGCTTTGCCATTGCCTCCCGCCGGAGCGACGGTGGGCGCTTGCGGCTCGGGCGCTATGCGCTGGGGCGGCGCGGTCTGGCGCGCGGTCGTTTCGATCATGGCGTTGCCCTCAAGGTGTCCAGGCCTTCGGCTTTCAGCGCCGCGGCGAATTCCGCCTGCTGGGCCTGCAATTCAGCAGGCAGTTCCGCCAGGCAATGGCGGAAGGCGTCCATGGGATCGGCGTGGCCGAACGATTCGTAAACCTCGACCGCCGACTTGATCTGCTCGCGGATATCGTCCTCGATGCCGGCGATGCCGGCGTCATCGAGCACGCCGCGCTGCTTGAGATACTGCGTAAACCGGATCAGCGGGTCGCGTTTTTCCCACTGGGCGACCTCTTCGGCGCTGCGGTACTTGGTGGGGTCGTCGGCGGTGGTGTGCACGCTGAGGCGGTAGGTGACGCACTCGATCAAAGTGGGCCCATTACCCGCGCGGGCCTTGGCCACGGCCTCGGTCGTGGCGGCATGCACCGCGAGCACGTCGTTGCCGTCGACCTGGATGCCGTCGAATCCGTAGGCGATCGCCTTCTGCGCCAGCGTCCGCGCGCGGGTCTGCTTTTGTCGCGGATGGCTGATGGCGAACTGGTTGTTCTGCACCACGATGATCAGCGGCAGGTTGTAGACGCCCGCGAAGTTGAGCGCCTCATGGAAATCCCCTTCGCTGGTTCCCCCGTCCCCGGAGTAGGTCAAACAGACGTTGTCCGTGTGCCTCAGCTTCATGCCCCAGGCGATGCCCGCGCCGTGCAGCACCTGCGACGCCACCGGCACCGCGATGGGCAGATCGTTGATGTGCGCCGGGACAGCATTGCCCTCTTCGTACCCGCCCCAGAAAAACATGTGCAGGTGCATGTCCCAGCCCCGCACCAGCGTCATGCCCATCTCGCGAAAGCTCTGGGCGGTCCAGTCGTCGGGGCGCAGAGCCATGGCCGTGCCCACCTGGGCGGCCTCCTGCCCGCGCGAGGGCCCATACGTGCCGATCCGGCCTTGCCGCTGGAGGTTGATGAGCCGTTCATCCAGTCGCCGGGTGGCGAGCATGAATCGGAACATCCGCACCAGGGTGTCGCCATCAAGTTGGGGCTCAAGGTCGGCATCGACCTGGCCTTGCTCGTCGAGAATGGCGAGGTACTCCACCCGAGGTTCGACATCGATGTTGTTTCGAGGCACCGCACCTACCCTCAAGTCGTTGATATGCAGCTAGTTATGTGAGATTCGGGCCGCTCCGGGCGGTCCCCGCAGACCGTGGGGCATCCCCCGCGGCCTGGCCCGGCAGGCCGTCAAGGATGCCAGGGAGGACATTGTACACCGCCGGCCAAGGAGGTCCACCGACAGGGCCCGAGGCCCCGTTGACCGCCCTGGCATGCCCGTTCACCGGCCAATCGGCGATGCCTCGCCATGTGCGCCGTAATTGTCCCCGCCATACGCGCCGTAACTCAGGTCAGCCAAAGGGGATATACGCGTAGCCGTCCAGTTGGAAGGCGGCATTGACCGTCGCAGCAGAGGCCGCGATGGTCACCGGGTCCGCGACGTCGGCCGGACGAAAACCGTGATGCGCCAGCGCCTGAGCACAGACGTACACCTCAACCCCGGCCTTCTTCAGCCGGCCAATGAGCTCCAGGTTGGGGTTTCGCTTCCCATCGGCGTGGCGGCGGTAGGCCTCGTCGCCAAGCGCCGCCCGGGTGGCGTCGCCGTGCAGCACCAGGGCGAGTTGCAACTGCCCGGCCGACACGTCGTGCGCGGCGCTGAGGTTGATGTACAGGGCGACGCGGTCGAGCCCTTTGATGACGCCGCCGTCAAGCTCGCCGCCGGTGATGTCAAAGACGATCTTCGCGTTGGGCGGCGGGGGCACGGCCGCATCCTTGGCCGGCACGATCCGCCCATGCTCCTTGATGACTGGATACTTGTAGTCGGGCTCGTAGCTTTGCGGCGCGGGCTTGGAGGCCGACGCCGCCAGGATACTGACGATACCGATGAACGCTGCAACCGCTGCGGATTTCATGACTGCGACTCCAAACGCGGGATGGGGAATCTCAATGCAACCGGCGTATGAGTATCCCGGACAATCCTGAAAGCGGCGTGAATACCGCGTGTCGCGCGGGTCATTTCAGCCGAGACACCCCAAAAGGGCGCGCCTGTGGCCAGGCTCCACAGTTACCGCCAGGCTCCACGATGAAAGCGATCGCAACAATCGAAAAGACCGGTGAACAAACGCCCGCAAATCAGGCGCGGCATGACCTACACGCACCACGCCTCACAGGTGGACGTGCAGCGCGGCCAGGGCTTTCTTCTCGTTGTCCGCGAAGGTGAACTGCTTGTGCAGCTTGGTGACTTTGAAGACGCGGTAGATGTCGTCGCGCACGCCGCAGAGCACCAGCGCCCCCTTGTGGTCCTTCACGCGCCGCAGGACCGTGATGAGCACCCCCAACGCGGTGGAGCTGAAGTGGTGAACCTTGGAGAGGTCGAGCACCAGGCGGTTCTTGAACTCGGCGTCGACCATGTGCAGCAACTGCTCGCGGATCGCGTCGATATGCCGCGCTTCGAGGACCGACGAGTCGTTGAAGGTCACGATGGTGACGTTCTTCACGTACTCGACAAGGAGGTGGGCGTTGTCGGACATGGCGGCGCTCCGGCGGCGTCAACCCCGAGGGGCAGCGATGGGGATCACACTACTTCCGGCGCCACGATTGTACCGCGGCGACAAAGCCTTGTCAGCCGCCGACCCTCGAGACCCGCCCCCTCACACGGCGCCCCGCTCTGGGTGGCCCCTGACCGTGTCCGCACCCGGCCCGTTCACCGAAGCCACTCTGCCGTGAGCAGGTACGTCTCGAGGGCCGGGCTCTATGTCCATCGCGTTGCGGACAGCACAATCAGAGCTCGGGACCCATGTCATCGTGGAATGTCATCGTGGAATGTCATCGCGGATCGATCTGGATGAGGAGTTTCCCGTCCGCGGCGGAAAGGGAGCGGATCTTGAACGGGCGGCGGCCTTTACGCGTCTGGAAGATATTCCGCCACGAGAAACCCTCCGCGATGAGTTGCTCGGCGCCGGCCTCCTGCAACCGCCGGACCACCTTCGCCACCGGGTCCGGCATGAGCCCAACGTCGAGGCGCCGGTGGTGCAGCAGCGCGTCGAGGGGATCAACGAGCGAACCCAGCGGCACCGGCAGCGCGCCGGCCGTCACGTCCACCACCCGCAGAACCACGCCGTCGGGCGCCACGTCGGCCGCAAGATGAATGCCCAGTATCGTCTGCCAACCCTCGTAATCGATGCGCGCCGCCACGATGCACCGCCCCTGCCGGAACCGGACCACGGGGTCCTGCAACCAGTCCGGCAGCCAGTCGCCGGCCTCGGGATACAACTCCGCCCGGGCCACGACCCACTCGGTCACGGTGCGCTGGTCAAGTACAAAGGTGAAAGGTCGGCCGGTGGCGATGCCGTCGTTGAGCGCCTGATAGGCGTTGGGCAAACTGTTCCGCACGCGCGGCAGCTCGGCCCGCGGCACGTCGAGGGGTTCATACCACGAAGGAATACGCTGAAACGCCAACCATCCGCCCAGCGCAATCAACCCCAACACGACCAGCAAACCGATGCCGAAACGCATGATCCAGCGGCGTCGGCGACGTTGATTGCGCGTGCGGGGCATAATCCCATCCGTTTGTCGGAAACAGTATACCGCGAACAGGCCGGTTTGACCCCCCGCGGCGTGGACACCTAAAATCGCCCGGTCGCTGGAACCGCAACGGCAAGATGCTCCCAGCGGCGATTGCAGGGGAATCCGGCCATTCTTGCAACCCGCGATTCCTCGTGATTCTCTCCGGCCAGCGTCAACGGCAGTCCATCATGGCTATGCGCGTGCTATTCTGCGGAGCGGCTCTCTTCTGGACGGTGGCCATGGGCTGGCTCATCCGCCACGACCTCATCCCCGCCTGGACCGCCCAGGACGTGCCCGCCATTGACACCGGGGCCTGGTTGCCCGACGAGCGGCTCGAGAGCCAGGCCCGCATCGAGGACAAGTTCGGCCGGCGGGTCGGCACCGTCTGGACCATCCACCGCCGCAGTCAGGGGCGCGTCGCCCGCCGCGACGTCTTCTGGATTCAGCACTTCAGCGTGCTGCCCCCCCTCCGCATCGAGGTCGAGTCCGACTTCTCACCCAAGGGCCGCCTCGACGAGTTTCACTTGCAGGTCTTCGGCGTCGGTCAACGCGTCGAAATCGTGGCCGAAGATTACAGCGGCAACCTCGCCTTCCGCCTGTGGGTGGGCAGACGCGACGAACTCTTCAAGGTGGACGCGTCGGCCGTCGGCATGCTCGGCGACGTCTTCCGCCCCTTCCCCGTGCTCCCCAACATCGAGGTGGGCCAGTCCTGGCGGCTTCACGTGGTCAACCCGCTCGCGGCCATCTCCGGATTCGGCTCGCGCCTGATTCCCATGGTGGTCACGGTCACCGGCCGGGATAACCTCCCCACGCCCGACGGCGCCGTCGACTGCTTCGTGGTCGAGACCGACCAGGGGGCCAAAGCCTGGGTGGACGACCGCGGCACCGTGCTCAAGCAACAAATGGAGATGCCCGTGGGCGGACTGATCACCGTCGTGGCGGAGCCGTTCGACGAGAAACGCCTCGTGGAAGTGCAGACCATGGATTTGCCGTCCTGACCGTCCGGGACCCCGACGCCGTCCGACGCGTGACCGAGGAAACAGACATGACCGCCGCGATCGACATCCAGAACGTGCACAAGGCTTACGGCCGCAAGGTGGCGGTCGACGATCTCACGTTGACCATCCCCCCCGGCGAGATCTTCGCCTTCCTGGGCCCCAACGGCGCAGGCAAAACCACAACGATCAAGATGATCTGCGGCCTGCTGCATCCCCAGCGCGGCGTCGTCCGGGTGTGCGGGCACACCATGGGCATCAACGGCCTGGCCGCCAAGGCCCGCCTCGCCTACGTGCCCGACCAGCCCTTCCTGTACGAAAAACTCACCGGTCGGGAATTCCTCATGTTCGTGGCCGAGATGTACGCCGTGCCGCCCGAAACGCGCGACCGCACCGTCGCGGACCTGACCGAGCAACTCGCCATGGACGACTTCCTCGACAAGCTCACCGAAAGCTACAGCCACGGCATGAAGCAGAAGGTGGTGCTGTCGGCCGCCCTGCTCCACGACCCCGACGTGCTGGTCATCGACGAACCCATGGTGGGCCTCGACCCGCGCACCGTGCGCATGGTCAAAAACCTTTTCCAGCAACGCGCCCGCAGCGGGCGCACCGTGTTCATGAGCACCCACACGCTCGAGATCGCCGAAGCCGTCGCCGACCGCATCGGCATCATCAACCACGGACGACTGATCGCCCTGGGCACCCTCCAGGAGCTGCGCGCCCAGGCCCGCAGCGAGCACACCCTGGAAGACATCTTCCTCGACCTGACCAATCCGCAGGTGGGAGCGCTGAGCGATGCCATCGAGATCTGACCTCCCCGCGGCGGGCGCCGTCGTGACATTGTCGCTGCTGCTGCGCATCAAGCTCCGCGCCATGCTCAACCGCTTGAGCCAGGCGATCCAGGAGGCGCCGGTGAAATTCCTCGCGACGGCCGGCGCCATGGCGGCGGTCTGGCTCGGCCTCTACGTGCTGTTCGAGTGCATCTTCATGTACCTCAAGCAGTCCCCGCTCGAGGCGGCGGTCGCCATCCCCATGGTATTCAGCTTCTTCTTCGTCGCCATGCTCCTCATGCTGGCGATCTCCAACGCCATCCTCGCCTACATGGGCCTTTTCGCCACGGAGGAGGCGGGCTACCTGCTCACCGCTCCGGTGCCCCCGCGCGCCTACGTGGCCCTGAAGTACCTGGAGACCCTGCTGTTCTCGAGCTGGTCTCTCATCCTCCTCGGCCTGCCGCTCATGGCGGCGATGGCCGACATCAGCGACGAGCCCTGGTATTACTACCCCTTCTTCGTCGCGTTCTTCATCTGTTTCGTCCCCATCCCCGGAGCGATCGGACTGGTCATTGCCTGGGCCCTGGCGCGCTATCTCAATCGGGGGCTGATCAAGAAACTGATGTGGGGCGCGCTGCTGCTCGCGGCCGTCGTCGTCGTGGCGGTGGTCCAGTCCGTGGAGGTCAACGAGGAGGAGCCCGGCCAGTGGCTGAGCCAGTTCCTCCTGCACGTCAGCTTCGTGCAAAGCGCCCTGTTGCCCAGCAGTTGGGTGACCAAGGGAGTCGAAGCGGCCATGGAGTACCGCACCAGCGACGCCCTGGGCTACCTCGCGGTGACCGTGGCCAATGCCCTGTTCCTGAGCCTGGTCGCCGTATACGTCGTATCCACGCGCTTCAGTGCGGCCTTCGATCGGGCGCTGTCCACCCGCGGCGGGGAGCGCCGCCGCTCGAGTCATCCGTCCGGCGGCGTGTGCGGCCTCGCCTTCTGGTACCTGCCCCGGTCGTTGCGGCTGATTGCCGCCAAGGATCTGCGCACCTTCTTCCGCGATCCGCTCCAGTGGACCCAGCTCGTCATTCTTTTCGGCCTGATGGCCCTCTACCTGGTCAACGTCCCGCGCTTCGCCAACGGCATCGCCCCGCTCGACGGCTGGGGCATGATCATTCCCTACCTGAACTTCGGCGCCATCAGCTTCATCCTGGCGACGTTCACCAGTCGATTCGTCTTTCCTCTCATATCCCTGGAAGGGCGCCAGATGTGGCTGATCGGCATGTTGCCGCTGCGCACCAGCCGCGTACTCATCGCCAAGTTCGCATTTGCGATGACCGTGTCGGTATCGGTCGCCGTATCGACGACGGCGCTGGCCGCGGCCATGCTCCAGATGCCCCTCCCGTGGGCGTGCGTGCAAATCGCCGTGATGTTCGCGGTGTGCACCGGATTGTGCGGCCTGGCGGTGGGCGTGGGGGCCCGGCTGCCCATGTTCGAGCAGCGCAACGCGGCACGGATCGCCAACGGCTTCGGCGGCACGGTGAACCTGATCGCCTCGGTTCTGCTGGTACTGGTCATGCTCGCCGGCATGAGTTACATCGGCGTGCGCAACCGCAACTCGGGGTTCGCCGCACCGGTCGACCCGACCACCCTGATGATCGCGGCCGCCGTCGCGGGCATCGGCTGCCTCACCGGCGCGTTCGCCCTCTGGCTCGGTGGCAGGCACTTTCGCCGGGTCGAGATCTGACCACCCGCCCGATCACTCGCGGGCAGCGACCACGTCCAGATCGGGGTAGGCGGCCGCCAGCCGGGCATAAGCCTGCTTGAGGGCGACCGGATCACGGTCGGCCGCGGCCCGTTCAATCGCGACCAAGTGACGCTTCCAGGCCGCGATCGCGTCGTCGCGGGGGGCGCCGGTGAGCGCCATGGCGACGGGCGCCTCGTCCGCACGGGCAATCATGGCGTCGGCGTGGTCGGCCAGTTGTCGCATCGCCCGGGCCCGGGCCTCACGCACCGGCTTGCGCACGGCCCGCCGCTGCTGCGGTCCAATCGTCGCACGGTTATACAGCCGCTCCAGCGTCGCCGTGTCGGACGCCAAGACCTCCCGCGGCGGCTTCTGCTGGCTGCACGCCGGCAGCACGACCAGCAGCGCCATCATAACGGCGCCCATCCATCCTCGTACGGATCTCATCATCTCGATCCCCCTTGACTCCATTGCTCGCGCAGACCACAGACCTGCGGCCGAACCCTTGTCGAATGCTAGGCCGCATCGTGCCGGAAAGACAATGGCCCGGACGCCGCCCAATCGCAACGCCACCGGCCACGGCCCGGTCGGTCTGATTATCGGGCGGCGCCGCGCGGCAACGCCGCGTTTTATATGTCCTCCACGTCAAAGGGCGAAAGGGTCTCCGCCCAGTTGAACGTGGCGGCGGTGACGTAGTCGAGCAACCCGGTCAGCGCCGCGTCGCGAAAGTCGCTGATGCAACTGGGCGCAAACAAGGTCCCGCCCGAAAGCGCCAGGGCCAGCATCCATCGTCGGGTCGTCTTCATGGGCAACCTCCTGAATTCACTCCGTCGCGATGCCGCGAACGCCGCGGCAGTCGCGTCAAAACGCCATCTGCACGCGCAGACCGGCGACGAAGGCGTCACGGCCGTTCTCGCCGCCGGGATTAATGATGTACTGCAAATCCGGAGTCACGTTCAGCCAGGGCAGCACCTGGGCATTGTAGTACAACTCCAGCACCGTCTCGCGCGTAGGGTTTAACCCTGTCCCGTCGAGTTGCCGGCTGAACACCCCCTGGGCTGCGCCGAAGGCCAGCACGTCGTCGTCGCGGGTGGGCACGAGGCCCTGGTACTGCCCGCCGACGCTCCAGAAATCTCCAATCTCGTTCACGTCCCCGTGGGCAAACGCGTAACGCAGAAACAGGCCCAGCCCCTGCGTATCCCCCACCAGGTCGGGATGCTCCCGGAAGACGGCCTGGTCGAAGCTGATGTAAAAACCAACATCGTCGGTCTTGTGCGGCACGGTCCGCCGCCGGCCGTTCAGGTCGTCGAAGAACACGTCCTTGCGCTGCGGATCGTACCACAGACCGAAACGGTAGCCGCCGGGCAGAAGCCCCCACCCGGTGTCGAACACCGGCAGAAAACCGAACTCGTAAACGCCGAAAAAGGCGTCGCGCCCGTGCAGGCCGCTGCGCAGCCCCGTCTCGCGAAAGTCGCCGTCCGCGTCCGCCACGCCCACCCCCGTATAAAACCAGTCGCATGGCGTCACGATCACCTGCGCCCCCAGCCCCACGTCCGGAAAAGGAACGTTGCCCGCGTTAATCAGCGCGGCATTGAGAAACTGGTACGTCTCGTCGTTCGCGTACGCGTTGGTCTCGAAATCCACGGTCAGGTCGATCTTGCCGACCCGGACGCGCACAACATCGTCCAGAAAGGACTGCTCGTACCAGAGTTCCCAGACGTCCACCGACCGGTCGTCCACCGCGTCGGCGTTGACCCCGAAATAGTCACCGACGTCGCCCGCGGCGCTGATCCCCGCGCCCCAACTGCCACTGGTCAACACGTAAACCATCCCGCCCTCAACCAGGCCCATCGCGCCCAGGTCGAAGGTCAGTTCGAGATCGTAGCTGCCGTCCACCGAATGGGCGTTGTGCGTGTTGACCCCACTGTGGGCGACGTGCTGGTAAACCGTGGTAAGGGCGAAACTAAGTTCCACGCCACGGCTTTCCAGCTCGCCGCGCCCGCCGCCCCAGTCGCCGGTGACGCGCGCGTCCGTACCGAGGTTGAACCAACCGCTGCCGCCTTCATACGTGGTCGGAGACTCGGTGGCCTCCGCCTCCGCCAGGCTGCGCGGATGGGGATCCGGCTCCGGCCGCGATTCCTGTCCGCAGACCGACGGCGGCAGGAGGATGCACAACAGCAGCAAGGCGTATTTCATCGCAAGCCTCCGCGGAATGCAGTGATCGGGCGATTGCTGTGACCGGGCTCGCCTGGCGACCGTGGGAAAACAGTTGATTCTGCCGGTCCTTCCGGCCAATCAGCGTCTGCGATAAGCCAAATAGTAGATCGGTCGGCCTTCGCGGCGGTACTTGATCTCGAAATTCGTCTGGGCCGACGCGTCGACGATGCCGTACCCCGGATCGTTGTAGTCGATTTCCTCCAACGCGCCGACGTCGGCCATGTGCGCCTTGATCCACTCGAAGTACTCGGCGTGATCCGTCTGAATCGCCCACCGCGCCCCCGGACGCAGCGCCCGCACCGCCGCATCAATGAAAGACGGCTGAAAAATCCGCCGCTTGTGATGCCGCGCCTTCGGCCACGGATCGGGATGGTATATGTGCAGCGCCGACAAACACGCCGCCGGAAGATGATGCATGACGAAGTGACCCGCATCCGTCCGCATCATCCGCACGTGCGTCAACCCCCAGCGGGCCATGCGGTCGGCCGCGAACTTGAAGTACTTGTTCGCCCATTCGATCCCCAGCAGATTCAACTCCGGATGACTCTGGGCCCGGCGCAAAATAAAGCCGCCCTTGCCGCTGCCGATCTCCAACTCAAACGGCGCGTCCCGACCAAAGACGAGCAGAGGATCAAAAACCTCGCCTTCCCCCGGCGGCGCGCAAATGATGTCTTCCATGGTCGGCATCGCGCCATGGTTGCCGCTCGCCCGGCGATCGTCAACCGCGGTCCAATCTGGCCAAACGGAGCACGAAGGATTACCATGCACCCCGCGAAGCCGCTCCCTTTGCGGCCCGCCGGCAGCGCCCAACACCACGCGCCCACCGGCGGCAGTCGACGAGACGGGGTGACATGGTCGATATCAAGAAAACCCTGGCGGAAAACCTCCAGCGCGTCCGCGACAAGATCGGCGCGGCCTGCTCGGCCGCAAATCGTCCGGCCGACGACGTGCGCCTCATCGCGGTGACCAAGTACGCCGGCCTGGACGTCCTCCAGTGCCTGCCCGACGCCGGCTTCGAAGACCTGGGCGAGAGCCGGGCGCAGGAACTGGTCAAGCGCGCGGCGGCCATCAACGAGTTCCTCTCGCGGCGGCCGCGGGACCTGTCGGCCGGGGCCATGCCGCGGCCGCGCTGGCACATGATCGGCCACCTCCAGCGCAACAAGGTGCGGTCAATGCTGCCCTGGGTGGAGATGATTCACTCGGTGGACAGCCTGCGCCTCGCGGAAGAGATCGACGCCGAAGGCAATCGCGCCGACCGGGTGGTCGACGTGCTCATGCAGGTCAATTGCAGCGGCGAGGAGCAGAAGTTCGGGGTGGCCGTCGGCGCCGCCACGCACCTGGCCGAGATGATCGCCCCCATGCCCCACATCTCCCTGTGCGGGTTGATGACCATGGCGCCCTTCACGGACGACCGGGGCGTGATCTACGACTGCTTCACCCGCTGCCAGGAACTGTTCGACGAGATCTACCACGAGGTGGGCGTCGGCGAACAGTTCCGCCACCTGTCCATGGGCATGAGCAGCGACTTCGACGTCGCCATCGCGTGCGGCGCAACCCTGGTGCGAATCGGCACCGCGCTCTTTGAAGGCCTGCCCACCACCCGGTCCACGCCCGCCTGACCAGGCCGGTTCCTCCCTCAGCGGATGATCTTGCGGCGGCGGCGTTAACGCCGACGGCGACTGAACCCCAACAGCCCCAGCGAGACCATGCCCAAAGCGGCCGACATCGGCGCGCCCGCCCCGCACAGCAACGGCAGGTCGGGGAAATCAGGGAAGTCATCGTCCGGATCGTCGTCCACTTCGCACAACGGGCTGGTGATCAACTCGCAGGCATCGCACCCGGTATTGATCCTCTCCTCGGGAAACAGCCCGCTGTCGAACGGCTCGGCGTCGAAGGTGTCGATGCCGACGATGGTGCCGCCGAGCGTAAACCAGAACAACGCGGGCAAACCGTCGCCGTCGGTGGCGAACGCGAGGAAACCGGCCGGCGCGCCCTCGAAGGTCACCGGCCAGGCCGGGCTGTCGAGGTCGACAACCAAGTCGGTGAGGATCACCCCGCCGACCGTCGCCATGACGCCATCCTCAAAGAGGACCACCAGCTCGGCGTTGGAGGCATTGACCACGCCGCACTCCGCGGTGGTCTCGGAATCAGGGAAGACGGCCCAGTCTTCATTGATCTGGGCGCGCGCGGTGGACGGCGCCAACAGCAACGCGGCCGAAACTAGGCACGCCAGAGGCAATACAGCTAAGCGGATCATGGTCACTTCCTCCAAGGCAAGCATGTGGTGGCTGTCGTGTAGGATCGCACAAGACCAGGTGTTTGGGAAGAGAGGCGGCCGCATGGAGAAGAGGTGACAGCCTTGTCATCCTCTGTTCCGTCAAACAGGACTAACAAAGTACGGTTTCGCTGAGCCGGAATTGATTGTTGACAGTCTCGCTTTCCCGTATCAGGATAGCCCCATCGCGGAGTGCGCCGGAGGCACCAACACCCGCCGATTGTCTGCACGACTTCCTTGCTCGCCGCACGGCGCGTTGCAGTACCACAGGAGAAGAAGAATTGGCAACGCAATGGCGGCGGCCGCGGCAACGCGGCGTCTGCGGCCGGTATTGCCGACCATTGCGCACGTCCCATTCTTCGACCCGCCTCACCGCCGAAACGGCGCTGGTGGGTGCAGTTGAACTGACAGGCGAATTGGGCACGTCCTCGAGGGCGGCGGAACCGGCGTCATGCCATAGGCAACGCTGCGGTCTCTGACGTTCGGCGATGATCGGTGCGCAGCGGCGCAGATCACGGACCGGGCGGCTTCTCGGGGTCGGGCGATTTCGACCAAAACGCAGCAGGCGACGTGCGCCCCGCTGCGCGGTGATCGCCGCCGCCCATGCCGTCGCCCCTCCCCGGGCCTTTGCCGGTCAGTGCGCACTCCTGTGGACCGCAACCGCGAGAACAATTGGCGACGGCCCCCGCGGCGAATGTCGCTGTGTCGAGCCGGTCGCGGAGACTGTTGAACAACAACTGTCCTCTTTCCCATGCGTTTTGTGGAGGTCTTCGGAATGAACCAGACAAGCAAGTTGACACGATACCTGTGCCTCGCCGGCGCACTCGCATTTCTGGCGACAGGCAGCACCCTGTTCACCGGTTGCCAGGGCGTGATTCCCATTCCCGGCGGAGACGACGACGGCGCCCTCCGCGGCACGGTGACCAACAGCGCCACCGGCAACGGGCTCGCCGGCGTGCAGGTCGGCCTGGATCCGACGGTCGACGGCGTCGAGGTCACCACCAACGACAACGGCGCCTACAGCGCCGATGTGCCCGCGGGCGTGTACACCCTGACCTTCTCCCAGGACAACTTCCAGACCGCCATGCGGACCGTGAACGTCGCCGACGGCCAGACCACCACCGCCAACGCCGCCCTCATGCCCAGCCAGGCCGTCGCGATCAACATCGAAATGACCGGCGACGCCACCCCGGGCAGCGACCTGACGGCGACGGCCAATGTCTCCGTGCTCGACGGCGCCACCACCATCCAGGGCTATTCCTGGTCGCAGTCCAACAGCGTCGAGGTCGGCCTGTCCGGAGCGTCGACGCAGACGGTGACCATCGCGCTGCCCGACGCTTCCGCCTACAAGGACGAACTCATTCGGGTCATGGCCGAGCCGCCGATCTCGGAGGAGCAGCTTCCCCCCAACGTGCCCCTGCCCGAAGGCGAATTCCCCGGCGGCTTGCAGGATCGCTTCTACCTGCCGGGCATCAACCCCTTCGCCCTCGAGCATGCCGGACTGGTCACCTTGTTGCTCACCGTCGAAACGTCCTCCGGCACCTTCACCGAAGAAGTCGAGGTCCACGCGGAACTGCCCTGGGCATGGGCCAAGGGCATCCGCAACGTACCCATCAACGAAACCGTGCTGCTGCACGGCAAGACCCAGGACAGTTACGACTGGGCCCTGAGCCGCCCGACGGGCTCCAGCGCAACCCTGATGGACGCCACCACGCAGAACCCCTACTTCACCCCCGACATCTCCGGCCTCTACCGCCTGACCGTCACCAACCAGACGGTCGACCCGGCCGAGGACGTGACCATCGAGATCTACGCCGGCACGTACGAAGGGGTCATCACCGGCCAGGACGAGAACGGCCGGCCGCTCGCGGCCAACTGCACCGTGTGCCACAACGACACCATCGCGCCGGATACCTTCACGCCCTGGGCCCAGACCGGCCACGCCGAGATCTTCACCGACCAGTTGGAAGAGGGCAATCACTGGGGGCCAAACTGCTTCGCCTGCCACTCGGTAGGCTACAACCCCGATGCCGAAAACGACGGCCTGGATGAAGCCAACGATTACGAAGACTGGCTCAACTCCGGCCTGATCAACGCCCAGAATCCCCAGGCGTGGGAGATCACCCTCGCGGATTACTCCAACACCGCCCAGCTCGGCAACGTGCAGTGCGAAAGCTGCCACGGGCCGCAGAACGGCGGCGCCCACATCACCGGCGATCCACGCATCAGCATCTCCTCGGACGTCTGCGCCGTGTGCCACGGCGAGCCGCTGCGGCACGGCCGGTTCCAGCAATGGCAGCTCAGCGGACACGCCAACTACGAGCTGGCGGTGGATGAGAGCTCCAGCGGAAGCTGTGCCCGCTGCCACACCGGCAACGGCTTCCTGGCCTGGCTGCCCATCCTGCTCGACGACGACCCCGCCACCGATCCGCTCGATGACGTCGAGGTGACCTGGACCGCGGACGAAACGCACCCGATCACCTGCGTGGCCTGTCACGACCCCCACATGATCGGCACCGTCTCCGGCGACAACACCAACGCCACCGTGTACATCACCGGAAACACGCCGCCGCTGATCGCCGGCTTCCAGGTCTACGGCGCGGGCAAGGGCGCCATCTGCATGACCTGCCACAACTCGCGACGCGGCTTGCGCAACGACGACAACTTCGACGAAATCGTCGCCAGCGGCGACGCCGCCCGCGCCCCGCACGGCTCCGCCCAGACCGACGTGCTCATGGGCCAGAACGCCTTCCTCGTCGACACCGGCGTCCGCGGACCGCACTCCCTCGTCGAGGATACCTGCGTGAGCTGCCACATGGTGCAGACGCCTCCGCCGGACGCCCTGTCATACGAGCTCGGCGGCACCAACCACACCTTCTTCGCCGGCACCGACAGTTGCGCCCAGTGCCACGGCGAGTTGCTCACGGCCGAAAGCGTGAACGCCGCGTTTCACGCCACCCTCGATCAGCTTGGCGGCCTGATGGAAGAGGCCCTCATCGCCCTGATCGATGACCTGGCCGACATGGGCAACACCATCGACTTCGGCGACGGCGCCACCATCACCAGCGCCGGACAGGTCGCCGGTGTCTCGCTCGGCGAGTTCCGGGGCCGGCAGGGGGCGGCGTTCACCCTCACCAACGGCACCGAGGTCGAGCTGGTCGCCTTCGACGCAATCACCGTGCTCGCCGGCGGCGTGGAGTTGGGGCACCTCTACGACTTCGCCGACGACCGCGTCATCAAGGCCGGTTGGAACTACAACCTCGCCCACAACGACGGCAGCGAAGGCGTGCACAACCCCGGCTTCGTCTTCGAGTTCCTCGACGCCTCGATCGACGCCGTGAACGACGTGCTCGCGGGCATGTAACCCGCCCGCATCCGCTCGACCGGGAAGCAACGCCGACCGGCAAAAAAAGCCCGGCCGAAAAACAGCAAAGGCCGGCAAGCCGCAAAGGCCGGTAAGCAGCATCCGTCGGTAAGCCGTTCCGACCGGCCCACAATGCAGTCCCAATCAAGCGGCCCGCGTTCCCCCCGGAACGCGGGCCGTTTCCGTTGGAGCGACCAAGCAAGCGCCGGGAAGGCGACCCGTGCGGCAAAGTCGCCCGCCTTTGCATAAATCCAAACCTCGACCGCATCCCCTCCCCGCGTCACCCGCTCCCGGGAATGTGTCAACCTATTTCAGGACCGGACACCGGACACTCTACTCTCTCCTTTCACCTCTCACCTCTCTAACCCGGGTGCCCTGGCCAACCCCGACTTCGGTGCCCTGGCCAAGCTCAAGTTGGGTGCCATGGCCAAGCTCGACGGAGTCGAGCGCCGCCATGCGGATCACTACGGCGTCTCACCAGCGCTGCAACGTCTCCCTCCGACCACCGGCTGCGTGAGCCGATGCTCACCTGCGCACCTGCTCACCTGCTCACCTGCTCTCCTCTCACCTCTCCAGCCCGGGTGCCATGGCCAAGCAGACCGCCTAAGGCGGGCTGCGCCGCCATGCCCCCAACCACCAGCACACCCACGCCCGTCAATCGCGACAGGCAGACCCATGCCGCCCGCCAACCGCGGCAGCCCGGCCCATGCCCGACTTCAGCCAGAACGGCCCAGGGCGCCGGCACCAGCCACGAAGTGGCGGCCTATCACAGCCCAGGACGCCAGCCCTGGGAAAAAGACCATGCCCCCGTCATCTGGAGCCCTGTAGGGGCGCGCCAACGTATCCCGACAGCATGCGTTCACCACCCAGCTCACGGCCGACAGGCCTATCGCTTTTTGCAACATCTGCGTAATCGGCGCAACCTGCGGATTAGTCAATCCACAGCCACCTCAATGATCCGCGCGCCCTTCCGCCGGCACGATTACGCCCGCTCCAACCCCCCGCTATGGGACATTCCCCCCTCCACCCTCAACCGGCGCCCCACCCCATTCCAAACACGCAAACCCGGCCCGCCCGCCACCAGCCTCCAATCTCCAGCCTCCCGTCTCCAGCACCCACCATTCAGCACCCACCATTCAGCATTCAGCACTCAGCATGCAGCATTCAGCATTCAGCATTCAGCATTGCTCCTCTTCATTCTTCGCCCCTGGGGTCCACCACCCGGCC
>NPIF01000716.1_pt1 | contig 82640 bp, 58 predicted proteins | sample 8637461 | NCBI WGS metagenome assembly NPIF01 (sample SAMN07420641, study PRJNA396082) | bioreactor metagenome | isolation source: sample BR12 brine-fed electro-methanogenic bioreactor BR | place: Japan: Kochi | collected 2016-12-09 | reverse complement strand
CTTTCCCGCTGATCTGCGAAGAACCTAAAAAAAGCCCCTGCCGACGCAAATCGGCAGGGGCTTTTCAAAGTCGATACAACGCTGTTTAGCTGGAAACAGACTCGTCTTCGATCAGGTCTTTCATGGACAGCTTGATGCGACCACGCATATCCACATCCAGCACCTTGACCTTCACCACGTCATCCATCTTGATGTAGTCAGTCACGGCCTGAACACGCTCCTTGGCGATCTGGGAGATATGGACCAGACCATCCTTGCCCGGGAGGATGTTAACGAATGCACCGAACTCTTCGATCCGCACCACCTTGCCTTCGTAGATCTTGCCCACTTCAGCTTCAGCCGTGATCGCCATGACGCGATCCAGAGCCGCTTTGCCCTTGGCCTTGTCATCAGCGTAGATGCGGACAGTACCGTCATCTTCGATATCGATCATGGCACCGGTTTCTTCGGTCAAGCCGCGAATAGTGGCACCACCCTTACCGATCAGGTCACGGATTTTCTCCGGGTTGATCTTCAGCAGCTGCATGGCCGGCGCGTTATCCGGCAGTTCAGGACGTGCATAGCCAATAACCAGCGCCATCTCTTTCAGGATATGCTTGCGCGCTTCGTGTGCCTGCTCCAGCGCGATCTCCATGATCTCTTCGGTGATACCGGTGATCTTGATATCCATCTGCAGGGCTGTAACACCCGCTTCGGTACCGGCCACCTTGAAGTCCATATCACCAAGGTGGTCTTCGTCACCCAGAATATCAGTCAGGACGGCAAAGCGATCATTTTCCTTCACCAGACCCATGGCAATACCGGCCACAGGCGCTTTCAGCGGTACGCCCGCATCCATCATCGCCAGAGAGGCGCCACAAACGGATGCCATGGAGCTGGAGCCGTTGGACTCGGTAATTTCTGACACGATGCGGATTGTGTACGGGAACTCTTCCTGAGTCGGCAGTACCGCAGCAACGCCGCGACGTGCCAGTCGACCGTGACCGATCTCGCGACGGCCTGCACCACCCATGCGACCGGCTTCGCCAACCGAGTACGGAGGGAAGTTGTAGTGCAGCATGAACGGATCCTTGCGCTCCCCTTCCAGCGCATCAATGATCTGCTGATCACGACTGGTACCCAGCGTACAGGTCGCGATCGCCTGAGTTTCACCGCGGGTAAACAGGGCGGAACCGTGCACACCCTTGAGCAGGTCGATTTCGACATTGATCGGACGTACGGTTTTGGTATCACGGCCATCGATACGCGGCTCGCCATCGATAATGCGGTTACGCACGATCTCTTTTTCCAGCGAGCTGAAAATCGCGGACACTTCCTTGCCGGAGGGCTGACCCTCTTCACTGCCAGACAGTGCTTCAACCGCCTGCGCACGCAATTCAGCCAGGCTGGACTGACGCTGCATTTTGTCAGCAACCTGATAGGCAGATGCAATACCGGCACCAACCAGTTCACGCACTTGAGCGATCAGGGCTTCGTTCTTGGCGGCAGGCTGCCAGTCCCACTTCGGCTTGCCGGCTTCAGCTACCAGTTCGTTGATGGCGTTGATCACCACCTGCATTTCCTGGTGCGCAAACAGTACGGCGCCAAGCATTTCGTCTTCGGTCAGCTCTTTGGCTTCAGACTCAACCATCAGTACCGCATCGGCGGTACCGGCCACAACCATGTCCAGCTCAGAGGTTGCAAGCTCCGCATAGGTCGGGTTCAGGATGTAACCGTCAGCTTCAGTAAAGCCGACACGTGCTCCACCGATCGGACCCATGAACGGCAGGCCGGAGATCGCCAGTGCCGCAGAGGTACCAATCATGGCCGCGATATCCGGATCGTTGACCTTGTCAGCCGACATCACGGTGCAGACCACCTGAACTTCGTTCATGAAGCCTTTCGGGAACAGCGGACGGATCGGACGGTCGATCAGGCGCGAGGTCAGTGTTTCCTTCTCGGAAGGACGCGCTTCACGCTTGAAGAAGCCACCCGGGATACGGCCTACAGCGTAGTATTTTTCCTGGTAATGAACCGACAGCGGGAAGAAGTCCTGACCTTCACGCATCTCTTTGGAGCCGACTACGGTACACAGTACCTGAACGCCGTCCATGGTAACCATGACGGCACCAGTGGCCTGACGGGCTACCTTGCCGGTTTCGATGGTGATGGTATGTTTGCCGAACTGAAATGATTTACTGATCGCTTGCACGATAGAAACTCCTCGGGTTTGTGTATTCCCGTCAGCGGACCAACCAACCCTCTTTTCAAGCCAGTACTCAGTTGCCGACTGCGGTAGTCGTCAAGTGAGTACAGGCTGGATGATTGTGTCGCTTTAACGGGCTGTAGATAAAGCTGAGGCCATACACTGTATGGCCTCAGGATGGAACTGCTTAGCGACGCAGCCCAAGACGGCCGATCAGCGCCAGATAGCGGTCAGCGTCTTTGCCTTTCAGGTAGTCCAGCAGCTTACGACGCTGGTTTACCATGCGGATCAGACCACGGCGAGAGTGGTGATCCTGCTTGTGCGACTTGAAGTGACCCTGCAGGCCTTCGATGTTCGCAGTCAGCAGCGCAACCTGTACTTCGGTAGAACCGGTATCACCAGCGCCACGACCGAATTCAGCAACGATTTCCGCTTTTTTCTCGTTAGAAAGAGCCATTGTATATCTCCTCGTTAATATGCACACAGTGACCTGCACTGCGGATTGATAGACGCGCTGCACCGAGCATATTTTCAGTACAGCGTCAGTTTGGCTTCAGCCAAATCGGTTCAGGCGGTGCTGACCAGGCGTTTGCCCTTCAGCGCCCCTTTGGCATCGCGCTCGGCGATACCGAGAAATTCGTCGGTTGCACGATTGAATACCAGAAACTCATCCGCATCCGGCAATCGGTCGTCAACACGCAGCCTTTGCCCCATTTTCAGTCGTTCGGCTTCAGTCGCTTCCAGCTGAACCCGTGGCAAATCGGCCACCGGCGCCCAAGCCGGTAATAATAACGCATCCAGCCTTTTTTGTATGCTGTTTTGAGCCTCCCCTGCCTGAGGTCGCGCCAGGTTTTGCAGCTGCTCCAGCGTCATCATCTGGTCAGCATGGAAAGGACCGGTCTGCAGCCTGCGCAACACACTGACATGAGCACCACAGCCCAGCAGCAAGCCCAGATCCTCAACAATGCTGCGGATATAGGTGCCCTTGGAGCAGAACACCTCCAAATCCACCTCATCCGCGCGCAACGCCAGCAGCCGGATATCGTGAATCCGTACACGGCGGGGTTTAACTTCAACCTCGACACCTTGACGTGCCAGCTTGTACAACGGCTGGCCGTTAAGTTTGAGTGCCGAATACACCGGCGGAACCTGCTCTATCTCGCCACTGAAATGCTCCACCAGCAGTGCTTCAATCTGCGCTCGACTGAGGCTTGCGGGAACCGGTTTTTCCTCAGTGACCTCCCCCTCAGCATCACAGGTATCGGTACGCTGCCCCAGTTTTGCAGTGGTCAGATAACGCTTGTCCGAATCCAGCAGGTACTGGGAAAACTTGGTTGCTTCGCCCAGACAGATCGGCAGCAGGCCGGTCGCCAGAGGATCCAGCGCCCCGGTGTGGCCGGCCTTGGCGGCACCATAGATTCTTTTGACCCTTTGCAGGGCAGCATTGGAAGATAGCCCCTGAGGCTTATCCAACAGAAAAAGGCCGCTGATTGGGCGGCCTTTTGGTTTACGGGCCATGCTTCAGTTCCCGTTATCGTCTTCATTATCCGGGCGGTTGCTCTCCTGCTGCCAGGCCTTTTCAATCAGGCCATGCAGGTGACGCCCCCGCTCAACGGTTTCGTCAAAATGGAATCGCAGCTGCGGCATGACCCGCAACTTGATTCCGCGAGACAGCTCCGTGCGCAGGAATCCAGCGGCGTTATTGAGCACCGTACGTGAACTCTTGATCACCTCGGCTTCAGTCTGATCACCAATCGCCAGCACGGTGAAGTAGATATCGGCATAGCCGAGATCCTTGCTCACCTTGACGTGGCTGATGGTCACCATACCCAGCCGCGGATCCTTTATCTCGCGCTGGATCAGGGTGGCCAGATCACGCTGGATCTGGTCCCCTACCCGGTCGGTACGTTTGAAATCGCGTGCCATGATGCTCCGCTTACAGCGTACGCTGTACTTCAATGGTGTCGAACACTTCGATCTGGTCACCGACCTTCACGTCGTTGTAGTTCTTCACCCCGATACCACATTCCATACCCTGACGTACTTCGGCCACGGCATCCTTGAAGCGACGCAGAGATTCCAGCTCGCCCTCATAGATCACCACGTTGTCGCGCAGTACGCGGATACGCTTGTTACGGTAAACCGTACCTTCGGTCACCATACAACCGGCGATGGCACCCAGCTTCGGCGAACGGAACACATCACGCACCTGAGCAATACCAACGATCTCTTCACGGTATTCCGGTGACAGCAGACCGGTCATCGCCTGTTTTACGTCATCAATGATGTCGTAAATAACGCTGTAGTAGCGCAGCTCAAGCTCTTCGCGTTCAACCACGGCCTTGGCCTGGTTATCGGCACGGACGTTGAAGCCAATCAAAATTGCCGAAGAGGCCAGTGCCAGGTTGGCATCGGTCTCGGCAATACCACCCACACCACTGGAAACGATGTTGACCTTCACTTCGTCGGTCGACAGGTCTTCCAGTGACTGGATGATCGCTTCCAGAGAGCCGCGTACATCCGCCTTGAGGACGATGTTCAGTGATTTCACATCGCCGGCCTGCATGTTCTCGAACAGGTTTTCCAGCTTGGCTTTCTGCTGACGAGCCAGCTTGACTTCGCGATACTTGCCCTGACGGAAGAGTGCCACTTCACGGGCCTTCTTCTCGCTGGACACCACGGTGAACTCGTCACCGGCATCCGGAGTACCGTCAAGACCAAGGATCTCGACCGGAATCGCGGGACCGGCTTCATCAATCGGCTTACCGTTTTCATCCAGCATCGCACGTACACGACCGTAATGCAGACCAGCCAGCACGATGTCACCCTTGCGCAGGGTACCATTTTGTACCAGCAGGGTGGATACGGAACCACGCCCCTTATCAACGCGAGACTCAACCACCACACCCTGACCCGGTGCATCTTTTACGGCAGTCAGCTCAAGCAGTTCAGCCTGCAGCAGGATCGCATCCAGCAGTCCATCGATGCCTTCGCCGCTCTTGGCGGAAACATGCGCAAACTGCACGTCACCACCCCACTCTTCAGGCAGTACGTCACGCTGAGCCAGCTCGTTCTTGACGCGGTCCAGATCGGCATCTTCCTTGTCGATCTTGTTGACAGCCACCACCAAAGGTACACCTGCGGCTTTCGCGTGCTGGATCGCTTCTTCGGTCTGCGGCATCACGCCGTCGTCAGCGGCAACAACCAGTACCACGATGTCGGTCAGCTGAGCACCGCGTGCACGCATGGCGGTAAACGCCGCATGCCCCGGAGTATCCAGGAAGGTCACCATGCCATTGTCGGTTTCAACGTGGTAGGCACCGATATGCTGGGTAATGCCACCCGCTTCACCGGTTGCCACCTTGGTGCGACGGATGTAGTCAAGCAGCGAGGTCTTGCCGTGGTCAACATGACCCATGACAGTTACCACCGGTGCACGGCCAACCTTTTCACCCTGAGCCGCCTGAACGCTCTCGATCAGCGCGTCTTCAATGGCATTTTCCTGCATCGGAATGGCCTTGTGACCCATCTCTTCCACCACCAGTACGGCGGTGTCCTGATCCAGTACCTGATTGATGGTCGCCATGGCACCCATCTTGAACATTACCTTGATGACCTCAGCGGCCTTGATCGACATCTTCTTGGCCAGTTCGGCCACGGTGATGCTCTCAGGGATATTTACCTCATGCACCACCGGTGCAGTCGGCTTTTCGAAACCATGCTGGTTCGGGCCACCACTGCGACCTCGGCCTGCAGGTGCACGTTTTCCAGCCTTGCCGCGACGACCACGAGTATCGTCCTGACGAGCGGTTTTACCGCCCTTGCCACGACGAGGACGGTCGTCATCATCACTGCGACGAGACTTTTCCTTGTCTTTGCGGCGCGGGTTTTCAGTGACAGGCTCAGCCAGCACTTCGGGCTCAGGTGCAGCGGTGGCGGCCGGTTTGGCCTTCGCCGTCACTTCAGCTGACGGTGCTGCCTGTTCTTCAGCAGGCGGCGCTTCGGCATCAGTCTTAGCGGCTTCGGTCACAGCTTCGGTCACGGCTTCAGCCTGAGCCTCTGGAGCGGGTGCAGCTTCCACAACAGGCTCTGCCACAGCAGCCACTTCTTCGACAATAGTCGCAGGGGCTGCGTCATCTTCCAGCAGCGAACGCTTAACATAGGTACGCTTCTTGCGCACTTCAACGCTGACCGTCTTGCGTTTGCCTGAGGCACCGGAGACTTTCAGCTCAGACTTGGTCTTGCGCTTGAGCGTAATCTTGCTGGGTTCAGCAGCATCCACGTTTTCGCCATGACTACGCTTGAGGTGACTCAGAAGCTTCAAGCGCTCCTCTTCGGTCACACTCGACTCAATTTTCTTTGCACCGATGCCGGCTTCCTGCATTTGCGTCAACAGACGCTCAGCGGATACACCAACCACATCGGCAAGTTGCTTCACGGTTACTTCTGCCATATATGTGTTCTCCTCTTCCGCTGGCGTTTACTGCTCTTGCGCAAACCAAGGCGCACGGGCCGTCATGATCAGCTCGGCTGCCTGTTCTTCAGTAAGACCTTCCACTTCCAGCAGATCTTCAACCGCTTGCTCGGCAAGATCTTCCATGGTGATGATGCCACGGGATGCCAGCTGAAATGCCAGCGTGCGTTCCATGCCATCCATGTTCAGCAGGTCTTCTGCCGGTTCCGCATCGCCAAGCTGCTCTTCACTGGCGATCGCCAGATTGATCAGAGCATCCTTGGCACGGCTACGAAGGGCTTCAACCAGCTCTTCGTCAAATTCTTCAATTTCGAGCATCTCTTCTTCCGGGACATAAGCCACTTCTTCAATGGAAGTGAAGCCTTCAGCCACCAGTATTTCAGCCAGCTCTTCATCAATATCAAGATGCTTGATGAACATATCCACCACAGCACCCACTTCAGTCTGCTGCTTCTCGGCCGCTTCATCTTCGGACATGACATTCAGCGTCCAGCCGGTAAGCTCACTGGCCAAACGCACATTCTGTCCGCTGCGGCCAATCGCCATAGCCAGTGCTTCTTCAGCCACGGCCACATCCATGGAGTGACTTTCCTCATCCATCACTATGGACGCCACTTCAGCCGGGGCCATCGCGTTGATGACCAGCTGGGCCGGGTTGTCATCCCACAGGATGATATCGACCCGTTCGCCACCCAGCTCATTGGATACGGCCTGAACACGAGAGCCACGCATGCCGACACAGGCTCCGACCGGATCAATACGACCGTCATTGGTCTTGACCGCAATTTTGGCACGCGCTCCCGGATCACGTGCTGCTGCACGGATTTCGATGACATCTTCTGCAATCTCGGGTACTTCGATGCTGAACAACTCGATCAGCATGGCGTTGGAGGTACGGCTGAGTACCAGCTGCGGACCACGCCCTTCGCTGCGGACTTCCTGCAGCACAGCACGCACACGATCACCCATGCGGAAGCTTTCACGCGGAATCAGATTCTCACGCGGCAGCAGCGCTTCAGCGTTGTTACCCAAGTCCACAATAATATTATCGCGGGTGACTTTCTTCACAGTGCCAGCCACCAGCTCGCCCTTGCGATCCTGATACTGCTCAACCACTTTGGCACGCTCTGCTTCACGCACTTTTTGCACGATAACCTGCTTAGCGGTTTGTGCAGCGATGCGCCCAAAGGCAACAGATTCAACCTGCTCTTCCCAGATATCACCGGGCTTGAGGTTAGGGTCGATCTCCAGCGCTTCTTCCAGGGTCAGTTCAGTACCCAGCGCAGGCACTTCATCATTACTGACCACCAGCCAGCGGCGCCAGGTTTCGTAACCGCCGGTTGCACGATCAATTACTACACGGATATCCGCTTCTTCGTCATAGCGTTTCTTTGTAGCCGTAGCCAAAGCCACTTCTATCGCTTCAAAAATGACGGCCTTGGGCACATCCTTTTCATTAGAAACAGCTTCTGCAACCTGTAGAATCTCTTTATTCATACGACTGCCTCGCCAAACCTTTAAACCGGTGTTAAAACTGGGGAATCACATTGGCACGATCGATATAGTCGATCGGCAACAGATACTCTTCGTCATCGACAACCAGCAGAACTTCGTCACCTTCGACGCCATTCAGCAGGCCCTTGAATTTTCTGCGCCCCTCAAAGGGCACCCGCAACCGCAGTTGCACCTGATGCCCGGCATACGCCTGGAATTGTTCCAGCGTATACAAGGGACGATCCATGCCGGGTGACGACACCTCCAACATGTATTGTTCAGGGATGGGGTCTTCCACATCCAGAATACCGCTTACCTGATGGCTGACGCGGGCACAGTCATCCACGCTGACCCCATTTGGACCATCAATATAGATCCGCAACGTACTGTTACGACCGGCGGAGTGAAAATCCAGTCCCCAGAGCTCAAGCCCCAGGGCGGTCACGACCGGCTCAATCAATTCCTGCAAAGTTTTCAATCTGGCTGACACAGAGGACGACCTCGTTCTGCATGTACCTGAAACAAAAAATGGGTCTCTGAGGACCCATTTCTGACGCGGCACCTGGTGCCCTTTTGTTCACCTACGAAAAAGCCCCTGAAAAGGGGCTTAAACGTAAAGAAAATGGTAGCGGGGGCTGGATTTGAACCAACGACCTTCGGGTTATGAGCCCGACGAGCTACCAGACTGCTCCACCCCGCATCAGAAACAGGTGCGCATTATACACAACACCTGCCTGTCTTACAAATGGTGCCGAAGGCCGGACTCGAACCGGCACGAGCATAGCTCACCACCCCCTCAAGATGGCGTGTCTACCAATTTCACCACTTCGGCTTTAACTGTTTGATCTTACTCGGCAACCGGAATATCAGATTCCGATGCCTTGCCTGCAGCCGCATCCAGCTCAGGAAGATCACGCTGGGGTTCTGCTGCTGACTCAATCAGCTCTGCAGACGGGATACCCGCGTCATTAACACTTTCCGCACGCTGCTTGGCGTAAACGGCCAGTGCAAAACTGGTGGCGAAGATACCTGCAGCAAGCACTGCAGTCAATCGCCCAAGAAAACTTTTTGACCCCTGACTGCCAAACACGGTCTGGGACGCACCACCACCGAAGGCGGCACCCGCTTCTGCACCCTTACCCTGCTGCAGCAGCACCAGCGCAATAATTGCAGCAGCCAGCAGTACATGAACGATCAGAACCAGACTTTCCATCATCTATACCGTATCAGCCGGCGACTGCCGCGGCACGGCAGATCGCAATAAAATCATTAGCCTTCAATGAAGCACCCCCAATAAGGCCGCCATCAATATCAGGTTTTGCGAACAGCTCTGCGGCGTTATCAGCATTAACACTGCCACCGTAGAGCAATTGAACATTTTGACCGGCAACACCCGCCACCCTGACCAAAACTGTCCGAATATGTGCGTGTACTTCCTGAGCCTGTTCGGGCGACGCTGTTTTTCCGGTACCTATGGCCCATACCGGCTCATACGCGACCACAAGGCGCTCAAATTCGTCTGCTTCAAGACCGGATACCGCAGCACATAACTGCCGGGCAACCACATCAAGCGCTTCACCGGACTCTCGCTGTGCCAGTGTCTCACCCACACACAGAACCGGCTTCAGCCCCGCACGCAAGGCGGCCAGTGTCTTTGCTGCCACTTGCTCATCATCTTCATGATAAAGAGAGCGCCGTTCCGAGTGACCCACAATAACCATGTGACAGCCAACATCTCGCAACATCGCAGCAGACACCTCTCCCGTATAGGCCCCGGCATCATGCTCGCTCAGATTCTGGGCACCAAGCGAGACCAGAGAACCTTCCAGCTGCAAACCTACCGAGTGCAGATAGACTGCAGGCGGACAGATACCAACCTCAACACTACCGACCGGACTGACTTCAAGCGACTCGACAAGTGAGGCAACCAGTGTATGGTTGGCCGCAGTCTCACCGTTCATCTTCCAGTTTCCGATTACCAGCGCGTTTCGCATTGATATCCCCTTACGAAAGAGGCGCATATGTTATCCGAGCACTCACTGGCTGGCAAGTACCGCCAGTTCTTTTTCTACCCTTGTGGCCAGTTCCTGACAGAGGCGCTTCACTTCAGCACCATCCTCACCTTCAACCATAACCCTCACCACCGGCTCGGTACCCGATGGTCGCAGCAGAACACGCCCACGACTGCCCAGCTCGGACTCAGTGGCTGCTACAGCCTCCTGCACCGGCGCGACCTGACTCAGGTCAGGCCGACCCGGCATGGAAACATTGATCATGACTTGCGGCATTTTGTGCATACCGGCCTTTAATTCATGCAGAGACTGGCCGTGTTCCTGTATCGCTTTCAGAACCTGAAGCGCCGCAACCAGTCCATCGCCAGTCGTGGTCAGGTTGCCGCACACGATATGGCCCGAGCTTTCACCACCGAGGACCCAGCCATGCTGCTGCATCTGCTCGATCACGTAGCGATCACCGACCCTGGCTCTGACAAAAGGCACATCCAGCTGCGCGAGCGCTTGCTCCAGACCAAAATTCGACATCAGTGTGCCAACCACACCCCCACTCAAAGCCTGTTGCTGCAGCAGGCTCCGCGCGATAATAAACAGAATTTCATCACCATCAACCAGCTCACCGCGATGATCCACCAGCATCAGGCGGTCACCATCACCATCCAGTGCCACACCCAAGTCAGCCTCTTCGGCCATCACCACTTTTTGCAGCCGTGTCGTGTCGGTAGCACCACAGGCTTCATTGATATTGACCCCGTCAGGCGAAGACGCAATCTCAATCACCTCGGCACCCAGCTCCGCCAGCACTTTTGGTGCCACGTGATAGGTCGCGCCATTGGCACAATCGAGAATGATTTTGAGCCCCCTGAGATTCAGGTTGCCGCTGACAGTCCCTTTACAGAATTCTATGTAGCGCCCTGCCGCATCATCAACACGGCGAACCTTGCCCAAGTCGACGGACGGCACCGTCGTCATGGACAGATCCATTTGTGCCTCAATCGCACGCTCAATGCTGTCCGGGAGTTTGGTGCCATCGCCGGAAAAGAACTTGATGCCGTTATCGGAATAGACATTGTGCGAGGCACTGATCACAATTCCGGCGTTTGCTCTGAAGGTTCGGGTGAGGTAGGCAATCGCAGGTGTGGGCATGGGCCCGGTGAGCAGCACATCCACCCCCGCCGCTGACAACCCGGCCTCAAGTGCAGACTCGAACATGTAACCTGAAATACGCGTATCCTTCCCAATCAGGATTTTGCTTCGCCCTTCACGGGCAAAAACACAGCCCGCTGCCCAACCCAGTTTGAGAACAAAGTCAGGCGTGATCGGGAACTGGCCTACCTCACCGCGAATACCATCGGTTCCAAAATACTTCCTGCTCACCGGTCACACTCCTGCCGTTTCGTTAAGAACCGCTTCGGTCATTCGCACCACATCTACCGTAGGCGCCACATCATGAACGCGGATAATTTTTGCCCCTTTACCGACCGCCAGTGCGACAGTGGCAAGACTGCCATAGAGACGCTGATCGACCGGCCTACCAAGTGCCAGCCCTACCATCGATTTACGGGAGGTCCCCACCAAAAGCGGTGCACCGAGCACCTGCAGTCGCTGCATCCGATTCAACAGCTCAAGATTATGCTCAAGTGTCTTACCAAAACCAAATCCGGGGTCCAGCACTATCCGATCATCCGAGATGCCTGCCTCTCGACAACGCTGGAGCTGAAACTGTAAAAAATGCTCCACTTCCTCCGTCACATCACGATAATGGGGCCTCAGCTGCATGGTCGCTGGGCTGCTGCCCTGCATGTGCATGACGCAGAGTGCCAGATCAGACGCAACTGCCACCTCAAAAGCCCCGGGTCGCGAGAACGAACGCACATCATTGAGCAGATGCGCACCGGCACTTGCGGCAGCCTGCATCACTTCAGGCGCACTGGTGTCGACTGAGAGCACCACATCCAACTCGCGTGACAGCTTCTCCACCACCGGCACGACTCTTTCCAGCTCTTCCTGAACCGGTACCGGTTCGGCGCCGGGACGAGTCGATTCGCCCCCGATATCGATCAGGGTTGCGCCCTGATTTACCATCTGCGCAGCTTTCTGTAGCGCGCGCTCAACCGAGAGATGCTGTGCTTCATAGACGCTGCCACCATCCGAAAATGAGTCGGGTGTGACGTTAAGAATCCCCATCACCTGCGCCCGCGCCAGATCCAGCGTGCGACCGGCACATTTCAAAACCGCCATAGCTGTTAAATCCTACAACTGAAACAAAAAAGGCCAGCGCGCACGCCAGCCTTTATATAATACCAGAGCCCCGACTTCAGCGATCATCCTCGCGGCGCGGCCTTTCCTGATCATCCTGATTCGGAGCCTGCGTGTCACCATCGACACCTGCATCCCCTGTGCCGACATCCGCCTCGTCGCTTGCCTCATCCAGCTGCGACTGCTCACGAGTCTTGCGCTCTTCCATATCACGCTCGGCCTGATCAGCTCGCTCCTGGGCCTCAACCCAGCCATCAGGCGGGGTTACCTCCTGCCGTGCCATCAACTGATCCAGCTGCACTGCACCGATGGTTTCGTACTTCATCAATGCCTGAGCCATGGCATCCAGAATATCGCGATTATCTTCAAGCGTCTTTTTCGCGCGGGCATAGCATTCATCGATGATCGTCTTCACTTCAGCATCGATGCGACGCTGAGTTTCTTCCGACATCGGTTTGGCACCCTGCCCCATGCCGCGACCAAACGGATCATCATCTTCATCACCGTACAGCAGCGGGCCAAGGTTTTCACTCAGACCCCAGCGAGTCACCATGTTACGTGCCAGAGAAGTGGCTTTCTGAATATCGTTGGAGGCACCGGTGGTCACACCCTCCTTGCCCAGCGTCATCTCTTCTGCCAGACGACCACCATACAGTGAACAGATCTGGGAAATAATCCACTGCCGGCTGTGACTGTAACGATCCTCTTCCGGCAGGAACATGGTGACGCCCAGCGCACGTCCACGCGGAATGATCGACACTTTGTACACAGGGTCGTGCTCCGGCATTACACGGCCAATAATGGCATGACCTGCCTCATGATAGGCCGTATTCAGGCGCTCCTTATAGGACATCACCATGGATTTGCGCTCAGCACCCATCATGATTTTGTCCTTGGCCTGCTCGAATTGCTCCATGCCGACCGTACGACGGTTGTTGCGCGCTGCAAACAACGCTGCCTCGTTGACCAGGTTGGCCAAGTCAGCACCAGAGAAGCCGGGCGTACCGCGCGCAATCAATTCAGGTTTAACGTCATCACCCAGCGGCACCTTGCGCATATGTACTTTCAAAATCTGTTCACGACCACGGATATCCGGCAGACCTACATGCACCTGGCGGTCAAAACGGCCGGGGCGCAACAACGCAGGGTCAAGCACATCGGGGCGGTTAGTGGCTGCAATTACGATAATGCCTTCGGTACCCTCAAAGCCGTCCATCTCGACCAGCAACTGGTTCAACGTCTGCTCGCGCTCATCGTTGCCACCACCCATACCAACACCACGGTGACGACCTACGGCATCAATCTCATCGATGAATATGATGCAGGGGGCATGCTTTTTGGCCTGCTCGAACATATCACGCACACGCGAAGCACCTACACCCACAAACATTTCCACAAAGTCAGAACCGGAAATACTGAAGAAAGGTACGCGCGCCTCACCTGCGATTGCCTTGGCCAACAGGGTTTTACCGGTACCAGGAGACCCTGCCATCAGCACACCGCGCGGGATATGCCCCCCCAGGCGCTGGAACTTACCGGGATCACGCAGGTAATCGACAAGCTCTTTCACCTCTTCCTTAGCTTCCTCAACACCCGCCACATCATCAAACGTGGTCTTGACCTGATCTTCGCTCATCATGCGTGCCTTGGACTTGCCGAACGACATGGGCCCACCCTTGCCGCCACCGCCGCCCTGCATCTGGCGCATGAAAAACATGAACACGGCAATAATCACCAGGATCGGGAAAGAGGCGACCAACAACTGGGTCCAGATGCTCTGCCGCTCCGGCTGCTTGCCTTCGATCACCACATTATGTTGCAGCAGGTCATCGATAAGCTTGGGATCCTGTACAGCCGGTCGCACGGTCTCGAAACGCTCCCCATTACTGCGTTGCCCAATGATGGTATAGCCATCGATGGTGACCTTGGATACACGGTCAGCCTGAACCTCAGCAACAAAGTCTGAATAACTCAGCTTTCCGGCATCACTCTCGGCACTGAAATTGTTGAAGACTGTGAGCAGGACTGCTGCTATCACCAGCCACAACACCAGATTTTTTGCCATATCGTTCAATGGATCACCCTCTGTTCACTCAATTCTGTCGGCCATACTGATTGCCACTTTCAACCAATCGGTACCGCCCTGCAACCTGTTTATCGTTGTACGCGTGCAAACCCTGTTCCGAGCAGGCAGCAACATGAAATCCTATTAACTTCCTTCGATTCGCCAAATCGAAAAATGTTCCTTAGCGCCCCCTCGGCAACATCACCGTCAGGCGAGACCGAAGCGCTACTCAGGCCGGCATGACTCAGGTAAAATACCTCTTTATCTGATCAAACGGGATCCATCCCCGAATCAAGAGGCACCATATTCTAGTATGAGCTTGACGCCTGAGCAAAAGAAGCACTTCCGCACCCTGGGTCATAACCTGAACCCGATCGTTATGGTGGCCGGCAAGGGGCTGTCCGAAAACATTCAGCTTGAAGTGGATCGCGCCCTTGAAGACCACGAACTGATCAAGGTGAAGTTCTCCGTTGGAGATCGCGACATCAAGCGCCAACTGGTGCGCGAGCTGTGCGATATCGTGGAAGCAGAACTGGTACAGCAGATCGGCAACATTGCCCTGCTTTATCGACCTTCACGCGACCCCAACCCCAAACTGTCCAATTTACTGCGCTGAGACGCAGCCAAAAAAAACCGCCGACACCCGGCGGTTTTTTAATTTCAGCTGACTAGATATGCTCTACCGCTGCAATTTCATACTCGATCATGCTGGAAGGCGTCTGCACAGCTGCAATATCCCCTTCCATCTTACCTACCAGCGCGCGCGCGATCGGTGAGTTGACCGAAATCTTGCCGTCCTTGATGCTGGCTTCATCATCACCCACGATCTGATAGCGCACTTCCTCTTCGGTATCGATGTTGATCAACTCCACCGTGGTGCCGAAAATCACCTTACCCGTATGCGGAATAGCTGTAACGTCAATGACCTGAGCCTGAGACAACTTGTACTCAAGTTCACGAATACGACCTTCAATAAAACCCTGCTGCTCTCGAGCGGCGTGGTACTCGGCATTTTCTTTCAGGTCGCCATGTTCACGCGCTTCAGCGATGGCCGCAATCACCGCGGGACGCTGGACCGACTTGAGGTCGGCCAGCTCTTCACGCAGTTTTTTTTCACCGGCAACCGTCATCGGTACCCGTTTCATTCTGCTACTCCTGCGTGCACGTCCTGCAGACGACGCACGGTTTTCTCTTCGCCATATTTCAGCGCTTCAGCGGTCGCAGCTGCCCCTGCCAGGGTTGTGGTATAGGGAACCTTGTGCTGCAACGCCGAACGACGAATTTCAGCGGAATCGGCAATCGCCTTGCGACCCTCGGTGGTATTGATCACATAAACGATTTCACCGTTCTTGATCATGTCCACGATATTAGGACGACCTTCCGCCACCTTGTTCACCCGTGCCACGCTAAGCCCTGCCTCTTCAAGCAGCGCAGCGGTACCTGCCGTTGCCACCAGGGAAAAGCCCAGTGCCGCCAGATCTTTGGCTACCGGCACGACTGCAGTCTTATCCACATCACGTACGGAGATGAACGCTTTGCCACTGGCTGACGGCATCTTCTCTCCGGCACCAATCTGCGCCTTCATGAACGCTTCGCCAAAAGTGGCCCCGGTACCCATAACCTCACCGGTCGACTTCATTTCCGGGCCAAGGATCGGGTCCACGCCCGGGAACTTGTTGAACGGGAATACCGCTTCCTTCACGTTGAAGAATTTCGGTACGATCTCCTCGGTGAAACCAAGTTCCTGCAAGGTCCTGCCGGTCATCACCAGCGCGGCGATCTTGGCCAGCGATACTCCGATGCACTTGGAAACGAACGGTACGGTACGAGAAGCACGCGGGTTCACCTCGATCACGTAAATTTCGTCATCCTGATAGGCCAACTGCACGTTCATAAGACCGACAACGCCCAGCTCCAGCGCCATCTTGCGCACCATCTCGCGCATATCATCCTGAACGTCAGCCGCCAGGCTGTACGGCGGGAAGGAGCAGGCCGAGTCACCGGAGTGAACACCCGCCTGCTCGATATGCTGCATGATGGCACCGATCACGACGGTTTTGCCGTCGCTGACAGCATCGATATCGACTTCAACCGCAGCATTCAGGAAGTGGTCCAACAGCACCGGAGCATCGTTGGAAACCTGCACCGCAGTAGTCATGTACCGGCGCAGCTCGTCTTCTTTATAGACGATCTCCATGGCACGACCACCCAACACGTATGACGGACGCACAACCAGCGGGTAACCGATCTTGCCGGCTTCCACGATCGCCTCTTCCAGACTGCGCACAGTCGCGTTTTCCGGCTGTTTCAGACCCAGACGCTTGAGCATCTGCTGGAACTGTTCACGGTCTTCGGCACGGTCGATCGCTTCCGGGCTGGTACCAATTATCGGCACACCGGCCTGCTCCAGCGCCACGGCCAGTTTCAGCGGCGTCTGACCACCGTACTGCACGATCACGCCCTTGGGCTTCTCGACATGGACGATCTCCAGCACGTCTTCGAGGGTAATCGGCTCGAAGAACAGACGGTCGGAGGTGTCGTAATCGGTGGAAACGGTTTCCGGGTTACAGTTGACCATGATGGTCTCGTAACCGTCTTCACGCGCCGCCAGTGCTGCATGCACGCAGCAGTAGTCAAACTCGATACCCTGGCCGATACGGTTCGGACCACCTCCAATGACCATGATCTTTTCACGATCGGACGGATTGGCTTCGCACTCTTCCTCATAGGTGGAGTACATGTAGGCGGTGTCGGTGGCGAACTCGGCGGCACAGGTATCCACACGCTTGAACACCGGACGCACACCCAGGCTATGACGCTGCTTGCGGAACGACTTTTCGCTCACACCCAGCAGGGTTGCCAGACGCGCATCGGAGAAGCCCTTGCGCTTGAGGCGGAAGATCTGATCCTTGTCCAGATCGCTCAGCGCGGTTTCGGACACGCGCTGCTCATCCTTGATGATGTCTTCGATCTGCACCAGGAACCAGGGATCAACGCCACTCAGCTTGTAGATTTCATCCACGCTCATACCGAGACGGAAAGCGTCACCGATGTACCAGATACGCTCGGCACCCGGCTGGGTCAGCTCGCGCACGATATCGTCACGCGCATCTTCGGCATTCAGATCCACGATCGGATCGAAGCCGGTAGCACCGACTTCAAGCCCGCGCAGGGCTTTCTGCAGTGACTCCTGCTGAGTACGGCCGATTGCCATCACCTCGCCCACGGACTTCATCTGAGTCGTCAGACGGCTGTTGGCCTGCGGGAACTTTTCAAAGGTGAAACGCGGAATCTTGGTGACAACATAATCGATGGACGGCTCGAACGATGCCGGGGTGCGGCCACCGGTAATATCATTCTGCAGCTCATCCAGGGTGTAACCTACCGCCAGTTTGGCCGCGATCTTGGCGATCGGGAAGCCGGTGGCCTTGGATGCCAGGGCGGAAGAGCGCGACACACGGGGGTTCATCTCGATCACAACGACACGGCCAGTTTCCGGGTCCACGCCGAACTGAACGTTGGAGCCACCGGTTTCGACACCGATCTCGCGCAGTACCGCGATCGATGCATTACGCATGATCTGGTACTCTTTGTCGGTCAGGGTCTGAGCCGGGGCCACGGTAATGGAGTCACCGGTATGTACACCCATGGCATCAAAGTTCTCGATCGAGCAGACGATGATGCAGTTGTCGTTTTTGTCGCGAACAACTTCCATCTCGTACTCTTTCCAGCCGATCAGGGATTCGTCGATCAGCAGCTCTTTGGTCGGCGACAGATCCAGACCGCGCTCACAGATTTCAATGTACTCTTCGCGGTTGTAGGCGATACCGCCACCGGAGCCGCCCATGGTAAAGGAGGGGCGGATGATGGCCGGGAAGCCGATGGAGTCCAGCACCTGCAACGCTTCTTCCATGCTGTGCGCGATGGCGGAGCGCGGGCACTCAAGGCCGATGTTCTTCATCGCCTTGTCGAAACGCTCACGGTCTTCCGCCTTATCGATGGCATCCTGGGTCGCACCGATCATCTCGACGCCGAACTCGGCCAGCACGCCTTCGCGGTCCAGATCCAGCGCACAGTTCAGTGCAGTCTGACCGCCCATGGTCGGCAGCAGTGCATCCGGGCGCTCTTTTTCGATGATCTTGGCAACGGTCTTCCAGTTGATCGGCTCGATGTAGGTCGCATCCGCCATGGCCGGGTCGGTCATGATGGTCGCCGGGTTGGAGTTCACCAGAATGACACGGTAACCCTCTTCACGCAGCGCCTTGCACGCCTGGGCTCCGGAGTAGTCGAATTCGCAGGCCTGTCCGATCACGATCGGGCCCGCACCAAGGATGAGAATACTGTTTATGTCCGTACGTTTTGGCATCTGTCTTAACCGGTCGTCTCTGTTGCTGTCACTGACTTGTCAGGGCGGATTCAGGCCTGCTGGCGCGCTTGCATCTGCTCGATAAAACGATCGAACAGAGGCGCGACATCATGCGGGCCGGGACTGGCTTCAGGGTGCCCCTGGAAGCTGAACGCAGGCACGTCCGTGCGCTCGATCCCCTGCAGTGTGCCGTCGAACAGGGATTTATGGGTTGCACGCAGATTGGCCGGCAGCGATGCCTCGTCTACGGCAAAACCGTGGTTCTGGCTGGTGATCATCACACGGGCGCTGTCCAGATCCTGCACCGGGTGGTTGGCACCGTGGTGACCATGGTTCATTTTCAGCGTTTTGGCACCGGAGGCCAACGCCAGCAGCTGATGCCCCAGGCAGATACCGAATACCGGCACGCCACTGCTCAGAATCTCGCCGATCGCCGTGATGGCGTAATCGCAGGGCTCAGGGTCGCCGGGGCCGTTGGACAGGAACACGCCATCCGGATTCAGCGCCAGCACCTCTGCAGCGGGAGTCTGGGCCGGAACAACGGTCAGGCGACAGCCACGCTCGACCAGCATCCGCAGGATGTTGAATTTCACACCGAAGTCGTAGGCCACAACATGGAACGGCAGCTCGGCATCCGTTTTATCCTGATGGCCTTCGCCCAGCTTCCATGTGGTGGAGCGCCAGTCGTAACGCTCGGTCACGCTGACCTCTTTGGCCAGGTCCATGCCCTTCAGACCCGGGAACGCACGCGCGGCTTCCAGAGCCTTGTTTTCGTCCAGATTATCACCGGCCATGACACAGCCGTTCTGCGAGCCCTTCTCACGCAGAATGCGGGTCAGGCGACGGGTATCGATATCGGCGATACCAACAATGTTATTGGCCTTAAGGTACTGGTCCAGCGACTGTTCCGAACGGAAGTTGCTCGCCACCAGCGGCAGATCACGGATCACCAGGCCGGCGGCCCATGTGCGATCGGATTCAGCATCTTCCGCGTTGGCACCGGTGTTTCCGATGTGTGGGTAGGTCAGGGTCACAATCTGGCGGCAGTAGGAAGGATCGGTCAGGATCTCCTGATATCCGGTCATGGAGGTGTTAAACACCACCTCACCACTGGACTCACCATCGGCGCCAATTGCTATTCCCCTGAAAATGCTGCCGTCTTCAAGGGCTAGAATGGCTGGTCGCGTCAATTGAACCTCCCCGCGCATGCGCTGCATAATCTGGACAGTTGGATAGGATACGTGCAAAAAAGCGAGGCAAAACACGATGTTTACCTCGCTTTCATATGTCTGGCTGTGTTCCGCCTGCATTCGTAGCAGGTTAAACGCCAGTATTCTAGACGATCAGCGCTCTGGAGTCCACGCGAAAAGCCCCTTAGAGGGCCTGTGTGGCGGGTCCGAATCACAACGAACAGGAGCAGACCTGCCCTGCCACCCAATCGTGAGCCGACACTTTTGTGAATAAAAATCAGCAAGATACTTGACGCGTCAGTTACAGACTGGTTGAATAGGCGCCTCTTCCAGCCCAGATAGCTCAGTCGGTAGAGCAGGGGATTGAAAATCCCCGTGTCGGCGGTTCGATTCCGTCTCTGGGCACCAAATTCCGAAAGGCCTGCATGCAAATGCAGGCCTTTTTCGTTTACAGCCCTGCCTGCCGACCTATCAACTGCATGAATGCAGCCGTCGCTGCCGTATCCGGCCGCTGCCGATGGCGCAGAATATACAGTGGCCGACGGATACTGCGCTGCGGAACCAGCCTCACCAGCTCGCCACTTTGAAGCGAACGTCCCACCACCTGCAGCGATAGACAGCTTACACCCAAACCAGCCAGTACGGCGTGATGAATCGCCTCGGAGCTCCCCAGCTCCAGCCTGACACTGCTTGCCGTGAGTTCAGGGAACTCCCCCTCTACCACACTGCGCGTGCCCGAGCCTTTTTCTCGCATGATCCAGGGCATCTGCTCCAGCGTCACAGCGGCTTCAGCCCAACCGCCAGCGGCCGATGCCACCACAACCATCTCATCATCCTGCCAATGGGTCAGCTCCAGATCTGGATGCCGCGCCTGTCCTTCCACCAACCCAATATCCAGCTCACAGCGCGCCACACGTCCTGCAATCACTTCGGTGTTAGCGACCTCAACTCGGCGACAGGGTTGATCAACACCACCCCGCCCCAATAATTGCGGCAGCATGTAGTTGCCGATAGTGGTACTGGCTCCGACTGCCAGCCGCCCCTGAGTACTGGAAAACAACTCATCCAGCTCACATGCCTGCGCCATCAGCAACTGTGCCCTTGGCTGCAGTCGTCGGCCCGCCTCATTCAGTACCAATCGCTTGCCGACACGGTCAAACAGCCGCACACCCAGGCGCTGCTCCAGCTCGGCCAGCGCATTACTGATGGCTGACTGTGACAGCGCCACCTGCGCCGCAGCTTGCGTAGTTGATCCCTTGGCAGCAATGGCCAGGAAAATTTCCAGCTGGCGAAGAGAGATCATCTCTTTTACCTATTTTTATGGTAGATATTATATAAATTACTCCTTTTACTAATACATTGCAGCTCTATAAGGTAGCCAGCCCAGCCAAGAGGTCTCGCTGCCATGTTTGTTACTCTGCTCAGTCGACATTATCTGTTTACAGGCCTGGCACTGGCCTTTTTTCTAACATTGACCGCCCTGTCGCTGGTCCAAATGCCGCTGCCAATATTCCCCCTGCTGGGTCCACTGACACTGGCCATGTTACTGGGTATGGCAGCAGGCCACTGCAGCAGTTCGGATTTCACCCAGCAGGCCGAACGCGGCCTGCAATTTTCCCGTCACTACCTGCTGCGAGCTGGCATTATCCTCTATGGACTGCGCATCAGCCTGGATGACCTCAGCACTGCCGGTTGGGGGGCTCTGCTGATTGATGCAATTGTGGTCACGACCATCCTACTCACGGCGGCCTGGGCCGGGGTGCGCTGGTTTCGACTCGACGTACCGACAGCCCTGCTGATCGGCGCCGGCAGCGCCATTTGTGGTGCTGCTGCCGTTCTGGCAACGGCGCCAGCCCTGCGTGCGCGCAACCAGGCCGTACCTGTCGCCATTGCAACGGTTGTATTGTTTGGGTCAGCGGCCATGCTGCTGTACCCCTGGCTGTTTACACAAACCTGGGTAATGACGCTGCTTGATGGTTCGGCACGGGACTTTGGCCGCCTTGTTGGGGCCACTACACATGAGGTCGCACAGGTCACCGCTATAGCCGCTACGTTACCTGCGGACGGCGCTCACACGGCCGTGGTTACCAAGCTGATGCGTGTGATGCTGCTGGTACCGGTTCTGCTGGTTCTGAGTCGTCTGTTTCAGCACCGGACAGAGAACAGCGAAACACCGAGTCTGACCATCCCCTGGTTTGCGCTGGTTTTCATGCTGCTGCCGCTGGTGAACACTCTTGAGCTGATACCAGCCGCCATACTGACATGGCTCCACCAGCTGGACCAGCTGCTGCTGGGGATGGCGATGACCGCTCTGGGATTTGCAACCCGGATCAGTGCGATTCGGGCTGCCGGCTGGCGCCCACTGGCGCTGGGCGCTCTGCTGTTTGTGTTGCTGCTGACAGGGGGTACCCTGCTGACGCTGTTAATCAGCTGAAGGCGCGGGCCGCTTCGATCCTGTTCTGTGCTCCCTGCAACTCACTCTGGGCACTTTCAGGCCCCTCGGCGCAAAATTCAAGATCCGTCAGGCGACCGTTCTTAAGGCTGTAAATCCAGCCATGCACACTCAGCTCCTGACCACGATTCCATGCATCCTGCACCACAGTAGTGTTACAGACGTTATAGGCCTGCTCAATCACGTTCAGCTCGCACAACTGGTCGATCTGCTGCGGCGTATCCTTCCAGGCACCGACCAGCGCTCGGTGCTTATAGTACACATCGCGAATATTGCGCAGCCAGTTGTCAATCAGACCATGAGGCCGCTGCTCCATCGCGGCGCGTACACCACCACAACCATAGTGCCCCACCACCATTACATGCTTCACCTTCAGCACCTCCACTGCGTACTGCAGCACAGACAGGCAGTTCATGTCGGTATGCACCACAATATTGGAGACATTACGGTGAACAAACAGCTCGCCGGGCAACAGGTCAACGATCTCGTTGGCCGGAACTCGGCTGTCGGAGCAGCCGATCCAGAGATACTCAGGTGCCTGCTGACTGGCCAGCGTGGGAAAGAACTGAGGGTCCTGCTCCCGGATGCGATCAGACCAGTTGCGGTTATTGGTAAAAAGCGTCGACAGTTTCTTCATGTTTTTTCAATCCGCAGATACAACACAGGCAACGGTGTATCACACCGCTGCCTGTCAGACTCGCACAACAGGGAGGTGGGTTAGCGGTGATACTGGGCACTCAACTCGTGCACCGCATCCACAAACACCTTGGCACTTTCCGGATCAACAAACTGATGAATGCCGTGTCCCAGGTTGAACACATGACCATTGCCAGAACCAAAGCGCTGCAAAATATCTGCCACCTCGGCACGAATGCGATCGGCCGGCGCATACAGCACGCTTGGGTCCATATTGCCCTGCAGCGCAATACGGTCACCAACGCGGCGACGGGCATCATCGATATTGGTAGTCCAATCCAGGCCCAGAGCATCGGCACCCGCCTCGGCCATCACTTCAAGCCACTGCCCGCCATTTTTGGTGAACAGAATCACCGGCACGCGACGGCCTTCGTGTTCACGCATCAGGCCATCAACGATCTGCTTCATGTATTTGAGCGAAAATTCCTGATACATGGGGCCGCTGAGTACACCCCCCCAGGTATCGAAGATCTGTACCGCCTGGGCGCCACTGCGGATCTGCTCATTCAGGTAGGTAGTCACCGACTGCGCCAGCTTGTCCAGCAGCGCATGCATCACCTCGGGAGTGGCATACATCATCTGCTTGATATGGCGGAAATCCTTGCTGGAACCGCCCTCAACCATGTAAGTCGCCAGTGTCCAGGGGCTGCCGGAAAAACCGATCAGCGGTACACGACCGGACAGAGCGCCACGAATCTCTTTCACCGCTGCCATGACGTAGTCCAGGTCAGTAGCGGCATCAGGGATCGGCAGCTCGGCCACATCCTTCTCGGTTCGGATGACCTTCTTGAAACGTGGGCCTTCACCCTGCTCAAAGTAGAGCCCCAGACCCATGGCATCGGGGATAGTGAGGATATCGGAAAACAGGATGGCTGCATCCAGATCGTAACGTTCCAACGGCTGCAGTGTCACTTCACAGGCCAGCTCACGATTTTTGCACAGACTCAGAAAGTCTCCGGCCTGCGCCCGGGTGGCACGGTATTCCGGCAGATATCGCCCTGCCTGTCGCATCATCCAGACCGGTGTCACATCGACCGGCTCACGCAGCAGCGCCCGCAGGAAGCGATCATTTTTCAGTTCAGCCATCGCGCTCTCAATCCTGTTCGCAGTTAATTCAAAGGGCCTATTGTAACCGCTAAAAGGCACAAATGCGCATGGACCTGATCACATCCATCCAATTGCACCGTACAATAACTGGTCTATGGTTAACCCATACTCCATTGACCACGGCAATGACGGCACTCACATGAACCGATCGACACAACTGATCAGCCTGCCCAGCTCGGCAGACCAGCACGACCATCATTACCACCAACTGGTTTTTGGGCTTGAAGGCGAAACGGAATTTGAGCTGGTAGGCCACAGCCGAGAAGTCAGCATCGGCCATGGCTGCCTGGTTCCCTGCTCGACCGAGCACATTTTCAGCGGATTGGGCGACAACCGCATTCTGGTCGTCAATCTGCCGGCATACAGTGAAGACCGTCAGCAGCAGGAGCGTATCGAGCAACTGTTCCGCAGTGCACGCTACTTCAACTGCCCACCGCAGTTGCAGTTGCTCTTGCACACTCTCAGCCGCGAGGTAGAAAGCAGTCCCGAAGACTCGCTGCTGCTTGAAGCCTGCAGCAACACACTGCTGTGCTCTTTGCAGCGCCAGCTGGAATACCTTCCTCTGCCACAGCCTCGCGGCATGGCGAAACGACTCAACCTTGAGCTGCTGGATGATTACCTTGAACTGCATATCGAAAGGCGCATCAGCGTAGCCGAATTGGCAGGTCTGTTTTGCCTCAGCAGCAGCCAGTTTTTTGCCCGCTTCAAAACTGAAACCGGGCGCACACCACAGGAATACGTCAGCGAGTACAGGCTGCGGGCTGTGCGCAGCGCACTGGAAAACTCCGCGGCGCCCATTGCACAACTTGCAGGACGTTTCGGGTTTTGCAGCCAAAGCGCGTTAACTCGTGCATTCAGCCAGCGCTTCCAGATTTCACCGGCGCATTATCGGCGCCAACACGGCCAGGCTCTGCCGGAGGATTTAGCAAAACAAGCATAGATTCAGACAAGACCTCTCCGCACAGCCTGTTATTAAATGCAGTTCGAGTGGGTAATCCTGCCCTCTCGAACGGCCGCGACCGACGATACGGCCTGCGTGTTGCAGCCCGCCATCTGCGGAGAAGAGTTGAGGAAAAGTCTATGTTCAAAGCGATTGATGCCCTGCATCCGGGATACATCGAGCAGCCACTGGAAACGCTCCAGGCGCAGATCTCCCCGCTTTATGCCATCGACGAGGGCCAATGGCTGCGTGAGCTGATGCCACTCGCCGAGCCGACCCGCGATCAGATCAGCAGCACCGAAGCCACCGCCACCCGCCTGATTGAGCAGGTGCGTGCCGATGATGGCGCCATCCATATGATCGATGCCCTGTTGCTGGAGTACAGTCTGGACACCCGCGAGGGGATCCTTTTGATGTGTCTGGCTGAAGCACTGATGCGGGTACCTGACGCCGAGACAGCCGACGCCCTTATCCGCGACAAGCTCAGTGTCGCCGACTGGAAAAGCCACCTTAAGCATTCGGACTCCGTACTGGTCAACGCTTCCACTTGGGGTCTGTTGCTGACCGGCAAGGTCGTAACGCTGGACGAACGCGAAGACGGCACACCGTCCGGTGTCATCAACCGTCTGGTCAATCGCCTGGGCGAGCCTCTGATCCGCAAGGTCATGCAACAGGCGATGAAGATCATGGGCCATCAATTCGTACTCGGCCGCGATATCGATGAAGCCATGAAACGCGGCAGCGACTTTCGCCAAAAGGGCTACACCTATTCCTTCGACATGCTCGGCGAAGCGGCACTGACCCGAGCCGATGCAGCCAAATACCTGAACGATTACAGCAACGCCATCAACTTTGTCGGCAACTATCAGGACAAAAAAGCCAAGGGACCCAAGCCCAGCGTATCGATCAAACTGTCCGCCCTGCACCCTCGCTATGAGCCCGGCCAGGAAGAGCAGGTTATGCAGCAACTGTTCGAGACTGTGCTCAAGCTGATTCGTCAGGCACGGGCACTGGATGTCGCGATCACCATCGATGCCGAAGAGGCCGACCGACTTGAGCTGTCGCTGGAACTGTTCCAGAAGCTGTATCAACATCCTGACTGCCAGGGCTGGGGCGGCTTCGGACTGGTTGTGCAGGCTTACTCCAAGCGAGCGCTGCCGGTGCTCGTCTGGCTAGCCGCACTGGCGAAACAGCAGGGCGACTTGATACCGCTGCGCCTGGTCAAGGGCGCCTACTGGGACTCTGAAATCAAGCTGTGCCAGCAGAAAGGTCTTGACGGTTACCCGGTCTACACCCGCAAGGAGGCCACCGACGTATCCTATTTGGCCTGTGCGCGCTTTCTGCTCAGCAACCATGTCAAGGGCCTGATCTGGCCACAGTTTGCCAGCCACAACGCACATACCGTTGCCGCAATCATGACCGAAGCGCAGCACAATCAGTTCGAATTTCAGCGCTTGCATGGCATGGGTGATGCTCTGTATGACCGAGTACTGGAACAGGCCGGTGTTGCAGTACGCATCTACGCACCGGTTGGCAATCACAAAGACCTGCTGCCCTATCTGGTGCGTCGCCTGCTGGAAAACGGCGCCAACAGTTCATTCGTACACCGACTGGTTGATGCTCGCTGCCCTATCAGCGATCTGGTAGAGCACCCCTGGCAGACCCTGAACAAGCGTGATCCGCTGCATAACCCACGCATCCCGCTGCCGCGCCATATCTACGGTGACAAGCGCCTGAACTCACGCGGCCCGAACATCGATATTGCCGCTGAATGGCAACCGTTCAGTGCCGACATTCAACGTTGGCTCAACCACCAGTGGCAGGGAGGGCCGATCATCAACGGCCAGCGCCTGACGACTGGCACCGAAATTCAGGTAAAGGCACCCTATGATCACCGTATCAGCGCCGGCCAGGTACACTTTGCCGACAGCTCCTGTGTAGAACAGGCGATTGCCGCCGCACAGGACGGCGTTCAATCATGGCAACAAACCCCAGTAGGAGTACGCACACAGGCACTGATGCGACTGGGAGATTTGCTGGAAGAGCATCTGGCTGAGCTGGTTGCCCTGTGCCATCAGGAAGCAGGCAAAACCATTCAGGACGGGATTGACGAAGTACGTGAAGCAGTGGACTTCTGCCGGTATTACAGCCTGCAGGCCGACCAGCTCTTCAGCACCCCTCTTGAGCGCACCTTCGCCGACGGCAGCCAGTGCCGAATGATCCGCAACGGCCGAGGTGTGTTTGTCTGTATCAGCCCCTGGAACTTCCCGCTGGCCATTTTCCTCGGCCAGATTACAGCTGCACTGGCTGCCGGCAACACGGTCATCGCCAAGCCCGCCGAACAGACCAGTTTGATCGCAAGCCGTGCCATCGAACTGATGCTTGAAGCCGGCATCCCCGGCAGCGCCATACAACTGTTGCCCGGCGATGGCGCTACGGTTGGCGCCCCCCTGACAAGCGATCCACGCATTGCCGGCGTAGCCTTTACCGGCTCCACCGAAACCGCTCGGCTGATCAATCGCGCTCTGGCCGCACACAATGCCGAACCGGTCCCACTGATTGCCGAGACTGGCGGCCAAAATGCCATGATCATTGACTCGACGTCACTGCCCGAACAGGTGGTGAAGGATGCCGTGCAGTCCGCTTTCGTATCGGCAGGTCAGCGCTGTTCGGCTCTGCGCGTACTCTGTGTACAGAGCGATATCGCCGATCGCATCATCGACCTGCTGCAGGGTGCCATGGCCGAGCTGAAAACCGGCAACCCCTGTCTGCACAGCACGGATGTCGGCCCGGTCATTGACACCGAAGCACAGCAGGGGTTGCTGAGCTATATCGATCAAATGAAGAGTCATGCCAAACTGCTGACTCAGACGCCGCTGCATGCAGACGCGGATCAGGGCACCTTCGTACCGCCCACTGCCTTTGAGATCGACTCCATCGAACAATTGGGCCGCGAGCAATTCGGTCCGATCATGCACCTGGTACGCTATAAAGCCCGTGACCTGGACAGGCTGATTGATCAAATCAATCACTGCAGCTATGGTCTCACGCTCGGCATTCACAGCCGTAACGAAGGTACCGCAGCACATATCGAGTCGCGCGCACGCGTCGGCAATACCTACATCAACCGCAACCAGGTCGGCGCCACCGTCGGCGTACAACCGTTCGGCGGGCAAGGTCTGTCCGGTACGGGTCCAAAGGCCGGTGGCCCGCACTATCTGCTACGCTTTACTCAACTGGCTACGGCAGCCACGCCCAAGGCGGAGGAAGAATGATGCACACCACCGATACACTGGATATTCAGGCAACCGCCATCTGGGAAGCATGGAACCGCCGTGGCTTTGCCAACCGCTGCCAACTGCTGGAACCGATACTGGAACAGCTGCCGGCACATGCCGAAGCGGCTGCCACCGTGCGCCTAGCTAAGCAATTACTGCAGGATGCCGCGGCTTTGGAGCCTGTTATCGCCCTGCCAGGACCGACCGGCGAATCCAATGAACTGTACCTCACCGGACGCGGTGTAGTGCTGGTCTTGGGTAACGAACAGAGCACACACTCCCTGATCACTTGCCAACTGCTGGCAGCACTGGCCTGCGGTAACGCCGTGGCCCTGCACTGGCCCGAGCAGGCAGAGTGGTCAAGCGCCCTGGTGGATGCCTGCCACCAGTCAGGTGTGCCCAAAGGCGCACTGGTGCTCAGCGAAGCGACCTCTTCCGAGGATCTGCTGCAAACGCCAGACCTGCGACTGGTGATCAGCAGCGGAACGCCCGAGCAAATCATTGCACTCAACCGCACCTTGGCTGCTCAAGACGGCGTGCTGATTCAACTGGTGGCCGAAACCGATACCACCAACTGCTCCCAGCTCGTAAGCCCTGATTTCCTGTTACGGCTGGTCACGGAAAAAACCCGTACCATTAACACTACCGCTGTCGGCGGCAACGCAACCCTGCTTGAGCTGGGCAGCAGTGCCGTGTGACGTGTAATCCCCATATGGTGCATACAGCACCGAATGTGGGGCTCAATGACCACTCCCGGCTTCTCTGAACCACCGGCACGGGAGTGGCGCAAATAACAGAACCCCCATCCGGGGATTGCAGAGAGGCTTTTTGCATGATTGAAAGCAGCTATGCCGTTTACGGCACCTTTATCGTTTATCTCATCCTGATGCTGGGCATAGGCCTTTATGCCTATCGTCGCACGGCAAGTTCTTCCGACTACTTCCTCGGCGGGCGCTCTCTCGGGCCTTGGCCGGCGGCACTGTCTGCCGGCGCTTCCGACATGAGTGGCTGGCTGCTGCTGGGGCTTCCCGGCTATGCCTTCACCTCAGGACTTGAATCACTTTGGCTTGCCGGCGGCCTGCTGTTGGGCACCTGGGCCAACTGGCGCTTTACAGCTCAACGCCTGCGCACCTACAGCATCGAAGCGGGTGACGCCCTGACGTTGCCCGAGTACTTTGCCAACCGTTTCTGTGACAACACTCGCTTGATCCAGATTATATCTGCCTTTTTTGTACTGCTGTTTTTCCTGTTCTATACCAGCTCTGGCCTGGTCGCCGGCGGCAAACTGTTCGAGACCGTATTTGGGCTTGAGTACAGCACGGCACTGATCGTAGGCACCATCTGTATCGTCTCTTACACTCTGTTCGGCGGCTTCCTGGCGGTATCCTGGACCGATTTGGTTCAAGGTTTGCTGATGGCTGCAGCCCTTATGATCGTTCCCATCGCGGTAATTCAGGCTGACGGTGGCTTTGGCGCCATGTGGGGTGCCGTTGAGGCACGCAATCCTGAGCTGTTGACCCTGTTCAGCGGGACCGACGGAGAAGCCCTTGGCTTCATTGCAATCATCTCTCTGGCTGCCTGGGGTCTGGGCTATTTTGGTCAGCCCCACATCCTTGCCCGTTTCGCCGCCTGTCGCAGCAACAAGGACATCACCACAGCGCGTCGAATCGCCGTGGGATGGACGGGGCTGTCGATGGCTGGGGCCATTCTGGTCGGCCTGGCTGGCATGGTCTATGTTGAAGCCGAGCTCGGCGGCGTACTGCAAGATGGCGAGACCATTTTCATGCTGCTGGTGAACGCCATCTTCCATCCGATCATCGCCGGTATTCTGCTGGCCGCCATTCTGGCCGCGATCATGAGTACCGCAGACTCCCAGCTGTTGGTGTCCTCCTCCGCACTGGCTGAAGACTTCTACAAGCAACTGCTTCGCAAGAACGCATCACAGAAAGAGATCGTCATGGTCGGCCGTCTTGCGGTAATCGGCCTGTCGTTTGTTGCCATGATGCTGGCGTTCGATCCAGACAGTACCGTACTGGGACTGGTCTCCTACGCTTGGGCAGGCTTTGGTGCGGCGTTCGGTCCTGCACTGCTGATCAGCCTGTACTGGAAGAACATGACCCGTAACGGCGCACTGGCTGGTATCGTGATCGGTGCCGTAACCGTTGTTGTCTGGAAACAACTCAGCGGCGGTCTGTTCGACATGTACGAAATTGTACCGGGCATTGTTTTTGCCACTGTTGGGATCTTTGTTGTATCGAAGCTGGGCAGCCAGCCTGACGAAGAGATCCAGGCCCAGCATCAGCGCATGCTGAAAAATCTGTAGGAAGGGCTAGAGATAAAGAGTCTAAACCCACTCCAGCACCCGGGGAACTGGTTGCCGGTGTGGGTAGACCGTAAACGCCCATGAGCGTGGGTGTTGAGAAGAACCAGCCACCTGGCGGGACTGGAAGCCTGAGTCTATTACAACAGAATGTGAATTACACCCGCAAAAACATATTCAAATAACCAAACAATGACACTTCCTGCCGCAATACCCATGGTATTGGCCAACATGTCCAGCCAACAGAAACCGCTACCCCAGCAGTGATCCCAGCACTCCTTTGCGAAACCGATCAACACAACCGCAAGGGCTGCCCTCCCATATTTACAACACCAGAGCCGCTACAAGTACAAGGGCAAGGCTGTAAAAGAAATGCTGCCTCTTGTCATACTCCTGACTGTGCTTGATCAAGGCGCGACAAAAAAACCAGCTGCGTCATTGACGTTCCTGCCTTTCGCACATGTTTCGATAAAGCTGGAGATAACGTGATGCCATTTCTTGCGCAGTGAACATTCCCAGAAAACGAGTATGTCCAGCAAAACCCATTTTTCTGCACCGGGCCGGATCGTCATGCAAACGACGCATCGCCTTCGCCAAGGCTGAACTATCGGCTGGCGGTACAATCAAGCCCGTCACATCGGCCTGATTGACATAACTGGTACCGGTTTCAATCTCACAAGTGATCAGTGGTAGCCGCATCATTTGAGCCTCAAGCAAGCTGATACCAAAAGCCTCAGAGCGAACATGAGAGGGAAATACGAATACTTGCGCTAATGATAGCAAAGCGACCTTTTCTTCCTCACTGACCTCAGTAATAAAGTGAATATGAGACGCTCCTGAAGCTTCATGCCGCAGTTGCAGCTCCATCTCACCCCGACCAGCAATGACAACCGGTATCCCGGTTTCGCGTGCCGCATTTATCAGATAGCTGAGCCCCTTGTAGTAACGAAGAGCCCCCAGGAACAGGCAAAAGCCTTCTCCAACCTGCTCCCTCAGTCGCGCCTGAACCTGTGGATAAACCGGTGGATAGGCAAGAGGGTTTACACCCAAAGGAATCACATCGATTTGTCGGTTGAGCGTATTCAACAGCATGCTGCTTTGCACATAATTGGGAGAGGTCGCGACCACCTTATCAACCGAGCGCAAGAACCTGCGGGCCAGGGGTGTGTATAGATGATTGAAGAGTCGCTGACGCACCACATCGCTGTGGTACGTTACCATCGCAGGTGGCATTGGGCGCCGGAGTCTTGTCGACAGATAGAGCAGGTCTTGAAGGGGAAACGGATGGTGGAAGTGGATTACATCCGCCCACTCAAGCAATTGTTTGAATTGGGTAAAATAACTGGCGCTGATGGGCATAGACGCAATGCTGGTTACTTGAGGACAAAAATATACCTCTGTCCCGCAAGACCACTGCTCTACACGTCGTTCTTTTTTTCTGGTGCAAGCCAAAACTCTGTGCTTAATTCCCTGCACACTTGAGTAGCGCGATATATTCTGGATCACAACGCCAACACCGCCAATATCTTCCGGCGGTGCTGACTTATACAGATGAAGAACGTTCAACAATCAACCTGCAGTGTTAGCCGCATATTCCACGCTTCGCACTTCCAACAATGCATTCACCTGCTCCAAGTCTTCCTCGTTCAGGGTTCCACTCCAACGCTTCAGCACGGTATAACTGAGCAGAAAACTATATTGCGCCTCCAATAGATCACGCTGGGCACTGTATTGCTCACGGGCACGATCCAAAACATCGACGGCATTGTTGATACCGAAAGTGAAGCTTTTCTCAGCCGCTTCTCTGGCTTTAACGGCAGAACTCAGCGCGACGCGTGCAGCAGACACCTTTGCCAATGAAGATTCCGTGTTAAGAAAAGCTGTCCTCACTTCACGCAACACCTGGCGTCGAGCCTGCTCAAGCTCCTGCTGGGCAATAATCATGCTTTCATAGGCGGCATTGCTGCGGGCCTGAGTGGAGCCGCCAGAAAACAGGGGGATCTGAACGCTTATCGCGGCCACGTTAGACTCTGTCTCACCTGACTGGGAGTTTTCATAGCCAATGTTGCTTTTCTGGCTCGAAAGCTGCAAAGACACCTTTGGCATATGCCCACCAAACGCCTCTTTCTGCCCTCGCCGCTGTGCTTCCACAGCCGCCAACCTGGCTTGCATAAGAGGGTTCGTGGCCAAGGCTTGGTCACGCCAATACTCATGTGTTTTGAGATCAAATACATCAAGGTTAGGCTGTGAAGCCAAACGCTCAAGCTGCTCATATACGGGACGACCAATGACCTCGCCCAGCCCCTCACGTGCAACCCAGATACGATTTTCTGCCTCAATCTCATCCGAATTAAGTCGGTCCAACCGTGCCTCGACTTCAAGCTTTTCGGTGATCGAAGCCAGCTGGCGGTCATATAACGAGTTGATTCGCTCAAGGTTCCTTTCAACCACACGCTTTTCAGCCTGTATCAACTCCAGAGAGTCCTGAGCGGCAAGTACATCAAAGTAACGCTGCACCAGATCAGCCGTCGCACCCTGAATATCGTTTTCACCCTGGGCATCAGCCTGCTCGCTCAAGGCACGGGAGCGCTGAAAGCTCTGCCAAACGGGCGAGTCATACAACACCTGAGTGATGGAAGCCGAGTAGCGCTCACCACTGTAATTGGTATCTGTCATGCCCGACACATAATTCGTTCGGGTCAGACGCGCATCAGCATTCATCTGAGGCAAAAGGCGACCCAAGGCTTCGCGTTGCTGGTGACCTGCCCGCCGAGCAGCCGCTTGGGCTGCAAGTATCCGCGGGTCCTGGCTCTGAGCCTGCTGATACAGTTGCAACAGATCAGACGCACCACTGGTGGCTTCTTCGGCACCCGTGCCAGCATCCCTCTTTTCCTCAGCCTGCACAGTTGACAGGAAAGGTAACGGAGCCGCCAGAAACATCACCAGTGAGCAGCGTCCCAACAGCTCGCCTATTTGTCGCATATCATTCAATCCTCTATAAATGAACGGGCAAAGGCATTCGTGGCCGGCTGTACCAGATACTCAAGCAGTGTCCGCTCACCCGTATTGATCAACACTTCCGCCGGCATACCCGGAATAAGCAACAAAGGCCCCAGCAGCTCTCGCCCCTTATCTGTCAGCTCAACTCGCGCCAGGTAATAGGGCATCCCTGTTTGCTCATTGGTCAGGCGGTCAGCCGATATCTGTGTTACTTCACCTTCGATAACCGGTGTAGTGGCTGACTTAAATGCACTGAATCGAATATCAGCCAGCTTACCGGTACTTACTCGATCAATATCAATAGGCGACACCTGAGCCTCAATAATCAGATCAGAAGCGGCAGGCACAATATCCAGGATTGGCTCACCCGATCTGACAACCCCTCCTACCGTATGAACCTTCATACCCAACACCATGCCCGCCTCAGGTGCACGAACAACCGTACGCTCCACCCTGTCGGTCAGGGCTCGTTCACGCTCGCGCAGATCGAAAAGTTTCGACTGCACTTCAGACAACTGATTTACCACCTCGGTGTGAAAATCCTTTTTCAGCTGCAGAATTTGCAGCTCCGTTTCTCCTCGACGCATTTTTGCCTGTGCAATATTGGAGCGATTATCGGCCATTTCACCTTCAAGCTCAGACACTCTCCGCTCCAGATCACGTAGGCGTTGCTTATCGACAAAGCCATCACTCAGCAACTCTGATAGGTCACGCACTTCATCACGGTAAGACTTCATTAATTCATCCTTACTGCGGATGATGGCTTGAAGACCGCGTACCTGCTCATCAATCTGAGTCATGCGCTGCTCCAGCACACCGATTTCGCCCAGATGTGAATTCATGCGTGCCGTAAAGACCTGACTCTCACTCAATACCGCTTCTTCGACACGCGGATCGTTGCGAGCAAAACTATCGGGAAAGGCAATTTCCTCACGACCGTCACGCTCAGCCTGCAGGCGAGCCTCTTGTGCCAAGGCCGCTATCATTTGCCCTTTGACGATCCCAAGCTCCGCCTGTGTCTGGGTATCATCAAGCACCAGCAACACTTCACCCGCAGTTACCTGATCACCGTCACGAACCATGATTTCATTCACGATTCCACCTTCAAGGTGCTGAATCGTTTTACGGTACGTTTTTACGGTGACGACACCAGGTGCCAAGGCCGCGCTGTCAAGAGGGGCCACCGCCGCCCAGGTGCCAAACATGCCAAACGTCACAAACAGAATTAACAACCCTATCAGGCGCGGCACCTTGTCGGAAACATCCAGCTCGAACTGGCCTTCACGAATGGCTTTCAGTGCATCGTTACTCATTTCACTTTCCCTCAGGCCGGCCGATTGACAGCTGGTGCAGCAGCGCGTGAAGCCTTGCTAAGCTCAGCCAGCACCTGATCCCGCGGACCGAACATGGCCAGCGCCCCTTCTTTCATCACCATCAATTTCTGCACCTGTGACAGCACACTGGAGCGATGCGTGATGATAAACACCGTCGCGCCGGTTTCCTTCAGGTTCTGCAACGCCACTGCAAGTGCCGCTTCGCCCTGATCATCAAGATTGGAGTTGGGTTCGTCCAGGACAATCAACTTGGGATATCCGTAAATGGCACGCGCCAGACCAATACGCTGACGCTGACCACCTGACAAGGCGCCACCAGTAGCACCGATTACTGTGTCATAACCTTCCGGCAAGCGCAGGATCATCTCATGTACACCAGCCATTTTGGCTGCACGCACAACTTCTTGTGAGTCCACTTCACCAAAACGGGCAATGTTTTCACTGATGCTGCCTTCAAACAGCTCAATGTCCTGTGGCAGGTAGCCGATATGAGGGCCCAACTCTTCCCGTTTCCAGTTAAAGATATCCGCCCCATCCAGTCGCATTTTGCCGCCAATAGTGGGCCAGATACCCAATATAGCTCTCGCGAGTGTCGATTTGCCTGCAGCACTGGGTCCGACTATCCCAATCATATCGCCAGGTTCAACAGCGAAGGTCACACCCTTGACTACAGGTGTGCGACTGCCTGGTGGCGCCACCATGACGTTTTCGGCGCTGACAATCCCTTTAGGTTCAGGCAGTGACATGCGCTCAGGCTCTTCAGCCACATGTGTCAGAATCTCATTCAGACGCTGATACTGCGAGCGTGCACTGACAAACTGCTTCCATACACCGATCATCTGATCAATGGGTGCCAATGCACGACCAAGCAGGATAGACCCTGCGATCATCAGCCCGGGGGAGATTTCCTGCTGAATCGCCAAGTAGGCCCCCAAACCCAGTACAAGCGACTGCACAATCAGCCGGATTGTCTTGGACATGGATGTGAGTATCCCCGCCCGATCACTGGCAATGCCCTGCAACGCCAACACCTTGCGGTTCTTTTCCTGCCAGCGATCCCGAATGCGGGCCAGCATCCCCATAGACTCAACCACTTCCGCATTGCGCAAGTTCTTGTTGGTGTACTGGGTCGCGCCCATATTCTCTTTGTTGGCTTCAGCCAGCATCTTGCCGGTTACTTTCTCGTTGACAACCGCCAACGTCGCCAGGATAAGCACACTGATGATCGCGACCACACCAAACCAGGGGTGGAACATGAACATGATGGCGATATAGATGGGCACCCAAGGCGCATCAAAGAATGCGAACAAACCATTTCCGGTCAGGAACTGACGCAACCCGGTCAAATCATTCAATGGCTGAGCGTTGGCCTGCATACCGCCGGTCTGCAGTGCCTGCTTGAAGCTGGCATCATAGAGACGGTGCCCCAAAAGCGTATCCATCTTGGTACTGACACGCACCATAATCCGCGAACGTACCCATTCAAGCCCCCCCATGGTGACCATCAACAACAGCATCACCAGCGTTAACATCACCAGCGTTGGCACGCTGCCACTGGTCACTACGCGGTCATAGACCTGCAGCATGTAGAAGGCCGGCACCAGCATCAACAGGTTGATGAACATGCTGAACAGGCCAACGCTAAAGAAACTGGAACGGCAGTTATGTAGCACCGCTTCCAGATCAGTACGCTTTTTCTCCATGGAAAACTCCAAAGGGGGATCAGACAGTATATGTCCGCAATCAATATGTATGACCCTGGCTGATTTCAACCCACTGGGGCCAACCAACCCTGATAACGCGAAATTTAACAGGCGGGCATACTAACACACCCCCCCGCAGGTCAACACCCCCTCGGGGCGATGCAGCGCAGCCCTGTAGCCTCCACATGATACACCTCACCTTGGCGTAACGGCCGCACCCATGCCACCGAGCCAAGGTTGCCTGCCTGAGTAACGCTTTGAGTCAACCGCTCTTCCTGGCCAACCTTGAAGTGGGTTGCCCTGATCACCGGCTCATAATCAAGTGCAGCAAACACCTGATTAAGCTGATCGGTCGTCATGTGACCACTGTCAGCCGCAAGGTCAGTCGAGCCCGCAGTAAAGGATACATCCGCGATAACCAACTGAGGACGCAGAACGTTAACCTGTTGCCAAAAAGGGAGATAAAAGCTGGAGTCACCAGTAAAGGCAAAACTGCCCCCCTCATGACCCTCAATCCAGAAACCAACTGCGGGGGTTGGGTGCACTGCCGGCAACGGAGCCACTTGGTACTCCCCTACCCTGTACTCATTGCCCAACACAACGGCATGAAATTCGAGGATCGGCTGGTCTTTCGGCAAACAGCTGAAGTCAGGCCAGATGGTCCAATTGAATACATGCTGGCGCAATGCTTCCAACACCTCGGGTATGGCAAACACCTTTACCGGTTGACGATGCACCTCATAAATAGTGCCCAGCATCAACGGCAGACCCAAAATATGGTCAATATGAGCATGCGTAATCAACACATTTTCAATACGCAGCATCTGCTCCACACTTAACTGATCCAATCCACTTCCGGCGTCTATAAGCAGCACTTCGTCAACCAAAAATGAAGTGGTTTTCCCCCTGGGTCCAAGCCCGCCGCTGCAGCCCAGAACTTGTATCTTCACCTGATGTTCAGCCCTGTAAACATACTGTTGCTTGCAGTTTGAAGGTACAACGTTGCCCTGGCAACCCGCGATCCTTTTTGTTTTTGCCGGCTTGGTAGACTAAGGCTCGCGCATCCCTGATAATTCGTTCCCGCAGCTAGTCATTCAAAACTCAGGAAGCAGCATGTTCACACCGGTCATCATGGCAGGGGGCAGCGGAAGCCGACTCTGGCCACTGTCACGTCAGAATACACCAAAGCAATTTCTCGACCTTGATAACAGTGGTCGAACCCTGTTGCAGGGCACCCTTGAACGACTGTCGCCAGTTGAACACCATACCCCTGTGATCGTCAGCAATGAAGCACACCGTTTTCAGATCGCCGAGCAGCTTCGTGAGCTTAACACCGCCGGGCGCATCATTCTGGAACCTGCCGCACGCAATACGGCACCGGCCGTGGCTTTGGCCGCATTAACTCTGGCTCGACAAGATGATCCCATCATGTTGATTCTGGCGGCCGATCATCACTTTGAGCGCCCCGATGCATTGCTGGCAGCACTGAACACAGGCCACACGTTGGCAACGCAGGGCAAGCTGGTAACCTTCGGCATTGTACCCAGCCGCCCTGAAACCGGATACGGCTATATCGGAAAGGGCACACCTCTGACAGCAGGTGCCTGGCAGATTGAGCGTTTCGCCGAGAAGCCTGACTATCACACCGCCACCGAGTACGTCAACAGCGGACAATATCTCTGGAACAGCGGCATGTTCATGATGCGTGCATCGGTATTTCTCGAGGAGTTGGAAAAATATGCACCTGATATACTGCTGCATTGCCAGCGCTCCATAAGTGATGGTCAGTCCGATCCTGACTTCATCCGCCCTGAGCCTTCAGCCTTTACTGCCTGTCCTGACGACTCAATTGACTATGCGGTCATGGAGCACACGGACAAAGGCTGTGTCATCCCGCTGGATGCCGGCTGGAGTGATATCGGCAGCTGGCAATCACTGTGGGAAATCAGTAAGAAAGACCAAAATGGCAACCACAGCACTGGCGACACCTGCCTTATCGACAGCCATAACAGTCTGGTCCATGCACACCATCGCTACGTGGCAGCTCTCGGCATGCAGGACTGTATTATTGTAGAAACCAAAGATGCTGTTCTGGTAGCCGCTAAAGGCCATTGCCAGCAGGTCAAGGATGTAGTATCACAACTCAAGTCGAATGCACGACGTGAATATGCTGACCACACTCATATCCTGCGCCCCTGGGGCGAGTTTGACACCATTGATATTGGCCACCGTTACCAGGTCAAGCGCATCACCGTCCAGCCTGGCGAACAGCTTTCACTGCAACTTCACTACCACCGTGCCGAACACTGGATCGTGGTATCCGGCACCGCCCAAGTCGTGTGTGGTGATAAAGAAATGATCCTCGGCGAAAACCAGTCGACTTATATCCCTGTCGGCGTAAAGCACCGTTTGAGCAACCCTGGCAGGATTCCGCTTGAAGTCATAGAGGTGCAGTCGGGCAACTACCTGGGTGAAGATGACATTGTGCGGTTCACCGACATTTATGGGCGTTGCGTGCCCTCATAATTTCAAAGCACTTCATCATACACTCTTATTGTTTCACGCGCTGTTTTGTCCCAACTATACTGTTTAAGTAGTTTACGCCCCTCACTTACAGACTTTACGCGCACAGCCTCATCATCAAGAACATGTTTCAGCGCCTCATAAATTTCATCTACTGAAAGAGGGTCAAAGTGAATCGCCGCACCCTGTGAAATTTCACCTAACGAAGTGGTTGCAGAGCATATTACCGGTATTTGAGCAGCAAAACCTTCTAGAACAGGCAATCCAAAGCCTTCATGCAAGGAAGGTATTACCAAAACTTGAGCACTTTTATATAAAGCATCAAGCTTATGGTCAGGGACATACCCCAATCTCTTAATACATTGATCATCAGTAATAAATGAGAGGTCTTTAACTGACAACCAACCATCGCCTCCCACTACGACTAACGGATACTCGTACCGCATATCCGCAGGCAATTTTCTATGTGCCATTATCAACCGTCTCAGGTTCTTACGTGGCTGCAATGTACCAACAAATAAAACATAACGTTCCGGTAGGCCAAATCCTTCTCGAACAGATTGAACCTCAGCATTAGATATTTCAAAGCGCCCCCGGTCAACAGCTAAGGGGACAATACGTATTTTGCTCCCCCTGACTCGCCAATATTTTTCCACTTCGTACGCAGCAAATTCCGAGGCGCAGATCACACGCTGTGGCCATTCCGCACTGCGGCGCATAAGACAGTTTTTCAGCTTACGCCATTCAGGGCGCGTCCATTCAGGACGCACGAAAGGAATCGCATCAAAAATAGACGCCACACTAGGTACTTTAGTCAAGCGGGGTATTCTATGATCAGTTGAATGAAAGATATCAATCTTAGCTTGTTCACATTCCGAATAGCTATCCAGACCGCATTGTGAACGTATCACATGTAGCTTAAAGGAGTATCCATAGCAATCCGCCTTTTGCTTATGCCTTAAATACTCACCGGAAAACAAACAGGGCTTAACCTTCACATAAGGCTCTAACGCCTGAGCCAAATTCGCGGTATATGCAGCAATTCCATCACGATGCCGGCCGGTACTCAGTGAACTAAAACTAACACCAACGTTAACACTCACAAGCTTATCTCTGGATTGGCTGCATAATAGTCACGCCAATAATCAAGCACCGAAGAAAGCATCCACACACGCTCTACTTTTCTTGACCAGCCCGTTACCGACTTCAACCTATCGGCACCGCCTTGCACACACGGAATGTCACTTTTACGCAGGCGCTCGGTATCAAGGACGACATCCAAAGATATCCGAGAAAGCCTAACAAGCTCATCAAGTATAACTGATATGGCAACCGGCTCACCGGAGCAAATATTAATCGCACTACCTGTTTCAATATTTTTATGATTTTTTATCAATGCACTATAAGCAGCCACCACGTCTGAAACATGCAGAAAATCTCTTTCAGCTGTTAAATCACCTACTCTTATCACAGGCTCTCTCAAACCTTTTTCCGCCTCTGCAATTTGCTGAGCAAAACTGGAAACAACAAATACGCTGCTTTGTCCTGCGCCCGTATGATTGAACGGTCGACAACGAATAACATGAACATTGGATGTCTGTGAAAGCGTATACGCAGCCAGATCAGCTGCCGCCTTACTGGCCGCATAAGGATTCAAAGGTTGCAGAATTGTATTTTCATCAACTTCACCCAGTCGAAAAGAGGCACCATACATATCAGCAGACCCTACCTGCATCAACAAACCTCGCCCGACTTTAGCCAACGCACGCTGTATGTTCAAAGAGCCATGCAAGTTGATATCCCATGTGCTCGAAGGCTGACTAAAACTCAGCGCCACATTAGACTGTGCGGCAAGATGAATCACCACATCCGGCTGAACATCCGCAACTAATGCCTCAACTGCATTTGCGTCACATATATCCAGTTGACGCCACAAGATACCTTTCTCATCAACAACTGGCGTTTGACTGGTCGCATGTACCTCGGCACCCGGAAAATCATCCAGCAACACGGGTAACAAGTAACGACCTACAAAACCACTGCCTCCCGTCACCAGGATACGCTTTATCGGGTTTATACCTGAGCAGCTCATTTTGTTTCGGTCAGCCGCGCCAAATCAGCTGCCAACATCTCCTGAATCATCTCTTCAAGCGACACCTCTGGCTTCCACCCCAGTTTTGCTTCTGCTTTAGCGGGGTTACCCAACAACACCTCAACCTCGGCTGGCCTGAAAAACGTGGGATCAATCACCAAATGATCATTCATATTAAGATCCGCTGCTTCAAAGGCAATGCGACACATATCACGAACAGTAGTTGTACGCCCCGTAGCAATCACAAAGTCTTCGGCTTCATCCTGCTGCAGCATCAGCCACATGGCCTTGACGTAATCACGTGCATGTCCCCAGTCACGCTTGGCATCGATATTCCCAAGGCGTAGCTCCTGCTGTAAACCAATTTTTATACGCGCTACACCGTCCGTGACTTTACGGGTTACAAACTCAAGACCGCGAAGAGGTGACTCATGGTTAAACAGAATCCCGCTGCACGCATACATATTGAAGCTTTCACGGTAATTAACCGTCATCCAATGCGCATAAAGCTTGGCTGCGGCATAGGGCGAGCGTGGATAAAATGGTGTGGACTCGCTTTGCATCGGCTCCTGAATCAGCCCGTACATCTCTGAAGTAGATGCTTGATAAAAACGCGCTTCAGGCTTAACAAGACGAATAGCCTCCAACACATTGACGGCACCAATGCCAGTCACCTGGCCGGTCAACAGCGGTTGATCCCATGAGGTTTTCACAAAAGACTGTGCGCCTAGATTATAAACCTCATCCGGTTGCACCTGCTGTAGCGCACGCGCAAGGCTGGATAAATCACCCAGGTCGCCGTCAACAAAGTGCACATCATTTCTGATACCCAGCCACTCTAAACGGCTCAGATTAACATCCGAGGTGCTACGGCGCGGCAATAGGCCAAATACCTCGTACCCCTTATGTAACAGAAGCTGCGCAAGGTAAGCTCCATCTTGCCCTGTAATACCTGTAACAAGAGCTATTTTAGACATTAATTAATCCCGTATTCTGACACTCTGGGCACCCATAACACTGCTATTAACTCAGCAGAGCTGCCCTAAAAATTCATTAGCAAAACGCTCGACTGTGAAAAAGGATTCAAAACGCTCACGACCGTTTTTTCCCATTCGCGCTCTCAAATCACCATCACCCAAGAGACTCACTAAAGCATCTTTGAGAGCTTCAGCTGAAACCGCCTCAGGCAAAAGCCCTGTTTCACCATTGATAACAACTTCGGGAACCCCACCAACAGCAAAGCCAACACATGGCTTTGAAAACCGCATCGCCTCAAGATAAATCAAACCAAAGCTTTCGTAGCGGCTCGGTGCGACAAACACATCACAATCGGCATAAAAGCGCAGTAGATCTTCATCTGAGGCGATGCCTTCTGCTCTTATTCGATCGAACCAGACACACGACGAGTGCTTTGCGCAGAACGCTTCCCAGAGGTTCACACCGTTATCAACGGTAATACTATTGTCACCAACAAGACTTACCTGTAACCCCGGGTACCGAGTCATTAATTCTGGCAGGACTTCGAGTAATAAATCTATTCCTTTACGTCGCTCAAAACGACCAACGAACAGCAACCTTTGGTTACCAGAGCATTGCTCTTTTTCAGCACACCCCATATTTTTCAGGCCAAAGGGAAGAACTCCTGCGTGCTCAAGATTAACACCATAAGCCTGTTCACAGTCTTGTTTAACACCTTGGGTGCTACTGATAATTTGATCGGCATTTTCCAAAGCCCAGCGCTCACACGCAACCATAGGCGCCACATGACTTTCATAGAAATGATCACCTGACTTCCATTCAGGCTTGGTATCAAGCATAAGCTTGTAGCTGGTTACCAAATACAAAGCCACTTTATAACGACCTGATGCGATGGCCGCTGCCGTATGCAAGTCCCACAAAGTACCCAGCACCCAGGTAAACCGGCGACGCAGGTTTACACGATCAAGTTCATTCAGGACTGCTTGCGCTGCCAGATTCATGCCAAGCGGCATATTGGGTACCTGCACATCCAACCCATCAACTGCATCCGGCTGAATCCGGTGTACCCATACACCTTCCTCGAAATCAACTGTATGCTTGCGCCCGGGTTCCCCGAAGGTAATGACTGTCACTTCATGCCCCTGGCCAGCAAGTTCAACAGCCAATTCATGCATGAATACAGCCACACCGCCACAATTTCGTGGTGGATACAGGTCGGTTACAAACGCAAACCGCTGCCGCTCAGCAGCATCGCAAGCGCGCGGCATTTGCAGCCACTGGTCTGTACTTGCGGCGGGAGCCAACAACCGCCTTCCAGGATAGGAATAAGCATCTCGAACACCTTGATCGATACCGTCATCAAGCGTCTGCAGCAATGCTGCAACGTCTGCATCCGACAAACACGCACTTGAGGCCGCCCAATAGGTATCAGCAGTAAATTTTTCCCTATGTTTCTGCACCACATGCAGGGTGTCATCCAGGGTTTGACCCTGAGGCGCATTCTTAAGACAAAAATAAGAGGTACTACGGCCAATTTGGAACCAGGTTTTCGGTATGCCTTTCTCTGTACGTATATGACTCATCGCATATTTGTGATGGACTTCCGCTTCAGGGCAAAATACGACTTTGTAGCCGGCATCCGTTAGACGGATTGCAACATCAACCTCGTCATAAAAATACGCATAATGTTCATCAAACCCCCCGATTTCAAGTAAAACACTACGACGGAAAGTCGAATTCACACCAATTAAACGAGGGAATGTGAATGCTCCAGGCATCGAAGGCGGCACCTCTATATCGGATGCAATCTGCTCATTCGACCACCCATGGCGATCGGATGTTATAAATCGTGCCTGAAAGTCCACGCCTGTGTGGTCTCGTACAAAACCTCCAACAGCACCGACTCTGGGATCCTGATAGCAGGGTACAATCAAGTCGAGCCAATCAGGCTCTGGCAAACCATCATCATCGGTAAATGCCACTATATCGCCACAAGCCCCCACTATCCCAATATTACGAGAGACTGAAAGATTAGCGACTGGACACTTCAATAAGCGCACCCGACCCGACCACTCCCGTAAAATGTACTCCTCCGTTCCATCCGTACTGGGGCCATCGACCACTATAACTTCAAGCTCGGGATAGCGCAGCAGGCTGACCGCTTCCAGTGTTCGAGGTAATGTATGCATGCGGTTATAACTGCAAATGACCAGTGAAACCTTCATGCAGCCTCCCCACGAATAGCACGCAGCTCCATTTCACGGCACAATCCATTGGTCCGGTTTTGAGCGATCAGCTCGACTGACGCAAAACCAACACATTCCAAAAGTTGCTTTATTGAATCGGGTGTAAACATGGCAAAGTGAAAATCGCCGTCATAGTCCTGCTTACCGAACATAACCAACGCCAGATCATCAAAACTCATTTCACCCTCTGCGTGTGCTTTCAGCATTCCTTCCGCATCTGGCAGAATCAGGCGCAAAATACCACCGGGGACCAACATCACATACCAATACGGCAACAACACATCTTTTAAATAACGCAGGGGGAAATGTTCAACAAGATGTGAAGCGAAAATTTCATCCACGGTCCCGGAATCTATTGGCAGTGCGGTTGCATCTGCTACAAGATCGACCCCCGGTAATTCACGACTATCAACATTGACATACTCTTGATGCGGCATGTGCCCACACCCAATATTCAGTCGCAGCGGCCTTTGCTCCAGCGCACCTTTTTTGATGAGTTTTGGCTCGACCACAGCAGGCCCGGACACACTACCCGAGCCGACAGGAGGACTCAACTGCAACTCTTTTCTTAACTCGAACATCACTTCATCACGGACAAATTCAACGCGCTCACGTGCATCTTGGGCAACCTTTTCAACACGCTCGCGTGCATCTTGGGCAACCTTGTGCTCCCGCTGAACCCTACTTTCCAAATCAAGCAATCGCTGAAACAAGAACCGATTGGCTTGGTCCACCCCCTGAATAATCAGAGAGTACTGCCGCAAGCGCTCTGCAAGCACTTCTTGCTCGCGTACACTTCCCGATACAAACCGAGGCATAGCAAAACCTTTCCGACTCAGGACGTGATGAGCCATCTTCTGCACCACCGCCCCTACAACCGGCACACGCTGCACACGCTTATATATAGGCTTTGCCACTTTCACAAACCATGTTGGCAATCTCATGCCTTTTGCCCCTCATCCTGTACATTATTAACATCACATGACATAACAGCAGGCAAACATGCCGTACCGATAAAGCGTTCTACACCAGGCTGAGCAACCTCGAACATAATCGCCAGATCAATCCAGTCAAGGCGCTGATGCGCAGCATCTTCCAACGCAATCGTAATGGAATAGTTCCCCTTGCCCAGTTGAAGCGGTATATCAGCCTTGAACACCCATTGTTGACCATGCTGTACCTGATCTGCCTGGGCACCTTGCAAAAAACTGTTGGTCCCATAAACAGGCAGGCCATAACGGTCGCGTATCATGAATCCGAGCCCCACTGCCTGCATATTCGCGTGGACAGAACACTCCACAACAAGGCTGGCCTTTTGGCCAACCATAAAATGCTCACGCGACAGCCCCGTATCAGCATCCACTAACCGCCAACTTTCGATCACTGCCCTGCCATTACCTGAGCGCACAGCCTGTTTTACTTGAGAGCCTGCTGCGTGATCCACCCCCACCTCTCGCTCATGCTCGGCCGTACGCGCCGCATACACGTTGATCACGTTTTCAGGATCACCTGATGCCAACAACTGACCCTTTTCCATCAACAGCGCTCGGTTGCACAAACTCATAATGGCTGAGTTGTCGTGCGATACCAGAATCAGCGAAGTCCCCTTTTCAAGAAACTCCCGAATACGTGCAAAACTCTTGTGCTGAAAATACGCATCACCGACCGAAAGCGCCTCATCTACAATCAATATTTCAGGCTGAAACGCCGTTGCTACGGCGAAGGCTACACGCACATGCATCCCACTTGAATAGGTACGAACCTGCTGATCAAAATAGTCACCCACTTCCGCGAAGGCCTCGACTTCGTCAATGACAGAGGCAACCTGCTCTTTACTAAACCCCATCATGCCCGCAGAGTGATAAACATTTTCACGACCGGTGAAGTCAGGATGAAACCCCATGCCCAGCTCAAGAATCGCAGCCACTCGGCCCTGGCAGTGTACCTGACCAGTTGAAGGCGCAAGCGTACCTGTGATTATTTTCAGCAAAGTACTCTTGCCCGCGCCGTTATGGCCAACGATACCGATTGCCTCGCCGCGCCCAATCTCGAAGCTGATATCACGAACCGTCCACACTTCTTGCCGCGGCCTTACACCCTTGTTAAACCACGACACCACACGACGCCATTCAGAGCCATAGTCCCGATAGCACTTACCCACCCCCTCAACACGCAGAACTGGCTGACTCATCATTCACACCACATCCGCAATATCATTGGCTGCACGCGTATACACAAACACTGCCAGCCCTACCAAGACAACGGCATACCCCACCGCTATCAATATGCCAGACAAGGCCGGTGGCTCTGCATACACCAGCACCGCGTGATACATCTCAACTAGATGAAAGACAGGGCTTAGCTGAACCAAAGACTGCAGTAATTGAGGCAAAATCTCGACGTGATAAATCACGGGGGTAAACCAGAACAGCAACTGGATAAAAATAGTCATCAACTGCCCGATATCACGCATAAACACATTGACCACCCCGATCAACAAACCAAGCCCACCTGCCACCATCAACGTTAACACCGTGATCGGCAGCAGCCAGAGCAGTTGCGCCCAGGCATAGTGGCCAAGCAGAGCATAAATAAGCAGCGTTGCAGCAAGCAGCATCAGATAGCCTGCACCCGCCACACCCAGGGCAATCAAAGGCAATGCCAAATGCGGGAAATCCATTTTCTTGATCACACCTGCATTATCAATAAACACGGTCATACAGCGCGTAACCACCTCAGCGAACAGCGTCCAGCACAGCATCCCGGCCAGCAAATAAATGGCATAACCGAAACGACTATCGATGCCGGGAAGGCGCATAGTCATGACCGAAGATAGAATGAAAGCATAAATCGCCGCTTGCGCCAGGGGGTGAAACAGCATCCAGAGCCCACCCAACCGGCTGCGACTGAAACGGCTGGCCAGCTCACGCCGCACCGACCGCATAATAAAGTGCCTGAACCTGAACAACTCCGAAATCGAGTTTTGCCGCATTATGTGAGTCCCTTTGCTTTTGTGGCAGGCCAACACTATGAAAAAATGCGTCATAGGATACACTAGAACACACCTTGAAGCCCAATCTGTCAGGCAATATGATCACTACACCGGAGCCCCGCCCCCATGCACAGCCCCCCATGCTGAGACATCTATCGCTGTATTGCCTTTTTAGTGGAGTTATGATGTTTGCACTGGTGCTACTTGGCACGGGGTCAGCACTGCTGCAACGTGCAGAGCTCGTACTGTATGACATGTGGTTACCCGACACAGCCGCCGCGCAAGACCCCCGCATCCAAATTATCGATATTGATGAAAACAGCCTTTCTACAATCGGTCGCTGGCCCTGGCCGCGTGAACAACTGGCCCACCTGCTCGAAAAAACACTTAACCAGGACCCAGCCGCGATTGGTCTGGACGTACTTTTGCCCGAGCCAGGCACCACTGCAGGTGACGCACGGCTCAACCGCTGGCTGCAAGACCCCCTAGTTATTGCCGCCACCAGCTTCAACCTGAGCACGACAAATGCCCAACAACGGGAGATATGGCCAACAGCCAGCAGTCAAATCGATATCGCACCAAGCCTTAGCCCTCACAATGTTGCCCATATCATGCCTATTCATGATATTGATGGCGTTATCAGACGTCTGCCCCCCATCATATGCCAAGCAACTACCTGTTACTCCGCTATGGCCGTCAGCCTGCTGGAGAAACTGACAGCAAGCCAAGCCAATCACAACAAAGACACTAATGAACTTTGCATCAGCGGGCTATGCCAGCCACTCACGCCAGCTTTGGAGCTACTGATTCCTTATCAACCCGGCACCACATTCCCGCATATCTCAGCCGCGGATCTATTATCGGGGCGACAACACATTTTGCCAGGCAGCCTGGTACTGATTGGCTCTTCTGCAACCGGACTGGGTGATATTATCAGCACCCCGGTTGCCGCACGCATGCCCGGCATTCTGGTGCACGCCAATATCATCTCATCATGGCTGGACAACTACAGCCTGCGTCAAGCCACTCACCGACAGGCCATATACACAGCATTCTGGCTAATTAGCCTGATCGGCATATTTTTCTGGGGTATCAGCCAAACACACATACAAAAAATAATGTCACTGAGCCTGACACTAACCCCCATACCCGTTCAGCTAAACTTCTGGTTCAGCAATACTTGGCTGGACCCAGTACCAAGTTTGGCCACCCTGGCATGGGCAATATTGAGCATGGTGGGGCTGCAACTACGTCAGAGCCAAACTTCACGCCGACAGTTGCAACAAGCCTTTGCCAGTTATGTACCTCCTGTCGTAATCGAGCAACTTAGCCAGAGTGGACAAAAGCTGAAGCAACTGGACGCACAACGTGCTGAAATCAGTGTACTGTTTGCTGACATACAAGGGTTTACCACCCTATCTGAACGCATGAAGCCCGAACAACTCGTTCAACTGACAAACTTGCTATTCACCGAATTAACCGAAGAAATTCACCGTCATCGGGGTACTCTGGACAAATATATGGGTGACGCTGTCATGGCCTTCTGGGGGGCACCACTGACCCAAGACAACCATGCAGAGCTGGCACTCAAATGCGCACTGACCATGCAAACGCGCCTGAAAACACTTCACCCTCAACTCATCTCGTGTGGACTTCCTCCTGTCACTATATGCATAGGCATTGAGTCGGGTACCGCTGTCGTTGGCAATCTGGGAGCACAACAGCGGCGTGCATATACTGCACTGGGTACAACAGTCAACACAGCGGCCCGCATTCAGTCTGCCGCCAGTGAATACAAAGTGCCTATATTACTAGGTCCAAATACCGTTGCATCACTACCCTCACATTTACCGGTACAGCCCTTCATGACACAACAATTAAAGGGGATCTCTCAACCGCTGATTCTAAGCACCCCTTCTTGTTCATTAGAGAAGGGTGTACCATCCTGATCGAAGGTCTGTATTTGCTTTTATACGGCCTGTTACCGATGTGGGGCAACCACTTGCTTTGTGGAGGCAATTTGAACAAGGTTGTTAATCAAAGTGTCTTTCTTGACCAGAAAACCGAGTATCTTTTGGTCACGAACTCCATTCGCCGGCACTACAACAAGGATGACGTCATTATCAGAGCGGGAGAAGCGGGCGACACGCTCTTCTACATCATCAGAGGCTCTGTGTCCGTCACCATAGAAAGTAACGAAGGGCGAGACCTGATCGTCGCGTACCTGGATCGCGGGCATTTTTTTGGTGAGAGCGGGCTGTTTTTAGAAAATGCCCCACGTACAGCCTGGGTTCGTGCACGCGAGAAAACAGAAGTTTCCGCCATCCCTTATAGTCAATTCCACCAGCTAGCGCATCAGCATTCGGAACTGTTGTATGGGATTGGAAGACAGCTGGTGCAACGCCTGATGCTCACCACCGACCGTAATGCCGACTTCGCTTTTTATGACATCACACGCAGGCTGGCCCGTACCCTGATTCGGTTACTTCAACAATCGCGGCAGGAAGGTGCTACCGAAATGCGATGCACCCGCCAAGAACTTGCCCGCATGGTGGGTTGCTCACGTGAAATGGCCGGAAAGGCCCTCAAAGAGCTACACGATCGCTCACTCATTGCAGTGGATGGCAAGCGCATTACCATACTCGAAGGTATGCAAACGTTTCTTAATGACCCATAAGCCTCGTCAAAAATCAAACTTCAATGTATCGTTATTTTGAGAGAACATGCTTTCCACATCAACAGACCCCAAAGGCTGGTTCTTTGAATGATGTAGCAGACGATTAGTAAGTTGACTTACCTGCGACATCGAAAAAACCTGTGCGTATGCAAGCTTCAAGGAATCACCCTGCAACTCAGCAAGTGAGTGAGCATCCAGCCCATTAAGTGCGGCCTCGTTCACTTTATACAAGCCGTTCATCATACGTTGAGGGCTACCAGGCACTGGCACTTTCAACACCATAGGTTCAAGCACACCCGCTTGGTCCAGTAGAGTCGCAGCCTGATGTGTCGCCGCCCTGTTAGATTCACAGCTGGCGAGAAAATTGAGCACATCTTTAACCGCCAACTCACCCGATGCTGTAAACAGAGGCTGTCCATTTGTTACAAGCGCATCGGTACGAATACCCAATACCTTCTGCTCATCAGCCGTTTGCAGCAGTTTAAAAGGCTCACTGCGAAAACAGGCCGGGACATACAGTCCCAACCATTTACCATCCGCGTTCAAGTATAGGTTCTGGTTTTCTTCAAGACCTAATACTGCAACCGGCACAACCTGTTCCTGCAACCGCGCAAACGCAATAACAAAGTGGCTCAGCGCGTTATCGAGCTCTGCAACCAAGAGCGGAGCAACCACACTGGATGCAGCATGGCGATAACCCGCTCTAGGCGTGTAACAGCTGTTTCGGTGTTCGGATACAGAGACAACTTTCCACTCAATGGTCATTAGTACTCCTCAAGATAATTTGCCATACATAACCCTTTGAACAATAGGACCTTGGCCAAGTTACTAAACCATCAGCAGATTATAGCCGTCTGCCAAGTCAGAATTTGACCCTGACAAGCCCAGAGCCACAAGGGCCGGAGGCGAATAAGCATCCGCTTGTGCATAGTTGACTGAATAGCCTAGATCCTCTAATGCACCCACTGTAATGCGGCTCAAGGGGTTACTCCCGCTGTTAATGAAGGGGGTCATCAACTCATTATCAAAGGTATCTTCGTCCCAGTGTGAATAATCAGAACCAGGACCTACTCCGGTGGTGAGAAGAATTCCCGTGGCAGCCATGTCACCTGAAAGAGTTTTATACTCATTGAGCGCATTAACACCGATATATTGATTGCCACTGACAAGCCCTGCAAAATCCCAAAGCGTACCAATACCCAAAACGTGCAGCATTTCATGCACAATCACATCGTCAAGAATGCCTTCTGCAGACATCCAAGCCATATCCTCACTATCAAAGCGCATGCCACCCAAATAGGGTAAGTATGTGCCTGGCCGCCAGAAGTCCGGGCCGGCACTTCCCAATACACCATACTCACCGTCAATAGGCTCGACGGACACCTCTATCAGTAGATCATCAATACTTTGACCGAGATAGCTAATATCAGGCAACCCCTCTGTTATGACAGACTCAAGTTTGGTTGCGGCATCCCAGAAGTAAGAAGCATACTGTTGCGCCCCAATATCAAGAAACCGAAAATCAATATTATATGGCTCTCCAACTGGATCTGCAGACTCATCATCCGGCTCGGTGGGTGGCACTGGGCTATTGGGTTGGTCTACATGAAAACCTTCAACTACCACACTCAGAGTCGCAGTATCACGCCCACCCTGCCCATCAGCAACCTCATACGAAATCTGTGTGGTAGATGTCTGCCCAGACAACAAGTACGCGAAGTCGCCGGCTGGATCAAAGCGGTAGCTGCCATCTGAGTTAACCGTGAAACGCCCGCCGGTTGAGCCTTGCACAACAGTATTAAGGTTGGCTGCACTGCCAAGTACTGCACTGATCGTCAGAGGATCACCATCTTCATCAAAATCATTCGTCAGCAGTCCATTGGCAGCACTGACTTGCAGAATACTGCTTTCATCAGTTGAGCCTAGGTCATCGCCAGCAATAGGCAGATTATTACGCGGCTCGATCACGAAAAAAACTTCCTGCAAATCAGTGGCTCCCGCGCTATCTTTCACCTGCACCAGAGCCTTATCTTCACCCACAAAAGAGGGATAAGGCACATAACGAAACCCCCCACTTTCAACCAGCTTCATAAGACTGCCATGACGGGGTGGCGCAAATGAGAAGCTCAGTTGATCATCATCAATATCGATCACATCAACTGAGAATTCCAACCGCCCATCTTCAAGTAATACAAACGTCTGTTCTGCCGAGATCACAGGCGCATCATTAACAGGCGTTATGCCGAGATCAACCAAATCGCTCGTGCTCTCCTCACCATCAGAGATGGTCATGGAGAACTGCACTGTGCCATTTAGATTTTTCGTCGGAGTAAACGTCCAACCAATATCAGGACCACCTTCCAACTTACCTGACGCCACATCCTTCAGGCTAAACTCAACAATGCTGAGGGCGTCGCTTTCATTGTCACTGGCAAACGCCAACAGCTCGTTAGCACTGATCACGCGCACGGTATCCTCAATGACAGGATCCAGAATGGCATCACCCGTCAACACAGGTGCCGTGTTGACAGGGGGCTCCGGCGCGGATGTTATTGGTGGCTGGGTAGGCAGGCCGAGTTCCGCTATTGCCTGTTCAATCCCTTGCGGAGTGATCGCATTCGCAAGTTGCTGCCCTACTGCAATGTTCAGCAAAGGGTCACGGTATGTTATACCCCCATCAAGTGCAAAGTGGTTGGCCATAGCAAACTTGTTATTGAGCAGGTCAGACACAAAGCCCCATTCAGGGTCATCAGAAAACTGCTCGTGGGTGTCATTCAGCATGGTCAGTACCATGCTGCCTTTACTGTTACCCGATTGCTGCAGCCAGTTTTCCCAATAGCCGACCTCTTGTGCCGTCGGGGTGTCTGCTCCTGTGCGCCCAAGGACATTGGCATACACCCCAGTGATAAATTCAGCATCTGTCATATCAGCAGCATATACACCAAAAGAGACGCCCGCGGCGTAAAACTGATCAGCCACTTCTGTCAGAGTTGCACCCTTTTGCAACTCATCGACCCAGTACCGAATGCCAGCGGCTTCAGGAATTCGATTAAAAAAGCCAACATACAGCTCACAAAGGCGTTGCAGATCCTTTGGCTCCAGCCGTGCGGCGTACTCAGCCAAGGTAAGGTCCACCTGGGCATCTTCAAACTGCAACCATTCAATATTAGTTAGCTTGTTACTCCCATCGCGGGCCGTAACCGTGTCGCGGATGTCCACTTCGCCACTGACCGTGGTCTGCCACCAATATTCTGACACAACCCCCGTGAGTCGAACCCAGTCCTCCCCGCTGGATCCCAACACATCATCATCACCGGAACCGGACCAAACCCACGCTGCACCAAAGAGCTCAATCAAATCGTTATTGTCAGTGCCTAAAACAATCTCAAGCCCCTCTACAGCCGCTGCTTGAGCATCGTCTTGGACATTCAGGGGCAACATTTCGACTCCAGACATTTCTCACCTATGATCAAATCAGCTCTTACTTAGCATCAATATACCCAGTGTCCACGGGGATGAATACCTCTTCGCCATGCAGGAGCTAGTCAATCAGCCAGGGCCAGGCCATTGCCCAAGCGGTGACGCCAGAAAAAATTGAGGTCGCACTGAATCTGGCAAGGATTTCCGTAGACATGTTACTCTAATCCGAATTCCCGACTCGAATTCCCCGACAGCCCTCGGAGCTGCAGGCTATCGGGGGGAGGCAGATAAACGTCAGGTAATCCAGAGATCGAGCAGCCCCTGCATTGGGTCAGCGGCTCCCACCAAGGCAAGCATCTGGTCCCTGGCCTCATAGGCCGTGACCGGATCCTGAGTGACCTGCTCAAGCGCCGCAATGGCTGCCTTGTACGCCGGATCACCGCTGAGCTGATCAGCCTGGGAGGCTGGGATGGTGGCGTCACCGAAGATATCGACGAAGTCCATGCTGGTCTTGATAAGGTTCTTGAGTACGCTCTGGCGTTGATAGGCCAGTGTATAGACCTCTTCGCTTAGCTGTCCCTGTTCATAAAGCGCAGTCAAGTCCAGGTTCAGACCACTGACGTTGAAATCCGCGATCACTTCATGCAGCGGGCGCTGGCCGATCTGCTCAGTCCAGAAGTCAATCCCGTCCTGTTCTCCTTCAATGCCGAAGGTATTGATATAGAGTTTGGCGGCAATCTCTTCATCACTTTGCCCGGCGTACTCCTGTGCGAAGCGGGGATGCTCCGCGAAGCCGCGAGAAACGTCATACAAGCTCCAGCCATGCTGCTCCATCATGTTCTTCCAGTACGCATATCCTTCTGCATCCGGTGCTCGGTCGTAGTAGGTGATGTACAGCGTCGCGAGCTGATCATCGGCCGTTACCGGTGCGGGCGCCTGATACCCCAGTGCACCCGGATCGACAATAACGCCGTTGGCCTCGCCATCCTCATCGAACTCGCCACCGTCACGGATATTGAAATCGATGCGGATTTTGTTGCCGACATGCTCAATGTTATTGGCGATATTAACCCATTGGCCCTCGGCATTTTGCTTGTAATAGCCGTTCAAGCGTATGTCATTGTCAACGAACAGGCTGAACGACTCCATCTGCCCCACATTCCGGCTGGTCACGGTGAAGTCGATCAGGCCAAGTGGCATATCAATATCGCCGGGTTTATCGTTTGGAGCGTCCCGTTGTACCGTTTGCTGGATGGCGGCGCGCTCCGTTGTCGGATCTGAATTGTCATCAGAGCTCACTTCAAGTGTGATAAAAGTATGAGGGGCGTCCGGATTTTCAGTCACTTTATCCGTGTTACGGAAGGGGGTTGACGCCACACTGCGCTGATCTTTGTCACGCACACCGTCCCCGTTGCCATCGCCATCAGACCCGCCGTGGGGGCTGGGAACAAAGTCTTCAACCTGCTCGGGAATACCATCGCCATCATCGTCTGGCAGCGTATCCCACTCCGCTTCATCGGGTATATCCGGTTCTGTTTCGCCGTCATCAGGTTCTGAATCTTCCACGTCTGTCACTTCGACGGTGAAATCACGTACGCTTTCATCACCATCAATATCCGTTGCGATGACGGTGACCGCGTACACGTTGTCCGAGCCCTGATCTTGAGGGCTTTCAAAGTCGGGGGGTGTTATAAATGAGAGATTGCCATCAACATCCATCTGGAACAGTGAGCCGTCGGCGCCACCTGCAATCCGATAAGTCAGCGCACCGTTTTGGTCCGGGTCGCGGGCTTCGATCATACCAACGGTTGTGCTGTTCTCTGTCACGAGAAATACCGATGTCTCTGTTATAAACACCGGGGCTTCTGCAATATCGGCAACGGTGTAAGAGAGGTTTTGACGGTAATACAGGCCACCACTGTCCCGCCCCTCGACCTCAACCCGGTAGATGTTGTCGCCGTTAGCATCGGTGGGTGACTCAAAATCGGGCGTATCTTTCAGGCTCAGGGTGCCGTCGCCGTGGATAGTAAAGGCGTCTGCGTCTTCGCCACCGGTAATGCGGTAGGTTAAGGCGTCGCCATCCGGATCATGATCCGCTAACAGAATGACCGGTGTCTCATTTTCCGGCCCATTGAATACGGACTCGCCATCAAATGCAGGCTGTTCATTCCTATTTTGTACATAAACCACCACATTTTGACTGTCCTGGAGGCCGAAGCTATCCGTAACCGTATTCGTCAGGTGGTATGCGTTATCGTGGTCGGCATCTGCCGGAGACTCGAAATCAGGGGGCGTTTTAAAAGACAAAATGCCGGTGTCGGGCGATATATTGAAAAGCTCCGAGTCTTCACCGCTAATGCTGTAACTCAGCGCATCACCATCTTCATCCTCTCCGACGACGGTCATTACATAGCGGCCCAACTCCTGAGGGTATACCTGCGCAGAGCCACTCCCTCCCTGGGATACGATAGTCGGCGCTTCATTCACATCACTCACCCTGACGGTGACAAATTGGGAGTCAGATGCGCCTTCCGGGTCTGTTACGGTGTACTCAACTGAATAGAGGCCGTCGTTGTTTGCATCACTGGGTTGTTCAAAATTCTGGCTCTGCTTAAATCGAAGGCTGCCGCTGCTATCTATGGTAAACAACGCAGCATCATCGCCGCCGCTGATACTAAAGGTCAGGTTATCGCCATCCTGATCAGAGACATCTGCAACCAGAACGTTTAGCGTATTTTCGGAGATACTCACCGGACTTGCAGGCGATGCGATTTGTGGCGCATCGTTTTGGTCGGCGACCACCGCGATGAACCCTATAACATCTGTGCCGCCCCGACCATCGCTGACCGTTACCTCAACCCCATATTCGTTGTTGCCGTCCTGATCAGAAGGGGACTCGAAGTCCACCGGATTTTTGAACGCCAGCTCACCGGTCAGGGGGTCAATATCGAAGAGGCTCTGGTCTGCACCCCCGCTCAGCATAAAGGTGAGATCGTCTCCATCATCATCCGTAGCCGTCACCTGAGTGACATCGCTCTGGTTTTCGCTCGCCCCAATGTAGATAAAGCTGGCACCGCCGTGGCTGGTGATTTCAGGTGCCGTATTGTTCGTGGTGGTCACTGTGGAGGTCAGCGTGAGACCGTTGGCCGTATCGTTGCCGCCATTGAGTTGTCCGCCATCATCCGTAACAGAAGTAAGCGTAAAATCGCGGGTCGCGACTGTTAACGGCTCGGCATCATTGCGGTAATCCAGGTTGCTAATCAGGCTCGATATCTCGCTGGGTGTATTGTTACCGCCCGAGGTATCAATCGTAATACGGGTGGGTGAGCCGGTTGTCACAGTCACGGAGTAAGAGCCAACGGCGGTACTGCCATTGGCGGTAAGATTGATGTCTGTGCCGTCAACGATCAGGAACTCTTTCCCTGAATCACTGATATTGGTTGCGGTTAAGACGACTTCATCAATGGTTTGTCCAACTTCTATGGGATCAACAACCGTACCCGTGAACAGTCGTACGGCGGCGTTACCCGCTGTGAACAAGGGGTCGAACCCACCCGCGCTGGAGATCTGTGGTGCATCATTGACCACAACAATATCGACAGTGATGCTGTCGTCCGAGTCTGTCAGGTTCGGCCCGCTCCCCTGGCCGCCCGTGTTGCCATCATCAAACAGCAAATCAATCGTGACGCTGGAGGCCGGCATGTTGCTGGCGTTTGAATAGGTAATTTGCTGCAGGGCCGCGTTCACCAAACTGGTGGTTGCGTTCGTGTTGAAGGCAAGACTCAGCTGACCGGCTGAATGTGTTGTTACTGTACCAATGGTTGTTGCGCCGACCTGGAAGGTTTGCCCTTCGGTGAGTGCCGATAGCGTACCGCTGCTACCGAAACTATCATTGGTGTTAGCACCGCCGGCTCGGGAGAGCGTTAGCGTGGCACCATCGTAGTTATTCAGTGTGTCCAGCTCCGGATCCGCGATGGACATATTGCCATCCAGAACCACCGCTGAGCCGTCTTCCGTAAAGGTGGGTGTTGCATCCACGCCGGTAAAAGCGGGCGCTTCGTTGATTGAGGTGACGGAGACCGTGATGTTGGCTACTGCACTGCTAATGCCAAGCGTATCGGTCACGGAGACGCTGACAGTCCGGTCTGACACCGTTGGGAGGTCATCAACATTATCATATGCCACGGCTTGTAACAGGCTTTGCACGCGGCCCATCGTGGCGTTGCTATTCAGATTGACCACCAGGTCATTGCCGGCTGAAATACTGTTTGCCAGTGTTCCGACCACATTACCACTCACGGATACGTTTGAGCCTGCCGTTGTGCCTGCCAGGGAAACCGCACCGGACGTATCGAACGTCAGCAGGTCTTCGTCAGCGACTTTATTGGCAGAAACACTGACATTCAGGCTACCACCATTAAAACTGGCGGGGTTATCGAGGTCGCTCAGCGTGCTGTCCGCATTCTGATCAATCGTGACGGCACTGCCACCATCGGTGAAAGTGAGACTATCGCCATTCAGATTGTCGATAACGGGTGCGTTACCCAAAATCATCGTGAAGTGGGCGGTTGTATCCTGATCGCCACCGTCTGAGGTTCCGTCAGCGTCATTCAGAGTGGCGGTAAATGTTTGGTTACCGGTGCCGGCAGCGGCACTCCACTCCAGATTGCGGAGCAGCGTTTCTACACGGGCATTGGTGGCGTTGCCGTTAAAGTCGATTTCCAGGGTGTTGCCGCCCTGGCCGTCATTGGTCGCGTGAACGGTGCCGATGGCGATACCCCCGACACTCAGGGTTTCACCCGCTGCGATGGTTGCATCACCTCCGGCGGTGACGTAGGTACCATCCACCGAGAAATTGCCGTTTACAGTATTGTTAGCACCCTTATCGGTAATGGTGAGTGAGCCACCGTTATAGTCTGCAGAATCGACGTTGGACAGGGTCAGGTCGCCGTTCTGGTCGATACCCGTCTCTGTGGCGGGCTCAAGAGCAACGCTATCGCCATTTAAATTAGAGATGACAGGTGCGTCGTTGACGCCCGCAAGGCTAACCGTAGATGTGAGGTTGGGCGTTGCGCTGTCGGAGCCGCTATTATCCGTTCCGCCGTTGTCGGTAATCCCTGTGATGGTAACAACCCGGCTACCGGCGGTGGTGGGGTTGTCACTGGTGTTGCGGTAAGCGAGCGAGTCCACCAGTGTTTGCATTTGAGCATTGGTGAGAGACCCGTTGGTCACGCTCACAGTCGCAGTGCTGCCGGTTACAGAGACATCCACATCAAGGTTATTAGTGGCCGTTGTGGCCGTATTGCCATTCGTCAGTGCCAGGTCTGTGCCATCGATCCTCAGAACTTCAGCGGCACCATCAGCCAGGTTAGTGACCGTCAGCGTCATACTGCCAAAGCGGTCTGTGGTGTTTGTCGTCTCAATGGTATCAGCAGAGACCCCGGAATAGAGATCAGCTGCTGCCGCGCCCTCGATGTAGGTCGGATCCTGGCCGGTGGCCGTTAACGTCGGTGCATCGTTGACGTTGGTTATACTAACGGTGATGGATCCTGAGGCCGTGCCCGGGTTATCGCCGGTGCCTTGAGCGTTGCCGCTGTTACCATCCGCGAAGGTCCAGTCGAGCTGCACGTTGGCGGCTGGGTCATCGCTGGTATTGGTGTACAGCACAGCCTGCATAACTTCGTTAACCAACGCCGTGGTCGGAGTTGTGCCGTTATCTACAAAAGTGATGGTGACCTGGCCGGCACTGCCCGTATCAAAGATAGCGATGACGTTACCCCCAGCACTGATATTGCTGCCGGCCACTGACAGGTTGCCGCCTGACGTAATTGAGAACGTATCAACCGCGTAGGCGCCGCCATTGCGGACGATATTCAAGCTGGCGCCTGTGTAATCGCCGTTTCCGCCATTGAGGCTGTCGAGTTCCACATCAGAAACGGCGACATCAGAGTCTAGAATAACAGCACCCGCGCCCTCCGTGTATGCAGGTGTACCGTTAAGACCGGTGAATTGAGGGGCATCGTTGATAGAGGTAACCGTTACCGATGCTGTATCGGTAGCCATTGAAAATGCGCTGGAGCCCCCATTTGTGGTTGTATCGGCGGTTGCACCTACTGAGCCCGATGTCTTGTCCCAGGCCCGGAACGTGAAGGTTGTGCTACCGCTGTATTCGGCATCCGGTACAAATCGGACCGTGTTGGCACTATCTAACAGCCGGGCAGCGCTGCTGATATCAACAATGCTGCCCGTTGTTGCGGAGAAGTTGTTCCATGTGCTGCCGCCATCGGTCGAGTACTGCCAAACACCGTGTGTATTATCCACGGCCGTCACCGCAATCGCCTCCACTGCAGCCCCATCAGGATCGCTAATGGCCGCTGTCAGAATAGAAGTGATGGTATTGCCGGGGTTATCTGCGTTATTCGTAGAATCGTTATCACCGTCTGCACCCGAGCCATCATCATCCCCGGCATCTTCCGCGATGGCAGAGAGCGTAACGCTGGTGTCAGCGAGGAGCGGTGCATCGTTGACGGCTGTCACCGAAATAGAAACGGAATCCGGCGTACCGTTAAGGGATCCGTCGCTGGGAGTTACGGTTAGAGTAGCGGTTGAAGTGGAGTTTGATGCCGTGGTGTATTCAATCCTACTTGTGTCATTCAGGTAGGTATTGAGATCGGCGGCGGTGCCCTGTAGCGTCATACTACTGGTGCCGGAGTTGGCTATCGTGACACTTGCCGTGACTCCGTTGCCGTCAGTGGTGGCTATTGTGCCCGTGTCTACGGCCAGAGTCAGAGTGACGGTATCGCCTTCCGCATCGCTGATATCGTAGGCGGATAAATCGATCGCGGTGGCGACATCTTCAGTAACGGTCTCATCGGCAGGGGTGCCGCCAAGCATTGGCGCGTTATTGGCACTGGGCGCAATGCGAAGTTCAATATTGGTTCCGGTTGCACTGTCTGAGCCGTCTGTCCACGTGGTTACAAATGTGCCGTTACTGAGTGCGGTGACGTCTGAGTTAAGCTGATTGCCGTATCGGTATTGGTTGATTTGGAACTGGTCTGTATCTATGGCAGTGCCATCGGACAGAAAGCGTCTGCCTTGAACAGCACTGCCACTGCCATCGACATCACCTTGGTCCCAGGTTACAACGAAGCTGCTGCCATCAGTGAATGCAGATACTTTGACGCTCGCAACCGAGCCTGACGTTACCGTGTCTGCCTGGATGATTCCTGAGGTTGCAGTGCCGGTATTATCAAATACTTGAAACTGGATATGCGCGCTGGTGCTATCCACCCATGCCAAGACAAAGCCTCCGCCGGGAAGTGCTGTCAGACTGTGCTGGGTTGCGGTATCACCGATAGGCGTGTCATACGTTGCCTGGATAGCGACATCATTAATAAGCAGATTCAGGCCTGCCCAAGTCGTGGCATCCCCTACTGCCGTTATCACATCACCGTTGTTCAGCGTCGCGGAAATCGGCGAATAGCCGGTGGGCGTTAAGGCTGCGGTAGAACCTATCTGAGTACCCGTGTCAGAAAATGTGGCCTTTTTAAGCGTAGAGTAGTCATCGGTATTCCAGCTAAGCGTAAAACTGGAGCCATCACCGGATGGATAAGCATTCAGAAATGACCACTGATCCCATTCGGCGGACGCGACCGTGACTTCTGTGCCCACAGTCCCATCTGCCTGAATAATTCTGAAAGCGATATCGTGAGAGGTATGGCCGACGTAAAAAATCGCATACTTACCACCGCTCAGAGCGATAGCATCCGATTTGTAGGTGGCAGTGCTACCAACCGTAATGGTTGATCCCTGGGCTACGCCAGAGGCGTTGTAAAGCTGTGCGTAGACACCTCCATTCGTGTTGTCACTCCAGGTGACGACGAAGTTGCCTGTTGTTAATTCAGTAACAGATGAAAAGTCTTGATTTTCAGTATCTCCAACCAAGCTATTAACGGTTGTTTCGTTACTAAAGCCCAGGTCGTTGGAAGGGCCTTTAACCGTGTATGTATAGGTTTTAGCGATACCCTCCCCGGGAAGAGGCGTTCCGTTTCGGTCCAGCTGATAAATGTCGTAGTAACGGACAGTAACCGAGACATCGGTTCCATCCGCCGGCAGATTGGCCGAGTTTAAAAGCAGGCTTGCCTGATCATTGCTTGAGGTGTCACTTTGCAATGAAAACAGTCCGGCGTGGGACTGGCTTTCCAGCACCCAAACACCGTCCCGACTGTAGCCCGTATCTACAGGGTCAAATGTGGTAACAACCTCGCCGTCCGGAGTATCCGAGACCAGTATGCCTGAGGTATTCGAGGAGTTCACATCGGTGGGCGCTTCATCGACCTTGATAAACAAGCCGCTGCCGCCTGTGGGAGTCGCTGCTCCCGACACGTAATAGTAGAAGCCTATATGATCATCGTTAGTGTGTGTTTGCGTATCGACAAAACGCCAGAGGGTTCCCGCAACATTGGTAAAACCATCCCCCATGTTGTAGGTGGTCCAGTTTGAGCCACTGTCCGTGCTATATTGAAAGGAGCCGCGATCGAGATACCACTGGAAGCCGGGGTCCGGGACATTATCCATGGAAACCTGGGTGATGCCTGCATCGTACCAACTGCTAGTCCCTGAGTCATAAGCTGTACCTATGCCCCAAGTCCAGATATAACTGGTTTCGTTAGGGCGGATATATAAGCTATCCTGGTAATCAATAACGGCGTCAAGAGCGAGGGTTGAACTATACCGATTAAATGATAACGTCGGAGAAACCGAGGCTGTAGAGCTCTCAAGGTCCCAATCACCGCCTTTGCTTTGAGACCCGGAGAGATCGGTAGACGCGGCTATATCCGCTCCGGTTGCCTTGGCCAGGCTGCCAATAAAATCGAGACCACCGATGCTGGCACCGACGTTACAGCCATATAGAAGAATATCACCGGTTTCTGTCAGTGATTCACCGATAATGCTGAGCTGTTTTTGATAGTGGCCTAGAGCTTCTTGGGACAGCTGAGTACTACCCAGCTGCTGTATCCCTGAAGCACCATGCCCCAGTATGTGGATTGCGCCATATCCTGAATGGTTCACTGCCCATTCGGCTATCGACTGAATACCATCTTCATCCGGGCCGACCAATCTTACTTCGATATCGGCGGGCAGCTCATCGATCAGCTGCTGGTAGTTGGCAAGCCCTGTGTCAATGAATACAACCTGAGGCCCCGCTTTTATTGGTGTCGCATTAATCAAAGAGAATTGTGAGTTCATGCAAATACATCCCGAGTTAGTTGTTTTCCCTCAGGCCACAAACGTGGAAGAAAGCAGGGAGAGATCGAATCAATGGGGTTGGCTTAGTGGCCCATCAGGCGTTTACCCCCCCGGCTCTGGGCAACGTGTACAGCGAGGCCAAACAGTCTTACTGAATATGAACATTAAAGAAGCTGATTGACAAGCCTGCTACGAGTTGGGGCGAATTTCAGCGACGTGTCGGAACGTTTCGGAATGAACGCTTGCGGCGAAAATGCTGATGCTGTCACACGCAGTGCCGGTGTATCGACTTAACACAGATGCCGGAGGTGAATCGATGCATGGAAGCAGTGAATGGGGACCAGTGTGATGGAGAACTCAGGCGGTACCACCAGAGGCCTGGCCCTCTGCCGCCAGGTCATAGGCCGCATTGATCAGTGCTTGCCCAGCAGCGCTTCCAGGCTCTCAGCCGTTAGTACACCCTTGGTCCAGGCATCCAGCTTAGTCATGTCGGCTTGGCTGATCATCTCGGTTGCCCAATCCGGCAGGGCACCGAACTTCAATTCAAGCAAGGTTAGGGCTGTTTCGCGCATGGTTTTCACCCGGCCTAAAGCCAGGAGTGGCATCAGGCGCGACCTGCTGCAGCTCCTTATCGAGCGAGGTATAGCCCTGGCTCCAGTCGATCTCTGAGGGGATATGCGGAAACAACAGCTCCAAAAACTCCCTGAAGTAGCCTTCCAGGGCAATCTTCCAAGGGCTGTCGTGAATCGGTAGAGCGATCCGTATCAATGTGAGTCATGGGACCTCCTGTTGTGCTGGGCACAGCATAGAAGTTTGAAGTAGGCTATCGGAGGTAGATGGAATTGTTACTCCGACCCCGATCTCCTTATCCATCAATGTAGGTCAGAGAAAACCTCTGGATGCTGTTCCGCGATACGCAATAACGCGATTGCCGGGCCTTGTGGTTTTCTGCGCCCTTGCTCCCAATCTTGTACTGTTCTGATACTGACACCCAGCAGCCCGGCAAAAGCGGACTGAGACATATGTAATTTTGTCCGAATGACCTCCGGTGAAGAGGGCTCCGACAGCTCGGTTGTCTTCAGTGACTGCTTACCCCGTTTGTGCTGTTTGATCTCTTGAATACCTTGAAGGATCTCAGCACCCAGGTCTCGCTTACTCATCTTGTATGGCCTCTGCAATTTGTTTCAGCACATGGCTGGCGATGGTTGCTCTATCAGATTTGCTATAAAGCGTGAGCATCCAGATCTCGTCATCTGGCTTTTTCCAGTAGTAGGTCGCTCTTATGCCGCCACTCTTACCTTGCCCTTGCGGCGCCCATCTGACTTTGCGTACACCGCCGCTACCACGTACGAGGTCTCCCGCATCCGGTTTTTTCAGTAAATAGTCCTGCAACGCCCGATACTCATCATCTGTGAGGTAATCTGCAAGCAGTTTGGTAAAAAGGCTAGTTTCTATGAATTTCAGAGCATGAGTATACGGCTTTGCCGTACCCTTGTGTCTGTTTTTACGAGTTTATTAGGTTGAGCTTCACTTCCCCAGCGTGCAACAGGTAAAAGAAACCGTATGGCGAATTCTTGCTATGCTGTCCAGGCACAGAAGGCTAGGAAGGCCTACAACGTCAGGGACAAGACAATGCCAAGAACACCCCGTATATGCCCAGTGGCTGCTTGATGCCTCCAGGCGTTACTCAGTGAACATTCATGCCTGGGTATTTATGACAAACCACGTTCATCTGCTCGCCACGCCACAACAAGAAGGTGGGATTTCGGCCATGATGCAGCATTTGAGGCGGCGTTATGTGCGCTATTTCAATAGCCAGTATCGTCGCTCAGGCACGCTTTGGGAGGGGCGATTCAAGTCCTGCCTGATTGATTCCGATGCCTACCTGTTGAGCTGCCAGCGGTATATCGAGCTAAATCCGGTTCGGGCGAAAATGGTCATAAAGCCGGACGATTATCGTTGGAGCAGTTATCACTGCTCATGCTCGCGGCATAGACTCGCAACTGTGGACACCTCACCCTCAATACCTGTGGCTCGGTGGCAACAAGGTTCAACGGATTAAGGCGTACCGTGAGTTGTTCAGTGAAGTATTGTCAGCCGAGGAGGTCGACAGGATTCGAGACAGCCTTGAAAAGGGCCATGCACTGGGCAATGACCGATTTCGCACCGAGATGGAAAGGCTGACGGGTATTCGTCAGCGCAGGGTTAAGCCGGGTCCAAAACCCAAGGCCGGTCCCGGAAACGAAGAGGACAACCAGGAGTTGTTACTCTAGGAGTTGTTACTCTGACCCCGATTTCCTGACCCCGATTTCCTAGCAGGACTGAGCGGGCTGTAGACGGCATGGTCATAATGTTCGGTTCAGATCGCTGTTGTCACTCAGTGCTTGCCCAGCAGCGCTTCCAGGCTCTCAGCCGTCAGAACACCCCGGGTCCAGGCATCCAGCTTAGTCGTGTCGGCTTGGCTGATCATCTGAACAGCCCAATCCGGCAGGGCACCGAACTTCAATTCCAGCAAGGTTAGGGCTGTTTCGCGCATGGTTTTCATCCGGCCTTTTTGGATGCCAATCAGCTCACCTTTCTCCAACCCTAGCTGCTCGGCGGTATTGATATAAGGCATGTTCTTGTCCTCCTCGATCGCATAGATCGCATTCAAAAAATCTTCATTCAGGCTGCTGGGGATCTGGATCATCCAATCGATCACGTTGAACAGTTCCAGGATCTGCTGCTTGCTGTAGCCGCGCTCGTACATCAGCCGGATGATCGCCACCTTGGCATCTTTACGCGCCACGCCGTCCTTCACCCGCTTGGCCTTGAGCTGTGCCATCACCACCAGTGCGAAGACGTTGCTGCTTTGCTCCAGCGCTTCCCAGTTAGACTCAAAATCGATCAGTTTACTCATCGGGAAACAGTACTGCAGTGTGCATCCCCAGCGCGCATAGCTGAAGGCATCCGGCCTAAAGCCAGGACTGGTATCAGCCAGTACCGCCAAGCTCACAACATCTACCCCGTAGCGGTCACGCAGACGATACTGGTAAGTATACATCCGTTGAGCAAAGGCGTCCTCTGGCTCTCCCTGCACCTCAACATGGATAAGCACCCAGGTCTCGTGGCCCTCCAGCGTGTGTACCTTGACCAGTTTATCCGCATAACGCCGACCTGAATTGGCATCAGGCGTGACCTGCTGCAGCTCCTTATCGAGCGAGGTATAGCCCTGGCTCCAGTCGATCTCTGAGGGGATATGCGGAAACAACAGCTCCAAAAACTCCCTGAAATAGCCTTCCAGGGCGATCTTCCAAGGGCTGTCGTGATCGGTGGAACGATCCGTATCAATGTGAGTCATGGGGCCTCCTGTTGTGCTGGGCACAGCATAGCAGTTTGAAGTGGGCTATCGGAGGTAGATGAAATTGTTACTCCGACCCCGATCTCGCAGCCGCCAGGTCATAGACCGCATTGATCAGTACCTGCCAGGCCTGAGCCTGACTGACCTCATGCACGCAGGCTTCGGTCCAGTCACCCAAGGCTTCGGTCAAAGCGATGGCGGCTGGGCTGTCGCCCCACTGAGCTTCCCATTGGGCCTGTAGCGCATAGCGCAAGCAAGCCATCCAGGTCACGCTGGGCCATAGGCTCGAACAGCAGATGCTCATAGGCCTCCAGTTCAGCCAGCAGTATCGATCGGGTCACAGTGACGTCAGTGGTCATGCCCGGGTGTTGGGAGTCGAAGTCAGTTGGCATGTGACTATTCTAGCAGCACACAGTAGCCCTTGGGGCGCTGTTTATGCTGTAAGGTGATGAGAGCAGTGGCGGCATAGAACGCCGCACCGAGCGGCACAGTAAGCATCAGATCCCCGGCACAAACGGAACACCACAGCAGCCTGTGAGGAGTCGATGCACATCAGATGTGAATTGTTACTCTGACCCCGATCTCTACTCCCGATCTCTACTCCGATCTCTACTCTGACCCCGATCTCCTATCTCCAAGACTAGGCGGCAGGTGGTCCCTCGTGCACCCGAACTGTCAAATCAACACCCAAGGCGCGAGTGACTGTGAGTAAGGTTTTTAGTGTGGGGTTTCCCTGCTCACTAAAGGATCGATACAGCTGCTCACGGGAGAGGCCTGTTTCACGAGACAGCTCTGTCATTCCCTTCGCCCGTGCTACAACGCCCATGGCTTTGGCAATGTAAGCGGTATCACCTGTTTCCAGAGCATCGGCAAGAAATACCGCAATGGCTTCTTCGCTATCCAATGCGGCGGCCGGATCGTAATCGGAAATCTTGTCGCTCATGCGTCCTCCCACTGTGTTGCTAAACGCTGTGCGGCTTCGATATCACTTTGCTGGGTATCTTTATCGCCGCCGCAAAGCAGAATAATGATCTCGTTTCCGCGTTGCTTGAAATAGACACGATATCCTGGACCGTGATGAATGCGCAGTTCGCTGACGCCCTGTCCTACAGGCTTCACATCGCCTGCCAAACCGTTTGCCAGACGAAAGATGCGAGCAGCGATCATTGCTTTGCCTTTGGGGTCACGGAGCTTCCGTTCCCACCTGCGGTAGGTATCTGTTTGCTTAACGTCTAGCATGGATGGATAGTAGTCTAAAAACTACGATTGAACAAATGTACAAATGCACAAGACGGCACAGGCAGGACAAGATCCAGCCTGTAAGGGGCATGGTCAATAGGAATTGTTACTCGATCATGCGCTCTTGCTATGCTGTCCAGGTACAAAAGGCCAGGAAGGCCTACAACGTCAGGGACAAGACAATGCCAAGAACACCCCGTATATGCCCAGTGGGCATCCCCCAGCACATCATCCAGCGCGGTAATAATCGCCAGATCTGCTTTGCAAACGACGAAGATTTTGCCACCTATGCCCAGTGGCTGCTTGATGCCTCCAGGCGCTACTCAGTTAACATTCATGCTTGGGTATTTATGACAAACCACGTTCATCTGCTCGCCACGCCACAACAAGAGGGTGGGATTTCGGCCATGATGCAGCACTTGGGGCGGCGTTATGTGCGCTATTTTAATAGCCAGTATCGTCGGTCAGGCACACTTTGGGAGGGGCGATTCAAGTCCTGCCTGATTGATTCCGATGCCTACCTGTTGAGCTGCCAGCGGTACATCGAACTAAATCCGGTTCGGGCGAAAATGGTCATAAAGCCGGACGATTATCGTTGGAGCAGTTATCACGCTCATGCTCGCGGCATAGACTCGCAACTGTGGACACCTCACCCTCAATACCTGCAGCTGGGTGCCAACAGGGTTCAACGGATTAAGGCGTACCGTGAGTTGTTCAGTGAAGTACTGTCAGCCGAGGAGGTTGACAGGATTCGAGAAAGTCTTAAAAAGGGCCATGCACTGGGAAATGACCGATTTCGCACCGAGATGGAAAGGCTGACGGGTATTCGTCAGCGCAGGGCTAAGCCCGGGCCAAAACCCAAGGTCGGTCCCGGAAAGGGAGAGGACAACCAGGAATTGTTACTCTGACCCCGATCTCCTCGATCTCCTTGCCGTGACTCAGTGCGTGGTCTCAGAGCGCAGTGCCTGAACTTCAGCTTCCGACAAACCAGACGCCTGCGCGATCTGTGCATCTGTCAGGATATTCATGCTGATTAGGTTACGGGCGGTCTCGCGTTTGGCTTCTTGACGACCTTCCATGCGACCTTCCTGGCGTCCTTTCTGAATACCGCGCTCTTCCCACTGCTCGGGCCACTTTTTGATACGTTCAGCCAACATGTCGTGTACCTCGTGTAAATCTTGTAAGTCGTTAAACTCGGGCAACTCCATCCCCGGTGCGCGATTCGGCAGCAGTACGCGACGAATCCACACCACGAAGGCCCGTCTCAGCCCACGTTGCTCGGCGGCCTGCAGCCATTCCACCAGCGTACCCAGTACAGCAAGCATATCCTGTTCGTCGCGATTGTGCTCCAGTCGGAACAGTGCCGCGACCAGATTGCGCATGCTGTCGGACCACTCAGGCTGGTTGACGATAGCACCTTCATCCAGCAACAGGTAGGACAGATTGGGGCAATAGTGTTCCAGCCCACCGGGTACCTGCTCGACCAGTTCGGCGACGTTTTGTGCCGCACTCCAGCGGGTTTCACCATTGTACAACACCACCGGCAGGACCGGGGGCAGTTTACCGTTGGGGGTGAAGGCCTTCTGGCGTACCAAATCTTGATACAGCAGGCCCAAATAGCTCATGACGCGGACAGCCATGTACTTGTCGATGCTCGACTGGAACTCCAGCAGCAGGTAGACGTAGAGCCAATCGTCTCCCCAGCGTACCCGCCAGATGATGTCATCTTCACGGTCGCGCAGCTCATCACTGACATAAGAGCCGCTGACCTTCTCCAGTGTTGAGAAATCCAGCTGCTCGACCCAGGCCTCTTTGACGAACCCGATGAGCAGATCTTTGACCATCTCGGGGTGAGAGAACAGCAGCTTGTAACTGTTATCGTGTTGAGTTGTCATGGCCACTCCTGTCTGAACACGGAACAGTCTACCCGCATTCATCTAAGTGGGACACCGCTGTAGTCGAAAGCCTGTTCGGGGTGGATGTGCAACTGATGTGAATCGTTACTCTGACCCCGATCTCCCGATCTCCCGATCTCGACTACGATCTCGCTGATTTCGCATTGACGACCACGTTCATGGCGATGGAAAGCCGGGGTTTGTCGGTGGCTTTATGAGGCAATACAGCGTGTTTCAACCAGCTTGGGAATAGAACGAACAGGCCTTCTCTGGGTGCAATCGTTACATTGTCTGGTTGGCCGGGCAGGTTATAGATATCGGCGTTGGTACGAGGGTCTACAAACGAGATGGCGCCCTCCTCCCGATTTGATGGGTCAGCCTTTGGGCAGCTTACATAGTAAACGGCAGACCAGCTTGACTGTGGATGGTTATGGACCAGATTGAAATCGTTAGCAAACCCCATATTGGCCCAGCTCTCCAGCCCGTACGATAACCCCACTTCGCTCGGCTTAAGTTTCAGGTAATCATGCAACACTTCATGAATTGCCCTATCCAGTAGCGAAAGCAGTGCATCACAGCCCTTGTCCCCAGGCTGAAGAAAGTTGCGTCCTGACTGCCAGCCACCGCGCATCGATTTATTGCAAGCAGGCTGAGTTTCCCGGATGAGCTCTGCACGGGACATGAGTAAAGGGTTGATCTGAGAAGCATTTGGGTGCTGCGTATGATAAATGCGTGTTACGAACAAGTCTTGACTGTTAAGCACGGCTGTACCACCAATATTGCCTTAAACGAGAACCGTATTTTCACGCAAGACGTGCATGGAGGGTAGTACTTTGGAAATTTCCCTCCGTTTTCCTGACCTGCCCCGCTCCCCGATTTCATCTTTCAAAAACAAAAAACCCCTGCCACCGAAGTGACAGGGGTTTTTAAAGGGGTTTTTAATGTCTAGAGGAAAAGGTGGGATCAGCTAAATGTTACTCTGACCCCAATTTCCACACAGATGGCTGGGTTTGCCGGCTTCGCCGGGCAAACAAAAAACCCCTGCCACCGAAATGACAGGGGTTTTTAAGGCTTCGAGGAAAAGGTGGGATCAGCTAAATGTTACTCTGACCCCAATTCCCGTCTCCTTAAACAAACGCGAAGTTCGTACCGTCGATACCACCAGCATTGATACCAGTCAACTGGATGACCGTGTCAATCTGGGGATCTGCGACGTGAGTATCCGAGCTGTGGAATACCCAGGTGTCAGTACCATCACTTGCTACGTACACAGATACGCCATCGCTGTCGAAGTGAGCATCTGCGGCCACCTGTGCGGCAGCGAAGTCACCGAAAGCAGAGCCGCCATTGGCTACGCCAGCGTGTGTGTGGCTCAGAGCTGACAGGTCGATAATGTCGTCTGTTGCACCAACGCTGAAGTTCAGGATCTGGTCCATGGATGCAGCTGTGGATTCCGCAGCAGAGTTGTACACGAAGGTATCAACCGCTTCGCCTTGGCCAGCCCATAGCGTTGCAACAGTTTCTGCACCAACAGCAAAGGTATTTGCATCTGTACCTGCTACCAAAACTGCAGCGCCAAGCTCAGTATCGGCTATATCGGCACCGGTTTGCAGGAAGGTTACAGTTAGGGCATTTGAAACAGAGTCGTAAGTAATGGACTCAATCAAAGCTTCATCTGTGAAAGAAGCTGAGTTGTTGTCCCACTCACGAACAAAAGCAGCGCCAATTGCATCGGCATCTGCTCCATCCGACACCACAATACCTTGGACGTTGTCGCCTTCCGTAATTGTGAACCCGTTGATGGTTACACTACTGTCAGCAGCGCCAGCCGCCCAGCTACCAGACAATGTATAAGTGTGAACTTCCTGAACCGCCGGTACAATATTACCATCCAGTACGTCTGCACCCAGACCACCAGTGATGGTATCAGCACCTGCACCACCCGTGATGGTGTCGTTACCCGCACCACCCACAACGGTCGCACCAACAGCGCCATTAACCGTGATGTTGACACCGCTGGTTGCTGCATCAACATAGCTGTCAGCGTCTTCGAACATCAGGCCACCAACGCTCAGACCGGTACCGTTATAGTTAACGGTAGTCGCGCCCTGCTTCAGTTCACCTGCGTCGAGATCCAGTGTCAGGCTGGTGCCAGATGCCAAAGCTGCTTCGTTCAGAACAACGGCTTCGAAGTCAGTGATGGTCGCAACCTGAGCCAGGTTGTCGATAACCACTTCATCAGTGCCTTCGCCTGCTGCTTCACCAACAAGGATCAGGTTAGATGCGGTTACACCGGTTACATCCAACACATCGAAGTCAAAACCAAACTCATTGTTCAGGTCAGACAGATCGATAGTGTCAGCACCCACGCCGTTGTAGTTGATTGCATCATTGGCCACAACAATGGTGTCGTGGTCATTGTTGACATTGTCATTCAGCGTCAGGTTGTTCAGAACACGGCTCAGGTCGGCCATGTTGTAGACGTCGTCAGACTCAGCATCGTCAAGCACTTCGAAGCCAGTCAGTTCGATGGAGTCCTGAGCACCTGCTTCACCCACCTTAACGGTGATGACGTCAGAGCCATTGACTTCCTGACCCAGAATGAACAACTTCTCGAGGCCAGCGGCAAAACCGATGCTGTCTTCAGCGTCCTGAGAGGCTTCGATACGCAGAGAGCCTGCAGCGATGCCGTTCTGAGCACTGTAAGACGTAATTTCGTCGTTGCCACCGATTACAACGCCGTTGCCATCAGTGAAGGTGACATCGGCTTCGATCAGGCCAGTGGTCGCTGCGTTGTTGGCGTCATAATCAACTACATTGATAGAGACCTGAATAGAGCGGGTCAGTTCGTTGTAGTTAACTTCGTTGTTGCCACCACGCAGGTTGAAGGCGTGATCTTCAGCGGTTTCGTGGTCGGTCAGCTCAATCATTTCGTTGAAATCGCTACCTTCCACCGTGTTCCAAGCAGCAGTTGCCTGGTTCACACCCGCATTGTTACCTGCATCGAAGTACTCGATGAAGTTAACACCGGTCACCGGAACGGTGGTGTTCAGCTCAGACAGCTGTACACGGAACACGTCACGGTCCAGAGCCGCATCGCTGGACAAGGCGCCGTCGTCCGCGTTGAAGCGGATTTTCAGGCCAGTTTCAGCGTTGGTCAGGTCGATGATGGACTCGCCCTGAGATGCAACGATGTTTTCGGTGCCGGTCAGGGCATCGATACGGTTGCTGCCATCAGCGAAGTCGGTATCGTCATCGTCAGAAACCATGACGTTGCCGACAGAAGATGCCGTGCCATTGAATTCAGCAGTCGCCGCAATCAGACCCGTTTCGTTGCTGTAATCAACGGTGTCGCTGTCCGGACCCATGTTGAAGGTGTACAGGCCAATGTTTTCAGCCTGCGGCAATGCCTGGTTGGCAGAACGCAGATCAGCGATTGTCTGGCGGGTCGTGCCGTCCAATTCGTCGTAGTTCAGGAAGCTGTTGAACTGAACATCTTCATCAGCAGCGCTGACGCGCGAGTTGTTCATGCTGTCAGCGACAATTACGGTATCGCTGAAGTCAGCGTTAACCACTTCGAAATCAACCATGTTGCCGATTTCGACCTGAACGTTGCCGCTGCCATCGCGAACTTCACCGTTCACGAAGTCAACAACTGCATCCTGTACGTTAGTCACGTCCAGGGTGTCGTCCAGTGACGGGTTGTGCAACGTGTCGTTGAAGTTAATGGTTTCAACGCTCACCAGGGTGTCACGCGGCATGTCGGTGCCCACCAGGCCGCCGGTCATGTCGACGTAGTCGGTGTCGGTATCGCCGTTGACGGTCAGCGTTACGGCCGGGTTGAACGTATTGTTACCACCAATGTCGAAGCTGTATGCAACGGTGTCATCACCCAGTCCACCATCAACCAGGTTGTTTTTGCCCGCTTCGGTTTCGTCGATGAGCAGTACGTCATCACCGGTACCGAACAGCACGTTTTCAACGCCATCTACTGTAAAGATGTCGCCTTCACCTGCGTCGTTCCAGTCGCCGTCATCGTTGCGGTCCAGATCAACTTCGCCAGCTGAGGCATTGCTGGTCAGGTCGTAACGCATGTTGAAGTTATTAACAACTTCAGAACCGGTCAGCGGATCAACAGAGACGCTCAGATCCAGCGTATCGTTGCCCTGGCCAGCCAGAGTACCGTTACCGGATACTGTGCGCAGGTTCTCCATGTTGGTGAACAGGGTACGGTTGGTGGCTTCGTCACCATCCACTACCACTTTACCGGCACCACCGTTCTCCTGATCTGCGGACAGATCCAGAGTGATTTCAAACGCAGAGCCACCGGCACCGACAGTACCGAAGTCGGACTGCTGGAAGATCAGGGTGTCGTTGAAGGCACCATCATCGAGCTGTTCGATGCTGATGGTTGCCGGCAGTGCGTCAACTTCAGCAGCTTCGAAGTCATTCAGGACGCGAATCTGGCCATCAACCAGGTACAGATCTTTACCGCCATCGATAGTGTCAAGGCCGAAGGAACCGTAAATACGGTCATCACCGGTACCCGCTTCGACGTTGTCGTTACCGTTACCACCAAACAGCTGGTCATCACCGTGGATGGCGAAGTTGTCGTTACGGCCAGTAGTCAGGTTCTCTTCATCGTTGAAGAAGATCTCTTCACCGTTGATACCTTCAGCGGCACTGCTGTCGATGTCGTCATCGGCGACAACGTTAACTACGATAGCGTCGGAGCCAAACAGGTCACCACCCGCTTCAGCGGCAGTTTCCAGTACGGCACGGCTGTTGCCGGAATCACCCAGGAACAGAACGTTTTCAGCATTCAGGGCATTATCACGGCCGTCGAATTCGAACAGCGTGATTTCGCTCTGGCTTTCGTTGGTGATGGTTGCAGTACCACCTTCACCCAAGGAGCCGTTGTGATCAACTTCAACGTCCACGGACATGAAGACGGTTTCTTCACCCGCGTAAGCATCCTGTGTCAGTCTCAGGCTTGCTTCATTGTTGTTGTTACCAGCAACAAAGGCGGATGCAACCTTACCGGCCGCGGTGTCGTCATCGAGGAAATCATCGATATACGTGGAAAGACGAGCAACGAAAGCCGCCGTGGTTTCGTTTGCAATCAGTGAGCCATCCAGTGCCTTACCGACGGTCAGTGTGAACTGAACACCGTTAACGGACACAGTAACTTCGTCTTCAACCGTGAGGTTTTCGAAATCGATGCGGAACTGCTGGTCTTCAGCCAGTACGGTGCTGCCATCTTTGTCGAAACCAACCACCAGGTCTTGCGCATAGGCATCAGCACCCAGGGAGTCGCCACCGAATACGGCATCGTCATCCACGCGCTCGTTATCCGCACGGTCAGTATAGGAAACGAACAGCAGACGGTCCTGAGATACTGTTTCACCCGGTGCAGTGTACTGCGGCAGACCCAGCGTGCTGGTACCCGGCGCTGTTACACTTGTGGATACAGCGTAGCCTTCAGCCTGTGTATCAGAGATATCACGACCACCGGTCGGGGTAGCATCAGTGATGGTCAGACTTGTACCGTTAGCGGTAACGGTAACATTGCTGTCCTGAGCCTGGAAGGCTGTGTTAGCCAGGTCAGCCAGATCAGCAACGTTGGTTACAGCTGCCAGCGCGGCCATGTCGGCTACAGCGAAGGTTTCGCCGCCAATCACAACCGAGAAGGAAGACATCCAGACGTTCACGTCTGCCAGGTTGGCAGCAGAGAAGTCAACGCTCAGGCTGGAAGGTCCGAATTCGCTGGTGCTGTTAACACCGAAATCACGACCGAACAGACCGTTGCCTTCAGCATCACGATCCCACAGGTTGTCGTTGTTGGCATCAACCTGACGGTGGATAACATCAATACCGTCACCAGCAGCTTCATTGCTCGACAGTCTGAAGATGAAATCATCGTTGCCTTCACCACCAGACAGCATGTCGTTGCCTGTACGGCCTTCGATCACGTCGTCACCGGTGTTGGCGTACAGGGTGTTGTCGCCAGCAGTACCACGCAGATCCAGGTCAGCGTCAACGCCGCCGATGTTCTGCTGGTTGTTGAAGCTCAGCTCAGGGTCGTTGGTGCCCGCAGCCTGGTAGTCAACTGCACCCAGACCGGTAGCAATAACGTTCTCGACATCCTGAACAGCGGTGCGCTGTACGCCGTCAACGTAGTTGGACTGGTCAGCGGTGTATTCGGCACGGGCATCTTCCGGAGCTGCATCAGCACCGCCGTAACCGGCAAAGTTATCCAGACCACCCTCAAGGCCTGTGCCCAAATCCAGACGTACAGTGCCGTCTGTGGTCAGGTCGCTGACAGACTGAGTACCGAAAGTCAGGTCGGTCAGCCACAGGGTATCGTTGTCGTTGGCGTCAACGTTCAGTTCGTTAGCACCTTCATAGATGCCACCGTCCATTTCGAAGACAAGGTGGTCATCACCGGCGCCACCGAACAGCTCATCGCGACCATCGTTAACGATGTTCTGAATGTTCGGGTTGTTGTTGTAGTCCAGACGTCCACCGAACAGCAGGTCGTTGCCAGCTTCACCCTCGATACGGTCGTTGTCGAAACCGCCGATCAGGATGTTGTTGGCGTCAGAGCCCTGAATCCACAGCTGTGCAGTAGAACCGATACCAACGTTCTCACCTTCAGCCGTTACCTGGCCGTTACCGCCCAGCGCAACATCAACGTCATCCAGGAAGCCGTACAGGTTGCCGGACGCATCAACGTTTTCGATTTCAGTCATGAAAATCGTACGGCCAGCACCAGTGGTAACACCCTGGTCCTGCTCGGCATCGCCCTGAAGAACCGTGAATCCGGCATCACTCAGGTCAACGACTGTGCCATCTTCGTCATCGGAGACTTCCAGCAGCAGCCAGTCAGAATCCTGCGGGGTGTTGTTGCCAACGGCCGCATCGTCAGAGGTGGAACCACCGTGGATGGTCAGGTTGTTGCCGTCTGTGTTATCCAGCAGGGACAGCTCACCGAAGAAGAAGTCGGCGTTACGGCCACCATACATGGTGTCACCGCCTGTATTGCCAGTGGCTACACCGCCACCGACCATGAAGTCGTTACCGATGCCGCCCAGTGCGGTGTCTGCACCCAGGCCACCCAGGAAGATGTTGCCATCGGTGTTGACGCCGTCACCTTCAAAGCCGGTGCCGTCGTACGCGATGTCGCCCAGGAAGTTGCTGGTCAGGTCGCCTTCGTTCAGCTTGTTACGGCTGTAGGCATCAACGATTTCGAAATCTTTACCATCGTCCAGGGTAGTCGGGTCGTTGTTTTCAACGCCGTCAGCGGCGATGGTGCCGTTGCCGTCCAAGTCCAGACCACGTACCTGGTTGTCGTTGGCGGTCAGGTCGATACGGACATCCATATCACCGGTCAGACGCATAGCGTCAGCACCAGCAGCGGCAGCCTCAGTCAGATTGAAGGTTGTACCAGCGGCAACCTGGCTGGCGTTATTGATGAAGGCAGCAGGGTCTTCAGCAAATGACGCATCGATGATCATCTGGTTAGCAGCATCAACGCTGGCCTGAGTGGCATCAACGCCCTGCAGAACAGCAATGGATGCCAGGTAAGCCGGGTCCTGCTGAACAGCGATACCGCTGGAGGTTACCAGGGTTGCGTCGCCCAGGGTTTCAGCGAAGTTTTTGCCCACTTCAGCGCGGTTTGTCAGGTAGTTTTGACGCTCTACTGCTACGTCGTATTCAGCCTGAGTCAGGTCGCCGGCAGTCAGCATAGCGTCCAGGTCGAGGGTCAGGGAATCTTCCACGAACTGAGCAACCATGTCAGAACGGCTCATGCCTTCACCGAGTTTGCTAACCCAGTAGCTGATACCGCCTGCATCCCCGGCATTGCCGAGCATGTTGGTGTAGATGGCTTCCACGAACTGCTGGTCGTCCAGGCTGCCGTAGGTGCTCACAAACACTTCGTGCTGCACAAAACCTGCAGAAATATCAGACAGATCCTGTCCTTCGTTGAACTTGGCTTCCCAGTACGCGAGGCCTTCGGCATCAGGCGCACGATTGAAGAATGCAGCGTAGAGCGCTGAAATCTTCACGGGGTTGGAAACTGTAGGCATTGAGTATCTCCTTAAAGTTAGGACCTACGTGGAAAACCTGGCGGACTGAAAGTCAGTCCACCAAGCGGAATAGTGATAGTACGTCATTCACCCTGTCAATTATGTGAAACAGGTCACAGTTTTGAACAACAAAATGGTTAAAGGCAGTTACCAGTGCCAGCTCACGCCTGCAGCCAAGGTGGCCCCACTGGTGTTAAACAAATCAATATTGCTGCTTTGATGGTAGTACTGGCCCAGCAGTCGGATTTCGAGAGTACGTGACACCTGCCGGCGCCAGTCGATTTCAAACTCATGCCGATTCACCTTGCGAGGATCACCTGAACTGATCAACGCGTTGAAGCTACTGCGATCATGGATAAGTTGTCCCTCATAGCGTAACGCTGCTCGCCCTTGATAGATCGGAAAAACATACCCGACCGACCACTCAATTGCTTCTTGATCACCACCGGCTCGGGCGCCTTCCGCCTCTTCAGCTTCTGCTTTCAAGCCCAGCTGAACGCCTCTGAGACGATATTTCAGCGCAAGACCATACCGTGATACATCCAGATCAGAGCTAGCCTTATGTCGATTTAAACTATGGTTAAGATTCAGCGAGAGTGATTGCGAAAGAGGTATTTCAACCCAACCACCAAGGCGCAGGTATTGATTGCCTGATTGTGGCACAACATGAGCCGCCAAGGCCCCCATGGAGACATGGGTATTATCAAGCTGAAAAAGCGCCAACGCGTGCCCCTGATCTGATAGCCCAGATGAGTACTGTCGACTTGCAGCGCCCAGCATCAAGCCAGGGCGCCACTGCCCATTATTCCGAAAATACTGCCACTGAACACCCAGTTCGCCAAAGCCTGCCGACTGCTTTTGCTCTTCGTCTGACAGTTCAAGCAACAATTCACCCAAAGATGTTTCGAGGCTGAGTGTATCAGTATCAGCCCCTCCGTTGGCGTTTGTGTTATACCCGGCAAGCACACTGACTTCACCGGTATGGGTCCACTGGCGCCGATCTATGCGCGCCAATACTTGTTCCATCAGTAACTGGATTGCCTCATCCGGATCAAACTGCTCCTGAATATGCAAGAGGTACTGACGGGCTGCAACATCGTTACCCTGTCGAAAATGCAACAATGCCAAATCCAACCAGGCACCCGCATGATTCGGATTAAACAGGACGACACGCTCCAACTGTTCCAATGCCAACTCTGGGCGGCCTGCGGCAATACTCTGTAATGCACGCGCATAGAGCTGACTGTCGACGGTCGAATCAAGCACACTGAACTGGGAGGCATCTTGCTCTGCGAGTGCGGAGTAACCCGGCATACCCCAAAGCACCAGCAGGATTACATAGCGCAATGTCATTTTGACCAGAGAGTCGCACCCTCAAGACTGACATGCTCCATTAGCGTTTTATCAAACAGATAGCCAGCCTGATCACCTTCAGATGAAAGCACCCCTTTCACATTCATGTCAGACTGCGCACCATCACTGAAAATAAAGCCTTCATCTGAAATATGTCCCATCGCATGCAAGGTTTGGTCAATCCCCTTCTCGGCATATACGACTCGAAGCGAGGTATCAAAGCGATTTTTGTTAAGATCGAGCGTAAGCGAACCTGTTGGTACTTCTGCTGCGTACAGGGTATTACCTAAACGCAAAAAAGCCTGGCTATCCGCCAGTTTCATATCGAACTGGCCATCAGACTCCCAGTTCGACATAACATCCCGGGTTACGTCTGTACGCAGGAGCGCAAGCGTATTGTTGGCCAAAACAACTTTTTTACCCCCTCGCATTGCTTCTGTGACGGTTACAGAGGGCGTGCCATCCATTACTCGCACATCGTGCCAGCGACCCCATACAATCTGATCAGGCCCCCGGTAAGGGCCAGGTGCTGCATGATCTGTCAACTTATCATTTGCACGTGTTGCTGAGTCACTTTGTTCACCAATATCCGGAAGTACGTCTGCTGCATGCTCGGCTGCACCGTTTTCGGCGGCTTTTTCTGCATCTTCGGCATCGTGCAACGGCGAGCCAGGCGGCAGTTCAATCAGCCTGTGAAACTTGGGGGCTTCTCCACTTTTAAACTCAAGGTAGGTGTCAGCCGATGCTTCAAGCACCGCCGGCTCTACGCCAGCACAGCTGGCAGTCTCTGCACAGCCGCCAGGTAGCGCAACAATAGCACCGGCAAACACACGGATACGCGTTTGCAAGTCCGTTGCTGATGCAATGAAGTCGGTGCCTCTTATCCCAATTGCCGCAGCGGGCGTATCGAATCGGAAGCCCGGCTTGTTTGACTCACCAGCCTTACCCGTAATACTTCTTGCAGTGCCTTGCTTCAGCTCAAACTGTACGACGTTATGCTTTGGTACATCAGGGTCATAGGTATAGGTGCGAATAAGCAGCTTTGAGTCAGGGCGCACACTCACGAATGCACCATCAATGAATTTGATGTGTGCAAAGCCATCATGCCCCGTCATCAGCACGTCGCCAGCGTGAATTGCAACATTTCGGTCAGCACCCTGACCGTTCAGACTCACGCTGCCCGCAACAAACTGCACACGCCCAATTGAGGTATTTACATCATTGGCACTGACGCTTGCAACGGATAGACACAAACACAGCGCAGCAAGCCACAGCACCGATTTGAGATCACAACACAGTGGCGCCCGGCGGGCGCATGCCACAAAAAACCTGTCCATTTGAGAAACCTCCAGGCACCCAAAGATGATTAGGCGCAGGCACTGACTCGGTACAACCTCAGTGCAGTTTATACCCTCAGTACAGACATAGGCAAACTGTGCGAAAGTCAAACATGAACACTGGCTGATGATAGATACAGACTTTGTGATCTTGGTGCTGACTGATACAATTATTTTTTGGTTATACCTAACGCACGTGATTTTCTATCAGGGACCCTGTTATGACTCGACACCTAGTGCCGCTGAGCACCCAGGAGCATGGCCGGCTGCGCTTCACACCGACAGCTGATTTTTCTTTCGCACGGGACCAGCGCACATGTCCTGTATTGCTGACTGAGCTAGAGCACGCAGCACTGAGCTTTCCCTTGGTTTTCCCTGCTGTTGACAAGCAGGTAGCCCCGGTTCTGCCGCAAGCCGTTTTTTCGTTACTGAAAGATAACGCAAACCCCTGGGTAGACAGTGATGGCAACTGGACGGCGGGCTATCTCCCTTTGCATCTGAAAAAACACCCATTTTATCTGGGGCGCACAAAAGCTGATGATGCTCAGTCCGTGCTGATGATTGACCCGGACTGTCAAAGCCTTTCAACCACTAAAGGTAAATTGCTTTACAACAAGAAAGGTGAGGCCTTATCGCCGTCCCCCCTGTTGAAGCAGATCAAGCAGGAACTGGCGTCACTGGATGCTCAATCACAATATTCCGCAGCGCTCTGTGCCGAGCTTCGCACGTGCCTGGTGCCGGCAAAGCTTGCAATCAAATCCAACGACGGTGCGACACGCTCTGCCATACGCGGCTTTAGTGTAGTCAGCTGGGATAAAGTTAAAGAGCAGGATGATGCCACTCTGGCACGGTGGGCACGATCAGGCTTGCTGCAGGTTATCCAACTACATTTATTGTCACTCAAACGCTTCGGCCTCAAGGCCTGAACATGAGCCGCTCGGGCCCCATAAGGGCCCGATTTTTCGGATGCTATCAACCTGATGGGTGCAGTCAGATACTTTCTCGCGCTTGCTGTATTGCTCAGCCACATGGGCATTTCAGTCGGTGACATGAACCCTGGTGTTGTGGCTGTAGTCGTCTTTTATGCCTTGGCAGGGCATGTTGTTTACATGTTGATGACGAAGTTTCAATCGGCGTCAAGCTTGTCTGGTTTGCTATCTTTTTATAAGGATAGATTTTGGCGTATTTATCCCCTTTACTTCATCGGCCTGATACTGGCCGTATTCTTATGGATTCATGGTGCCAATAGCCATTTCATATCAAAACCACCCAACACATTGGATTGGCTTTCAAACTTATCAGTAATACCTCTAAACTTTTTCATGTTTTCTGGTCAGGATCAGTTCACACTTATTCCGCCCGCATGGTCTTTGGGTCTTGAGATTCAGTTTTATATCTTGGCACCCTTTATTTTAAAAATTGACAAAAAACTCAGAAACCTCATTTTTTTCAGCTCATTTTTGCTCTTTCTTTTAGCACAGTACAATTTGTTCAATAGCGATACATACGGTTACCGCTTATTACCGGGGACCCTTTTTATTTTCATGCTCGGCATGACATGCCATCAACTTACTTCACGTGACAGGCATTTACTTCTTGGCTTTCTGGCATTAACCGGAGCAGGCATCTTCTTTTTCGCAACTTATTACGGCATTGTCAGGCCGTTTGTCAGAGAAACGAGTCTTGGCCTGCTACTCAGTGTAATAGTCTTGTCTTTACACAAACAGAATTTCTACATATTGGAAAGAGGCCTTGGAGCAAAAACCCTGAGACACATATCAAAAAGCATGGGCAGTGCTTCTTATGGGCTTTTTATACTTCACTTCAGTGTAATATGGTGGGTTGATTTATATTACGGCAATACGTTTTTATTTTCTCCACTTGGCATTATTTCTGTTATTATATTAACCACCTTGCTTGCCTTAATACTTAATGCATTTATTGAAAAACCAATATGGAAACGCTCACGCCCGAGGGTTTAGTTGCAGAAGCGCTCAGTGGCCGTTACAATTCCGGCCTGTCGAAATTATAAACCAGTATCGAGGCAATCAAGATGAGCAATACGCAGCAACCTAACGTCATCATCGACGGTAAGGAGTACCCGATTTCAAGCCTGTCCGATAACGCAAAGGGGCAGCTTGCAAGTATCCGTGCGTGCGAGCAAAAGCTTCGAGCACTGCAACAGGAGGCTGCACTTCTTCAGACCGCGCGCAATGCGTATGCCAGCGCACTCAAGGTTGAGCTGAACAAGTAAATACTAATTTAGTGTATGGGGGAGCACTCTCCCATACATTTTCTCTGTAACACTTATTATTAACCCGGCGGTAGTTTATA
>NPIF01000455.1_pt1 | contig 83238 bp, 69 predicted proteins | sample 8637461 | NCBI WGS metagenome assembly NPIF01 (sample SAMN07420641, study PRJNA396082) | bioreactor metagenome | isolation source: sample BR12 brine-fed electro-methanogenic bioreactor BR | place: Japan: Kochi | collected 2016-12-09 | reverse complement strand
ACCTGATCCTCAGGCTGAAAATCGCTGGGATATTTTGCTGCCCCTGTGACCTTATCAATGGTGTCAAATCTTTCTACGACTTTTCCTAGATAATTAGGCATGATTTTCCTCCATTTCCTATTCTGACATCATCCTGGATGCTTTTTCGACCGCATTGATGATGCTGTAATAACCTGTGCAGCGGCAGATATTCCCTGCTAGTCCGGCTTCGATCTCTTCTTTTTCAGGATGTGGGAATTCTTCCAATAGTTTTAGTGTTGACATGATGAATCCAGGAGTGCAAAAACCACACTGCACTGCCCCTTCATCCACGTAAGCTTGCTGGATAGGATGTAATCCATCGCTTGGAGTGATGCCCTCGATGGTGGTCACATTTGCGCCATGTGCTCTTGGAGCAGGAACCAGACAACTCAGAACCGGGATGCCATCCAATATCATGGTACAGGCACCACATTCTCCCTCACCGCAGCCCAATTTTGAACCGGTCAGTTGGGCTCCTTCACGCACCAATTTCAACAACGTCTTTGTTTGGAGTGTGTTCAGTGTGCGTGTTTCATCATTCAGATTAGTTGTAATGGGTGTATCGATGGTGTGGCAGATCTTTTGAGGGATCGTACTGGGAGTATATTCCTTCTTTCCCCATAAAAGCACGGGGTTCTCTGGGAAATCACCTTTTTCTTCACCATTCTTCAATGCATTGAGACCATTTTGCGTGAGGACGGCGACTAGCCTGCTGCGATATTTATCCGACGAGCGGATATCTGTAATGGGTGTTGCGTCTTCGGCTGCAAATTGGGCAGCCTTTTTGATCGTTTCTTCGTCCAGAGATTTCCCCTTGAGGAACTCTTCACATTTTTCAGCATGAATGATGGTGGGAGCTACTGCGCCCAGTGTCACAACTGCATCTGAAATAACCTCATTTTCGAAGGTCAATATGATGGCGACATTTACCACGGAGATCGCATGGATCTTGCGCAAGATGAACTTCAAGAAGATGGAACGCTGGTTCTTCTTCAAAGGTTCGAAAAAGATATCCGTTACCATTTCATCAGCTTGTAGATCAATTTTACGGACGCCTTTATAAAAATCATTTATTGGAACGATGCGTTTACCTTTTTTTGAACGGATCTCAAGTTTTGCTTTCAAAGCAACCAATGGCGTTATGGTGTCGTTTGCCGGGGAGGCTGTTACCACGTTACCGAAAATGGTACCCATATTTCGGATCTGGGGTGTACCAATGGAGTAGGAAGCTTGTGAAAGAAGGAAGGCATTTTCCTGAAGCAGGCTTGACGCAACACAATGATTATGGGTTGCGTTCAAATGAATATGGATATTTTCACCTTCATCCTGGTAGATGGGATCCTGCTTGAAGCGAATACGGCTTACATCGATCAGCGTCTCCAATCCAGGATGTGCGTCATGTTTTAGCTCAAGGACAAGATCGGTGCCCCCTGCAACAATGCGGGCTTTGTCTTTTTCCTGTGATAAAACATCGAGAGCTTCATCGATCGAGGTGACCGTCCAGTACTTTTTCCACATAATGCCTCCGTTCTCGAAAAACAATTCTAATATTCTTGAATCAATTGTATATTGACTTGACTGTGTTTGTTCTGTCTATTTCAATGTATGCAAAAAGACTCAGCATTATTTGCTGAATCTTTATTTCACTAGACTTCCAATTGGCTCAGGATGATGGGGACAAGTTGTTTCTTTCGCGATACCATACCCTTCGCTAACAATGTGCCATCATTTTGTTTTGTGAATGGCAGGTCCTCAAAGATCGCAGGAGGATTTACCATCAGGATGCGACTGGAACCGCGCACTACATCTGTCACCATCAGCACTGCAAAATCAATTCCTTTACTTTCGCGGTATTCCTCTAATGCATTCCTAAGCCCTTTAATGTGCTCCTTCAGCTCATATAGGTCGCTGACCTCAACCTGGGAGATGGAAAATTTAAATTGTCCAGCTTCATAGGTTTTGATGTCCGCCGCCACGATCTCACGTGGTTTACGCGCGCTCAGACCTGAACCAGAAGCGAGGATCTTTTCGGCATAGGAATCGATTGTCTCTTCTGCGAGAGGAGAATCGCTGGTGAAAGCCCAGCGTGATAATCGCTTTACAGCGTTCTTATCTCTGTCTGTGGTGGTGGGCGAGATCAGATAGAGCGTATCTGAGATAATTCCCGCTAGAAGAACTCCAGCGATATCCGGTGGAGCTGCCAATCCTGCATCTGCAATACGTTCGGTGACCAGCGTTGATGTGCTGCCAACCGGTACGACCGTAAAGTGGATGGGCGCATTGGTGGGCGGATTGCCCAGGCGGTGATGATCAAGAATCTCTAGCAATTCAGCTTCTTCAAAGGAAGAAACGGCTTGCTGTGCTTCATTGTGATCGACAAGGATTAGACGGATGCGGGGGGGATGCAGAAGATCGCTCTTGCGTGCAATTCCGCTGTATTTCCCATTATCATCAACCACCCAGAAATCGTTCCCGTCTTCGCGTAATACTTTCCGGATGAGGTCCTTGATACGAGCAGAGGCGTTGAAGTGTGGAACGCTCGTATCAGCAGCTTCGTGGCAGGGTAACTCCAGGATCTGGTTCACCACTGTTTTTGTGCTGCGCGCGTCTGGTCCAACGAATTCTGACATTAATTTAAATAAGCTTGCTCCAGTGACCAATCCGAAGGGTTTATTGTCTTCGTTAACGACTGGTGCCACTCCGCCAGTCTTGCTGGCAATACCCCATGCTTCAAATAATGGACGGTCGGGGGTGGTTGAATCCATGCGGATGGCAACCGATCCAAATTTTGGAGAAGCATCATTTAATAGATAAGGTGCTTTTAGACCAAGAAAGTCAAGCACCCATCCTGTTTGCATATTGATAACGCCAGAGCGAGCTGCAATGGCATCTTTTCCATCGCGCTCATGCAGCAGCCAGGCATAGCCGATGGCAGAGGCGATGGAATCTGTGTCTGGATTGACATGTCCTATAACGTAGATTGGTGAGCGCATCTTCTCTCTTTCTTAATTCGCAAAAGTATCGATCAGAAGGCGAACGTCCCCACCAACCGGGTACAGGATCGGGCAGGTACAGCCATTATCCATGTATTCTTTCACTTTTGCTTTGGCTTCTTCTGGCGTACCTGAAGCGGTAATGCGATGGATCAGGTCTTCAGGAACCAGGTGTTTTGCTTTTTGAATTTGTTCGTGTGTTGCTGGCCAACCAAGGATAGATTGTATCTCATGTACAACTTCTTGTGAGACACCAGAAGCCTTGGCAATATGTGGCTGCTGTGCAAGGTATTGTGTTAGTAGTTCACGAGTTGTGTCGATCGCTTTATCATGATCTTCATCCACCGAGCATACAACCAGTTGGGGCAGATCCAGGTCATCCAGAGTGCGTCCAGCTTTCTTTGCGCCTGCTGAGATTCTCTCGAGTGCATTGTGGTTGTATTCGGGAGGAACACAGTAATTGAGAACTACCCCATCTGCGATCTCTCCACTCAGTTCGAGCATCTTGTTTCCGGTTGCGCCGATCATGATGGGAACATTGCGCGGTTCTTTGCGACCATGCACCACATCCAGCTCAATGTTGCTGACATGTACAAATTCGCCATCGAAACTTACTCGCTCCATGTTTAGCAATCGTCTCAACACGATCACGGTCTCTTTCATGGCAGTGAGCGGTTTGCGGCGATCGATACCCACATTCTTTGCCAGCGGATCCCACCATGCACCAATACCGCAAATGATGCGGTCTGGAGCCAGGTCGTCCATGGTCAAGAAAGTGGATGCCAACAAGCCAATGTTGCGTGTCCAGTTATTGATGACCCCGGAACCAACTTTCAATTCTTCTGTTACGGCAGCATAGGCTGCCATGGGTACGATTGCATCCCTGACCAACCTGCTTTCTGCCTGCCAAACAGCTTCGAATCCCTTTTCTTCCGCGTAGCGGACATAATCCAGTCCATCTCTAAGATCATGTGCATCCTGCAAGTAAAGTGCTACCCTCTTTTTCATAGATTCTCTCCTTGGATCGGTTCCTTAATTATTTTACTGGCATTCAAAAAGATTTCCAAATCTTCGGGGACATCAAGGTCAAATGTGAGCGATTCCATATTTTTTATCTTTACCTTGATCTTTTTCCGTTCAGCTTGTTCTATGTGTTTACGGAAAGACCACGGTCCAAAGTTATACTCAAGGATCCCAGTAGGATTGATGAATAATGCATTCGTTCCATCAGAATGTCGATCGGATGAGATGATGATCTCTGGTGGATCACCTTCCTGTGCCAGGAAATCCTGGATCTCCTCTTTATTTATATAAGGAAGGTCTGCAGGAATGATGAGGGTTTTGGTAGCGTTATATGCTTTTGCGGCGACGGTTGCCCTGCGGAGTGCATTATTGATATTGGTTTTGCGCCCTTCCTGCACGGTCATTGCTCCAAATTCACGCGCACGCGCAAGGACTTCGGGATCATAGCTGATCACCAGGATCTGATCGATCTGAGGGATGGTGCGCAGACACTCCAGAGTTTTTGTGAGTAGATCACGATTAAGAGCGGTACGCTCCTGATCTGTGAGCACTCCTGAAAGGCGTGATTTCCCTCTTCGTAATGATTTGACTGGTACAATCGCCCAAAGCGACATTTAGTTTTCCGTATTAAAGTTTTTCTAAAAATTCCAAGACCTGTTTTGCGAGACGTTTTCTAGCAGGTCGATCTGGCATGTAAATGTTCATCGCCTTGCTCATTATACCCCAGCCCTTTATAAGAGTGATTTGCTTTTCATCTTGATCATCCAGAATGAAATAGTGCAGGATGCGTTGATAATGCCTGGCAACTTCCGCTGAAGACGGCTTTTTACCAAATTCGTGGAACATCTTGGCCGCCGGTCCCTTCAAGGCATGCTCACCGATCAGAGGTGAGATGGCCAATATCTTCTTTTCTTTTATCGCTTCGGATATGTTTCCCACTTGCAGGATTGGATCAATGCTGACAAATGGATTAGATGGGCACAAGATGATGAAATCGGCATTATGGATGGCGTCGATGGCTTTATCTGGTGCTGCAGCATCTTCGATCCCTTCAAATTCGATCGAGCGTACGACTGGCTCAAAGCGATGTTTTACAAAATATTCCTGGAATGGAAGTCTTTGTGAATCCTGTGTGTGAATGTATGTTCTCACGGGATCGTCACTCATCGGATAAACAGAAACATTTACACCCCAATGCGAACAAAAATCTTGCGTAATTGTAGAAAGCTTCTGCCCTTCATAAAGGCGCTGGGTTCTTTCGAGATGTGTTGCCAGGTCGCGATCACCCAGATTGAACCATTCCGATCCTCCCAAACGGCGGATCTCTTCCAGTGCTGTCCAGCTTTCGTCTTTCCTGCCCCACCCTGTTTTCGGATTTGCTAAATCTGCCAGCGTGTAGCAGACCGTATCCAGGTCGGGGGAAATATAGAGACCAAAATGTTTAAAATCGTCTCCGGTGTTGACAATAACCGACAGATCCTGCGCGGGTAGACATTGTGCCAACCCATCCACGAACTTGGCACCCCCAACGCCACCTGCAAATGCAACTATTTTCATAAGCTTTTAGCGAAATAGATCCCTTTCTTTATCGCGAAGTAATTCTTTTAATGAAGATTCCCGTAGTTGATATGGAAAACCGCTTACGTGGACGACAGGTATCAGCTCGTCTGCTTGTCCCATAAGTAGGGATGCTCCGGCTGCCAGTTCATCTGCTGCGCCGATCTGAGTTACCTTTAATTTGAAACCAAACAGATCTTCTTTTCCGCGCATATCAATAATACCGGGCACATTTGCCAATCCGATGGTGATCCCCACCGTTCCATTTCTCCAGGCACGCCCGTGTGAATCGATGATCAGCACCCCGACCTGTTTCCCTGTTTTATGGTAAAGATAATCGCTGATGGAGCGTGCGGAACGGTCAGGGTCTTTAGGTAGTAGTAGATACCAATCTTCTGGAGTTCCACTTTCTCCTTTTACATTTGAATGATCGACGCCGGCGTTGGCACAAATGAATCCTAATCTATGTTCCACGATCAGCAGGTTTTCTGCGACTCTTATAACTTCATTACTCTCGCTGAGGATAAGTTCAACAAGGCGGGCATCCTTGCCACACTGCTCGGCGATGTGGATGGCACGCTCTGAGGGAGTAAACGATGCCAGGTTGACCAACCGCCCTTCGGCTTTTGAGACGATCTTTTGGGTGATGACAAGGATATCCCCATCCTGAAGTACAAGCTGGAGCGATTGAAGGGTCTGGAAAATGACTTCAGCTAGATTCTGCCCAGCTTCAATGAGCGGCAGAGAATCCAGAGGTGTGAACACCAATTGTTTACGTTTCATGAAATAAGAACAGGGATCATTCGATGCCGGTGATCTTGATCCCAGCCGAATGAACGCCAAATTTTTTATTGATATTGATCAATACAGAGGTCAATCCTTCGCTTACGATGGAATTCTGGATTGGACCTGCGTTAAAACCTTTCATACCTGCGTCTTCCACCAGGCTTATGACGGTTTCTTTTGCTTCTTTGTTGTTCCCACATACAAGCACATCGCACAGCGATTCTGCATCTTCCAATAATCTCTCGTAGGAGACGTTTTGGAACGCTGAAACCACTCGGACATCATCTCCCAGAATATCCTGGGCTTCCTGCGCGGCACTACCGGCTGCAGGAATGGTAACGCGCGTAACTTTCGGGGGAACCAGCGGTACGGTAACATCCACCACGATCTTTCCCTGGACATGCTCCTTGATGGCTTCCAGGATGGGAACGTGTGCAGCAAATGGGACTGTGATGACAACCAGCTCTGCTTTTTGTGCAGCATCAGGGTTCGCTAAACCTTCGATATCTTCTAATTCAGGGAATTCTTCCTTCAATTGGCTCGTTATGCGTTGTGCTTTTTCAAGTTTACGGGAACCGATTATGATCTGATGACCAGCTTTTGCCCACCGGTACGCCAATCCCTTCCCTTCTTTTCCTGTACCACCAATAATCGCAATAATCATAGTGTTCTCCTGTGAATGCGTTAATTATACTGTTCTTCAAAACGCGACCAGACATCCGGTGCGAGCTTGCGGGCTTCATGCAGGATCTTTTCTTCGTCTACAATAACGATCTCGCGATCATGCATCAATACTTTTCCATCTACAATGGTCGTGGTGACCATGCTATCGCGAAAACCGAAGACGATATGCCATGGGAGATTACCAGCTGTAAGCGGGGTGAATGGATTGTAATCAACCAGGATGAGATCTGCTTTGTCACCCACTCGTACATGCCCGGTCTTGATACCGCATAGATCTTCAACCAGCGCGGCATTATTATACAAAGCCATTTGTGCGATGACATCCGCACCCATGTGGCGGGGATCACGATGGATCAATTTATGAGCGAGGTAAGCGGAACGCCATTCCTGCCACATGGCATTCGAGAAACCATCATTCCCAAGACAAACCGGGATGCCAACATGCAGCATGGATTCAACTTGCGGCAACCCTACTGCGTTGTTCATATTCGAGCGTGGTTGGTGTGACACCCAACTTCCGGCTTCTTTGATGAGGTTCATCTCTTGTGCATCAATGTGTACCGCATGCACCAGGATGGTGTGCGGATTCAAGATCTGAAAATCATTCAGGCGTTCGATCGTACGCTTCCCACATCGATTGAGGCTGTCAAATTCATCCACTTGATGCTCAGCAACATGAATATGAAAGCCGTACCCATCTGGGATAGAAGCTGCACAGTCTTCAAGGGTGTCGTCATCGAGCGTGAGACTGGCGTGTAAACCAAAGGTGGGGAAAATACGCTCTGGAAGCTCACCTGCCTGATATCGTTTGATAAAGCGCAGGTTTTCCGCGATTCCGGCTTTGGCTTTGTCCTTGCCATCCCGGTCAGTTACCTCATAACAGGTTGAGACGCGTAAACCGGTATCAATAGCTGCTTGTGCAATGTCGTCCAGAGAGCCCTCGATCGCGTTTGGGGAGGCGTGATGGTCGATCAGGGTTGTGGTTCCGTGACGGATAGCATCCAGCATACAGACCATTGCCGAATAATAATTTGTGTCATGATCGAGCGCTTTGTCGAGTTTCCACCAAAGCTTATCGAGTATCTCAGGGAAATTTGCTGCAGCCGGACCGGGAATATTCATCCCACGCGAATAGGCTCCGTAGAAATGCGTATGCGCACAGATGGAACCCGGCATGACGATCTGTCCTTTTGCATCAATTATTTCCTGATTGGATTTTTGTTCGTTTTCTACTTGCCCCGCTTCGATTTTGGTGATCTGGTTGCCTTCAATGTAGATATTTCCTTCTACAATTGAATTTGGCGCATCACAAGTGATTATTTTGGCATTATTAATGATCATTTTTTCTCATATACCCTTTAAAATATTGTAGCATAGCGTCCAAAAACAGGTTTCTTTATTCTGTAATATAATCGACCTAATGCCCCATGGAGGAATGATATGACTACTACACAAAAATTAGAGACAGCGATTCAACACTTTCATGATAACTATGATGGTTATTTTAAGAAGTTCGAAGAATTTATACGTATTCCATCCATCTCTGCGGATTCAAAATACAATGCAGATATTCAAAAAGCAGCAAATTGGCTTGTAGATTATCTTGAAGAGCTGGGTATGGATGCGGTAAAAGCATATCCAACCCGCAAGCACCCCATTGTATATGGAGAATATCTAAAAGCTGGTGCAGACAAACCAACCATCCTGATCTATGGCCACTATGATGTGCAGCCCCCAGACCCTATGGATGAATGGAAGACAACACCTTTTGAACCCACAATCGATGGAGAATTCCTGGTTGCGCGCGGTACATCGGATATGAAAGGCCAGATATTAGCAGGACTATACGCAATTGAATCTCTTTTAGCTGTTGACGAATTGAATGTCAACTTGAAGTTCATCTATGAAGGCGAGGAGGAGATCGGTTCACCCTCCATCGTTGATTTTATTAAAGAGAACAAAGAACTGCTCAAGTCTGATTTTGCACTCAACCTGGATGCAGGCATGCTTGGCAAAGATACACCAACTATCGTATATGGTTTGAGAGGCTTGGCTTATTTCGAGATATATGTGACAGGCCCTGACCACGACCTGCATTCCGGATTGTTTGGCGGGGTTGTCTATAACCCTGCCCAGGCATTATCCGAATTGATCGCCGGGATGAAGGATGAGAAGGGTCACATCACCTTGCCTGGATTCTATGATAGTGTGCGTGAATTGAGCCAGGATGAACGAGAAGCATTAGCCCGACTGAAAAAAGATGAGGCATTCTATCTCAAGCAGACCGGCGCGATCGCATTATATGGTGAAGCGGGCTATACAGAAGTAGAACGCATTGGCGCCCGCCCCACCCTGGACGTGAACGGTTTCAAATCAGGTTATATCGGTGAGGGTCCGAAAACGGTTATTCCTTCAACCGCAATGGCGAAGATATCCATGCGTCTCGTTCCTGACCAGACGCCCGACAAAGTTAATGAGCAGTTGATCCAATACATGGAAGAAAATGCTCCTGCGCAGATCAAATGGGAAGTCAAGCAATTGTCCAGTGATCCTGCATCGATCGCTGATCGCAACACCGATGCAGTGAAAAGCTTTGTAAAAGCGCTGAAGGACACCTGGGGCGTTGAGCCCATCTTCCACCGCGAAGGTGGAAGCATCCCCATCGTATCGCATATGAAAGAGAACCTGGGTATTGAATCTGTACTGAGCGGTTTCTGCTTACCGGGTGACCTGATCCACAGCCCGAACGAACATATCCATGTTCCCACCTGGAAACGTGGAATTGAAGCGACCATTCGCTTCCTGTATAACCTTGGACAATAAATATGCCTGATAAAAATGACCAGACCAAGAGCATGGAAAGCTACGGCGGACAAGCGCTGATCGAAGGCATTCTCATGCGCGGAAGACGATACCTCACAGCTGCTTTTCGGCTGCCTGATGGCAGTATAAAAGTGGTTGAGGAAGAGTTGACCGGTATCTATAAGAACAAGATCCGCAATATCCCCTTCCTGCGTGGTTTGATCATACTGTGGGACTCATTGGTTTTAGGCATGAAATATCTGACAATTTCATCGAACTACCAATTGGAAGAAAAGGATGAAAAAATCGAAGGGCCGGCTCTATACCTGACACTGGCAGTGTCATTACTGTTTGCTGTGGTGATCTTCTTCTTCCTGCCTACACTGCTCATTCAATGGCTGTATAAGATCACAAACCTTTCCAACTTTACTATCAATCTGATAGAAGGTTTCATACGCATGGGCATCATGATCCTGTATCTCATTCTGATACGCAGAATGGAAGATATCATGCGCGTCTTTTCTTACCATGGTGCCGAGCACAAGACCATCGCAGCATACGAGCATCAGGAGGAATTGACGGTAGAAAATATTCAAAAATATGCTACCGCGCACCCTCGTTGTGGTACATCATTTCTCTTGACAGTGATGGTGGTATCCATCTTCATCTTTGCATTGGTCGCTACTCCGAACATTCTGCTGCGGGTTGCTAGCAGATTGGTGTTCATCCCGGTGGTCTCGATGGTTTCGTATGAGGTCATCCGATTTTTTGGAAAGCATGAGGATAACGCTTTGATCCGGGCTATTTCAAAACCAAACCTTTTGCTGCAAAAATTGACGACCAATGAACCAGCAGATGAGATGGTCGAAGTAGCTGTAGCAGCATTCAAGAGATTGTTAGTATTGGAAAAATCCTAAGAATTAGACATAATATAACCATAGGAATACAAAAGGAACAATTATGACAATTGTTGAAAGAATTGAACAAGATCTACGCAGCGCCATGAAAGCGAAGAACTCCGATGAAGTACGGACACTCCGCATGGCAATGTCATCCATCAAGTATGTAGAAAAAGAAAGTCGAAAAGATCTGGACGACACAGGTGTGATCGCTGTTTTGCAGAAAGAGATCAAGATCCGCAATGAGACCATAGATGAAGCCAAAAAAGGCGGCCGGCAGGACTTGATCGATGAGAATATGATGGAAATCAATATTCTCAAACGATACCTACCCGCTCCGCTCACGAATGAAGAACTTGAAGCAATGGTGCAAGAATTGATCAAGGAAACTGGTGTAGAAACCATGAAGGATATGGGACGCGTTATGAAACCAGCCATTGAAAAAGTCGCCGGGCGTGCCACCAATAGCGCTGTGAGTCAGGCTATTCGGAAATTCCTGGCGGGCTGAAGTATGCAGCGCTTGCGTTCAAAGCTAAGTTTACGTACTATCCTGACCTTTGTGCTGTTTGCGGGTCTTTCATATGCATCTTTGGTTTTGCCTTTTACCTATCGCCAATCGACAGTCTCCTTCAGCGTTGGCAGTGTTTCCACGCAAGATATCCGCGCTCCGCAATCCTTTACATTTGTCAGTGAATCACTGACCGAATCAGAACGTAATCAGGCTGAACAATCGGTGATGCCGGTATATCTGCCAGCAGATCCGGCCATAAGCCGCACTCAGCTGGATACGATGCGTGGGATATTGAATTACATTAGTTCTGTTCGCGCAGATGAATTTGCCACAAACGAGCAAAAGATAGCTGACCTGCAAGCGATCGAAAACATGACCATCACTGATGAGATGGCTGTTAATATTCTGGGATTGAGTGAAGATGATTGGCAGGCGGTGCAAAACGAAGCTCTCTTTGTGCTGGAAGAGGTCATGCGCAGCACCATCCGGGAGGATCAGGTAACGCAGGCAAAACGCAGTGTGCTCCCCCTGATTAGCTATGCTTTTACAGAAGCTGAAACCGAGATCATCAATTCGCTGGTGACTCCGCAGATCATCGCCAACAGTTTATTCAGCAATGAAAAAACAAATGAAGCCATCCAGATGGCACGCGATGAAGTGGAGCCTGTCACGAAGACTTACATGTCAGGAGAGACGATCGTTTCAACCGGACAGGTCATCACACCCATCATCTGGGAAGCCCTACAAGAATTAGGATTGATCTCTCCCCAAAGCGCTGTGTTGAAATATATCTCCTCTGGGTTGCTGGTATTTTCTGTGGTGACCATGGAGGTCATCTATATTCTGCGCTACCGACGCAGCATGCTGAAGCAAAACTTCAAAACACTGCTCACCATATTAAGCCTATATCTAATATTCCTGTATCTGGCGCGTATTTTTATCCCAAACAGGGCTGTTATACCCTATATCTTCCCGATCGCTGCCTTTGGGTTGACCATATCCAGCTTGATCAACTATGAAGTGGGTATGATTTTCTCTTTGGGATTGAGCGCATTAACAGCATATGGACAAAGCAACTCTGTAGAACTCACACTCTTTTATGTCGTGTCAAGTATTGTAGCGATCTTCTTTTTACAGCGCGGGCGCCGTATCACGGATTTCTTTTATACAGGAATTATTCTGGGTTTGATCGGATCTGCCACAGTTGTCGCCTATCGGCTCATCTCTGCGTACTTTGACATGGAGGGCATCATTACGTTGATCGGTGCAGCTTTCATGAATGGAATGGCATCTATCAGCATCGCTTTGGTGCTGCAATACCTGGCGGCTGCTGCCCTTGGAAAGACCACTGCTCTACAGCTCATGGATCTTTCGCGTCCTGATCATCCGCTGCTGCAGTTGATCATGACCAATGCTCCCGGCTCATACCAGCATTCTCTACAAGTAGCCAACCTGGCAGAGCAAGCTGCCCGCAAGATCGATGCGGATCCCTTATTGACTCGCGTCGGTGCACTCTATCATGATGCTGGAAAAGCGATGAACCCCTTTTTCTTCATTGAGAACCAGGTTTCTGGTGATATCAATACCCACGATGACATTGATCCGAGTGAGTCAGCTGCAGTGATCATTAAACATGTGGATGATGGACTTAAATTGGCCAGAGAATACCGCTTACCTCCCCAGATCCAGGCATTCATCACTGAACATCATGGGAAGTCCGCCACTCGTTACCAGTTGAGCAAAGCCAAAAAACTAAATTCTTCGGATGAAGAAATAGACGAATCTTTATTTGAGTATCCTGGTCCGAACCCGCAATCCAGAGAAACAGCTATTTTAATGATGGCAGATAAGGTTGAGGCACGTGCCAGGGCAGAAGTGCCAAAGAGTGATGAAAAACTACACTACATCATCAATTCTTCCATTGATGGACTGCTTCAGGAAGGTTTTCTGGATAACACTAATCTTACTCTGCGCAATATCCAGACCATCAAGGATTCATTCTACAACACGCTCAAAAATACCTATCATCCGCGTATCAAGTATCCGAAATGATCGAATTTGTTTTTCCGGAAGAACTGTCCATAAATTTGGATGAAGCAATCATAAGAGAGCGTGCTGCCTTTGCTTACGACCTCTTGTCCATGGAAGGAAAAGTTATCTCCATCAAATTCTGTGATGACGAAGAAATGCACGCATTGAACAAAACCTATCGCGGGGTCGACGACACGACGGATGTACTTTCTTTTAATCTGGACTATGAGGACCCACTGAGCAGCAACTACTACCTGGGAGACATCGTCATCTCGTTACCCCGGGCAGAGAAACAAGCCAAAGAGCATATGCAATCCATAGAAGATGAGATCACATTCCTGTTGATCCATGGCATGCTGCACTTGCTTGGTCATGACCACGCAGAAGAAGAGGAAAAAGAGGTTATGTTCTCACAACAGGAAGAGATATTTCAGAAAGTGCGAGGAATGTGAAATGAACCATAAATATACCGTCAAGGAATCATTTAAATTTGCTTTTGAAGGGTTCCAGTATGCCTTGCAAACTCAACGGAACTTACGATTTCAATTGGTGGTAGCGATCATTGTCCTGGTAGCCAGCACATTCCTGCCCATGCAGTTGATCGAATGGGCGCTCATCTTTCTCCTGATCAGCCTGGTCATCGTTGCAGAAATCTTCAACACATCCATTGAAAAGACAATAGACCTTATCGTGGATGGTGTGGACCCCACCGCCAAGACAGTGAAAGATTTGAGCGCTGCCGCGGTTCTTTTCATCGCGATAACAGCGGTCATTGTGGGTACGATCATCTATCTTCCAAAACTGATCGCACTATTTTCATAAGAAAAAGCGATGGAATTATTTTCCATCGCTTTTGATATCTAATTAATGTAATCCTTAAGATTGTGCTCTACAGCGTAAGCGGCTGCCTCTGCTCGATTGGCTACATTGAGCTTTGATAGAATGCTGCTTACATAGTTGCGTACTGTGCCTTCACCAAGGAAAAGATTTTGTGCTATCTCACGGTTGGTCTTACCTTCGGAGACCAATTTTAAAACCATGCGTTCCTGTTGGCTCAACGCGGCAAATGCTGAGGCTTCCTCTTCGCGAACTGCCTTGCGGACTTCCTGGAAGACGCGCTGTGTAACTGCCGGATCGAGTGAAGCTTCCCCACGAGCTACCGATTCTATTGAGTTAATGAGGTCCTTGGCATTGATCTGCTTCAAAACATAGCCTGATGCCCCAGCTTTGATAGCAGAGAAGAGCATCTCGTCCTCTGCAAATGAGGTTAGCATGATGACCTTAGTATCGGGATATTTCTTGTTGATCTGCTCACAAGCTTCAATGCCTGACATTCCTGGCAAGCGGATGTCCATCAAGACGATATCGGGTTTGTAGGTCTCCACTTTCTTGATCGCTTCCAAAGCATTATCAGCTTGGGCAACTACCTGGTATTGTGAGTTCTGCTCAAGCAGTGCGATCAACCCCAGCCGGACGACCTCGTGGTCATCCACAATCATGATTCTACTTTTCGGCATTCATCCTCCAATATTAAGATTTGTTTATTTCCAGGGTTACTGGACAATGATCAGATCCTAGGATCTCATCATGTATGGTCACATCTTTAACAGACTCAACAAGCGCGGGGGAAATGAGGTAATAATCCAGGCGCCAACCAATATTGCGTGCACGAGAATTGAAACGATATGTCCACCAGGAGTATTGTTCTTTTTCGGGGTTGAGTTCACGGAAAATATCTACAAAACCGTGTTCCAGGAAACGGTCTATCCAAACTCGCTCTTCCGGTAAGAAACCGGTATTCTTTTCGTTCGCTTTGGGATTCTTGAGGTCGATCTCTTTATGGGCAGTGTTGAAATCTCCAGTAATGATGATGGATTTACCGCTTTTATGCAGCTCATCACAGATTTCAAGGAGAGCGGCATAGAATTCCAGTTTATAGGGTACGCGTTTATTCTCCTGACCACCATTTGGGAAATAGATATTGAATAATTCAAAATCAGGATGGCTGGTCTGAATGACCCTGCCCTCGATATCGAATTTTTCAATGTCAAACCCCTTTTTTATGGAAAGAGGTTCGTTCTTGTATAAAGTGGCGACACCGCTGTAGCCCGGTCGTTCTGCAGCGTTCCATATCTCCGTGTATCCCAGATCATTTAATGGAGATAGCTCTACCTGTTCACGTTTCGCTTTCAATTCCTGAAAACACAAAACGTCTGGTGAGAAATTCCCGATCCAGTCGGCTATTCCTTTTTTGAGAGCTGCCCTAATACCGTTGATGTTCCATGTTGTAATTTTCATATTTCTCACTGTGGTAAACTTAATCGGTTTCCATTCAATGGTAATTGTAGCAGATAGGAAACGTCCAGACAAAAAATATGCGCAAGAAGATAATATTTGCTTTCATCATTATATTCCTACTTCTCTCCAGCAATCTTAAACCAGGATATGCTCAAGACACGACTACCCTACCAACGTATATCGTGCAGCCTGGTGAAACATTAACCCTTATCGCACAGAAATTCAACACCACTGTAGAGGAGATCATCAGTGTCAATGGCATTGTAAATGCCAACCTTATCTCCGCAGGCACAGAACTGTACATCCCTGGGCTTGAGGGCATCTCTGGAGAATTACAAGTTACTTCGATCAACCTTGGGGAAAACCTGCATGACCTGGCAAAACGAAATAACATTGATTTTGAAGTGCTGCTGCGCCTGAACAAGATCACCTCTCCAAACGAGATCTACGTTGGTACGAATGTGATCGTTCCCTCAAAAGAAGAAGCTTCTCAAAATTATGTAACAGCGATCATGGATACGATGGATACCCCGCTCGAGATCGCTGTGAAAGAGCAAGTAAATCCCTGGATCCTGATGGACTGGAATGAGGAAACGAACAGTTCTTCATTGCTGCCGGGTAGATCGATTTACGCTGCGATCCCCGAAGAAGAAGCGATCAGCAGTATATCCGCCGCGATCCGTAGTATTGAAATATCCCCCCTTCCCATCGAACAGGGCAATACGATCGTTATAAAAGTGATCGGCAACCAGGCCGTAGAATTGACCGGGCAGCTAGACACGCATCCATTACATTTCTTCCCATTTGCTGATGAAGAGAACACCTACTATGCCATCCAGGGCATTCATGCCATGGCTGAACCGGGATTGGTCAATCTCAATTTGATCGGGAACTCGAATGGTGAAGCGTTATTCACTTATGATCAAATGTTGCTTCAGCAAGAGGGAATATTCATCAAGGATCCTCCTCTCTACGTACAGGATGAGACAGTGAATCCTGCCGCAACAGAGCCGGAGAACGATTTTGTGCTCTCCCTGGTTTCACAGATCACACCCGATAAATACTGGCAGGGCAATTTCCGATATCCAGTGGATGGTTCGGTGGAGGACGATACGATCGGTTTCATGTCAACCTACGGCAACCGCCGCTCGTATAATGGAAGTGATTATACATTTTTCCATACCGGGCTGGATTTTGGCGTATTTGTGAACAGCCTCAATATCTATGCTCCAGCTGATGGAGTTGTTGTCTATACGGGAAATCTCACCGTTCGTGGTGGGGCAACCTTTATCGACCATGGACAGGGTATCTTCAGTGGTTATTTTCACCAGCAGGATATCCAGGTCAACGTCGGAGATCGCGTACAGGCTGGTCAACTGATCGGCTTGATCGGTGCAACTGGACGGGTTACAGGTCCACATCTGCACTGGGAGATATGGGCGAATGGCGTCCAGGTGAACCCGGTGGATTGGGTGACGAACAGTTATCCATGAGGTAGACCTGCTAAGGTATAATTATTTTGTTTGAAAGGAATATTGTAATTTCACATGGTTTTGCCCAATACGACACTAAAGAACGCCTGGGATGACTTCCATCTTTCCGATGGCGATATTGAATTCATTTACTCCTATCTTTTAGAAAAAGAGACCCCCTTACCGGCAGCTGAGCTTCTAGAAGCGGTAATTGTTAACCGCATCAAAACTGAGAAAGAAGCACTTCTCAAGAAAACGCAGGGCAAAGGCAAGGTTTACCTTCCTAAAGATTCCTACGAAGTGGATGAAGAATTGGTCTTCCCGGGTTTCAATTGGAAGAATGGTAAAGTGATCGAGATCCGTGAGGGTTTCAATCCTGAATTTGAAGCTTTCAAGGTCATCAAGGTCAAGTTCGATGATGGGAAAGAGATGGAACTTGCCAGCGAGATCTCAGAACATACGCTAAATACTTCGCTTGATCTGATCGGTGAAGATCCTGCTTTTGACAAAGAACGTGTCCTATCCGAACATAAAGAAGAGTTCCTGGAACGTGTTGAGGATACTTTAGTAAAGAATGAAGATCTGGTACAGATCGCGGGTGCATGGTTCCCACGTGCATTGTTGGTCGATATAAACGTTGGCTATCTCAACCTTATCGAAGCCATCCTCGAAGAAGCGGATGGTGGTCCAATTACCACATCGGATCTGATGGCACAGATCGAGCTAAACACATCTGAGAATCAGAAACTGACAGAATTTTCAATTAATCTTGCACTGCAGGAAGATGAACGTTTTGATGAAGTAGGGCCTTCCGGTGAGGTGCTGTGGTACTTGCACCGTATGGAACCCGAAGATGTCAAACGAAAACCAATCTTCTTGAACTACGAACCCATTACTGTCAATAATCCAAACGTTAGTGGATATCTGGAAACCTTTGAAGGAACGATCGCAGATGACCTGGACGAGAACATCCAGGCAAATGGTGACGATTCGGTCACTATGAGCTTACTCTTCCCTCACTGGCGCACAGGGACGATACCCCTTTCCAAACAAGTGGAAAAGATCTTTCCAACTGCCATAGAGTCACCACGAATCCGTTTCGTCTTTAGAGATGAAGCCACAGATGACACCTTCAATGGATGGGTAGTCCGCAAAGATGGTTACGTATACGGTCTATCTGAATGGTATGAAAATAATGGCTTGATCCCCGGTAGTTTAGTGACAGTTAGCAAGTCTGCCACACCTGGAGAGATCCTTATTCGCAGCGAGAAGAGCCGCCAGAACAAGGAATGGATGAAGACCGTCCTGGTCGGGGCAGATAAAGGTGTTGTGTTTGCCATGTTGAAACATCCCGTCGAAGCTGATTTCAGCGAGCGCATGGCGATCGCAATTCCTGATGTAGCCACATTGGATGCAGTATGGAAAGAGCGCAATGGCGTAAAACCTGAGAAGGTATTTATGATGATCGCCCGAGAATTGGCGAAATTGAACCCGCAGGGGCACATTCATGCGCAGGAGATGTACGCTGCTGTGAATGTCATCTTCCGCTGTCCTCCATCCCCTGTACTGGATTTTCTGCTCACCAATCCCGCCATTGATCATCTTGGCGACCTGTATTTTCACATCAAAGAAGGAGACTAGTCAAATTTTATGAACCCCACCAGCCGCTATAGTTTGGTCAAACCCACCTTAGAAACACCTTTTCATATTGATTTTGATTGGTGGATTGAACATGATGCCAACTGGCGGGTGTTCCTACTTGACTTTCTCTGTGAAGAACACCGCGAGATCTACGCGAATCGTGAAAAGGACATCCGCATCGATTTTGTGGACCCTGAGACCGCCGAGGTGAAGCGTGTGGATGGACTACTGCATACCCTGGTGAACCACTGCGCCAAACAGGAAGAATTTATTTCCGGCAGCACCACAATGGTGAACACCATTTTCAAGACCTTTCTAGCGAATGGAAATCAACCTCTCAACGTAAAAGAGTTATCGGACCTGACCGGTAAACCCGCCATGACCATCCTGCGCACCTTCTCGGGCGCCAAGGTGTTCAAAGGCATCCGCCCTCTTCAAGATTAAGCATACCTGGGGTATAATTTTCCCGCACCAACATAAAAGCCCTCGTAGCTCAATTGGACAGAGCATTGGTCTTCTAAACCAAGGGTTGTGGGTTCGATTCCCGCCGAGGGCGCTCACAAGCAGATCACCAGCTGAAAAGCTGGCTTTTTCTTTAAGAGAGAATTTCTGGGGATAACCTACCCAACTCGAGTGACATCTGAACCACGCCCTTGCCCTGCAGGTAAGCTTGCAGCGCGTCCTCGTCAACACCCAGGGGGTGCAGAACCGCTTCACCGGCACGGATGAGCAGGCGGCAGTAATAAGCATAATTCACACTGCGCGGGTCGATCGGGATGCGCGCGTGCCAGGCGCATACACCCGGCTTGCCAAGGGTGTACACCAGCGGTACGCGTTTGCCCGATTGTGCCGGGCTGCCAATATTCTCCAGCTGGCGGGCAGCGATCGCTGCGGGAGAAGGTACGCGGTAAGCGTCCAGCTCTTTGCCCATGCGTTTGCGCACTACTAGGTCCTGCAAAGCCACCCTGCCCGCTTTGAGCTTGCGGTAGCGCCGCAGTACAAGCTGCAGCACTTCTGGCAAACGTTGGCGCAGCTCGTCCAGGTTGGCAGCGCTCTCCAGCATGCCCAGCATGTTCTTTTGCATGCGTACGATATAGGGTGCGCTGTCGTGTTTGCGGATCTCGATGCCGCGCACGGTCAGGCTGCCGTCCTGCTTGACGCCAAAATAGCGGTTGGGCACGCTCATGCGCCTGTCGGCACGCGCTGGCAGGAAGGCCACCCAGCGGTAAACGCTGTCGAGTGCGATGGGCAGTGCGGTGCGCTCGGCGATCTCGTGCAGCAGGGGCAGGAAGTCGTCCTGTTCTTCGCAACCCTTCTTCTTGACCCAGATGCCGTCCACATACATATGCAGCACCTCAAAGCTCATATCCTCCGCCGCTTCCTTGGCGCGCAGCAGTGCCTCTCTTCCCAGGGCTGAGATGGCTTCATGCGACTCGATGCGCCCGAATTTTGCCGCTTTGTAGCCCAGGTAACCGAAACAGCACACCAGCAGCATCTTCAGTGAGGAGGAGCGCGCCTTGCTCTCAGCACGCAGCGGATCGTCGTGCGGCAGGCTGAGAGCCTGCTGTTTGAGCGCCACCCGTTTCTCGAGCAGCGGTTTGAGGGTGAGCGGGATGAGCCCCGGCGGGTGCGGAGAATTGCCCAGGTTCTTTGGGATGGGCAGTTCAGGGGAGATGTTGCAGTAGGTCATGATGCTGGGATAGAGCGATACGAAGTCGATCATGCCCACGTTCTCGTGAATGCCCGTGATGGGCTGGTAGACCAGCCCGCCCTGGTCGCTGCGCAGCAAGTCGTAGGCGGTCTTGATCTCCTCACCGTGTGTCTTCTGGTATGGCACCAGGATGCCCCCGCGCAGCGCCGTGTAGATCTCCATCATGTTGATGCCCGTGCCCGGAGAACAGCGCGCGGCGGTCTGGATGGGCAGACGCGTGACGCGTGCCATCTCCAGCGCGCTGTCGAGCTGGTAATCCTGCCACAGCATGGCGTTGCGTCCGTCAATGTGGCAGCGCCCGTAGAGCAGCACCTGCTGCCCGCGGTAGATGATGCGCCCGTAGGAGAAATAGGAGCCCTCTTTCTTGATGAGCACGTCCCGGTTCGGCTCACGGTTGAGCGGCAGACGGATGTGCTCCTGCTCTGCCAGCTTGAAGAGATGTGGAAAAAGCCAGGTGTCGCCGCTGACGGTCAGCACCAGGTCCGGGTCATAGCGCGTCAGGATGCTGTTGAGGCGTATCAGCGCGGAACGCGCATAGCGCAGTTGAATGTGCTGTTCACTCTGTTCGTAGCGCGCGAAGAGCACGCGCGGCGCTGCATACTGCGGGTTGCAGTCCAATTCCAGTTCCAACGTGCGCAGGGGCACCTCCTGCGGGCTCAGCTCCCAGGGTGTGTTGAGCACTTGCAGTTCCTGCAGGCGCTCGCCTTCATGCATCACATGGCAGTGCGCCATGGGAAAAGTCTCGTGCTGCGCTGCGTAGCGGATGGGCAGCGGGATATCGGCATCATACAGGTCCAACGCGGGGAAGCGCTTGGCGACCTGCCGCACCAGCCTGCTGATGTGGGCAGGCTGCGTCCGCACTGCCAGCACTTCGACAGGCTGCGTTTTGTAGAGATCCTTGCGTTGGGTATACTGCTGCCCCAGAACGGCGCTGTGGGCGCTCAGGAAGCGTTCTAGCGCCTTTAACAGGCTGGTGGCACCTGCAGCATAGAATGTGACCGGGAAATCCTGGTACAGGCGCACCCGCTGGCTGCCATCGGTGACGAACCACAGCACAACACCGCCCTGTGGGTGTTCAAAGAGGTCCAGCAGCCAGCCGTCGAACTCATGCATCATCTTTCTGGGTCAACTCCTCCACCAGCTGCCGCAGGCGCACCACTTCCTTGCGCTCTTCCAGCAGCATGGCCAGCAGCGCCACCTCGAAGGGCAGCGCGTGGGAGGCGTAAGCCATCGCCGCTGCATGTTTGCGTGCAGCGATGAAAAGTTCATCCAGCACCAGTTGATCGCTGCGGCGTAATGCGCGCCGGAAGCGATTGAAAGATTCCTGCTCCTGAAGCAGAAATTGATTTGCGGAAGGAATAGTTCTACCCATAATAGTTACTCCCATAACGTTGGTTGCTGCGGAGGTTTCTCCTCCGCTTCCCACTGCCATACATGATCGATCCCCTCCAGCAGCGTTTCCAGCAAAAAAGGACGCTTCCCCGCCTGGCGCGGCGGAGAGACGCTCACCAGCACCGGCACCACCCCACTGGCGCGTTTGAGGTGCGCCAGGCAGTTGCGCAGCAGGCGCTGGCTCTGCTCGTCGCTGACACTTTCGTCATAGAACGTGCTCAACAGGTCCAGCACCAGCAGCGGGCTGCCGGGGGTGGTCAACTCTGCCAGCATGGCTTCCATCTGGTAGCAGGTGAAAGCGCGCGAGATGTAGATGCGGTTCAGGGTCTGGATGACGTGGCTGGTCTTGCGGCGTATCATACGGCTGAGCAGCAGCGCGTTGAACAGATTACCGCCATCCACCACCCGCAGCGGAGCGTGCAGCGCCAGGTCTGCCGCCAGCACCAGCATATCGCGTGCCTTGCGGCGCGGCAGCAGCAGAGCTCCCACCTGCTTGTGACTGAGTGCCTGTATTGCGTTCATGTCCTAATTATAGAACATATATTCTATTCTAGCAAGGAAAGCAAAACTGATCCAACCTGGTACGTCATCCTTTAGCGCAGCAAGGAAGCACCCCGTGTGCTGTAATTGGCTCTTGATATTTGGAACGATGTCATCCTGAGCACAGCGCAGGATCTTTCCATGTGTAGAAGTCTCCCTGGGGAAGATCACCAAAAGTTCGCTATGTCACCCTACGATGTCATCCTGAGCACCGCGAAGGATCTTTCCATGAGTAAGAGTTTCCCTTGAGAAGACCGCAATGAAATTGTTATGTCATTCTGCAGTGTCATCCTGAGCGCAGCGAAGGATCTTTATATGAGTAAGAGTTTCCCTTGAGAAGACTGCAATGAATTCGCTACGTCATTACGGATGTTCTTTATGTAAATTGCCTCGCTGTAAGGACATACCCTACCACCTCGCGCGATGCTCCTCTGCAAAACCGACCAGGTCTTTGATCTCCATCTTCTTCCCCTCATCTGAGATGAAGAAGCCATTGTAGTGCCCAAACATCTGGTGCACTTCGCTGTCGATGACCACCATTCGGGTGGCGGCGGTGCGGTCCTTGAACGGCGTAAAGGTCAGGTCGAGCCTGCCTTCATTATCCTTGAACATCCAGGGCTTCATGTAGTCCCCGCTGGTGTAGTCAAAAGGCACCTGATCCAGCTTGTGGATGCGTCCGTTCCAGATGATGGCGTTCTCTGTTGCGTGTGAGATATCCCCAAAGCCACAGCCCAGGTTTAGTCCGATGGTGTCCCCGTTGGGCATGAAGCCAGAAGCGCTGGCCCAATTCCAGAAGCTACTGTATTCCCATACCCCGCGTCCCCAATCCAGCGAACCAATGCTGTTGGTCGGTTCCAACTTCTCCTGTAGTTCGCCGTACTGCAAACTGCCTTCAACGGGCATGCAGTTGATCTTGCGGTTGTAATAGAAGCGTTTCTCACCGATCGGGATGACGATGTTCATGGAATCATGTTTGGGCAGTGCGTGCAGTTTCATGTCTGCGGAGATACCGCGCCCATCATGGAAACCTGGCCAGTCGACATGCAGGCTGCGCCCATCTTTCTCGACATTAAACACCAGGGTCGCGGTTTCATTGCTGAAACGCGTCTCACCTTTGTAGCTGTTGCGAGGAAGAACTACGCCTTTCCCGAGGGGAATGACCAACCCTTCTTCATGCAGCTCTCCGGTCTCGAAATCAAGCGTGTAAACAAAGATGTTGCCGGCATAGCCCAGATCTGCCACGGTGGCCGAGAAGAAGCGTTTTGGGGTGAAGACAGCATAGTAATCCCAGCGTTTACCGCGGAAACGCTGCAGGCATTTCAGGGTGTAGAAATTGACCTTCTCTAGATTGCAATCAAGGTTCTGTTCGCGCGCCCAGCCCACCTGCGCCAGCCTGCCATTCTCGTTGAGTAATTTTCCTGTGGTCGTGATCTCGTTCTGCATGCTTCCCTCCAGATTTCGATGCTAAAGATGGTTGTATTATCGCCCCGACCAGGGTGGTTTGGCAAGTGTTTTTCACAAATACGACTTGCGACGTAGGAAATGGGAGAAAAACTACATCCCTCTACATCTTGATTTCAACCCCCAGAGGGAGGTCATTCCTCCACCTTCCTTATAGAATCATGAACATAGAACGCATCTCTCTCCTTCTGACCTGAATAAAACAGGTCATGCAGCACGCGATCCTCCCCGCAAGCCTCCTCCTTCGGGGAGGATCTTTGTTATTAATTGCTTATTCATATCTCGGTCTTACACATTTCTTATATCCTTTATAATCAAGGCAAGGCAGAATTTAATCGCGAATTCCCGACATAAGTTAGATAAAGGTGAACTATGGAAAGTATACAGATCAAATTTTATTCATCAGACCCTTTGAAGTTTGATGAGAATGACCCCTTCCATTTTCATTCCAGTGTGAATCGCTGGAACATCAACAGCAAGTTGCACACCTGGCGCCCTCCAACGGATCTTATCGAAACGGATGACGCTTATATTGTGCGGATGGAGATCGCCGGGATGAACGTGGAAGATTTCACCATCACCTATAAGCAAAATATCCTGACCATTGATGGCACCCGCTGGGAAAAGTATCCTGATTGCGCATTTCATCAACTGGAGATCCCCAGTGGTGATTTCTCCTCCTCAGTAGAGATCCCTTCCCCTATCAATGAAAATGCGGTTGCGGCGGTCTATGAAAATGGATTCTTGCATATAACGTTGCCAAAAGCAAAGATCAGAAAGATAAAGGTCAATTAGAAATATGCCTGCTTCCCGTTGGAAAACCGATATCCTGGAAATATTGGAAATGCTTGCAAACGAAGAAAATGATTTTAATGAAATGGTATTGACTATAAACATGGAAGAGCTAATGAACGAGGAAAACCTGGTAGAAGATCAAAATCAAGAAAAGACAAATAAGTCTGAATATATCCCCGAAGAGATCCCCATCCTGCCCTTGCGCGGTTTGGTGGTGTTCCCACAAACTGCTGTTCCGCTCACCATCGGTCAGGTGCGCTCGATCCGGTTGGTGGATGAAGTGGTCAAGACTGATCGATTGGTTGGATTAGTGGCATCCAAGGACCCCAGTGTGGATGAACCGGGCCCTGACTTGCTGTATGAATACGGTACTTTGGCGGTCATACATCGCCTTTTCCGTGCACCAGATGGGACTATACGCCTGCTTGTACAGGGTTCGACGCGGTTCAAGATCGATGAATTTACCACGGATAAGCCCTACCTTAAAGCAAAGGTGCATGCCGTACCTGAACTGATAGAAAGCGGGTTGAAGATCGATGCACTGGCGCGGAGTGTGCGCGACCAGTTCATCCAGATCGCTGAGCTGGTGCCATCTATTCCATCCGAGATCGTAGCGACCATTAATTCACTTTCAGATCCGCTGCAGACTGTCTACAACATATCGAACTTGCAGCGCATGGAGGTGGAAGACGCTCAGGAGATCCTTGAAATGGATTCCACTGCTGACAAACTGCGCAAGTTGGTCGGTATCCTGATGCGTGAGAGCGAAATGCTCAATCTGGGGAAAAAGATCCAAAATGAAGCCCGCGAAGAGATCGAAAAAGTGCAGCGGGAATATTATTTGCGCGAGCAGCTCAAAGCCATCCAGAAAGAATTAGGCGAATCGGATGAACAAGGGGAAGAAGTGCGTGAATTCCGAGAGAAGATCCGCCAGGCAGGATTGAGTGAAGAGGCAGAGAAGATGGCGAAAAGAGAAGTGGACCGCCTTTCCCGCTTACCAACTGCCGCAGCAGAATATGGCGTGATCCGTACTTATTTGGATTGGTTGGTTTCGCTGCCCTGGTCAAAGAGCACTACAGACGATCTGGATATCCCGCACGCCAAAGAGATCCTGGAACGGGATCACTATGGACTTGAAGATGTAAAGAAACGCATTCTTGAATATCTCGCAGTACGTAAACTGCGCATCATGCGTGCAAATAACCTCTCCAAGCAAGAATATCAGGACACCATCCGGCAAGAGCGGGAAGGTGTCATCCTGTGTTTTGTCGGTCCTCCCGGTGTTGGGAAGACCTCTCTGGGTAAATCCATTGCAGCAGCGATGGGACGTGAATTCATCCGTACCTCGCTTGGAGGGCTGCGTGATGAGGCAGAAGTGCGTGGGCACCGCCGAACCTACATCGGAGCCATGCCCGGTAGGATCATTCAATCCATACGCCGGGTGGAATCCAAGAATCCGGTTTTCATGCTGGATGAGATCGATAAACTCGCCTCAGACTTCCGGGGTGACCCGGCATCAGCGCTATTGGAAGTATTGGACCCTGAACAGAATTCCGAATTCCGTGACAATTACCTGGAAGTTGCATTTGATCTGTCACAGGTCATGTTCATCACAACCGCAAATCAGTTGGAAACCATACCGGCTCCGCTGCGAGACCGCATGGAGATCATCCATATCTCGGGATATACTGAAAATGAGAAGGTGAAGATAGCCCAAAATTACCTCATCCCACGTCAATTACGTGAGAACGGGCTTATGCAGAATGAAGTAACATTCGAAGAAGAAGCAATACAAACTGTCATCCGGCAATATACGCGTGAATCTGGAGTGCGCAATCTGGAACGCAATCTTGGTGCAGTACTGCGCAAGATCGTGACGCGAAAGTTCGAAAAGAAACGCATGATCAAAAAAGTGACCACCAAGCATGTAACCCAAATGCTGGGTAGACCGATCTATAAACCTAGTGAAGAGGTCATGCGGCGAACTTCGATTCCAGGTGTGGCCACCGGATTGGCATGGACTCCAACGGGAGGTGATGTTCTCTTCATTGAAGCATCACAAATGCCTGGCAAGAAGCAATTCAAAGTTACCGGTTCCATTGGAGATGTGATGGAAGAATCGGCACAAGCCGCGCTCTCCTTCGCACGCGCTCATGCCAGCGACTATGGTATTGAACCAGATTTCTTCGAAAAGACCGATATCCACCTGCATATCCCGGCTGGTGCAACGCCCAAAGATGGACCATCTGCTGGTATCACCATGGCAACGGCGCTTATTTCCTTGTTGGCGTGGAAGCCTGTCAAAGCGGACGTTGGTATGACGGGCGAGATCACCCTTCGTGGGCAAGTGCTGCCTGTCGGTGGCATCAAGGAGAAGATGTTGGCAGCTCACCGTGCGGGCTTAAAGACCATCTTTTTGCCCAAACAGAACAAAGGCGATTTAGAGGATCTTCCTGACGAGGTAAAGGAATGCATCAAATTCATTCCCGTTGATGATGTAAACCAGGTCTTGAAGAAAGCGATAGATTTTAAGAACGAAAAATGATAGTGGCTAGATCTTAGCCTACTGGTATGCCTTGAGGATGGATATATTTCCCATTTTCAAGGCATTCTTTAATATCCGCCTCATATTGCATGGTAAAAACAGGGATGGATCTCTGCTGAAGTTCAGCGACAATCGTGTTTTGCCCCTCTTTACCATCCACATCTGGTTTTCCTATGAAGGAGGGACGTTCTACATTGATCAGGATCGGTTCCAACCCGCGTGCTATTGCCAGATAGACGATATTAAGTAAAGCATGGTCAAGTTGAGTAGAGATCAAGATCACCGTGCTTCCACGATTGATATGCTTCAAGTATTCACCAACAAATCCATCAAAAGGTGCTTCCCCATCAGCCTGAATATAGGCTAACGTATCCAAAACTCTACCTAGCTGACGGTATCCGTGGTCGGAGACCAGGATCTTCTGCTGCCTACCAGATGTGATTAACCCGACCCCATATTTATGCTCAATGTAGAATCTGGTGATCGAAGCTGCTGCGGTGACAGCATATTCGAATGTGCTGCACGGCAGACGATATTTTGTGCTCTGCCGCACGCTCCAGTAGTCTGATGGATGTGAAGAACGGTCCCTTTTTATACGTTCATAGTGGTTGCCTTTCAGGCAGTCGAGGATGATCCAGGTGTTCATTTGCGGGTCACGATCAAATTCCTTCACCATGAGCCTGTTCTTGCGTGCGGTAGTTTGCCAGTGGATACGTCGTAAAGAGTCGCCTGGGTGATATTCCCGCACCCCTGATGCATAGGGTGTTGTCTCGGTGGAGGAAACCCTTAGTTCCTTCCCTCCAGACAGATAAGCCGGGAGATGCGCAAATTGATCCAGGCGGACGATACGCGGAAGCACCACCAGTCGCCCCGGGTTCTCCACTTGTCTGGAATATTCAATAAAACCAAAAAAATCACTGGATATCAATCTCATTGGACCCAGAGAATAGATCCCCCGTTTTCGCAGGAAGGTATACGTATTGAAAGTCCGCACTTTTTTCGCGTTGATGTTCGCCAGAACGCGGATCTCATCCGGATTCCCTGATATTCCAGATAGATCATGGATCTCCAGCCATTGTTTCCATACAAAATGCTTGTTCTCAATGTCATAATGATCTTCGAAATAGTTGCCAACGTTCATCTTTTGAAAGCGGGATGAGCGTCGGATCACCAGGTCTCGTAGAGAAATGAAGGCAGATAATGTACTGATGATCACCACGAGAACACTAAAAACTAATAATTTTAAGAACAAGTCATCCTGAAAGATGACCCATAAAGTGAAAAATATGCTCAAAAAGAGGAGAAGAAGGAAGAAACGCGGCTTGATCTTCATCTATCTATGATCGCTGTGGTACTTCGACTTTCTCAACGACCTCACCGATCACCATCTCCTTATCGATGTCTTTTATGCGCGCAGATGGATGCAGCACGATGCGGTGTGCCAGGATGGAGGTTGTTATCTTCTTTATATCATCCGGGATTACGTAATCGCGCCCGCGGATGGCGGCAAATACCTGCCCTGCCCTATATAAACCAAGCGATCCGCGTGGTGAAGCGCCCAGATAGATATCCTTGTTTCCACGTGTTGCTTCTACGATATTGACGATATATTTCTTTATTGGGTCTGATACGTGCACTTGTTTGACGGATTCTTGGGCTTCTTCCAGTTCAGCTACCGTAGTTATTGACTTCAATGATTCGATCGGGTGTGAGAATTGCTGCGAATCTAAAATGCGTATTTCGTCCATGAACGTAGGATAACCTATACGCACTCGTAGCAAAAACCTGTCCAGTTGGGCTTCTGGGAGAGGGAAAGTACCTTCATATTCAATCGGATTTTGTGTTGCAAAGACAATGAAGGCATTTGGTAAGGGATGTGTGATGCCGTCCACGGTCACCTGCCGTTCTTCCATGGCTTCTAGTAAGGCAGATTGCGTCTTGGGAGTCGCTCGATTGATCTCATCTGCCAGCACAACCTGTGCCATGACAGGACCAGGACGGTACTCAAAGGTTTGATTCGCCTGGTTATAGATCGACACACCGGTCACATCGCTTGGAAGCATATCTGGCGTGAACTGAATGCGGCTGAAGTCACCGCCCAGGCTGCGCGCAAGACTTTTTGCGATCATCGTTTTGCCTGTACCGGGTACATCTTCGATTAAAATATGCCCCCTACATATTAATCCCAGCAGGATCATTTCCAGTGCGTCGCGTTTCCCAATGATGACCTTCTCGAGATTATCCAGGATCCTATTCGCAAACCTTTGTACTGAAGGTATATCCATACTCACCTCTTTACCTGCTCTAGTAAACCGTATTCAAATAATCCTGTACTGCCCATCCACTAATTTGTGAGGATTCTGATAATATCTTCCACCAGATTCGCCCATCTTTTAGAATTGGACCTTCTATTATTATCCATACGCTATTTTCAGAAGCAATTGTTAAGGTGTCCGATTCGATAGCTGGCTCACTGTGCACCTTGAGCCCGTCTCCTCCTGTGTTAGTTACCCGTACCTGCATGTCGATCGAAAATACTCCTGGTATGGGTGTAGGTTCCATTTCACTATCTTCTGAGGGCACTTCAGCTTGCGTGAAAGCTGTTGCAGTAGGTTCGTAGGGAGTGACAAGTAGAACAGCCGTTGGTCTGCCCTCGCTCTTGATGTCAGGGATTGAAATGATGAGCAATAGCAGAACCACAAACAATCCAATTCCAAGAATGGATCCGATTATGAGAGGAATTTTGTGTTTTATCATGTACATTTTCCGTGTAGGATAATATTAATATCAATCATACCTGAATATTATGGACAAAGTAAAAGAATACCTGCATCAATTGATCGACAATAGATATCGCATCGACAAGTATATGACCGCTGGCGGTATGGCATATATCTTTCAGGGCATTGATCTGAAGACAAAAACCCCTATAGCCATTAAGATCTTCAAGAATGGAGAAAAGTCCGATTCTTTTCAAAACGAGATATCTATCTTACGCAGGGTTCGTCACAAGAATATCCAACAGATCCTGGCGTACGGTACGTTCGAAGGAACGCCTTTCTACACAATGCCGTATGTAAAAGCCAGAAACCTGCGCCAACATATCGATGATCAATTCACTCTAGATGAAAAACGCATACTGGATTACTTCATGCAGATCTCCGCTGCGGTTTCTTATCTACATCGTAAGAGAATCATTCATAATGACCTAAAACCACAAAATATCCTGGTTACCGATGACGAACATCTCATATTGAGTGATTTCGGATTAGCCAGATATGCGCCTCTACTCCGCAGGAGCGAGATAAGGCATGGAAGTATCTGGGGTTCTCCGGTATATCTAGCCCCCGAGCTTGTCGATGGAGAACCGTCGTCCTACCGATCTGATGTGTACGCACTTGGAGTAATACTCTATATTCTCTATATGGGATATCCTCCCTTCTATCATGATGATATGGATGAGTTGATCAAAATGCATCAGATTAATCCCATACCTGATTCACATCGCATTTCAAGTTGTGTTTCAGAAGAGATAACAAGCATCATTCAGCGTGCTCTTGCAAAGCAGCCTAAGGAGCGTTACTCTAATGCATCTGTTTTTTCTAATGCCATTAAGGGTTATTATAAGGAATATCACACACAAATCTCCACACGCTCCATCCCCCGCCGTCCAGATATGCTTGCCTTTACTCAGGAAACCAAAAAGATAGCGGGTGTAGTAAGATTATAAGAAAACGGAGAAGAATAGTGAAAAAGATCATTAACGCCTCAATACTGAATGCTGATTTTGCAAATTTACAGGATCAGCTAGACCAGGCAACCCAAGGCGGAATTGATTGGCTGCATCTGGATATCATGGATGGGCACTTTGTACCCAATATCTCTATGGGCCCCTCAATGGCACGTATTTGCCGCAATATCAGCGATCTTCCCATGGACGCGCACTTGATGATCTCAAATCCGAACGATTTCATCCCCGCCTTTGCTGATGCTGGTGTGGATCTGATATCCGTTCACGTGGAGGGAGATGCTCACATCCATAGAACCTTGCAGAATATCAAGAAGAATGATTGTAAGGCAGGCATAGTGCTCAATCCTGGAACGCCAGCCAGTGCTGTTTCCGAGGTCATGGACATGGTTGACCTCATTCTTGTGATGAGTGTAAATCCTGGCTTCGGAGGTCAGAAGTTCATTCCCTCAACACTAACCAAGATCGCCCAGTTGAAAAAGATGATCTCAGACCAAAAACGCGATATCTATCTGCAAGTGGACGGCGGTGTGAATGCTGCCACCTTGCCCGCTGTGCTCAAAGCCGGTGCTAATTCTTTCGTGATCGGCTCAGCCATATTCCGAAATGAGAAATCAATAACAGATAGTGTAAAAGAATTAAAGACAATTATTGGGGATTAGTACTAGCGATACTTAAAACGAAAAAAGCAGTACCAGGTTATGGTGCTGCTTTTCCTTTTTATGTTTCGTAGATCTAGCGATCTTTTACCAGGGTCTTCAAGCAACGAGTGCAAATGGTCTTTTTGACCATCTTGCCATTTTCCATGATGGTGGTTTTTTGAAGATTTGGTTTGAATTTTCTGTTTGTAGCGCGCATGGAAAAGCTGCGGCTTCGTCCAAAGGTGGTCGCTTTTCCACAAATTTCACATTTAGCCATTTTCAATCCCTTTCAAAGATTAGCAAAACTAATCAAAACAAAGTAAAATAACGAGAATTTAGTTTACCATAGTCCGTAACTACGGGCAAGTTTTTTTGTTTTATATAGAAGGTAAAAGGAAGAAAGCAGCATTGATCTATGAATAGTAAAGAAAACCAATCGGGCAGCATTTATATTTCATACCACGCGATTGCAGTTATTGCTTTCCAGGCAGCTCTGGAGTCATATGGTGTCGTTGGGCTTGCCTATGAAGGAGTGGCAAGAGGGATCACGAAGTTATTTCAGAAGGATCCCACCTCTGGCGTTGTTGTTCATTATAATGAGGATGGTTCTATCACCGTTGATATGTATCTTGTTATCGAGTATGGTACGCGAGTATCCTCTGTCGCCGATAGCGTTGCGAACAGTGTCAAGTTCCAGATCGAAAAATCCACCGGAATCACCGTCCAAGAGGTCAACATCCACGTACGCGGTTTGCGTATAAGCGACCCTGATTAGAATTTATCATTGAGGATTATTTATGCAGCAAGTTGAGACAAATCCACAGAATGTGGTTAACAATAGTAGTGTGTCCACCTCCAAGATCGATGGACAGCAATTAAAGAAATACCTGTATGCAGGCCTAACCTGGCTAAAAGCCAATCAGCAAGTGGTTAACTCATTGAATGTTTTCCCGGTGCCCGATGGGGATACTGGGACGAATATGTTCCTAACGTTAAAAACAGCGTATGCGGAGATCGAAACAGACTCAGATACCCATGCAGGACATATTGCAAAACGCTTTGCACATGGTGCTTTGATGGGTGCCAGGGGCAACTCAGGCGTCATCCTCTCGCAGATCCTGCGCGGTTTTGCCAGAGAATTGGATGGAAATCCCTATTTGGATTCGGATATCTTGGTAGCAGCCCTTGCAGAAAGCCGCAACACAGCCTACAAAGGCGTTGTCAGACCGGTTGAAGGCACGATATTAACGGTCATCAAAGATGTTGCGCGGGCATGTGATGAAGCACACACAAATTCAAATGACCTCTCTCATTCTCTCGAAACGATCCTAACCGCAGCTGCCGATTCGGTGGAACACACACCTGAATTACTACCCATCCTGAAACAAGCGGGGGTTGTCGATTCGGGTGGGAAAGGTCTCTTTTTCATCATCGAAGGTGTTGATCGTTACTTGAAGGGACTTCCTATTGATGTGGCTGAAGAAAAGGCTGTGACACTCTCCTTTGAGGAAATGGAGAACGCCGATATGGATGAGGTCATTGAGCCCGGTCAGGATTTTGAGGTGGTAGTGGATTTCGAACCTGAATCCAACTTCAATTTGCCCGTCTTCTACGAAGCATTGGAACGCGTTGGTACTTCGATCCAGGTAGGTGAAGGTGAAGACCTATACCGCATGCATATCCATGTTCCGAAAGAGAAAAAGTACGAACCGATCGATCTGGTTATGGGTTTTGGGACCATCAAGAAGGTGTATATCGAAAACTTGATGGAACAGATGAAAGAACAGAAATCTAAAAAAGAAGAGAAAATTACTGCACCTCAAATTGAGGAAGGGCAGATCGCTGTTGTAGCTGTTTCACCAGGACTTGGAATTACAAAGATCTTCTACAGCCTGGGAGTTGCTTCTGTCATTCAGGGTGGTCAGACCATGAATCCCAGCACAGAGGAGATCGTAGAGGCCTTTAAAGACCTTCCAACGGACAAGATCATCATCATGCCGAATAATAAGAACATTATTCTCGCAGCAGAATCAGCATGCAAAATGAGTGATAAGAATGTGAGGATGATCCCCACTCGTAGTATCCCAGAGGGCTTGACTGCCTCGCTTATGCTGGTCCCAGATGGTGATTTGGATGAAGTTGTCGAGAATATGCAGGATATGATCCAGGATGTGGATTCTGGAGAGATCACCACCGCTACCCGCTCTATCATGATCAATGGTATAGATGTTAAAGCTGGTGAAGTTATTACCTTGTTGAACGATAAATTGGTTGGTTCTGCCACAAATCTAAAAGATGCCTGTGATAATTTATTGAACGCTATTGATCTGGATGAGAAAGAACACCTAACTGTTTTGTATGGTAATAATGTGGATAAAGCTCAGGTTGATGACGTCATGGCGCATTTGCAGGAAGATTACCCTGATCTTGAATTAGAGCTTCATGAAGGTGGTCAACCTTTCTATCAATTTATTATCTCAATTGAATAAATCAATAAACAAAAAGCATGCATAGCTCAATAGTGTAAAATTGCCTTATGCATGCTTCTTTCATCGAACTTTCCAAGTATCTCAAGCTCGAGGTTCAAAAAGGATATACCAACAAGAGCATTGTTGGTGGTTTTGAGCGTCTTTTACCCATTTGGAGCCAAAAAGCGCTTGAAAATGACGCTGATGAAGCGACCGTAACCCAGATCACTGATTGGTTAAGTACGTATTCCTCTGTTTCACATGATGAGCGAAAAAAGATCATAAAAGATATCGGCAATCTTTTACGTGAATTAAAACGTACTGAACCCGAACATCAAAGTCCTACTGAGTCACAGGCTGTCGCTGACAAACCTCATAGAAGTTATCAACCCAAAGCTGTCTTTGCCCCACTTACGGTCATTCAAGGTATTGGCGAAAAGATGGCTCTGAAATTGCAAAAAGTAGAAATACAAAATATCTATGACTTATTGCACTACTATCCGCGACGATATAACGATTATTCACAGCTTACTCCGATACGAGACCTGGAATACGGAGATCAAATAACAATAAGCGGTTCCATTCAATCCATTCAGAAGAGGAAAGCAAAGAGCAGCCGGCTGCAAATCGTGGAATCTGTGATCGGAGATGGCACCGGCAGTTTGTGGGTGACCTGGTTCAATCAACCATGGCTAACAAACCGTCTCAAGGTTGGCTCGCAAATTGTATGTTCAGGAAAAGTTGATTCCTATATGGGAAGATTGTGCCTGAACAATCCGGAATGGGAACCCGTCGATGTACAACACCTTCACACAAACCGCATCGTCCCGGTATATTCCCTGACAGCTGGTATTCAACAAAAATGGCTTCGCGAGAAGATCTTCCTTGCCGCGAATTATTGGTCTGACCGTATCAAAGACTATATGCCCTCGTCAATTGTTGTAGACGAAAAACTTCTCCCATTGAATGAAGCTGTTCGCACTATCCATTTCCCCAAAACCCAAGGGGGATTACAGAGAGCTATCGAACGACTCTCATTTGATGAACTATTCTTTCTTCAAATGGGTTATATCCTTCAGAAAAGGGAATGGCTTGCCAAACCAGCCCATACTTTTGAAGTAAACCAAAGCATCCTGAATGATGAGATCAATAAACTTCCTTATCAGTTGACTACCTCACAGCAAACCGCATTAGAAGAGATCCAGAACGATCTCACCTCTGGATCACAGATGAATCGATTGCTGCAGGGTGATGTAGGATCGGGCAAAACCGTTATTGCTCGTTTCGCTATGGAGATCGTCATCCGTAATGAAAAGCAAGCAGCTTTCCTGGCACCCACCTCCCTGCTGGCGCAGCAGCATTTTGACACATTGCAGGATATGCTGGTCAGGGATAAAGTCCTGGAAGAGAATGAGATCGCATTGTTGATTGGAGATACTCCAGAGAAGGAAAAAGAAGAAATTCGCGAAGATCTTAGAACCGGTACGATCAAGGCAGTCATCGGTACACATGCCTTGCTGGAAGATCCGGTGGAATTTGCAGCACTTCAAATGGTTGTGATCGACGAACAACACCGCTTTGGTGTAGCCCAGAGAGCTGCCATCCGCGCTAAGGGTGAAAATCCACATATTCTGGTCATGTCAGCCACACCCATTCCGCGCTCGCTCAACCTCACCTTGCATGGAGATCTTGATGTCTCTACCTTACGAGAACTACCAGGTGGAAGGATCCCGGTTGAGACTTTTTTGATATATCCCCACCAAAAAGATGTGGCTTATCAGAAGATCCGCGAACAAGTTGAGATGGGTTATCAAGCTTTCATCGTCTACCCAAAGATTGATGAGGATGAGGATAACGAAGAAGATCTATCTGTAATCTCTGGCTATGACGAACTATCGACTACTATTTTCCCCAACTTTAAGATCGGTTTGCTGCATGGGAGATTAAAACAAGAGGAAAAAGATAGTATCATGCAGCGTTTTAGAGATAAAGAAATGGATATTCTGGTATCGACCACAGTGATCGAAGTTGGCATGGATATTCCCAATGCGACCATTATTTTGATCGAAGGCGCCAATCATTTTGGTTTGGCCCAACTGCATCAATTACGGGGTCGTGTTGGACGGAACAACAGTGCTTCCTATTGTTATCTTATACCCGATGATGCGCAAAACGGAGAAAATGAACGCTTGAGGAAGATGACCGAAACCAATGATGGATTTGAATTGGCAGAATTTGACTTGAAAACAAGAGGACCTGGAGATTTCTTTGGAACAAGGCAATCAGGATATCGGGGATTGAAATTGGCAAATATATCTGATATAAAGCTAATAACTCGTGCTCGAGAACAGGCACAATCTCTGATCGAAAATGATCCAACCCTTGAGCGGGAAGAGAACCAGGCTTTGCACTACGAACTTAATAACCTTTGGAAACCAACAAATGGAGAATTGAGCTAAACTATGACGAAAGCAATCTTTCCGGGTACCTTCGACCCTATTCATTATGGACATATTGATATTGCCCTACGTGCCGCAAAATTATTTGAGACCCTGTATATCGCGGTGTATGACCGTCCCCTAAAGAATCTCGTCTTTTCACCCGAGGAACGTATTGATATGGTGAAAAAAAGCTTTAATCAGGACAATATAAAAGTGATCGGCTATGATTCTCTAACAATAGATCTTTGCAAGCAGGTTGATGCATCGGTAATTGTTCGTGGTTTGCGCGTGTTTTCCGATTTTGAATATGAGTTCAGGATGGCGTTAGCCAACAACCGCCTGGCTCCAGATATTGATGTGGTAGCTTTCATTACCAGTGAGAAACATACATTTCTATCCTCATCAACTGTACGTGAGATCGCTTCTCTTGATGGCGATGTGAGTAGTATGGTTCCACCGCATGTAATTTCAGCTTTAGATGTAAAATTAAAGAAGATGGATGAAGAAAATAGGAGTGAATATACTTCTTCCTTGCGTGATTAACATGAATGGATAAAATAATGGACATTTTACATTTGATCGATCAACTCGAAGACCTTTTTAACGACAGCAAAGCATTATGGTTCACCAATGATGTCATGATCAAAGAGGACCGTCTGCTGGACCTGATTGACCAGATGCGACTTTCCATTCCTGATGAAGTTAAGAAAGCCCAACAGATATTAAATCAGAAGGATCGCTTGCTGGCTCAAGCAAAAGAAGAGGCGAACCGCACCATTCAGTTAGCACGAGAAAAAAGTGTGGAAATGGTAGAACGGGATGGGATCGTTGAATCTGCCCGAATCAAAGCTGACCAGATTATCCGTAGAGCAGAGGAGCAGACTGAAATGATCAAAAGAGATGCTGATGAATATGCAGCAGAGGTCTTGCATAACTTACGCATAGAACTAGAAAAGATATTAAATCAAGTCAATAACGGTATCCATGCGCTTGAAGGTGACATCGTAATAGACGATGATCAACCCTCTCAACCTGTTTCTGAATTCAAGGATATCTCAAAAACCTCATCTAAATGATCCACCTTGATGATCTCAAGGTCTGATAATGCAGATGGTGGAATATCCACCAGATCTTTTTCGTTTTTGGTTGGTATGATGATCCTCTTAAGACCCGCGCGTCTTGCGGCAGTGATCTTCTCGCGTATCCCACCCACCGGAAGCACTTTCCCCCGCAGCGTGATCTCACCTGTCATGGCAATATCTTTATAAACTTTTCGTTTTGTCACTGCGGAGACCAGGGCAGTTGCAATAGTTGAACCTGCGCTGGGTCCATCTTTAGGAATAGCGCCTTCCGGGACGTGAATATGGATATCGAGTTTCTCGAAGTCGATTTTTCTCAATTTCAATTTGCTGCTTATCGATTTGATATAAGAAAGAGCTGCCTGGGCTGATTCCTGCATGACATCCCCAACCTGTCCGGTTATCTGCAAGTTTCCTTTACCATCTATAATAAGCACTTCAACCGGCATGATCTCGCCGCCGTTTTCCGTCCATGCGACCGCAACAGCAACACCCACCTCATCTTCTTTTTCTGCTTCAAAAAGAAAGAATTTGGGTGGCCCCAGATATTCTTCTATCATTCTTGGAGTGATCTTTGTTGGCAGCGCATTTGTTTCGGTATATTTTCTTGCGATCTTCCGGAAGATCTTGCCGATCTCTTTCTCCAGATTCCGTACTCCTGCTTCGTAGGTATAATCTCGAATGATCTTGCTTAGGCAGTTCTGTGTCAGGTCGATTTCTTTCCCATTCAAACCATTTTCTTGTATCTGCCTGGGAACCAGGAATTTATGTGCGATCTCAATCTTTTCTTCTTCTATATATCCGGAGAATTCAATGGTTTCCATCCTATCCAATAATGCTGAAGGGATTGAATCTGTTGTATTGGCGGTGGTTATAAAGAGGATCTGCGAAAGATCGAAGGGTAATTCGAGATAATGATCAGAAAATGCATGGTTCTGTTCTTTATCCAATACCTCAAGAAGTGCTGCAGCCGGGTCTCCTCGGAAATCATTGCCAATCTTGTCAACTTCATCCAGCATGAAAACCGGGTTCATCGTGCCTGCACGTTTGAGTGTCTGCAATATCCTGCCAGGGAGTGCACCAACATAGGTGCGCCTGTGTCCCCGTATCTCAGCCTCATCGCGAACTCCGCCCAAACTTAATCGGACAAATTCCCGTCCAAGAGCCTCCGCAATGGATCTACCAAGCGAAGTTTTCCCTGTCCCAGGAGGACCCACAAAACAAAGTATGGGCTGGCGGGCTTCTTCTTTACCCAGGCTTTCTACAGCAAGGTATTCCAGAACGCGATCCTTTGCTTTCTCAAGGCTGTGGTGATTGCTATTCAATACAGATACCGCGTGCTTGATATCTAAATTATCATCTGTCTGTTTTGCCCAGGGCAGGTCAATGATCCAATCCAGATAATTCCGGATGATCCCCATTTCTGGTGAAAAGGAAGGTCCTTCTTTCAGTCTGCCCAGTTCTTTCTTGGCGACTTTTCTAACTTCTTCGGGGAGAGATAATTTGGCGATCTTCTGCTGATACTCTATGATCTCCTGCTCCCACATATCATGCTCGCCCAGTTCCATCTGGATGGCTTTGATCTGTTCGCGCAGATAGAATTCCCGCTGATTCTTATCAACTTCTCTTTGAACCTTGCTGTGCAGATCATCCTCGATCCTCAACACATCCAATTCTTGTGCAAGACATTGATTGATGAACTTTAATCGTTCTTCAATATCTACTAATTGAAGGATCTTGACACGTTTCTCAAAGGGTAGCGATATCGCACTGGCGATAATATCAGTTTGCCAACTAATATCCGAGATGCTCATGACATACACACTGATGTCTTCAGGTAAGCTGCGGTCCAATTGAACGCATTGATTGAATAAATCCAATGTAATTTTGGCAAGCGCTTTGGTTTTTTTATCGTGTGTTTCAGACTCATGAAGGGGCTTGGCAATGATCTTCCTGCCAGAATCCGTTTCTATGATCTCTTCGATCTGTACTCTGCGCCTGCCCTGGATCAATGCTGAATAACTGTCTTCACCTAAATTGAGTAATTTTCCAATCGCAAACTCGATCCCAATACTGCAGAAATCATCATTTTCTTTCTGGATCAATCCGATCAAAGTGCTGTTATTCGCTAAAACCTCCGCAATAACTTCAATATCCTCTTTATCGGATATGAAGATCGGGGAGATCATCTTGGGGTAAATGATCAGATCTTTTAATACCAGTGCATTTGAGTGCAGCAATCCCTTATCATCAGGAATCAGGTTGGGTATTTCGTTCAACTCATCGGAGCGCTGAAGCAAAGCTGCGGATATCTGTTCGTTTCTTTTTCCTGATTTTTGATTCATTGGATTCCCTCTTGATCATAATTTGAGAACCAAATTTCTCGTATCGCTGAAGCAACAAAGATACTTCCACTAGCCAGGATCACATCGTTGTCGTGAGCTTCTTTGAAGGCATAAGAAAGTGCTTCTTCAATGTCATCTATTACAATTGTATCGTAGGATATATCCTTGATCATCTTTTTCATGTCTCCCGGATTGGCAGCTCTCGGATGTACCGAGCGTGTAAGGATCAGTTTGTTTGTGACCGGCTGGAATATATGCAGCATACCCTTGATATCCTTATCTTCAGATGCGCCAAAAATGAGAAAAACTCTTTTTCCGGATAATAATTCTTGAATTGTGGACACTAATCTTTCAACAGATTCCGGATTATGTGCTGCATCAATGATCAGGAATGGATTTTCCTTGAGTATCTCAAATCGACCTGGCCAATGGACCTTCGCTAAACCTGATACGATATCTTTATCATTAATTCTCAATCCTATCTCTTGCAAGGTCTTTAATGCACAAAATGCTGTCGAAGCATTCTCCATTTGATGTTCACCAAGCAATGGAATCGATATCTCGTAGGATTTTTTATCTTGGAATTGAACCTCATCGGAGCAGGGATATTCTATTGTGAAAGTTTGATGCCTAATATCAGATTTACGCTGTGATGTACAAACCTTATCTTTTACCGCAATAAGTCGTGATCCCATCTCCTCAGCCTTTGCACGAAAGACTCCCATCACATCCCCTCTTTGTGGTGCGATGATCACGGGTGTGTTGGTCTTGATTATCCCTGCTTTCTCACCAGCGATCTCTTGGAGGGTGTTGCCCAGGATCGCCATATGGTCCATAGAAATTGAGGAGATCACGGATAGAATAGGCTTAATGATGTTGGTTGCATCCAACCTTCCTCCCAAACCGACCTCAAACACGGCTACATCCACGTCCTTTTTTTTGAAATAGCAAAAAGCAATGGCTGTGGTAATTTCAAATGTTGTCAACCCATAGATGGACTCAATGATTGGATAGATCTCATTCAAGACCTGAATGAACTCATTTTCATCGATAGAAAAGCCATTTACACGGATGCGTTCTGTGTACTCGATCATATGCGGGGATGAATAGAAGCCAGTTTTATAGCCAGCTTCTCTTAATACTTCTGCGATCATCGCAGATATGGATCCTTTTCCCTTTGTTCCAGCTACATGGATGGTTTTATAGCTATCTTGAGGATTTCCAAGTGCGCGCATGAAATTGCGCATACGATCCAGGTTGAACACCTCGTCAGAATAGCGCTGTTGTTTTGTAAGGCTGAAATCGATCTTTGAGTAAATGTAATCCAGGGACTCATTAAAAGTATTAAATTGTTTCTGCATTGTTAATAATGACCTTTCATTCCAATCTTACTATTAATCCTCTCTCCAGACTATAATATTGAAGATATGTTCGTTGGCGTATTGACGTTTCAAGTACTCTTGCACAACTCACGTTCGTTGAAACAAAAAAGAGGTAAAATCAAACCTTTGCTGCATCAACTGCATAAGAAATTCAATGTATCTGCAGCTGAGATAGGGCTCAATGATAAATGGAGCCAGAGTTTGATCGCTTGCGCAATGGTTGCGAATGAAAGATCATTTATTGTGAAAAGTTTACAGGAGATTAGTAAATTCATCGAAGATACTTTTTTGGATATGCAATTCTTTGATATGAGAATAGAAATTTGGTAGGTCTATTATGGATTTGATGCTAAGAGATAAGATCGCGCTCATTACTGGCTCCAGCAAGGGATTGGGCTTTGCAACAGCTCGACAATTGGTTTTGGAGGGCGCTACTGTCATCATAAATGGACGAAAGGAGAAGGATTTGGTCAGTGCGAAAGAAGAACTAGATCAAATTCCAGATGCCCGCGTTTACGCCATCACAGGGGATGTTACCAAACCCTCTTTCCCTGCACAAATGATGAATGATATCGATTTCCATTTTGGTGGGTTGGATATATTGATTACAAACTCCGGTGGCCCTCCTCCGGGAACTATTGAGGATTTTACTGATGAGGATTGGGATAAGGCGATCAATACGTCATTTTTGTGCCATCTACGATTGATCAGAGCAGCAAAAGACCTGCTCTTACGGTCTGCAACTCCAAGTATTTTAACAGTCACTTCCGCAGCCGTAAAACAACCCATGCAGAACTTGATTCTCTCTAATTCAGTAAGAGCTGCTACCATTGGCTTGACAAAGACACTGGCAAATGAATTTGCACCCCAGGGAATCCGAGTGAATTCCATTCTTCCAGGTTGGACGAAGACGGATCGCGTTGAGATTCTCATGGAAGCTAGAGCTGAAAAGAATAAAACAACCATCGCGGATGAGATGAATTCGATCACTCGTGATATTCCATTGGGTCGAATGGCAAAACCCGAGGAGTTCGCAAGAGTAGCCTCGTTTTTAGTATCCCCTGCTGCTTCCTACTTAAATGGGGTGATGCTCGAAGTAGATGGTGGGTTGAACAAGGGACTTTTATAGTTAATAATGAATAATTCAGCTACAAAAATAAATACGTTTTTAGATAAGACATTATTTAATATAAAAAAGCCCGGGCGCTATACAGGTGGTGAATTCAATCAGGTCGTTAAGGATTGGGATGAGTGTAAAGTAAAGGTAGCTTTAGCATTCCCGGATGTATATGATATCGGGTTTTCCAATCATGGATTGAGCATACTGTATGAGCAAGTAAATCAAGTTGATGGTTTCTTGGCGGAAAGATGTTTTTCTGTTTGGGAAGATATGGAAATGTCTATGCGCAGTTCTGATATTCCACTTTTCTCGCTCGAATCGAAACGCCCAATATCAGATTTTGATGTCCTGGCTATTTCCATTCCTTATGAATCTTTATATACAAATGTGCTCAACCTGATAGACCTTGCCCGGATCCCAGTGAAAAGTAAAGATCGAGATGGATCCCACCCGATTGTTATAGCTGGAGGGCACTCCACTTTCAACCCGGCTCCAATGAGCGCATTTATCGACGCCTTTGTCATCGGAGATGGGGAAGATATCCTCGTCCGCATGCTGGAGATCATTCAACACGAATCGTCAAGAGCCGAGAAGTTATCCGCTTTGAATGAACTTGACGGTGTCTACGTACCCGCCCGCTACAATGCAGCTGCATCTCCCCCTATTCGTAAGAATATGGTTGAACAGCTTCCTAAGCCCCCCCAACACCCTCTGGTGCCCAATACAGATACAACCCATAACCGAATTGCAGTGGAGGTTGTACGCGGGTGCTCGCATGGCTGCCGTTTCTGCCAGGCAGGTTTTATAACACGTCCGGTAAGAGAACGTCCCATGAATGAAATTATTGACTCTCTCAAAGAGACCGTTAAGCAAACGGGGTTCGATGAGATTTCCTTGCTTTCCTTAAGCATCAGCGATTATTCACACATCCATGATCTCATCTTGAAGATCAACCAGGAATTTAAGCAGATGAATGTATCCCTATCTTTACCCTCTCTGCGAATTGAATCGTTCTCTGAAGAACTGATGCAAACCATGCAGAAAAGGAAGGGGAATTTCACCCTGGCCCCCGAGTCAGCCACAGAGCATATGCGCACAACGATAAACAAACCCATTTCAGAGGAAAATCTTCTCGAGACGGCTTCACAAATATTCCAAATGGGCTGGACATCCATCAAACTTTACTTCATGATCGGCCTTCCCGGGGAAACACTGGATGATGTGAAGCATATCGTAACCTTGTGTAAGAAAGTCAAATCGCTTGGCAAAAAGATGATTGGCGGTAGAGCCCGAATTTCAGTTAGCATTAATACTTTCATCCCCAAATCACATACACCCTTTCAGTGGGCGGCTATGGATTCGGATGAGAATGTACTGGAAAAACACCGGATTCTTCGGGATGGCTTCTACAAATCCGGGATCATTGTGAGCTACCCAAGCCTATCCTCATCCTTGTTGGAAGGCTGGCTTTCAAGAGGTTCAGCAGAATTTTCAGATGTTATCTATTCAGCCTGGGAAAAGGGCGCTAAATTTGACGCCTGGAAAGAGTATGACAATCTCTCCCTATGGAAACTGGCTTTCAAAGAGAACAATATTGATCCCTATACCTTCAGCCATCGCTCACGCGCGCAATCAGAACCACTGCCATGGGATTTCATAGACACAGGTGTGAGCAAAGAGTATCTAGCCAAAGAATACCAGCATTCGATGCAAGGGGTATTAACGGATGATTGCAACCTGGTCTGTCATTCTTGTGGGATCCAAACCGCCTATGGTGTATCCTGCCGTGCGCTGCGAGGAGGTCGCCATGCCGCAGCAAACTAACATCCGTTTCCGAATTACATATTCCAAGCATGGTTTTATCCGTTTTACCTCCATATTGGATATACAAAAGATATGGGAACGTACACTTCGCAGATCCGGGGTCGAATTAGCATTCTCGCAAGGTTTTCACCCTCAACCCAAGATCCAGCAAGCGGCACCTTTACCGCTTGGCTTTTCCGGTGATAACGAAATATTGGATGTCTGGATACACCAACATACGCGGGATGCATTCACGATCGAGAACATCAATAATAATCTTCCCGAAGGTCTTTGCATGCATCATTTTGAAGATATCCCTTTGAACTCAAAATCCCTACAGCAATATATATCTTCAGCAGTATATGAGTTGTTTTTTCAAGCGGATTTCTCAAACGAAGCAGTTCACACCATTGTCAATGAATTAACCGCTGCAAAAGAGCTCAAATACACAAAACATAATGGTAAAACATACGATATTCGTCCATTGATCATCGCTGTCGAGATTCTTCAGACACCCAAGCATCGTTCTTTCATTCAAATTGAGTTATCTGCAAGAAGTGGCGCAACTGCGCGGCCTGATCATCTTCTTCGGGCATTGAATATAGACCCAGCAATTGTCCAGATCAATCGTAAAAGTGTGCTATTCAATGGAAAATGATTTTGTGATACTGCAATGCAGCAACCCAACATGCGGGTTTCGCTGCCCATCCAATCCTGATAACTTCAACTTCTACTGCCCTTTGTGTGGGGAGAAGTTTAGCATCATTGATGTCGAATATGATAATGGCTATGCGCAGTTTGCGTGTAATAATAATTACAAAGCAACCTGTTTATTAGATAATGTCCGCTCCGCCTATAACGTTGGCAATATACTGCGGACAGCAAGCGCTTTTTCCATCGATCACATATACCTCTGCGGTTATACCCCTTCGCCGGATCAACAAAAAGTAGCCAAAACCAGCCTAGGGGCAGAAAACCACCTCAAGTGGTCCTATCATCCAAACGCACTATCTCTTGTGAAAGATCTTCTCAAAATAGGATATCTCGTTCTTTCTATTGATTCTTCTTTGGGCGCAAAAAGCTTAGCGCAATGGAGGAAACCACCTGCGATGGATAAATTATGTTTTATTGTAGGAAATGAGATCTACGGTATTGACCCGGAGATCCGTGAACTATCCTCTGCTGTTTTGCAATTGCCCGTTAATGGTGAGAAGAAATCCTTGAATGTTTCCAGCGCTTTTGCTATGGCAGCCTTCTATTTCACTACCATGCTGTAGATATTGCTACAATCTCCGAGCAAATTTCCTTCACAGGCACCTGTTTCTTATCCAGATCATAAATATGGGGTTTAATATTTGCTTTTTCGCATATATTAACCATTTCTCTGATCATTTCCTTGCGTACCGCAAGCACAGCTGCCCCATATTCTTTTGTTTTTATGATCTGTATGGCTTTGATCCATCCCTGGTGATGTAACAGCTCATAGAATCCCAATTCATCAATGATGAAAACCTTATTCTTTACTTTTATCTCCCCTAACTGCTCGTTCCCCCACTGCAATCCTTTTTTATCCATTTTCCACTTTTTCTGTGGCATATTAATATCCCACCCCGGACAATAATGTGCTAATACACATCGATCTTTGCTCTCAATGTTCTCAGCCATTATTTTTATTCTTTTGTTATCTTTATACGCGCCAGGTGAAATCACTCCACAAATCAGTAGGGAATTCGTTTTTAAGCAGTCAATAATTGCTTGAATTGTGACTGTTTTTCCGGAATATTGAGTACCTGTGATGATCCAAATACTTTTATCTGTCATTTTTCGTAGTAATGTAGAGATGACTGTTAATTTTTTGAATTTCAAATGGAATTTCAAAAGCTTCCTGAAGGTGTTTCACCTTTAGCGCTGCTTCCATACGATCATACACAACAATCCTCCCCTCTTTCAGTATCAAGACTCTATCTGCAATCTCGATTGCATCATTTGGGTCATGGGTAGTAAAAACAATAGCCTTCGTAGAATCCTTGATCCTTTTTATTATCTGCAAAAGTTCTCTGCGATTCTTCAGATCTAAATGGTTAGCCGGTTCATCCATCAACAAAATATCTGCTTTTTGCGTTAATAATCTGGCTATGCGCACTTTCTGCAATTCTCCCCCACTTAATTCATGCAAGAATTTTCCTCTCATCCCATCGATATTAAGGGCGCGTAATGCTTCTTCTGCAGCCATTTCATCTTCCTTTGAGGGAGCTTTGAACAAGGATATGAACGGAAAACGTCCCAAAAGCACATATTCGTGAACAGTATATCCATAGGGTAACTTTTCTATCTGTGGAAGATACCCTACAATAATATTATCCTCTTCTCTACCCTGTTCATTCTGATAACGTACAGAACCCGTATTGGGCAAAATTCTTTTCAGTAAAGCCAATAGAAAAGTCGTTTTTCCAGAACCATTGTTCCCTAATATAGAAATGATCTCATCATTAGGGATCTCCAGTTGTAAATCTTCCAGAACATTTTTATCGTCTGCAGAGTATCGGTAGGAAAGATCTTCGATCTGTATTTTCTTAAACATCGATCTACCCTCTATAAATGGATTTTCATCTTTCTCATCCCAACCATTACGATCAAAAGTAATGCGCCGATCAAAGCCGTAAATATTCCCAGAGGGATCTCCCCAGGGATCAAACTTCTGGCGATTGTGTCACAAACTACGGTATATCCAGCGCCCATCATGAGAATTGCTGGAATTGTTTTTTGCCCTGTCGATCCATACAATGTACGAACAATGTTCGGTATGATCAATCCTACCCACCCCACCAATCCCGCATAAGAGATAACACTTGCTGTCAGGAATATTGCTACGGCTAGGATGAACAGTTTTTCACGTTGAGATTTGACACCCAATGAAAAAGCAACATCCTCATCTACCGCTAAAATATTTACCCTCCAACGCAGCATCCATATTATAAAAATACCCAGCATGATCTGTGGGACAACAGGCAGCAGTCTCTCCCATGTTATCGAAGAAAGGTCCCCCAACAACCAGAAAACGATATTGGGGAGCTCTTGTAAAGGATCAGCCACGTACTTCAGAATCCCAACACCTGATGAAAATATGGCAGAAACAGCAATGCCCGCAAATAATTGGTTGATCACTTTATTCTCAGTATGAATGATCCTCGAAAGAAGAAATACTAGGATTATCGATAGCAATCCAAATAATAAAGCGCTTATTTGGACGCTAAAGAATGAATATCCGCCAATGATTATTGCCAAAGCCGCTCCGAAGCCCGCTGCCTGATTGATCCCTAACACTCCTCCATCTGCAATTGGGTTCGAAAATGTCATCTGGAAGATATACCCAGACAATGACAGCGATGCCCCTAATAGCATTGCAGCGATAATCCTCGGTAATCTGATATTCAGTAATACTCGAAGCGCTAGTTCATCCTCTCCCAGGATCTGTATCGGTGTAAAGAATGGCTGCGGGTACCTCCCTATGAAAAGAGATACCCCAAATACCAATAGAAGCACCAGGAGAATGACCAGGTTTTTCTTTACACGTTTCATAGATCGCCGTAAACAATAGGCAGAATTTCTTCTTGTACAACTTGGGGATCAAGGTCGTATAGATCCACATAAAATTCAACGATCACTTCATCCATCGTTTGATCCGAGAATCCTTCGGGGTTAATTTTTGTTGCGATCCAGTAATATCCCAGTATCCAACGCGAATCCGGTTGGTCCCAACTGATGAAATCACCCGGGAACGCGAATACATTCATATTTCTGGTCGCGTTTAGTTCCTGCCACAATTCATTTTCATATAGAGCATCCACAATGGTTTGTGAATCTCCAAAGTAATTCACAATGAAGATCTGATCCGCATCCCACCTCGCGATCTGCTCCATATTTACAGTGACCCATCCACCACCTTCAATATCATCTTTCCAGACCGGTGTTCCACCTGCCATCTCGATCAAATTTGTCTGAAGCCACGATGCTGCGGGTACTTTAAAAGCCACCTCTCCTCCATTCTCACTATATTGCAGAAGAAGCACTTGCACTTTATCATTCTCTTCAACAGCTAAAAGATCATCAACGGATTTCTGTAGCTCAGCATACTTGTCTATGATCTCCTGTGCTCTATGAGCATTTCCAAGGACATCGCCTATATTACGAATGTCTTGCTCGATCTCAGCAATGCTCTCAAGGCTTACATACAATATCGGGATACCAAGCGCATCTAGACCAGCTCCTACTTCTTCTGCCATGCTTGTTTTTAAAATAACAAGATCTGGCTTTAAAGCTGCGATCTGCTCAGCACCAGCCCCCTTCTCCAGGTTCACCTTCTCGACTGATTCCGGAGAGATGATCTCTAGAAAATTTTTCGTTGTTTGTGATCGGTTCTCAATACCAGAAATATGTAGACCAGCATCCGGGAAAAGGTATAACAAGTCAATGATCATCGGGGTTTGCTTTCCAGCTACAACAACACTCTGAGGTTCCTTTTCTATGACAAGTTCTCTTCCAAGAGCATCTACAACCGATACACCTTCAGAAGCATTCCCTGCTTTGCTTCCAGGTTGACAAGAAACGGCAAAAATCAGCAACCCTATTACAAATATTTTCAATATATTATTTCTCATTGCTTCCTCACTTCATCGCTTTTTCATCGAGTATTTCCAGCCATTCGATCATTCCTTGCATTTGAATGGATCGAAATTGTCCTACCAGATACTGATAGCTATTCTCTTCACCAACACCAATATCAATGTTCGTTACCCACTTTCTGCATTCCTCAAGTTGCGCATGGATCAACTTTTTATAGATGTCTGGATCACATTTCCTGGCAAAATATAATTTTGATAGGAATATCTGTCGAATGTCTCTACCGTGATTTACTGGCTCTTCCAACCACTGGTAAAACTCATTTTTCCCCTCTTTTGTAATTTCGTAATGCTTTTTTGATGGATATTCTTCTCTTGCTGAAGTATCGTTGAACTGTTTTACTAATCCCTTTTTCTCTAGAGCTTCCAGCAGATTGTAGATATTGGTAACCTTGATCCGCCACACAATACCCACCCCATCTTTTTCCTGAAGATGTTTGTAAACCTGATAGCCATGCATAGGACCATCAAAAAAATACCCCAGAATGATGTAGTGAATAGTACGGATATTCATAGCGTGAATATTCTCTCCTTGAATAATTCTATCCAAACATTGCATTTGACGCAACTCTTTTTCAAGGATACAATGTTCGATTGTGAAAGGATTATGTTATGCCGATCTACGAATATAAATGCAGCAACTGTGGTCATGTTTTTGAAAAAATGCGTCCCTTTTCAGATGCAGATAAAGACATCGATTGCCCACATTGTTCGCAGGGCAGCACAAAAAGAATTCTTTCATCTTTCTTTTCGCATAATGAATCAGGTTCTACATCGCATTCATCACGAAGTTGTTCATCTTGCAGTGGCGGCTCATGTTCAAGCTGTCCTTAGGTTGGAGTAGGTCATGAGATCATTTACTGGTAGTACTATTCTCATCACAGGGGGTTCAAGCGGTATCGGTTTTGCATTGGCAGAATTGCTAGTGAAAAGAAGCGCTAACGTTTGGCTTCTTGCCCGGCGCCAAGAAAAACTTGATGAAGCTGTTGTTCAACTATCTAAATTAAAAAAGAATAATGAACAAGTAATATTGCCGATTCAAGCAGATGTTTCAGATTACAAGCAATTATCAACAATACTCAATAACGTTATTAGCGAGTATTCTGCTCCAGATATTCTCATAAATTCTGCTGGCATCGCTTATCCTGGTGAATTTCTGAAAATGGACCCGGATGTATTCGCTTCCGTCATCAATATTAATTATCTCGGCACGGTCTACACCTCAAAGGTCATTGCCCCCTTTATGGTAGAGAGGGGTTCAGGTTACATCGTTAACATCAGTTCCCTCGCAGGCGTTGTTCCAATTTATGGGTATTCAGCATATGGGCCTTCAAAATATGCAGTCAACGCCTTCTCCGAGATCCTCCGCACAGAATTATCCCCCTACAATATCCATGTTGCTGTCGTTTATCCTCCCGATACCGATACGCCCCAATTAGCATTTGAGAACACGATCAAACCCGATATTACCAAAAAGATCACCGCTGGTGGCGGACTCCTCTCTGCCACTCAAGTTGCCCGGGTTATCCTGAAAGGTATTCGCATGAACAGCGAACAAATCGCTCCGGGGTTTGAGGGCAAAGTAATGCGCATTTTCCCCAAATTCATCGGTAAGGTTCTCCACATTTTGGCATCAAAACAAGCGAAAAATAAAAAATTTCATTCATAATTAAAGTTTTCTCATTCAGAGAGGTTATTCTTAACCGCTTCTCTTTGGTGATGTTATACTGTCTTTGTAAAACAAATACTTCATTCAGAGGACCTTATGAAAAAAGACTTTCTAGCAATTGCCGATTACTCCCCCTCCGAACTAAATGATCTATTGGATCTCGCAGTTGAACTGAAAAAAGAATACTTCGAGAAAGGGAATCAACCCATATTGAAGAACAAAGTGCTTGCACTTGTCTTCAATAAACCCAGCCTGAGAACTCGCATCAGTTTTGAGATGGCAATGCGCCATCTTGGAGGTGACGCGCTCTTCATCTCTCCCGCCGAAATAGGTCTTGGTAAAAGAGAATCCATTGCGGATGTAGCGCGCGTTCTGTCGGGTTACGTACAGGGCATCATGGCGCGCGTTTTTGATCACGAGCATGTTCTCGAACTGGCGCAATACGCAGATATTCCCGTGATCAACGGACTTTCTGACTACAACCACCCCTGCCAGGCAATGGCAGATGTCCTCACGATCAAGGAGAACTTCTCCGATCTGGTGGGCTTGAACGTTACTTATATTGGAGATGGGAACAATGTTGCCGTATCATTGATGCATGCCTGTGCTAAACTCGGTGCCAATTTCACTATTGCAAATCCTGAAGGGTACGATCTCCCTCAAGATCCAATTGACCAGGCAAAGTCTTTTGCAAAAGATTCTGGTAGTGAACTTCATTTTTTGTCTGACCCACACCAAGCGGTGAAAGATGCACATGTCATATACACGGATACATGGACCAGCATGGGACAGGAAGAAGAAGCAAAGAAGCGTGAGAAAGTATTCCCGCCCTATCAAGTGAATCAAGCCCTGGTTGATGAAGCAAGATCTGATGTGATCGTCATGCACTGTCTTCCAGCTCATCGCGGACAGGAGATTACAGATGAGGTCGCAGATGGTCCCCATTCCCGCCTATTCCCGCAAGCCCACAACCGGCTTCATGCACAAAAAGCCATTGTCCATCAATTAATGAAATAAAAGCATAAAAGGATCATTACCTCATGAAAACAAAAGAATATATCCGAATTGCAGATGAGTTCGGTGCGCATAATTACAAACCTCTGGATGTGGTTATCTCACGAGGGGAAGGTGTTTGGGTTTATGACGTAGAAGGAAATAAATACCTGGATTGCTTGAGCGCATATTCTGCCTTAAACCAGGGACATGTCCATCCACGCATCCTCAATGCCCTTGTCGATCAAGCCAAGAATCTTACACTCACCTCTCGAGCCTTTCGTAATGACCAGTTACCTCTCCTGTATAAAGAATTAGCCGAGCTTTCCGGCTACGAAATGGTCATTGCCATGAATAGCGGCGCCGAAGGCGTTGAGACAGCATTGAAAATTGCTCGTAAGTGGGCTTATACCGTGAAGAAGATCCCACGCCACCAGGCTGAGATCATAGTTGCGAATGGAAACTTCCATGGAAGAACCATCTCGATCATTTCTTTCTCCTCAGAAGACTTCTACAAGAATGACTTTGGACCTTTCACGCCTGGTTTTATTCGTGTGGATTACGGCGATTTGGATGCACTGGAAGCAGCCATTACGCTCAATACCGCAGCTGTGATGATAGAACCGATCCAGGGCGAAGCTGGTGTTGTAGTTCCGCCGGAAAATTATCTGAAGAAGGTGCGTAAATTATGCACAGACAACAATGTTCTGATGATCGCAGATGAGATCCAAACAGGCCTTGGTAGAACTGGGAAATTATTCGCATGTGACCATGAGAACGTTCGCCCAGATATGATGATCCTCGGGAAAGCCCTTGGTGGGGGTTTTTACCCTGTTTCGGCTGTCCTCTCCGATAAAGAGGTTCTGGGTCTTTTCCAGCCTGGCGAACATGGTTCTACGTTCGGAGGTAATCCCCTCGCTGCAGCTGTTGCACGCGAATCGCTGAAAGTATTGGTTGAAGAACAACTTGTCGAAAATGCCGCAGAATTGGGAGAATACTTCCAGGATCAATTAGCAGAGATACCCAGCAAACATATCAAGGAAGTACGTGGAAAAGGTCTGTTGATTGGCGTTGAACTCAAGCCAGAAGCTGGTGGCGCCCGCCGTTTCTGCGAAGCCCTGCAAGATACAGGAATACTTGCCAAGGAAACCCACGAGACGACCATTCGTTTTGCCCCCCCGCTCGTTATTGATAAACCCACCATAGATTGGGCTTTGGAGAAGATCAGACCAGTTTTGTTGATGGATTAATATGGTAACAATATCAAATTTTAATAGTAATCGCCGTACCAAGATCGTTGCGACGCTTGGCCCTAGCAGTGATCAAGCAGAAATATTAGAAAAGTTGATCTGTGCGGGGTTGGATGTGGCCCGGCTTAATTTTTCACATGGTACACATGAAAGTCACGGTGCCCTCATCAAGCTCATCCGCTCTATTTCAGAGAAAGTCGGGAAACCCGTTCCTATCCTGCAAGACCTGCAAGGTCCCAAATTACGTGTTGGTGACCTGTCAGGTGGTTTTGTCGTTCTAAAAGCGGGTCAGAAAGTCCGTTTTGTTTGTGCCGGGAAGGACATAAGCCCAGATCAGAAGGACAATGATATCCAAACAATTCCCTTGGATATCCCGGATGTTTTTTCCTACCTGAGTACAGGTAATCGCGTCCTGTTGGATGACGGCAAGCTTGAAATAGAGATTCTGGAAGTAGGTGACCAAGAAGCCCTAGCGGTTGTAACACTGGGCGGAAAGCTTAAGTCGAACAAAGGTGTGAACCTACCCGGGATCAGTCTCCACATTCCTGGTTTTACTGAGAAAGATAAGGACGATCTTATTTTTGGTCTTTCCCAGGGTATCGATGCGATTGCTTTGTCCTTTGTCCGTGATGCATACGATGTTATTAACGTTCGTGCAGCCATCGCAGAGATCGATGAAACCAAAAAGAGCACACCAATTATCGCAAAACTTGAACTTCCCGAAGCAATTGGTAATCTGGAATCGATCATTGAAGCAGCTGATGGCGTAATGGTGGCCAGAGGTGACCTCGCAGTTGAGACCTCCTCTGCGGCTGTGCCCATTATTCAAAAACAGATCATCGAAATGGCCAACAAAAAAGCTAAATTGGTTATCACAGCCACGCAAATGCTCGACTCAATGGTCTACAATCCACGTCCCACTCGTGCGGAAGCTTCTGACGTTGCCAACGCCATCTTTGACGGCAGTGATGCCGTTATGCTTTCTGGTGAAACCGCAAATGGAGAGTACCCCCTGGAAAGCATCAAAACGATGACATCCATCATCACAGAAGCGGAAAACAATTTCCCGAAATGGGGTAACTTTTCCCACTTCAAGCATGGCAACAACGATGATGCGATGGCGCTTTCGCTCGCTGCTCGTGAATTGGCTAATGAAAGGAATGTATCAGCCGTGGCGGTTTTCACTCAAAGCGGTCGCTCTGCTATCCTTCAATCCAAAGCGCGCCCCAACGTCCCTGTCCTGGCTTTTACACCCAATCAGCATACATTCCAGCGTCTTGGGCTCTATTGGGGCGTCACGCCATTCCTGGTACCCTTCTCTAACACCCTAGAGGATATGATCGATCACGTTGAACAAACGATCTTTGATTATACGAACATAGAACCAGGACAGAAAGTCATCATCGTATCTGGATTCCCCATCGGTGCTATGCGCGCCACGAATCTGGCCTTACTTCACACGATAGGCAGTATCAAATAGATAATAATAAGTAGGCTTGTTTTCCCAAGCCTACTTAAAACTCATATTGATTTCGTTCAACGCTTCTGTAGATGGTCGTAAATGTGAATTAGGTAAGCGGTTGAGCGGTTTATTATCCAGATCATACATTTCAACCATATTTACTGCATCAGGGTCCACGTAGATCAGACCTGTGATGAGCCACTTGTTCTTGATCGCATCCGATAGAATCCGCATGGCCTCTTTTCGATTTGTGGGATCATACTCTTTATCCACTTTCTTGAGCACGATCATAGAACCATCATGCAGCGCTACTTCCCGTACCTCGCCATGACTGAAATCTTCAATCGTGATCTCATCTCTTGGTGGCACAAATTCCACTTCATGGAGCGGATCTTCGTGTCCTTTCCCCCATGAATATGAATGTAATGCATTCTCTTGATTATTGAAAGTTACACAAGGGCTGATAATATCAATAACCGCGGTTCCCTCGTGGCTCATTGCAGCCTTTATGACCTCTTTTACTTGTTTTGGATCACCGGCAAACGATCTTGCCACAAAAGTAGCATTTGCAGCCAGTGCTTCTAAGGCGATGTCAACCGGTAAGTATACATTCTGCCCCTGACGCTTCAAGGATAACCCCAGATCTGCAGTTGCCGAGAACTGTCCTTTTGTAAGCCCATAGACGCCGTTATTCTCAACGATATAGACCAGCGGCATATTTCTGCGAACCAGGTGTTTAAATTGCCCCAACCCAATATTGGCGGTATCTCCATCACCGCTGATCCCAATTCCCTTCAGGTTTATATCCGCAAAAAGAGCTCCTGTTGCCATGGATGGCATCCTTCCATGCAGCCCATTGAACCCAAACGATCTTTTCAAGAAATATGTCGGGCTTTTACTCGAACAACCAATACCACTGAACTTCACGATCTTTTCGGGTCGTATCCCTAATTCATAACATGCAGATATGATCATATTTGAGATGCTATTATGTCCGCACCCTTTACACAAGGTTGAGGGTTCACCAATGTAGTCTTTTCTTGTGAGTCCAACACTATTGGTCTTCGCTAATCTATTCGACATAACTATTATTTCTCCTGAGCTTTGAATCGCTGTACGATCTCTTCAGCAGTAATGGATAAACCGTCCAGTACCGCAATCTTCCGTATCTTCGTTGCGTACTGCGGGTAATTTATCATTAATATTTGTGCCATCTGCCCATCACGATTTGCTTCGACCACGTATATCCTTTCGTGTTCTTGAATAAATCGTGCAACCTCTTCGTGCAGTGGGAGAGAACGAATTCGCAGGTAATCCACTGCGATATTCTCGTTTATCAAAATATCAACCGCTTCCCTGACTCCGAATTGAGAAGATCCAAACGTGATGAAACCCAATGTACTTCCCGTTGAATTCATGATCTGTGGAAATGGCGTGATCTCGATAGCCTTCCCCATCTTTTTATGCAATCGGGCATGTTCTTTTCTCCACACCATGGGATCTTCTGAATAACCCGCATTTTCATCATGCCCGGTTCCCCGTGCAAAATAAGCGGCTTCGGGATTCGTATTTCCCGGGATGGTTCGATATGGTATCCCATCTCCATCGATATCTTTATAGCGCCCCCATTCGCCCTGTGCTAGTATCTGCTCCAACTCTTCTTCCCACAGGATCTTTCCACGTTGGATCTCCTTATCCGGATACTTAAATTCCGGTGTCATCCAGTTGTTCATTCCCAATTCAAGATCGCTAAGAACGATCACAGGGGTTTGTAATTCTTCTGCGATATCGAGCGCCTTCCAACCGAATTCAAAACACTCATTTACATCTCCAGGCATCAATATGACATACTCAGTATCGCCATGACCCAGGAAATACGAAAAACTCAGGTCACCTTGAGACGTTCGTGTTGGTAGCCCCGTACTTGGCCCAACTCTCTGGACATCCCAGATGACCACAGGCACTTCACTCTGATATGCCAATCCAATATATTCAGACATGAGGCACAATCCTGGTCCTGAAGTTGATGTCATCGATCGTAATCCTGCCCATCCAGCCCCAATTGTCATTCCAATAGCCGCCAACTCATCCTCGGCTTGCACGATCACACAAGTAGCTTTTCCTGTCTCAGGATCCAACCTGATCTTGGGGCTATATTCGTTCAAAGTTTCTGCCAATTCTGTGGCAGGAGTGATCGGATACCAGGCAGAAAATTGAAGCCCGCCAAACAATGCTCCAAGTGCAGCCGCCTTATTTCCATCTGTAACGATATGCTCTTCCTCGAACGCTCTTTTTTCTATTTTCAACGCACATTTTTCTTTCATTTCATCGGTGACATATGCATTGCTAAGTTGAACGACCGCCATATTGGCCTGTACGGCTTTCTCAGAGTTCTTGAAGTGTTGCTGTAAGGTCTCTTCGATCATTTTTATGTCAAGCCCTATCAGCGCTGAAAGTACACCCACATAGACCATATTTGTCAAATAGATCTTTAATTTCGGAGATGTCTTTGCCTTTTCAAGTATCTCTTCGATCGGCAAGACTATTACCTGGTAATGTTTATTGATCTCTTCCGATAGCGGTTGATCACATAAGATCAAGCCACCTTTTTTTAATTTTGCTATATCCTCTTCCAATACTACCTTGTTCAAATTGATCAGGATGTCATAAGTATCAACCCGCCCTAAATATCCCTTTTCACTTATGCGAAGGGCGTACCAGGTTGGTAATCCCTGGATATTGGAAGGGAAAATGTTGCGCGCAGAAATAGGCAAACCCATCTTGAATATGGTTTTCATTAAGGTATTGTTCGCCGTCGCACTCCCAGAACCATTCACGGTTGATACAAGTATTGAAAAATTATTTATATTATTTTGCATGGCTTCCTTTTCATCTGTTGTGAAGTAATTTCATATGTTCAACCAACAATATTTGCCCTTCTTGATACGCTTTGGTCTTGATAGCATGAACGATCGCTTTATGAAAATCCCATACATTCACCTGGTAATCGAGATCAGTATATAGATTCATTCCTACAGATTCATAAACTGTCCAATAGGCTTCCAAGATTCCCTTTACAAATAGGTTATCTAATCTTTTATAAATGCTCAAATGTAATTCTTTATGTTCTTGATATGGAATTTGTATTGGTTTTCCTTCCAATTTCCCCTCTGCCCTTGCAACTATCATTTCAAGATGTTTTATATCTTCCTCATCCAATAATTTTGCAGCCGGTGCGAACCAGGAGGTTTCTATCTCATCACGCAACTGCGATAGCTGATAAAAATATTGAATATCAAATGCGGCAGCAATGATCGCATTCTTTGTCAATCCATCAGATAGATCAACCGGTCGGATATGCACGCCATGTCTTGGGCGTGCCTCAAGCACTCCCAACACTTTTAAAGCTTCAATCTGTTCCCGAAGTGTTGGCACACTCATCCCCAATTGATCACTAAGCTCTTGCAGCGATGGAAGATCATTCCTACCGCTTCTTTTTCGTTCGATGATGAATTGAACCAGTCTAGTTAAATTCTTCGAAAAATATGGTTCCATACTTATTCTTCTTATTAATCTGATTAATTAGTTGAATGTATCTTAAACTATCTCCCCCAACTGTCAATGTGACCTTTTGGTATTTATCTCATTATTTTCGTATCATAATACGTTTGAACTTTTCGAAATACCCTTCTTGTTGTCCAAGGATTTCTTTTCTGTCCATCATTTTTTGAACGAATTCATCCTCATCCACGATCTGTGAGCGATGCGCCAATATTGCACTGATCTTCTTTTCCCACTGTGTAGTCACATCCATGATCATATTCGGATCATTTGTTAATGACAGCCACAGTTCTTCGACATGATGGGGGTGCAAACCCTCTTTAACCAAATCTGGATAAAATCCTGCATTTTGTGCCGCCGGAAATATTGCATTTACTACAGACATCCCCGCTGCTCTATGATCGGGATGATTTATCGTTCCCCTGCGAAGAAATGTTGCGTCGGGATCACAGCTTACAACAATATCCGGTTTTCTCTGCCTTATTACTCTCACGATGTCCTGCCGCAGATCTAGATTTGGTTCAAGAATACCGTCTTCATAATCTAGAAATGTTACTTCTTGAACACCCAGAATTTTTGCAGCCCTAATTTGCTCGTTTTGACGTTTTTGAATGATCCCCGCAAGATCCTGATATCTACTATTGATCCCCTTCTCACCCTGCGTTAACAAACAATACTCGACAACATTCCCCGCTTCTGTCCATTTGTGTAACGTTCCGCCACAGAAGAATTCAGGATCGTCTGGATGTGCCAGGATCACTAAAATCTTCTTCTTATTCCCCCATGTAAACTGATCGCGCTCAATTACTTCTACGGTTCTTTGAGTTTCGATTGTTATTTTTTTGATTGCCATTGTTATTGCGATTTTGTTGGTTTTGTTGAACGATGATCTGCTTCACTTCATCGGCTGGGAATTCTTTTATTCCGACCTCGGGGATCATTACCAACACAGATTTGCGGAGTGGGTATACATCTCTAACCTTTCCCTCTCCTTTGGGTGTCATTACTCGTTTATTCCTCTTTGGCATACCTTTCATGGCATCTCTATACGTGCAGTATTCATAATTCAAACAGCACCGTAAACGTTCACACATTCCCGTGATATCTGTAGGAGTGAGAGATATACCTTGAGTTTTTGCCATCCGAATAGAAATAGAATCAAAATCATGCAGGAATTTTGAACAACAGCGTGTTTCCAACCCACAGGCACCCATTCCGCCAAAATACTTTGCAGCATCGCGCGGCCCAATTTTGTGAAAATTGATCTTATTTTTTGGGTAATCCCGTTTTAAAGCATCCTGTAATTTTCGAAAATTCTTTATTTTATTTTCTTCACTGGTGTAATGGAAAGTGATGCAGTTGCCATCGAAACTTATCTCGGTATAGATAAATTTCATCCCCTCAATATCCAATTCGCGAATCCATTTGGCAATTCGCATATTGGCTTCCTGCTCATTTTGTTGAATTTCTTTTCTTTTTTCGAGATCCTTCTCGGTCGCTTTGCGATCTATCTTCTTGATCTTTGAAAGATCAAGCCCTTCCAGATCACTTACAAAATCAGCAACTTCTCCCAATTGCCAGCCGCGACTTGTTTTGACAACAACAAAATCCCCAAATGCTAGATCATCTATTGATCCAGCATCAAAATTGTAATTCTTGCTGATCTTCGAGAAACGTACACCTATAATGTTTTTTTGTTCTTGTTTATCTGTAGAATCAATCTCAGCCATTATCTATATCCTGCATGACCAGTTGAGATATCTTTCCAGCAACCGTGCATGCGATTTCTTCCATAGCAGCTGCAGCTTTTGTTTCAGGATTTGTGATAACGATCGGTTTTCCGTTGTCACTTCCCTCACGAACAGCTGGTGCCATTGGGATCTGTCCTAAGAAGGGTACACCGTAGCCTTCAGCCAGATGTATTCCGCCGCCATTACCAAAAACATCTACACGAGTACCATCTTCCATTTCAAGATAGCTCATGTTCTCGATCACGCCCAACACAGGGATGTTCAGCTTTTGGAACATCTCCAACCCGCGTGAGGCATCTTCTAGGGATACCTTTTGCGGTAATGTGACCACAATTCCACCAGTTAATGTTAAATGCTGAGCAACACTCAATTGAACATCTCCAGTTCCGGGTGGAAGATCGATGATCAGATAGTCTAATTCTCCCCATTCCACATCAGCCAGGAATTGGCGGATGGTTGAATGAAGCAGTGGCCCTCTCCAGATCAACGGCTGCCCATCCTTTACCAGGAAACCTATCGATATGATCTTCACTCCATAGGATTCCGCGGGAATGATCTTCTTATTGCGAACTGGAGGTAATCCGTTGATACCCATCATTGTTGGAACATTGGGTCCATAAATATCTGCATCCAAAAGACCAACCTTTGCTCCACTTTTTGCGAGAGAAACGGCAAGATTTACAGCGATGGTCGTTTTTCCTACACCGCCCTTCCCTGAGGATACAGCGATGGTGTTCTTGATCGCCAGATCGATCTTCTCATCTTTAGGTTTGGTCTGGCCTTTCACTTTTGCGGTCAGATTAACTTTTACTTCACTGACCCCATCCAGTTCCATTACCGCATCTTCAGCAGCCTTCTTGATCTGACTTTTCAACGGGCAAGCTGGAGTTGTTAATTCAAGGGTGAAAGTCACTTTATCGCCCTCAACCTTAACATCCTTGATCATCCCCAGGCTGACCAGGTCTTTTTTTAATTCCGGGTCCATTACCCGGCTAAGTGCTTTTAAAACATCATTGTGTGTAATTTGTGACATTGTTTTTACCTACTATTTTAATATGCGTAAAAGCTATTGTAACATAAGGGTATGGAAATGGCATTTTGCCATTCTGCGAAATTTGATACAATCGAAACATGACATTAATATTTTGGAGTAACGAATGACAAAAAAAATACTTGTGGGTTATTCGACCTGGTCAGGCACCACCCACGAAATCGCGAATTATATCGGTGATCAATTAAGCGCACAGGATTTCCAGGTAGATATCCATGATCTAAAAACAAAATTCGACCCATCTTTGTACGATGCCTTTATACTTGGAACATCGATCCATGCAAGTAATCCAATTCGTTCATTTAAAAAGTTTTTAAAAAAGAACTTCACAGTCCTTCAAAGTAAACCAACTGCTTTTTTTGTAGTTTGTGCAAATATGTATGAGGATACACCGGAAAATCGTGAGGAAACATTGTCCTGGTTGACCAAAGCCATATCCAGTGTCCCTACCATTCCTGTTATTGATACAGGGTTGTTCGGAGGAGCAATCCTCACCAGTGGTCCTGATTTTGATAAACTCCCATTCTTCACAAAATCCATTATTAAAACAATGCAAACCTCCACCATCGACAAAGTCGGAAAAGATGATTTCCGGGATTGGGACAAGATAAAGGATTGGACAATAAAAATATCAAAATCCTTGTAATGTATTCAAAAAGCGAGAAGGATTACCTTCTCGCTTTTTTCTATGCATTTTTTCTTCTCACTCAACCGTTACAGATTTCGCCAGATTCCTTGGTTGGTCGACATCCAATCCACGTAAAGCAGCAATATGGTATGCCAACATTTGCAGGGGCAGTGTAGTGAAGATCGGTGTCAATAGCCAGGGTGATTCTGGCACCCATAAAACATAGTCACCCAATTCGGCAGCTCGTTCATCCCCATCCGTGGCCACAAGGATAAGTACGCCACCTCTAGCCTTTGCTTGCTCGACCTGGCTCAACATCTTTTCATGCAAACGGTCTTTTGGCATGATCGCCAACACGGGCATATCTTTATCGATCAAAGCAATTGGTCCGTGTTTCATTTCTCCAGCTGGATATGCTTCTGCATGGATATACGAGATCTCTTTTAGCTTCAGAGCCCCTTCATAGGCGATCGGCATGTTGATCCCCCTCCCAAGATAAAGTATGTTCTTTATGTCCTTTATCTTGTTTGCTACTTCAATGACATCCTTCTCTCTCTTCAGGCACTTCCCCGCCAGATCCGGAATCATCCGCAGATCATAGATGGCACGATGCTTTTCTTCATCGCTCAATGCTCCACGAAGATCAGCCAGATAGATCGCAAATAAATAAAGGTCAACTAATGGTGCGGTAAACGCTTTCGTCGACGCCACACCGATCTCCGGTCCAACCTGCATGGATATATACCCATCGGCTACACGCATCGCTTGCGATCCAATCGCATTTACGATTGAAAAAACCATTGCGCCTTTAGTGCGAGCTTCTTCCATAGCGGCTAGCGTGTCCGCAGTTTCACCAGATTGGCTGATGCTGATCACACATGTTGTTTCATTCACCAATGGATCGCGATAGCGAAATTCCGATGCAATATCCACTTCCACAGGCACGTGGGCAAGGCTCTCGATCATCGTCTTTCCAACCAATCCTGCATGATAAGCGGTACCACATGCAGTGATGATGATCTTCTCTATCTTTTTCGCTTTCTCTTCATCAAGGTTTAAGTTAATGAGATTGATCTTGTTATTCTCAAAGTCGACCCTTCCAGTTAATGTGTCTGTAAGGGAACGGGCTTGTTCATGGATCTCTTTTTGCATGAAATGTCGGTATTTTCCCTTTACCGCCGCAACCGGATCCCAGGCGATAGTATCCACTTTCGCATCGATTTCGTCGCCATCAAGCGTCATGATGGTTGCTCCCTTTCGGGTAACAACAGCCATTTGTTGGGATTCCAGGAAGCTCATCTTACGTGTGTATTCTAGAATAGCGGGGATATCCGAAGCAACAAACATCTCATCCTCACCATACCCGATCACAACTCCACCGGCGTTCCCAATTCGAGCAGCGACGATCTTATCTGGCTCATCACTTGAGATAACAACAATACCATGCGCTCCTTTTATACCCTTCAGGCTTTTTTGAACAGCCTCTTCGAGATTAATCCCACTGGCAAGATTCCGTTCAATAAGATGGACAATGGTCTCGGTATCAGTCTCGGAATTAAATACGGCTCCCTCAGACTCTAGCTCATCCTTCAGTTCGAGGTAGTTTTCGACAATCCCATTGTGAACGATCACAACTCTTCCGGTTTCTCCAATATGCGGGTGCGCATTTACGGCACTTGGTTCTCCGTGTGTCGCCCAACGTGTGTGCCCAATACCAATATTTCCATTCAGGGGATCTTGTTCAACTAGATTCTCAAGATTGACAAGTTTCCCCGCATCCCTCCGAAGCTCTATTTCGCCATTTTCAATGACAGCGATTCCTGCTGAATCGTAGCCACGATATTCCAATTTTTTCAACCCATTTAGTACGACTGGTGTTGCGTTCCTGTCTCCGATGTAACCTACGATACCGCACATATGTACCTCCAAATAAACAGCATTGTATTTTGAGTTATCCAGACCTCTGAATAACTGTCATTAAGGGGAAAGGGCACAGATCGTTTACAGTATCTGGGAAGGCATCCGCCGAACTCTCGATTTTCCCGCTGTTGAAGCGGTTAGTTCTACCCTGCGGTAGAAAACCTTCATCCTCGTCATCCCAATAGATTGGGCTCAGGCGCTATTCCTTTCCTGCATGGCTTAACTCGCCAAATTCAGGGGAATTATAATGCAACTTTTAGAATTAATAACACCTTGACATTCACTTTATGCTTCCATAGAATTGAGAAGAAATTGATGGAAAAGGAGAAGAGACTGTCAAACAGCACCGAAGGGGCAAATCAAGGATAACCCTTGATGAATCTCTCAGGTAAAGAAGACTCCTTTTCTAAAACCTCTGGAAAGCGTTGCGATCGCGCCGAAGAAGAAAACCTTGCTTCAAGGTGAATCTCTCAGGTAAAATTACAGGGATGTGCAATTTACGAATATAAACTATCGTGAATAGGAGCAGAAGATGACAACCCCCAAAGATTTTAAGTTTTCAGAATCAGATGAATGGATCAAAGTAGATGAAAATGTTGCTTACGTAGGAATTTCTGATTTTGCGCAAAATCAACTTTCCGACATCGTATATCTGGAATATGAATTGGATGTCGATGATGATTTTGAAAAAGATGAGACGATTGCCACTATCGAATCAGTGAAAGCAGCGGCAGATGTGCACGCACCTGTTTCAGGTAAGGTTTTAGAGATCAATGAGAATTTGATCGATAGCCCAGAAAACCTGAATGAGAAACCCTACGACAATTGGTTGTTCAAGATCTCTTTATCTGATCCATCCGAACTCGATGGCCTCATGGATCATGATTCCTACGAATCATTTTGCGAAGATAGAGGTCACTAATGTTCATTCCGCATACTGATGCGGAACGAAAAGAAATGCTTTCAGCTCTCGGTTTGAAAGATATCGCAGAGCTATTTTCTGACGTTCCAGAACAACATCGCTTCCCTCAGCTTGATCTCCCACCCCGCATGACCGAACAAGAAGTAAGTGATTATGCCAGTGGCTTTGCAGGCGCAAATGCAACCGCACAAGAGTTCATTTGTTTTCTTGGTGCCGGAGCATATGATCACTACATCCCAGCCGCGGTCGACAGCATTCTTCGTCGTGGTGAATTCTTCACAGCTTATACCCCATATCAACCCGAGATATCCCAGGGTACATTACAAGCCATCTTTGAATTTCAATCCCTGATCTGCAACCTGACTGGACTTGATGTCAGTAACGCCTCCCACTACGATGGCGCAACCGCTGCTGCAGAAGCTTGCATAACAGCATATTCCCATTTTAGAGGGAAACGTAAGAAGTTCCTTCTATCCGGAGCTTTGAATCCACAATATATCGACACCATCAAAACCTATTTAACCGGGTTTGAGGATATTGATATACAGGTATCTCCTGATTTCCAGAGTCCGCTTGAAGACCCACTTTCTATCCAAAAAGATATCGATACAGATACCGCCCTTGTCATCGTTCAATATCCAGATTTCTTCGGTCGCATCGTCGATTACTCCCACCTTATTGAACAAGCCCATGAAAATGGAGCACTTGTATGTATGGCGGTGAACCCGATTGCCTTGGGGCTCTTGAAAACACCCGGCGACATGGGAGCTGATATTGCCGTTGGTGAAGGACAGCCATTAGGCATCCCGCTTTCTTTCGGAGGTCCTTACCTGGGTTTCATAGCAGCAAAAAAGGAACTCGTCCGCAAACTATCCGGTAGATTGGTCGGAGAGACTGTGGATGAGAGCGGCAAACGTGGTTATGTCCTGACCTTAACTGCCCGCGAACAACACATCCGCAGAGAGCGAGCAACTTCCAACATCTGCTCCAACCAGGGGTTGTTAGCCTTAGCCGCGACGGTTTATATGAGTCTGGTAGGAAAATCTGGCTTACGACAGGTAAGCAACCTTTGTTATCAAAATGCCCACTATGCAGCGCAGCGCATCAGCCAGATGTCCGGTTATGCTGTTCTGACTCCAGAACCCTTTTACCATGAGTTCATCATCCAATGCCCAACCAGCATAGACCACATCAATCAACATCTGCTGCAGGAAGGTATCTTTGGTGGGTTGGATATTTCTGTAAAATACCCAGCGCTCGAAAACTGTATGCTGGTCGCTTTCACCGAGAAAGCCAGCAAAGATTCGATTGATCTGTTCTGCAACGTCCTCGAGGAGAGCAATCATGCTTGAACCAACTATCTTTGAATTATCCTCACCCGGAAGAAAAGGTTTTCAATTCAGAGCAGCCGATGTTCCCGAATCTACTCTGCCAGCTGACATCCTGCGCGACGAGCTACCAATGCCTGAAGTTTCAGAGATCGATGTCATCCGACATTTCACTCACCTTTCGCAGCTAAATCATGGCGTTGATATCGGGTTCTATCCTCTTGGCTCCTGCACCATGAAATACAATCCGCGCATCAACGAGGAGACTGCCCGCTATCCGGGATTTGCCATGGCGCACCCACTGCAGCCGATCGAGACCGTTCAGGGCAATCTGGCTCTCATGTACCAGATCCAGGAATGGCTAAAAGAGATCAGCGGTTTTGCAGGTATGACCCTGCAGCCTGCAGCCGGTGCTCATGGTGAATTTGTTGGTGGTTTGATCATGCGCGCTTATCATCAAAGCCGCAATGACACCAAGCGTACCAAGATCCTCGTTCCCGACTCCGCTCATGGCACCAATCCTGCCACCTCCAACATGAGTGGTTTTGATGTCATCAATCTGCCCTCAGACGACCGCGGAAATGTAGATCTCGAACAACTGCGCTCCCTATGTGACGACACAGTTGCCGGGCTCATGCTCACCAATCCCAACACACTTGGTCTTTTTGAAGAACACCTTCTGGATGTGATCAATATCGTCCATGAAAATGGCGGTTTGGTGTATGGCGACGGTGCCAATTTCAACGCCCTGCTGGGCATTCTCAGACCCGGTGACACCGGCATTGATATCATGCACTTCAACATCCACAAAACCTTCTCCACCCCGCACGGTGGTGGCGGTCCCGGTTCGGGTCCCGTGGGTGTTGCTGCACATTTGGTAGATTTCCTGCCATCACCGGTCATTGGCATCGTTGATGAAGGCGATGAGGAACTACCACCACTGTACGGTTTCATCACTCCCGCCAAGAGTATCGGGCGCATCAAATCATTTCATGGTCATTTCGGTGTCCTTGTCAAAGCATTCACCTACATCGCGATGCATTCGGGTGAAGGTCTACGCAAAGTATCTGAACATGCGGTCTTGAATGCGAATTATCTCAAATCTCTACTTGAAAAGGTATACAAAGTCCCATTCAACCGAACCTGCATGCATGAATTCGTTGCAGAGGGCGCGTGGGATGATGTTCCCGATATTCACGCCTTGGATATCGCCAAACGCCTGATGGATTTCGGCATTCATCCCCCAACCAATTATTTCCCCTTGATCGTAAAAGAAGCATTGATGATCGAGCCAACCGAAACCGAGTCCAAACAAGAGATCGATAAATTTGCAGATGCCATGCTCAAGATCGCAGAAGAAGCCAGGACCAACCCTGAAGTTCTGCTTACTGCACCGCATAACACACCCATAGGTAGATTGGATGAGGTAAAAGCAGCCAAAGAGTTGGTGCTATGCTGCTGGGTACCACCTGAAGATAAATAGAATAAGTATGAATCAAAAAAGCGGATCGATACAATTACGATCCGCTTTTTGCTTATCTGACCTAAATCTTACTGGTACAGTATGCCTTCGCAGCTTCCAGTGCCTCTTTGATCTTGGATGCATCCTTGCCACCTGCTTGTGCCAGATCGGGCCGCCCACCTCCCCGACCTCCTACCACAGATGCCGCAGCGTTCACGATCTCTCCTGCCTTCAATCCTTTGCTTACCAGATCTTTTGTCAGGGTTGTGATGAAGAATGGTTCACCTTTCTCGTTCCTAGCGGCAAATGTCGCCACACCGCTGGAATGATCAGAGCGGAATCTGTCCGCGATCTCTCGCATAGTAGCAGAATCTGCATTCCCCAGATCAAGCATCAGTACAGATACTCCATTAACTTCATCGACTTCGTTCTTCGCTTCTGTATAACGAACCATTAGTGTACTTTTTTGTAATTCCTGATTTTGTTTTTCCAGTTCGTTTTGTTTATCCAGGACGGCGCTCAACTTTTCCTCAAGTCCATCCACATTCACATGCAAGCTTTCAGCAATGCGTTCCAGGGTGGCGAATCTTTCTTCGATCATCTCCTGTGCTTTGCGCCCTGTGATCGCCTCGATTCGGCGAATACCAGCCGCAGCACTTCCTTCACTCACAATGATGAAACTTCCGATCTCACCCGTCTCATCCACATGCGTTCCGCCGCACAATTCATAGGAAATAACATCCTCATCACCGATCACGATCGTGCGTACCTTGTCCCCATACTTTTCACCAAATAGAGCCATAGCTCCTTCATCGATGGCTTCCTGTAATTGCTTCTCATTGGAGTGCAATTCTTTGTTTTCCAGAACAGCATTGTTCACGAATTGTTCGACCTTCTTGATCTCTTTTTTGGTCAATGCTTCAGGATGGGTGAAGTCAAATCGCAGTCTGTCAGGCGCGACCAACGATCCTGCCTGTCGTACATGTTTGCCCAATATATCTCGTAGGGCTGCATGCAGTAAGTGGGTTGCGGTGTGGTTGCGCATAATATCATGGCGGCGCTGCAGATCCACAGCAGCAACAGCCTGGTCTCCGGTTTTAGGTGTTCCCTTGATCACTTTACCAATGTGAACGATCAATCCAGTGGTGGGTTTTCGGACATCCTCAATTCTGATCTCCCAGGTGCCATCCACCGCTGCGATCGTGCCTGTATCCGAGACCTGACCTCCAGATTGGATATAGAAATTGGTTTTTCCCAGAACTACTTCGACTTCCGTTCCTTGTTTTGCCTGCTCTACCCGGTTGCCGTTGTCAATCAGAGCCAATAGTGGCTGTTTAGTAGGTGCTGGATCATATGGGTCATTAAGGACTACCTTTTCAGCTAATTTTCCTGCTTCAACAATCTCAGAAAGGATAGCTGCATATTTATCAGCATCTTCACCACCCAGCGGTCCGAATTCCTTTCCAGCGCCCGATTCCACCTTGTGTTGTTCCATCGCCTCCAGAAAACCGGATTCATCCACTACATACCCTTCTTCCTTGGCAATATCTCTTGTGATCTCGAAGGGTAATCCGTGTGTAGCATATAGTTCGAAGGCTTCTTTCCCTGATACCTTCTTCTCTTTTTTGTTTTTCTGCATGATCTCATGCAAATAGGACAGCCCGGTATCCAGAGTTTTTCGGAACCGTTTTTCTTCGCGCGTTAGATTATCCAGGATCGTTTCACGGTTTTTTACCAGTTCAGGATACGCCCCACCATAGATATCAACGACCTTTTCAGCTACTTTTGCCATAAAAGGTTCATGCAGGTTTAGCTTGGTCCCAAAGCGCGCAGCTCGCCGTATGATCATGCGGCAAATATAATTTCGTCCGATATTTCCCGGTACGACGCCATCACTGATCAAGAAAGTTGCCGCGCGAGCATGGTCAGCTATTACTCGATAAGGAGTCAAATTTTCATCGCGTTCTTTTTCTGTCTCTCCGGTTAATTTCAATACCACATCCATCAACGGCAGTAAAATATCCGTCTTGTAATTGGAATTGACATCTTGCAGAACCGAAACGATCCTCTCAAAGCCCATTCCAGTATCAACATGTGTCTTTGGTAATGGAAGCAGTTCATGCTTACTGATCCGATTGTATTGAATGAACACCAGATTCCATAATTCAAGGAAACGGGCACAGTCCCCATTCACGCCGCATTGATGGTTGGGATCATCTTTCTTATCACAATATCCGATCCCGCGGTCAATGTGGATCTCACTACTGGGACCACATGGACCGGTATCTGCCATTTCCCAGAAATTATCTTTTCTACCAAAGAATAGGATATGGGAAGGATCCATCCCCGTTTGTTGTTTCCAGTATTCCGCAGCTTCATTATCCGCCGGAATCTCATCCTTTTCATCCTTGAAACATGTCACCCAAAGCTTATCTCGATCGATCCCCCACACATCGGTTAACAATTCCCAAGCCCAGGCGATCGCTTCTTTCTTGTAATAATCTCCAAAGGACCAATTCCCCAGCATCTCAAAGAATGTATGGTGCGTATCATCTCGACCCACATCTTCCAGGTCATTATGTTTACCAGCTACACGCATGCATTTTTGTGAATTGGCAGCCCGGGAATAGGAACGTTCATCTAAACCCAAGAAGATATCTTTAAACTGCACCATTCCTGCATTGGTGAACAGTAAAGTCTGATCACCACCCGGAACAAGTGAAGAAGAAGGAACAAATGTATGTCCTTTCTTTTCAAAGAATTCTATGAATGTTTTTCGTATATCATTACCACTATTTTTTGATTGCATACAACATCCTTAAAAGAGACAATTGATAATTTCCATTGATTATAAATGAGGAAAACTTACATTTCAATTAAGTTAGGAAAAACTCAATTTATTTTGATATAGATAATTTTATCAATTTACCACGGTCATCAAGTGTAACGCGAGTATATTGCTTGATAGTTTTACTGTTAATTCGAAAGTTCTTCTTGTATGTTATGAAAACTCGGTTTGAAGATTGCTGCTGGGGTCCAGCCCCGCCCTTCCTTGATGCCCCGTATTTCATAACCTTCATCTTCTTTTCACGAATCTTCAATTCTGCCGTTTCGATACCCGGAAGGTATTCTTTCACGACTTCTTTTACATTCGAAAGGATATCTGTAGAGAACTTTGGAATGGCAACAGCTTCCAACTCCTTGTCATCCACGATCTGGTATACATCCTTTATCTTCTCATCTTCAATAACAAAATGGTCTTCTGCCTGGCTGTCATGAACAAACAAGGGATCGCCATAAAGGACAAAAGACAGTAATGTCTTTTGATCTTCTCCATCCAGATAGCCCTGCCTTCGCAAGATGGATTTCATCAAGTTCAGTTTACCTCGCACAAAGGCATCCCCAGCGTTGTATTCTTTGTCGATCAGGTCCCAGAATAAATAACCAAATTTATCTGCTCCGATCAAAGGAGGATAGATCGAACCATACGCGATACAGGTAGAACCCACAAAAGCTCGCGTTCCAGTATTCAGAAATTTCAAACTCAATGCTTCATCAACCGACTTGTCAATGACATAAGCTCCATAACAGGCTTCTGAAAGAACAACTTTGGGATTTTCGGTGTCATTCATAATATTGGATGGAGAAATGGCAACCGGAAAGTCTGGTGTGTCATCATCAGCAGAAATATCCTTTTGCCCATACCAATTAGGAGAGTCATCCAATCCATGCAAGTTGAAATACGCATATTCTGTTTCGGCAATGCTGATTGAATCCAAATTACGCTGATTGTATGGGGGTGATATCCTGAGGAAGTTTGCTTTGCCGATCGGTCGAAATGCGGAGATGGAAGATCGCTGCCATATGGCTGTTGAGTAACCATAATTACTTTTATTCTCTGACATCTCTTTATAGAGATCACTAAAAGCATTCCAGAATTGCAGCGACTGCCCTACTCTCTCTAAAAAAGTTCTCTTCTGTGATTGTTGTTTATGCCAATTGATCGCTTCTCTCAATTGTTTTAACAATAATCCAGGGTCGCTTCCTTTTTCATCTGGAAAACGTCCCACGCTCCACTCTGGCACAAAGTAGTTATTATCATCAGTTGCATATGGATTATCCGAGAGGACGATGGTATCTGCATCGTCTGTTGGATTTGGTAAACGATGAAATGGTATGATCTCATCTCCCCCGACGATCAGCACCGCCCCGATCCTTTTCTCCCGTTCTTGAAGATAGTTCGAAAGATCATGTATTGCTAATTTGATCTGCCATGCATCCACTTTTTCTATGCTGGTCATCCCATATTGAGCCATGCTGTTTGCATCATCGGGGATTAGTGCAAATGTTGACCAATTTTCCCGCAAATCAATTGCATCGCTGAGTTCCTGAATGCGGGAACGTATCACAGCATATGTGTTTTCACCATACTTCTTCGAAATTGTTTCTTTTAACGTAAGGATCACGTACACAGGTTTTGTGAATAATGACTTTGAACCGGGCGACACTGTTCTGTTGATCTCTTGTGACGCTATTCCTTTTGCGGGTTTTTTCCCAACTTTTGTTTTTTGCAATATCTGTTGGACGCCACTATTCTCTTCGAATTCCTTATAAAACTCATCAGTTTCTGCCCAAATGGTTTTGTAGGCATGTTCATTTCCCCATAAGTCTTTTGCCACAATTCCGAGGTGATCACGATATGCTACTTCTCGTAGAAGCTGCATCGCACCGATATCGGCTCCGAAAGCAAACAATTTTTCCGCAGTAATTAATTGAAAATAAAGACATTCCGGAAATTTCTCTTGATACACTTTGGCAAGCTGCAAGGTCGCATAATCATCCTTGGCTGATCTTGTGAAAAGGAGATGAACTAAAGCAACCAGGGCATTATCTGGGTTCTGTTGTACCAAGTCAACTATTTCCAGTTCAATACCACTGTATTCCCCCTTGAACATCTCTTCAACGATTCTGTTTAGGTGGATACTCCAATTTGATCCTGTTATACCCGTTTCTTTTTTCTGGAAGAATGCTATATATTGATAATATTCTTGCCTTTCTTCTTCCGCTTGTGCATACTTGACCATCAACGGATAGGCTTGCTTGAATTTGGGATGTTTTTTTATTACTGACGCTAAAGCAGATAATCCCGCATCGCGGTTCCCTATTTCAAGATGCAGCGCTGCCAGATGGTACTCAACCTCAATATCCCCGGGAAATTGTGCCAGCCAGCTCTCCAGAGTCTCCATGAGCACAGTTCTATCTTCAGTCGTAACATTCTGCACACATCGTAGAAGATCATTCCTGGAAAGCTTCATGAATTGGTTTATTCCTCTTGCTTGTTAAAGATTCTTTTTGCCAGTAATATCCCCAGCCTTTCCCGTAATCCTTCATCTTTAGGATTCAGGTTGACTGCTTTTCGAAGATACTCCTCCGCTATGGAGAGGTTTCCAATATGATTATAAACGCGAGATGCCTGTTCGTAGATTAAATTATGTTCCCTGCAATTATTTAGAGCTTTCTTAATGGTTTTTTCAGCTCGCTTACCTTCTCTTCGTTGGATATATACATCGGATAATGTGATATAAGCTTGCATACGTGATGGCTCCATCTCAATTGCTTTATTCAGATGGAAAACTGCATTATCCAGATTTCCTTGTGCAGCATTCAACAATCCTAGAGACTCATGTACTTTTGCTTGATGATCTTCTTTCGATAAGGATGCTGACCACGCATCCACAGCTTCTTTGTGATTGCCGGCATCGTTTTGTAGATCTGCATACATATTCAATATTTCTCTTGAGATCTCTTTTGATTTTTCAATATAACCACTCAGGAAATCTATTGCTTTCTTCTCTCCATTGATCCTGAGTAAATAATTGGCCTTTTCAATGATCAACCCCTCATCCCTTAATCCTGAATTTAATGCCTTTTCAATGATCTCCAATCCATAGGCTTCATCCTTCTCCATGGATTTTATTTTTGCCAATTCGCAAATAACATCCGTAGACATTGGGTCGATCTCATAGGCAATCCGGATCAATTCCATCGCCTTTGTTGTACTTTTGAGCGCGATTGCGATCCGGGTCCGCAATAGAATCAGTTCCAGATCCTGTGTGGTTCCTTGTTCTATCTCATTGATCAAGCTCAAAGACTTGCGGTATTCTTCGATCTGGAAATAGGCGTTTGCAGCTTTCCGCAAAATGTTTTCATCGCCGCGCAGTTTATCAGTATAAGTCTCAAAGAGCTCTATCATTTCCTGATATTTTTCACTTTGATACAAACTCATACATTGAGTTCGGACAAGATCCATATCGTCAGGATATTTCGTTATTACATTGCCGCGTATATGAATTGCTTTCGGTAAATTTCCTTCCAGTTCATAAAGAGCAGCGAGCTTTTCCATCCATATGGGTTCCTCCTCGAGAATACCCAAAGCGGATTCATATGCATTGATCGCGAGTTCATTTTGTTCAAGCTTCGTATACAGGAACGCAACACCTGCATATAGATACGCGTTCTCCTTGTGTTTAAATATTGCATCATTCCAAATGTTCAAGAACGCTGAGCTATCCAATTGTTCCATATACGGCAATGCAAAAATCAAATGGTCTGGTTGTAAATTGGGATCATTCAATAAACGTTGTAACTCTTCCTCTGCTTGTTTTTTCCCAGCCTGTACGATCTTTATGAATAACGTGATCTCGTCAATTGCATCAATGGTTATAGTTCCAAGAGAGTTTTCATCACCAGCAACAAATGCATAGAGCGCATGATAAATATTCGTCGCATTGGGAGAATCTCCAATGTGCTGCTCAAACACTTTCTCTAAGCGAGGTTTTTTTATGAGTTTTGGAAGATTATTTAGTACACCCAAATTACGATAACCATATTCCTTTAGCGCCAATTGCATGATTCGCTGTTGAATTATGGTAGAAACATGGTTGAAGTTTTCAACGTTAGCTCTATCTGTCAAGTAAGCATCCACAGCATGCTGCCAAATGCCCAGATCGAACGCGGTTTCAGCTTTCCAGAAACTCAATTCCTTCACCACGCTGTGCTGCTGTTCTTCTACGTCAACTCCGCTCTCAAAAGTATGTTGTGCCTCGAAAATATTCCCGTTTCGCTTCAAGATCCGTGCTTTCGCCCAAAGTACTGCCGGTGATGTTAGCATGATTTCTGATAATTCGTTGACGATTCTCGCAACAGCGATCTCTTCACCATTCAACAGCATGATGTGAAGTATCAATCCTTCCAGGTCAATCGCCTCAATGGATTGCTCACCATCCAGTAAAGTTTCTATCAGCCTGCCCCAATCATGGTTTTGTTTATCTCCATGGATCATCCAATCCAGGATGTTAATTGTGGCTAGTGTGGTGGGGTTAACAATAATGTTACGGTCAACGCGCAATATCCTTTCGAGATTCTGCTCATCCACATCCCCATCAAAAACTGCATCGATCAATATCTGCAGCCAATAATCAACGGTTCCGATCGCTTCATTCCATTCTTGCGGAAAGAGGTCCCTGTATATGGGATCCATACCTGCAACATAGCGGTCTATCTCTTTAACATTTTCTATTACTTCCAGGATGCTCTCTATATGGTAGTTTCCCTTACCAGATCTCTTTTGAATCAAGATTTGAATCGCGGGTAATAACAACCCCAGATCACCATTGTCGGGAATACCCTCCAGGTCCTCAAGTGCTTGCGCATACTCAGCTCTATTCCAATTGATTATGGCTTCAAGAAAATTGACCTCCACTCCTCCAGTAGAGCATTTACTTAATCTATTGATCAATTGCAAACTGATATCATGCAGTTCCATTTTTTCAGAGAGATCAATAGCAGCCCTAACATCTTTTTCACAAAGCGGATCGGCGGTCAGCATTTCCTCCAGCAGACCCTTGATCAATTGGCGATTCCCAAAATGATATTCGAACTTGATCCGCTCAAGCAGGAAAACAGGTAAATGCCTGAGCTCATCATTGCCTTTTGAAAAGTATTCGTGCACCTCTTTTGGCTTTCCCATATTCAACATGCTTGATACAAACCAGGGGATTACTCGTACATCTTTCTTGCATTGACTATACGCTTTCTTTATTGTGGAAAGTGCTTCTTCCGGAAGATTGTTCGTACGATATGCATCAACGAGCAGATCATATATGTCCAAATTATCTGGCTTATTCTTTGCACATTCATTCAATAAAGCAATAGCAGTTTCTTTATGTCCCATCTTCTTCATAACTTGAGACAATCCAACTTGCGCACGCCATATTTCATTGCGATTTGCGCCCAACGAGTTTTCCAGTATGATCTTCTTATACCCATCCGTTGAAGAGACATCATTCCCGATCAATCTCTGGAATTCTGCGTTCATTAATTTCTTCCAAAAATGTCCATCAGGTAAAGTATTGATCGTATTTTCTACCATGGGTATATCCACATCCTGACCCAGGGTGGTACCAAGCGGGAATCTAGATAAACTACTGCCGATTGCAGCCAAAACAGTCAATATCAGATATTGCGGATCGTCTTTCTTTTCAGTTCTATAGAAAGGCAACAAATTTCTTGCCCGTTCTCTTTCTCCAACTTCTAAAAAAGTTGTCGACGCCTCCAAACCAAGTTGTGGATGCAATGGGTAATGTGCAATACTTTTGTTCGCTATCTTTATGGCCGTATCGTTTTTCTGTTGTCCATTCAAGAATCGAATTATTTTTGCAAGGATTTCAGGTCTTGCTCCATCAAAATCGATCTTGTTCACCAGATCCAAAGCTTTTTCATCATCTCCTATGTCAATGAAAGCTGCTGCCAATTCAGCCAGGTAACCTTTTTTGTCCTTAAACTTTGAATTTGCATCATCTATCAAGCGTTGTGCTTCTTGCAGCAATCCCAATTTGATATTACAGCGATATAACAACAGCCAAGGTTTTGAATCATTCGATGAGTCAGTTATACATTGTTGTAAATGTTTGCGCGCGTTATCATAGCACTGCAACTCCCATAACAGCTCTCCGAGTTGCAAGTTCTGATCACGATCCAGATCAATAGGTTCAATTCCAAATCCCTGTAATAACTGTAAGGCTGCTTCTTTTTTATCCTTCTGAATAAGATCTTTTATCTGAAGATAAAAATCGAGAAAATCTTGTTTGCTCTTTCCAACGAAAATATCACCCGTACTCAAATCTCTTGCTTTATCCCATTGTGAGGATTCGATGTACGCTTCATATAATCTTTTCGCTCTTTTCGCATTGTCTTTATCCAACAATCTGGCTATACGAAGATGCTCAATAGTTTTTATGGTATCACCAAGGGAATGGTAATGATCTGCGATCGCATCATGGTTTTGTGCAGTTTGAGGAAGATCAATAGCTTGCTGTTCTACTTTTAACAGATGTTCTTCAAGTTCTTCAATCGCAGGATGTTCTAGTTCAAGAGAATGTGAAACATCAGGGATGTTTCGCCAATTGTAGCTAATTGCTTCTGGTAAAGAATTATTGGCCCGTAGTGAAACATCCTTACTGTCCTTGTTTTGAAGATCCTTGATCTTTTCCGATATACCCTGCTGGATCGCATCAAACCTTTTCTGTATTAATTCAAGGTCTTGGATAGATTGCTCTACATCGTTGGCAAATATATCGACATCAGCAAAATAATTAAGGTCCCCTACAATTTTCAGGTCTTCGGCAAGTGAATCAGAATCCTCACTTTCTTGATCGTTCCTGGCTGCCCGTTCGGATACAATGAATCCTTTTATAATCTCTTCGCGTCCCAGGGCTTTTATAAAATGAATTAATTCAATTCTTTCTTCATAGGTTGATCTTTGCAGTAACAGTTCAACCCTACGCTCCAGTAATTCCCTGCTTTGCGGATTGCAAAATAAGCCATAAATAAATGTCTTCTTAATTTCTCGGTTATCGAAAAAATCGCTGCTTTTAATGAATTCATCAACGTTCTCGAGATGATCAAACAAGCATGCTGCAACCAGCCCTCCATTCCTGCAGAATTTGCTCTTGATCAGTAGTTTTGATAGGTCGATCTCGCCCTTATCTTTTTTGCTTTGTGAGTAGAGCTCTTCCGCAAATTGTCCGGCCTCGAACAGGTCGAGATCAGGAGCGTCAATTCCCCTACTCTTAGAATAAAGTGTTTCGTTCCCCTCTCTACTTTTAATCATTAAATGAAATAGTACTTGAGGTTTCCATCCCTCAAGTGTTTTGAAGCTTGATCCAGCTTCAAACTTTGCCCTACTTATCTCTTCCAAGGCATCTACGATTCGTTGATCCTGAAAAAGACAAGCGATAAGCACCTGTTTTTCTTCCTCATTGAAAGATGTTTCAATGAGATCGAGGAATTGGGCAGGTAGCATAGGACCCTTTCTAGAGGCTGGTGACTATGTAATAAGCAACCCCAAATAATACAAATGTTATTAACACCAGGAACACACCAATACCTGCTTTGGTTTTGACCATCTGGTTGATGGAGTTGAGAAGGGTTGAAGTTGTCTCCATCAATCCGGACACATTCTCCACAACACCTTTTTCCATCATTTTTGCAGATTGTTCAGTGATGGCGTTGAATTCATTGCTCCTCACCTTGAATGCGAGGATGATGATCCCGACAAAAAAAGTGATCACTCCCATCCCGAGTAAAATGAGAGCAATAGTAAGTGTGAAATCAATTGAATCTAATGTGAACATAGTATCTCCTTTTAGAGATACTATTGCAATCTTTATGCCAGTTTCTTTACTAAATCGCTGGGTAGATCAGAAACATCGATCTTCTCTCCATCACAGAACAGCATCGCGCGCTCAATTGTATTTTTCAATTCACGTATATTTCCCGGCCAAGAGTACTCTACCAAGCATTCCATAGCCGGAGCGGTAACATCGATCACATTCAAACCAAGCCGCGGGTTCGCATTTTTTATAAAATAACCAACAAACTCTGGGATATCACTTTTCCGTTCTCGTAATGGAGGTAGATCAAGTTCTACTACTCTCAAACGATAATAGAGATCTTCTCGGAATGCATGTTCTTTGATCATTTCTTTCAAATCTCGATTCGAAGCAGCGATGATCTGAACATCAACCTTAACCAGAGACCCGCCCACCCTGCGAAACTCTTTTTCTTCGATAGCGCGCAAAACTTTAGCCTGCATCTCTAATGGCATTGAAGATATCTCGTCCAGAAAGAGGATCCCATCATCTGCCAGTTCCATCAATCCATGCTTTTTACTTCTCGCATCTGTAAATGATTCGGCATCATGACCAAATAGTTCAGATTCAAGCAATGTAGGTTGTATTGCGGCACAGTTAATAGCAACAAATGGTTTTGATGATCTAGGACCCGATTTGTGGATATATTGAGCTAGTACTTCTTTTCCGGTTCCAGTTTCTCCGGTGATCAATACAGACACCATTGCTCTTGAAGCTTTTAATGCCTGGGAAACAACTTCTTTCATCGTCTCATTCTTCCCAAGTACAAAATCTACGGATTCCAACTGTTTCTTTCTATAATGAGCAATTTCCCGGCGCATATGGAGAAGCTCAACAGCACGATTGAGTGAATTCTCCAAGACTTCGAAATCAGTGATGGGTTTGGTCAAGAAATCATGTGCCCCATTCCGCATAGCCTTAACAGCCATTTCAATATCGCCATAGCCGGTGATCAGAATTACAGGTGGACGATTCTGTTGCTGCTGCAGTTTCTTTAATAACGATTGTCCATAACCATCCGGGAGGTGCACATCGAGTAAAACAATATCACCATTACCTTTATCAAGTTGTTCAGATGCTTCGGATAATGATCCGGCTTCAAAGACCTCATAATTCTTTGATTGTAGAAACACACTCAATCCTTTGCGTGCGTTTTCTTCATCATCAACTATCAATATTGAAAAACTCACTCTGAATCTCCTTTATAAATTGGTAATAGAACATGAAACACTGTTGCCCCAGGGATTGACTCCACACTAATTTCACCATTTAACTCAGTTATGATCTGTTTGGTTATCGCCAAACCCAACCCTGTCCCCTTCTGGCTGAATGAAGAAAATGGAGTAAACAATGTCTTTTTTATCTCCTCTGGAATTCCAACCCCGGTGTCTGACACGTTCACTTGAACAAATCCCTCTCTGCCCTTTTCTGTCTTAATTGCTAATGTACCGCCTGATAAGGCCTTCATGGCATCAACGGCATTGTTGATCAAGTTCGTAAAAACCTGTTCCAGCGCACGCATGTTGCTGACGATCAACGGTAAATTTTCTTCGCATTGGTAGACCAACTCAACATTATTCCGTAATAATTTTTTCTCGATGGTATCGATAACATCATGCAGTAAAAAATCCAAGTTCAAAGGCTTCATATTATCTTCAAGCGGTTTGGTATAGGAAAGAATCGAGTTCATAAGGTGATCTAAACGATCGCAATCATTGATCATCCCTGTCAACATATCTTTTTGTGTTTCATCCCACTCACCAATTTCAGTAAGTGCCTGAATATTAACAGACATATTATTTACAGGATTTCTTACCTCATGTGCAAAATTCGCTACTGATTTTCCTAAGGCAGCTTGATGTTGCAGTTCTTTGATCGTTGACTGCATTGCTTCGCGATCACGTATTCCTTCGATCAGGAGTAAATAACTGTATTGAACATTCTCATTTACTAATTTATGGATACTCAAGATAACCGGCTCTTCCTCACCGTCTCTCCTGTGAAGAACAACCCGACTTTTATCACCCTGGTCTCCCGATTCGCTTAGTTCAGCAAATACTTCTGTGACAGGTCTTTCCATTGCGAGATATTCACCGATGGTCAATTCTTTGGCTTCCCATTTTCTATATCCAAGTAATTTTTCCATATTATGGTTTATATCGAGAATCTGCCACTCATCATTCAGCAAAATGATCCCCTCAATCACATTATCCACAAGGATTTGATTGATCTTTTCAGTATTTTCTTTTTCCTTATGAACACCAGTGATCTCTCTACGTTCACGAATTACACTTACTTGTTTCTGGTAAATATCTAAATACTGTTGAACTATCCGAAATACAGAATTATCTCTTGTCTGTTCTTTCCAGCCGGCAACGACGATCCCTTGGTCTTCATCAAATTTATAATTATATGTTATGAGTGTATTGATATAATTCTTGCGTGCTGTTCGATGCAGGATATTCAGAGTACGATTCCCCTGCTGCCAGACCTCGAATCCTGTAAGTTTTTTTAATTCCTCACAAGGTACAACCTCAGGAAATGCATTCTCTTCATCAAGATCTCTCGCGTCAAGGCGATAGATGTCTTGTTCTCTCCAATATGTTTTTAAAACATCAAATCGAAATTCCTTTTGTAAAGTCTCCAGGCAATTTCGATGATAGAGATCATAATCCAGACCTGTTTTATCCATCATATTAGTTATAGATTCGATGTGCTGCTCAATTTCCAAGGGATATCCAATGGACACTTGTGATAATGCTTTGACTGTATATACCTTCCAGTGTTGCTTATCATCTAGAAGATCCTTTTGCACAAGAACATCTAATGGAGGACGATTCTTGCGAATGATCTTTTGCACGATCTTCCCATCTTTTGTTCTTTCGTTTACGATCAAAGATCGGATCGGGGTTTGAACAATCTCGTCAATTGGATATGCAGTCAACTCAATAAGGGCACTGTTAACCAATGCGATCGTATCTTCCTGATCCACCAGGACACATGGCTGCTTAATTAAGTTCAACAAGGTCTTTATTTCAGACCAGGTGATAGTCCGGTTTTTTAGTAGATCAATGAGGGCCATTTTTTACTTCTCTTTCCGTTGGTGTGCGGATGGTATCCCTTCCATATCTCGATATTTTGCTACGGTACGCCGTGCAATAGATATATCCATTTTTTCTAATTTTTTCATGATTTCCATATCGCTTAGTGGTTTTACTTCTTTTGAGATCATCTCTTTTATCATTGTCCTGATCCGCAAACTACGGTCAAAGAAGATTGCCAAAGGGTAGATCTTTTTATCCGGCATTTGAACGGTCTTGCTTGATACCGCTCTTGAGATTGTAGATTCATGAACATCCATCTGCTTTGCGATTTGTGCGCGGGTTATTGGCTTCAAATAGAGATCCCCTTCCCTTATAAATCTCTCTTGCAGGCCTACAAGCATCTCCATCAATTGCAATATCGTGTTCGCGCGCTGCTGGATACATTTAATAAAAAGGGAAGCGCGATTCAGGTCAGCTTTCATTTCATCTCTCGTGACCTTATCAGATTCCTTGATCGCCATTTTATAGGTGTTGTTAAGAACAAGATTGCTATTATAGGGCTGGAATATTTCAAGTAAGATCGCTTTTTGAGGATCATCCTCAAAAAAACTCAAGATGATATCCGGCTGTCCCAGGCGAGTATTTTCCTCTTCAATTGGATTACGAAAATCTCCCCAATTTGCTCTAGCGGGAAATGGATTAAGGTTCTCAGAAATGAACTGGGCAGCCATTTCTACCTTTGTCTGGGAAATATTTAATGCGCGTCCAATTTCTTTAAAATGCTTTCGCAGTAATGCGTCGTAATGATCCGCAATTATCTTTTTAACACCTGATGGAATTGGTTTATTTTTTTCCAATTCATCAAGCTGCACCAGCATTGCCTCTTGTGAATCTTCACAACCACTTCCAATTGGATCGGCGCGTTGTATTTGACTTATTACTTTCTCAACAGTTGAAATCGGCACATGATAATAGCTAGCCAGTTCGAGTACATCGATCTTTACAAAACCATCATCGTCAAGTTGAGTAAGTATATTAGCTGCCACCATTTTCTCAGGATCAGAAAGGTTCCAACCTATTTGCTTCAATATATATTCTGGTAGTGTTTGTCGATCAACATTTATTTCTTCAAAGTAGTCTTGCTGATCACCATCAATAAAAGATGTGGTCCTCTCACGTGTAGAAATGAAAGATACCACGGGGGATTCGCTTCGGATTTGCCGTTGCATACATGTATTGCAGCGCGTTCCATGGGCAATCTCACTTCCACAAACCGCGCAACGCCGCACCTCATCAATTTCCAATGCAGGGTTTGCAGCGAGGTTCTTCTGTATCTCTTCTTCCAATTCTCCCCCACCCATGTTGAGCAGCGTCATAGATTGCGCTAAATGCGCTGTTGTTTTGGGTTTTGTTTCGATGCTCGTACGAGTAGTTATTTTCTGATACATCAATTTCGAGTATAGCGCAATTGCACTCACTATGCAATATTCATACCATTTTTTTGATGATAAAATTCGGCAATGGCAGAAAAACTAAAGATCATCGGTGGTGGGTTATCAGGTTGTGAAGCCGCATGGCAAGCTGCTGAAAGAGGGATACATGTTGATCTTTATGAAATGCGTCCAAAAAATACAACTGAAGCCCATCAAACGGGTCATCTGGGTGAATTGGTCTGTTCTAATTCATTAGGCTCCAAATCCTTCTCCAGCGGTACTGGACTTCTTTTCAACGAAATGAAATCTCTTAACTCGATCATCTGCAGCATTGCCGAGCAATGCGAAGTACCTGCAGGCTCTGCCCTTGCAGTTGATCGGCATGTTTTTGCATCTCGCTTAACAGAAGCTATAACATCTCATCCTCGTATCAAAATCATACGCGAAGAAGTTACCCGTATACCTGCCGGACCTACTCTTATCGCTAGCGGTCCCTTGACCTCAGCTCCCCTTGCTAAAGCCCTGCAGTTATTTCACGGCAAGGAAAACCTCTTCTTTTTCGATGCAATAGCTCCGATCATTTCTGCTAATTCCATCGATATGAACATTGCCTTCCGTGCCTCCCGCTATGGTAAAGGCACTACCGACGCTGGTGATTACATTAACTGTCCATTGGATAAGGAAACATATTTAAATTTTGTAGAAGAATTATCGAATGCTACACAGATCAAATTGAAACATTTTGAAAGAGAGATTGAATCAGGCGTTACAGCAGGAAAAGGTCACTTTTTCGAAGGCTGCCTTCCCGTTGAAGTCCTAGCACGACGAGGTTTGAACTCCTTATCCTATGGCCCCCTGCGACCAGTCGGCTTGCGAAAACAATATCAAGGCAAACCCCCATACGCGATCGTCCAACTCAGACAAGATAGTTTGAACGGCTCTGTTTACAACATGGTTGGTTTTCAGACGAACCTAACTTATAGTGAACAAAAAAGAGTTTTTCGCACTATCCCTGGGCTGGAGCATGCAGAATTCATCCGTTATGGGCAAATGCATCGCAATACATTCCTTTTTGCCCCTTCACTGATCAATTCCTACCTTCAATCCATCCAGAGAGAAGACTTATTTTTTGCTGGGCAGTTGATCGGCGTAGAAGGATATTTAGGAAACGCCGCATCTGGACT
>NPIF01000431.1_pt1 | contig 83504 bp, 79 predicted proteins | sample 8637461 | NCBI WGS metagenome assembly NPIF01 (sample SAMN07420641, study PRJNA396082) | bioreactor metagenome | isolation source: sample BR12 brine-fed electro-methanogenic bioreactor BR | place: Japan: Kochi | collected 2016-12-09 | reverse complement strand
GCTGCCGGGCCTTTTATTTTTTACACCTTTTTGGTGTTTTTTTTTCGAAAAAATAATAAAAAGGCTTTATTCAAATTCAATAAACAATTATTCTAATACTTATGAAATATGAAATTAAAAATCAACTTTATTCAATAAATGATACTTTATCTGTAAATACTTTAGTAATAGGTACAAAAAGTAAAATTTCTGAAAACTCTATTTTAGAAAATTTAAATAATACTATTTCAAATATTCCTTTATTATCTTCAAAATTAAATGAAAAAAATAATAATTATTATTTTGAAAAAATGACTAAACATTATTCTTTTAAGGTAGAAGAATGCCAAAATATAAACTCTTGGATTAGTAACCAATTGAATAAACCTTTAGATTTATTTAATGGAGAATTTTTAAGATTAGCAATATATAAAGAAGCATCTTTAATTATTTTTGCTCATACTTTGATATCAGATTCACGAGGACTTATAAATTTTGCAAAAGCTTTACTTAGCAAAGATTATTCATATAGTTTTAAATATTGTGAAAATAAACAAGCTAAAATTAATTTTTTAAAAAAAATTAAAGCTAATAGTATTAAAAATTTAAAAGTTATAGAAAATATAAAACAAGATACTAATAAAATCAAAGTTAAAAAAATAAGTTTAAATGCACCATTAGTTTATTCATTATGTGCAGGAGCTGGTATTTCAACTTTATCATTTTTTTTAACAGTTGCTTTAAGTTTAAATAAAACAGATAGAAAAACTATAAAAATCCCTTATTGTGTTAAAGATAGTGATACAGATGTACTTGTAAATGATTCATATATTATTAAATTTAAAAGAGGTTTAGAACCTAGATTGTCTTTTTATGATAATGCAGGTGAAATTGACAAACAGTTTAAATCTTTTGTAAAAAATAAACCATATTTGGTTCAAAATGAAATACTAAATTTAGCAATTAATGAATTAAAATTAAATCCTAAAAAAAACAATGATTATTTAAAATTAATTCATAGTGATATATATATAGATTTATTACCTTCTATAGATGAAGATGACATTATTAATACACTTCAATTTTATCCTTCAAGTTCATATTTTGATAATGGCTTTGGAATTACTATGGTCGATGATAAAATTAATATATGTTCGATTCTACACGATAGTGATAGTGAAAAATTCTACTCTGATTATCAAAAAACAATGAATTTAATCTCGAAAAAAGCAGATTCTATATTGAATGAAAACTAGTAATATAATTTAGGGAGGTATTACCTCTCTTTTTATTTGAGGAATTATAATGATTATAAAAAATGATAAGATAAGAAACATTGCAATTATTGCTCATGTTGATCATGGAAAAACTACATTAGTTGATAGTATGTTTAAGCAAACAGGTCTTTTACAAGATCAAGATAGAGTAATGGACAGTGGAGCATTAGAGAGAGAACGTGGTATCACAATTAGTGCTAAAAACTGTGCAATTGAATATAAAGATGTAAAAATCAATATAATTGATACTCCTGGACACGCTGACTTTAGTGGAGAAGTTGAAAGAGGTCTATCTATGGTAGATGGAGTAATTTTATTGGTTGACGCAGCTGAAGGTCCTCTTCCTCAAACTAGATTTGTATTAGATAAAGCATTAAAATTAGAATTACAACCAATTATTGTTATTAATAAAATTGATAGATCAGATTCAAGAGCAAATGAGGTGTTAGATGAAGTATATGATTTATTGTTTGATTTAAGTGATAATGAATCATTATTAGATGTTCCTGTTTTTTTTGCTGATGGAAGAAGTGGCAGATGTGGTGTTGATATTAATAATATTCATGATAATTTATTTCCCTTATTAGATGCGATTTTAGAAAATATTAAAGCTCCTCAATTTGATGATTTTGAACCATTTCAAATGTTAGTAAGTGATTTATCATATAATGATTTTTTAGGTAGATTAGCAATCGGGAAAGTAATAAACGGTAAAGTTTCTATTAACGAGCAATTAGTTTGTGTTGGTGAAAATGATATTAAAAGTTTAAGGGTTTCTAAATTATATACATTTAAAGGTCCTTCTTATTTTGAACAACAAAGTATTGAAGCAGGAGATATTGTTGTTTTAGCTGGTGTTGAAAATGTCTCAATAGGTGATACTATTTGTACAAAACTTAATCCAAAAGCATTAGAGAGAATTATTGTTGATGAGCCAACAGTTTCTATGGTATTTAGAAAAAATATTAGTCCTTTAGCAGGTAAAGAAGGAACAAATATTACAAGTGCAAAAATTGGAGAAAGATTAGAAAAAGAATCTCTTAGAAATGTTTCAATAAAAGTAGAAAAAAATGAGGATGATTCTTATACTGTTAAAGGTCGAGGAGAATTCCAAATGGCTATTATTATAGAAGAGATGCGACGTGAAGGATTTGAACTTTGTGTAGGTAGACCTAAAATTTTATTTAAGAAAAATGATTCAGGTAAAATAATCGAGCCAATTGAAAGATTAATCATTGATTGTCCTGAAGAAAATTCAGGAACAGTCATGGAAAAATTATCAAAGAGAAAAGCTTTGATGAGTGATATTACATATTCTGGAGATAGAGTTAAAATTACATTTGATATTCCATCTAGAGGATTAATTGGATATAGAGATGAATTTTTAACAGATACCAGAGGTTTTGGTATTATGAATTCCTATATTAAAGGTTATGAATTATACAAAGGTGATTTCCCAGAACGAAATTCAGGTTCTTTAATAAGTGATAGAACTGGTTCAGCAGTTGCTTATGCTCTTTTTCAGTTAGAAGACAGAGGTCGTTTGTTTATTAAACCTGGTGATAGTATATATGAAGGACAGGTAGTCGGTATTCGAAATAGAGAAGGTGATTTGTTATTAAATCCTACAAGAACTAAAAAATTGACAAATATGCGAGCTAGTGGTAAAGATGAAGCGGTTGTTTTAACTCCTATTACTAGAATTTCCCTAGAACAAGCTATCCAATTGATTAAAGATGATGAGTTAGTTGAAATTACTCCTGAATCTATTAGAGTTTGTAAAAAGATTTTAGATACTCAAAAAAGAAAAATTTATAATAATCGTGGTGAAATACCTGAATTTTTGAAATAAAATAAATAACCTCCATTTAGTTTAACTACTTGGAGGTTAATATTCACTAATATCACTAATAGTTTATAATTCAATTTCAAGATAAACAGGAGCATGGTCACTTCCTAATATTTGATCATCAATTTCACTGACTTTAATATTATTTGCAATTCTATTTGAAACTAGCCAATAATCTATTCTCCATCCTGCATTTCTAGATCTTGAGTTAAATCTATAGCTCCACCAACTATATCTTTCAGTAACATCTGGTTGTAAATATCTAAAGCTATCTGTAAACCCTTTTTCTAATAGATTTGTAAAACTTTCTCTCTCTTGTGGAGAAAAACCAGCGTTTTTTATATTTGATTTCGGGTTTTTTAAATCAATTTCTTTATGAGCAACATTTAAATCACCACAAATAATAACTGGTTTCTTCTTGTCCAAATCAGAGACAAAAGTTCTAAATTTTTCATCCCAATTTAGACGAGTATCTATTCTTTTTAACTGATCTTGGCTATTAGGTGTATATACAGTTAAGACAAAATATTTTTCAAATTCTAATAAAATAGTTCTTCCTTCATTATCAAGTTCATGATCAATCCCATATATTACATCAATCGGTTTTACTTTTGAATATATAGCCGTTCCACTATAACCTTTTCTTTCTGCATAATTAAAATATTTATAATATCCTTCTGGATTAAATTCATATTGACCTTCAGACAATTTAATTTCTTGTAAACAAAAAATATCTGAATTTGATGCATAAAAATATTCTTTAAAACCCTTTTTATCACAAGCTCTAATACCGTTAACGTTCCAAGATGTAAATTTTAAACTATTCATATTTTTCTCCATAATTAATATAATAATTTAAGGACAAAAAAAAAGCCACTTAATTGTGACTTTTATTAAATTATTAATTTATTACATTAAAGGAATATTTCTATCTTTTGATGCTTTCAAAGTTTCATCATCCCATACAGAAGCTTGAACTTCTCCAATATGAGCTTTATTTAGAATAAACATACAAATTCTACTTTGTCCGATACCTCCACCGATTGTTTGTGGAAACTCGTTATTTAATAGACGTTTGTGCCAATATAAATCTTTTCTATCTTCAGCATTTTCTAAAGCTAACTGTCTGTTTAAAGTTTCATTATCAACTCTAATACCCATGCTAGATAGTTCAAGAGAATCTTCTCTTACATGGTCCCATACGATAATATCACCATTTAGTCCTTTGTGAATTTCATCAGTTGGAGTTGACCAATCATCATAATCAGGAGCCCTACCACCATGTTTAACACCATCTGCTAATTTATTACCAATACCTATCATAAAAATAGCACCATACTTTTTAGCTAGAACTTTTTCTCTTTCTTCTGGAGTTAAATTAGGAAATTCTTTTTGGGCATCTTCACTATGAATAAAAACAATTTCTTCAGGTAAGATTGGATAATCTGATGGGAATTGTTCACTTACTAAAAATTGTGTTCTTTTTAAAGCTTCATAAACTTTTGAAACAATTTTCTTTAAGAATTCAAGATTCCTTTCATCATCTGCCATTACTAATTCCCAATCCCATTGGTCAACATAAAGAGAATGGATATCATCCATTAAATCATCAGGACGGATAGCATTCATATCTGTATATAATCCGGTTTTTGGTTGGAAATCATAATCAGCTAAAGCCATTCTTTTCCATTTTGCAAGAGAATGAACAATTTCCATAACTCTATCATTTAAATTACCAATTTCAAATCTTACAGGTCTTTCTATACCATTTAAATCGTCATTAATACCTGAACCTTTTGGAACAAATAATGGGCTTGTAACTCTGCTTAATTTTAATTCTCCAGAAAGTTCTCTCTCAAAAGTGTCTTTAACAAATTTAATTGCTTTTTCAGTTTGTTTCTGGTTTAAAATTGGTTTGTAGTTATCTGGGAAAATTTTCTTCATCTCTTTCTCCTTATTATTGATACTTATATACTAATTTTATTAGAAAAAAATACAATGAATACAGAGAAAAATCAATACGAATTGAATATATATTAAAAAAATATACAAAAATTTAAGTACAATGATAAAATTTAGCAGTATTTTTTATTTAAAAATTAATTATTAAATAAATATAAAATAAATATAAGAAGAAATAATTTTTAAAATGTAACTTTGTGATGATAAATTTATTTAACTCTTTTGAGATAAGAAATAAAAGAAATTTTAAGTAAATTAAGATTTCTATTTTTAAAAATCTGTTTTTTAAAAGAGAGTATATATTTTATTTTTTTGTAGATTGATGCAAATATTTATGCTATCCTTAATATGTGCTTTAATAAAAATTGGTTATATTCTAACATGCTCATGTAAGATAAAATTTAAATTACTATTCAAAAGTTATATTAAAATTATATTTTTTTAATAAGTTATAATATAAATTTATGATAAATATATACAAATAAACCATATTTGTATTTTAGACTTGTAAAATTGGTTAAAAAATTGTAAAAATATATGAAGGTAAAAAAAATATGACAAAGACTATTGCATTTCATTTACAAAAAGGTGGTGTTGGAAAGACTACTATTTCTGGAACTCTTGCATGTCAATCAGCATTAAGTGGAATTAAAACTTTATTGATTGATTTAGATCCACAAGGTAATTCATCTTCTTGGTTTTGCACAGAAAATCCTAAATGGGAATTATCTGATGTAGTTCAAGGTAAATGTTTTCCTCAAGAAGCCATAGTTGAAGTTAAACAAGTTCCTAATTTATATATTTTGCCAACTTTTGGTGTAGGTGGGACATTAAAACTTTATTCAGAAACAAAACTAGCAGATGAGCCCTTTGTTATACAAGATTTAATAAATGAGTTTAAAGGGATTTATGACCATGTAATATTAGATTTATCACCAGGATTAGGAAGATTAGAAAGATCAGCTTTAATTGCAAGTGATGAAGTAATTACACCAATGACTCCTGAAGCTTTTAGCCTTAATGGACTTGAAATTTTTATTGATGAATTGAGTCGTTTAAGAAAAAACTTTAGAGCAAAAATTGCACATAATAAAGTTGTAATTAATTCTTATGATAGCAGAATTAAGCAACATAGAGATATATATGAAGCAGCTAGTGCTGGTAAATTTAGGATTTTTCAAATTCCAGTTGACCCTGTTTTTAGAAAATCACAAGAGAAGAAGATTGCACCTCAATTATTTAAAGAGAATAATAAAGGATTAAAAGATAAAACAAAATCAGTATTTGAAGATATGGAAGAAGAAATTTGGAGTTAGATAATGGCATTAAAAAAAACCGATACGAGTAATAGCAAACAAAAAGCAGATAAATTATTCAATGAACCTGTATATAAAGAAGAAAAAGAAAAAAAGAGTTTGACTACTTTTTCAATAGAACCTTCATTCAAAAAATCTTTAGAAAATCAATTTGATGAAATGGGTTTAGGATGGGCATCAGGGATACGCTTTGCCTTAAAATATTTTCAGAAAAACTTCAAATTTAATAATGATGATATAGATTCATAAAGACATTTTTGTATATAACTAGATTATTTTTTGATAGTCTAGTTTATTTTTATTATATATTTTGATTATAATCATAATATACTTCCTAATAAGGATTATTTGATTATCTATAAAACAACTTTGTTGTTTATTTTTTTTTATTGTTTTTTATTACTTTTTAAATTATTCTACTATATAAGAAGGAATTTATATGAATTTAAATTGGTGGCAAGAAGGGATCTTTTATCAAATATTTTTGAGAAGTTTTAAAGATAGTAATAATGATGGAATAGGTGATATTAATGGATTGATTTCAAAATTAGACTATATAAAAGATTTAGGTGTAGATGCTATATATATTACCCCTTTTTTCCCATCTCCATATTTAGATAGTGGTTTTGATGTTTCTGATTTTTATTCAGTTGATAACTATGTTGGTTCAATGTATGATTTAGATCAATTAATTTATCAAATTCATGAAAGAGAGTTGAAATTAGTTATTGATATTCCAATTAATCATACTTCAATTAAACATAAATGGTTTATTGAAAGTTCAAAATCAAAAAATAATGAATATAGTGATTACTATTTATGGTCCGATGAAATCCCTAATAATTGGCTATCTAATTTTGGAGGGAGTTCTTGGTCTTATTCAGATGAAAGAAAACAATATTATATGCACTCTTTTTCAAAAGAATTGCCAGATTTAAATTGGAGAAGTGAAAAACTTGTAACAGAAATGCTTGATGTGATTAAGTTCTATTTTGACAAGGATATTGATGGCATTAGATTAAGTTGTGCAAATTTAGTTATTAAAGATAAAGATTTTAGAGACAACCCTAAATATCCAGGAATTTATTCTAACAAATATTTCAAACAAAGACATATTTTTGATAGAAATAGACCAAATTCTCATAGAATCCTTAGAAGAATAAGGTCTTTAGTTAATTCTTATGAAGATAAAGTTCTTATAGGAGATATTGTAATAAATCCTCCAGGTGAACCTGAAATAGTTGCTTCATATTATGGTGTTCACAAAGACGAATGCCATTTAGCTTTTGATTATACTATTGCAAATTCAAAGTTAACACCAAAAACTCTTAAAATTTTATCAAGAAGATGGATTGAAGCTTGTGATACATCATGGCCTGCTTGGATCTTATCGAGTCATGATCATAAAAGACTTGTCACTAAATTTAATCAAAATATTGAAAAAACAAGATTAGCGATGTTGTTTTTACTCACACAAAGAGGAACTCCATTTTTATATTATGGTGAAGAATTAGGGCTTGAAGATTCCATTATTCCTAAAAAGCGACAAAGAGATTTGCAGCGAAAAAGATTATATTTTTTTCAAAATAGTAGAGATGGAGCTAGAGGCCCTATGATTTGGGATAAAAGTATGAATGGAGGATTTTCAACAAACAAACCTTATCTTCCAATGGGGAATCTTAAAAAAAGCGTCCAAAATCAACAAGAAGAAGATATATCTATGCTTAAATATACTAAACGAATGATACATATGAGAAAATCTCATCCTTGTTTAGTATATGGTCAGTTTGACTTAATTGATATAAATGACGAGAATATTATTTCATATATAAGATCTTGTGAAAATGAAGCTTTACTTATAATTTTAAATTTTACCAAAAAAAAGAGAACAATAAAATTAAGTGATTTATCATTGCCTTTATTAACAAAAGAATCTTTGTTCTCTACAAATCCATTATCAAAAAGTCCTGTCCATAAAAATAATGAAATATTTTTAAATGGATTTGAAGGTGCAGTTTATTCAATAGATATATAGTCTTTACATAATATCAAGAATTTTATATATTCTAGATAAATGGAGGCCTGTTCTTAGGCAATAGATCTAATTGCAGTTATGTCATCCAACTTTTTTAAATTTAAGGAATTATACTATGGGAAAATTATCTCAAGATAATTCGATAAAAAGAAACAAGGTTGGAGAGTATATAATCAATGCCTTAAACGGAATGGCTCAAGGTCTTTTCGCTTCTTTAATTATCGGATTAATCATTAAACAAATCGGAACTTATTTGAATTTACCAATATTAGTAAATTTTGGTTTAGTAGCACAATACTTAACAGGACCTGCAATTGGACTTGGAGTTGCTTTATTTCTTAATGCCCCTAAACTTGGAGTATTAAGTGCAGCTGTTGCTGGTGCAATTGGTGCTGGGACCATTATTTTTGATGCTAATGGTCAAATTGTAAAATTTATGATAGGTGAACCAGTTGGAGCCTTATTAGCTAGTTTAGTCGGTGCAGAAATTGCAAAACTTGTTAATAATAAAACTAAAGTTAATATTATGGTTGTTCCTATAGCTACAATAGTTGCTGGTGGTTTAGTCGGCGTTTTTGTATCTCCTTATGTTAGCGCATTAATGAAGGCGTTGGGTTCTTTAATTAATTCAATGACAACTTTATATCCTTTGCCTATGGGAATATTAATTGCAACAATTGTCGGAATGATATTAACTCTGCCTATTTCTTCCGCAGCAATTTGCATAAGTCTTGGTATATCCGGTCTAGCTGCAGGAGCTGCAACAGTTGGATGTAGTGCTCAAATGATAGGTTTTGCTGTGATTTCTTATCGAGAAAATAAGATGGGTGGATTAATTTCTCAAGGAATTGGGACGAGTATGTTACAAGTTCCAAATATCATAAGAAATCCTTTAATTTGGATACCACCTACTCTTACCGCAGCTATAATTGGTCCACTAGCAACAGTAATATTTAAAATGGAAAATAATGCAGCAGGTGCTGGAATGGGTACTAGTGGGCTTGTTGGTCAATTTAATACAGTAGCTGTAATGGGTCCTAGTTCAATCTTTAAAATAATATTATTACATTTTATTTTACCAGCTGTTTTATCATTAATTATAGCTAATTTTATGAGAAAAAAGAATTGGATTAAAGATGGAGATATGAAGTTGTTTGAAGATTAATTTATTTTTTTGCATTCAATTTTGCTAATAGATTTTCAAACATAGCAGATCTTTCATCATCAGTTATTTCTTTTTCTCTTTGTTTTTCAGTTTCATATAAACCTTCTGGAATTTCTTTTATGAATCTAGAAGGTTGACTATATACCACTTTAAATCCTCTTCGTCTGGCTTTTACCGAACTAATAACTAATTTTTTCTTAGCTCTTGTAATTGCAACATAGAAAAGACGTCTTTCTTCTTCGATATTTATTGGGTTTTCTTCTAAGGCTCGCTGGTTTGGAATTATATGATCTTCAATTCCGGCTAAGTATACATTATCAAACTCTAAGCCTTTTGATGCATGCATAGTCATAATATTTACACTATGGTTGTTTTCATCTGTATTTTCTTTGCCTTGAAGTAATATTCTATTTATCCAGTTTTCAATAGAAGCGTTGTCGTTGTAATAATTTTGTTCCCACCTTCTTAACATATCAATTAATATATTAATACCTTTCATTTTAAAAGCAATAGCTTTCTCACTATTGTTTTCTTCAAGGAGAAAATTTTGATAACCAATTTGTTGTACTAAATTATATAATATTTGATGTTTTGTGTTATTATCATTATTTTCAAATTCTAATCTATATTTATCAATTAAATTATAGAAATATACTAATGAATTTTTAGTGAGTGTTCTAACTTTAAAATCTGAAGAGAAAGCCATCATAGCTAAAGCTGAATAGAGAGAACATTTATGTTTAGAAGCTATTTCTTTAATATTTTCTATTGTAGTACGACCAATAGATCTTCTAGGTGTGTTAATAATTCTTAAAAAATTAACATCATCATCAGGATTAATAATTAATTTAACATAGCTTAAAATATCTTTAATTTCTTTCCTTTCTAAAAGAGATTTGCCTCCATTTATATGAGTTTGAACTCCTCTCATCATTAATTCTGTTTCAAAAGCTGGTATGAGAGAATTAGTTCTTGTTAAGATAGCAAAATTATCGTACTCAATTCCTTCATTATCATGCATCTTTATTATTTCTCTTGCAATTTCAGTAGCTTCTGATTCAGCATCATTAGGCTCTGTTAGATATATTTTAGGTCCTGTAGTTTTGTTTGTCCAAAGTTTCTTCTCTTTTCTTACTGTATTATTTAAAATTAGATGATTAGCTGCTTCCAAAATATTTTGACTACTTCTGTAATTTCTTTCTAGTATAACTTCTTTTCTCTCAGGAAAGTCTTTTTCAAACATTCTAATATTATTGTAATTAGCCCCTCTCCAAGAATATATACTTTGGTCATCATCACCGACAACACATAAATTTCTATTTCTTGATGCTAATAATTGAATTAGTCTATATTGTGAAATTGAGGTATCTTGAAATTCATCAACTAAAATATATTGGAATCTATCTGATGTTTTATCTAATATTTTTGGAAATTTTTCTAAGATTTCAATAGGTTTTACTATTAAATCATCAAAATCAACGGCATTATAAGTTTTTAGATATTTATCATACTCTTCTAATAAAGTTAATGTGTTTTTTGCTGTATTAGAGGTTGGTACTAATTGCTTTGTTTTAAATTTAGAAATGTAATTTTGAACATCTCTGATATTAAAAGCGTCAACATTCCATCCTTGATCTATGATTATTTGTTTTATTAATGATAATTGGTCATTTGTATCATAAATTGTGAAATTATTTTTCCAACCTAAATGTTGGATATGTTGTTTTAAAAAACCTAATCCAAATGAGTGAAAAGTGCTAGTTGTAAGATGTTTTAATTCTTTTTTAGTCAACTCTCTTATTCTTTCTCCCATTTCATTAGCTGCTTTGTTAGTAAAAGTTAAAGCAAGAATATTTTTTTCTTGTATTCCCATTTCTAACATGTGAGCAATTCGAAAAGTTAACATACGTGTCTTTCCACTACCGGCACCTGCGATAATTAATAAAGGTCCATTAATTGTTGAAGCTGCTTGGTATTGTTCATTATTTAATTCTTTTTTTAAATCCATATTTTCCTATTTATTAATCTTTATTGCATTTACTGGACAAACTTCATGACAGCAGTAACATTTTATACATTTTTTTTCATTAATTGCTATTTTACCCTCTGAAAATTTAAGAGCATTAGCAGGGCAGATATTAATACATTTTTTACATTTTATACAAGGTTCTTCTAAAAAAACTGGAGCATTTCTTTTTTCTTTCATTTTTTTATTTGAAACTCTTTTATAATCTTGTATTACTAAATCATTAGCATTTAAAGTTGTATAGTTAATATCATCTAGTTTTCTAGTTTCTGATAATTTTTTCTTAATTCCAAATTTTATTATTGGTATATCTAAAGGATTATGTCCCATTATGATTGCTTGAGAAATGTCTAGAGCTAATCCATCATTACTTGCTAAAATATAACCAACTTTTTTAGGATCTCCATTTCCAGGGCCAGCACCTTCCATAGCTATTATTCCATCCATAATCGCAAATTCTGTTTTGCTAATCTTATAGAGACCGCAGATGAATTTTGCAAATCCTTTTCTACTTGGATTATACACATGTTGTTTGCTCTTATGAAAAGAAGGAACAAGTCCGAACATATTTTTTATTACACCAGTTGTGAACATTAATTCATGTGTTTTCATTTTTGCAACTGAGATACAAAAATCAACTTCATCAATTAAATGAGTCATAGCTACTTTTCTTCTTGTAAAAGGTACAAGTTTTTTTACTGTTTTATCACTAAAATTTGCCCAAGTTACATTTTCTTTTTCACAAATTTGAAAAATATTAGAATTTTTAGCTTTAAATTTTATAGGATGAATTGCTGGAGAATCACCGACATATATTTTTTTTGCACCTTTTTCTTTTAAAATTATTATTAAGGCTTCCACTATACTTGGATGAGTTGTAACAGCCATTTCTGGAGGTACATCTGATAAAATATTGGGTTTTACTAAAATTGTTTTATCTTTAATTGGAGGTAGTTTTGAATTATCTAATGCTTCTCTCAAACTAAATAAAACATTATTAATTTCATAATTATTACATTTCACAATACTAACATCACTCATTTTAATCTCCTTATTAAACAAAAATATAATGGACCTCTATTATCACTATTATCTGGTAATACTATTTTACCAAATTCTCTATCTTCTGCTATATCACTTTTGAAATCGATAATTTCAAATTTTCCCTTTCTTTTTTTATTTAATTTTTTTATTATATCTTCATCTTCCATTGGGGATATTGAACAAGTAGAATATAAAATTATTCCCCCAACTTTTACAGCGTCAAGAGCAGCAGCTAGCATAGCAAATTGTTTTATTGATAATTGTTTAGGTCTGTTTAGTGACCACTTATTTAAATATGTTAAATCATTTAAAACATGTCTTTCACTTGAACAAGGTGCGTCTAATAAAATTTTGTCGTAAGTGTCTTTTTCATAAAGTCCCCATTTTGTTGAATCATGAGCACTTATGCTAATATTATTTCTATATTCCTCTTTTAAATGTTCTTCAACTACATTATGTAATCTAGCTCTTCTTTTGCTAGATCTATCATTTGAGACTAAATGTCCACTCCCTTTTAATTTGGAAGCTATTACAAGTGTTTTACCACCAGGTGCAGCACACATATCTAAGACATTATCACCTTCATTTATATCTAACAAATTTGCACAAAATAAAGAAGCCTCATCTAAATAATAAGGTTTAATTAAATTTTCTTTGAATTCAACATTACTTTTTTCTTTTTGCAATGCTAGTTTTAATTCATCCCATCTTTCTTTATAAATAGATTGATAATAATCATTAAAATCTTTTTCAGGATTTTTTTGTTTTTTCTTACCCATGAAATTAAGTATATATATTATTAGTAAAAATAAAAATAGTTATTATTTATATTATTGATTATATCAATAATATTGGTTTTAAGTGATTATGTTACTTTATTAAAAGAAATTATGTATTATTATTACTATATGGCATATATAACAGCATTATTAGAAGGATTATTAAGTTTTATAAGCCCTTGTGTACTTCCAATGATACCTTTATACATTGGTTATTTAGCAGGGGGAATTGCAGATAAAGACAGTGATGAAAAATCAATGAATAAATTGATTTGGAATTCTATATTCTTTATATTTGGATTTACTGTATTGTTTGCAACACTGGGTGCAAGTGCAAGTTACCTTGGACAATATTTAAATGATCATTTAGATATGATAAATAGAGTAGGTGGTATACTTGTAGTTATTTTTGCATTGAGTTTCTTAGGTTTAAAATTATTACCTTTTATGGAAAATACATATAAGTTAAAATTTAAAGCTAGAAATTTAACTTATTTTTCATCTTTTCTTTTTGGAATAGTTTTTGCTGTAGGTTGGTCTCCTTGTACAGGTCCATTTTTGGGCTCAGCTTTGTTATTAGCAGCTAATACAGAGACTTTATATCAGGGTATATTCACTTTATTGTTCTATTCTCTTGGTTTAGGTGTACCGTTCTTTTTGTCAGCAGTATTGTTAAAACAACTTGAAGGTGCTTTTACTTTTATTAAGAAGCATTACAAAGTAGTTACAATAATTAGTGGTTTATTACTTTTAGCAATGGGTATTTTAATGATATTAGGATATTCACCAGCTATACTTTTTGAATAATTATGGAGATGTAATTTATGGATCAAAATAAAAGAAATAGTTTATTATTAATACTAGGAATAATAATTATCTTTGTTGTAGCTTACTTTGGATATGATTTATTAAGTCAAAATGCACCTGATAACTCATATACTCCGACTATAGCAACTGATAATATTAGTAGTGATTTAAATGTTATACCTTCAATTGATGTTGAAGAAACAAAAGAAATTGCTCAAGAAGAAATTACAAATGATGTTGATAATGAAGAATTAAAAAATGAAAGTTCTTCTGATGAAAATGAAGAGCAAAGTGAACAATCAATGATTATGCCTAATCTTCCAGTAAATTTAATGAATGGGGAGCAATCAACATTTTGGGAATTAGCTGAATTAGGGAAACCTGTTGTAATAAATTCTTTTGCTTCATGGTGTCCACCATGTAAAAGTGAAATGCCTCATTTTATTGAATTAAGTGAAAAATATAAGGGGGATGTAACTTTTATATTCTTTGATTCATTTGATGGAGAGAGAGAAACTAAAGAAGCTTTAGAAGCTTTTGCAGAAGAATATTTTAAGGATGATACAATTGTAGTTATTGATGATCTTGGATATATTTCATATCTTTTCCAATCTAATAGTTTGCCAACAACTATATTATTAGATAGAGAGGGAATTCCTGTTAATGGATTCCAAGGAATGATTAGTAAAGAAACTTTAGAAGAAGCAATATTAGAATTACTATAAAAATAAAATGCACTCAATTGAGTGCATTTTTAAATTAAATTAAATATTTTAAAATTCCTAAATAAAAGCATAAACTTGCCGCTACACAAAAAATGTGCCAAATTAAGTGTCCATGTGGTATTTTTTTGAAACCATAGAATATTACACCAAGGGTATATAATATTCCACCTGTTAAAATATATTTAAATAATCCTGTTGGTAGGTTAGGAATGATATCATTCCAAAAAAACACTAAGAACCAACCCATTATTAAATATAAAACAACATGAAAAGGTTTTAATCTTCCCCAAAATATTAGTGTAAAACCTATTCCCAAAAAGGCGATTATCCAAATAAGGTAAAATATTGTTATTGTTTGTTTTGAATGTATGTAGAGAAGTAATGGTGTGTATGTCCCTGCAATTAAAAAATATATATTACTATGATCTAAGATTCTACAAAAACGTTTTAAATTGCTAGGTTTTAACCCATGATATAAAGAACTTGCAAAATATAATAAAAAATTTGAAATACCAAATATTATTAATCCTACTTTTAGATAATTATTATTGATTTTATTTAAATTAAAAAGAATATATAAAATTCCTACAATAGCCATTGCAGCTGCAATAGCATGGGAAATTGAGTTTTCTTTTTCTGCTTCGGGATGTACTAGTTTTGGTAATGTGATTTTTTTTTCTAACCAAGATTGTTTATTTGACATATATTCCTCACTTAGGAAGAATAGTAAACAATTTTTTAATTTATTACAATAAAATGGGTGTCCAAATAAAGAACACCCAAGTGATAATTAAAAGAGAGTTAATACTTCAGTGTAAATACACGCAAATGTATTTCCTCGTATTCACCAATTAAAGATGAATTTTGTGTTTATAAATAGTAAATAAAGCTATAATTTATGTCAACAATAAAATATTGTATATTACTTATTTTTGTTTGAAATAAACTATTGTATTTTTATTTCAAAAAATATGAAACGAAGTAAATAATTAATGTGTATAAAAAAAATATGTTAATATTTTTATAATATATCAAATTTGTATTAATTTATCTTATAAAATATGCTCTAAGAATTTCTTTGTTCTTGGACTTTGAGGATTGTCAAATATTTGAGTAGGAGTTCCTACTTCGATAATTTTTCCTTCATCCATAAATACAACTTTAGAAGCTGCAGCTCTAGCAAATCCCATTTCATGAGTTACTAAAAGCATTGTCATTCCACTTTTTGCTAAATCAAGCATAACATCTAAAACCTCTTTGATCATCTCAGGATCAAGTGCTGAAGTTGGCTCATCAAATAACATGATTTGTGGATGCATTGCAAGAGATCTTGCTATAGCAACACGTTGTTGTTGTCCCCCAGATAATTGTCCAGGATAAGAAGTTGCTTTTTCTTTTAGCCCAACTCTTTCTAATAATTGATAAGCAGTTTTTTCCGCTTCATTTTTTTTAATACCTTTTACTTTCATTGGAGCTAAAGTTATATTTTCTAAAACAGATAGATGCGGAAATAAATTGAATGATTGGAATACCATTCCAACTTCTTCTCTAATTTTTCTAATATCTGTAGATGATTTTGCTGTATCAATACCATCAACAATAATCGAACCCCCTGTTGGGATTTCTAGTCTATTTACACATCTTAGTAGAGTCGATTTACCACTACCAGAGGGACCAATGATTACAACTACTTCTCCTTGATTTACATTCAAAGATGCATCATCAACAGCTTTTACAGTTAATCCGCTATTTGTAACAAAAGTTTTTTCAAGATTTTTTATATTTATATTAGGCATTGTCATTCATCCTTTCTTCTAATTTACCTACCAAGCGAGATAATATTAATGTTATTACTAAATAGATAAGAGCTACTATTAACATAGTTTCTAATGATAAGAAGGTTCTTGAAATATATTCTTTACCTCTACGTAATATATCACTTAAAGCAATAACAGATACTAAAGAAGAATCTTTTAACATACTGATAAATTCATTACCAATAGCGGGTAATACTACTTTTAATGTTTGAGGTAATATAACATATCTAAAAGCTTGGTATCTAGATAAACCTAAAGCAATAGCTGCTTCCATTTGTCCTTTCGGAATTGCTTGAATACCTGCTCTAACAATTTCTCCCATATAAGCACCAAAACATATAGCAAGTGAAATAACAGCAGCACTTATACCACTTAATGAGAAGAATCTTCCTAAAGCATAATATATAAATATCAATTGTACTAATAAAGGAATACCGCGAATTAATTCTACATATACTCCACTAATCATATTAACAAATCTATGTTTAGATACTGAGCCTAAACCTGTGAATGTACCAATTATTACAGCTCCTATGATAGCAAATATGGTGCATTGGAAGGTAACAGGTGCACCTTGTATACATACCATAAAGATTTCTCTATAAGGATCTGGGAAAAATATTATTAATACTAGTAACGTAGTTATAGCTAAATAAAAAGTAATTCTCCAGCTATTCATAAGTCTACCATCATTTTTATTTGGTATTAATACTCCATCAGTCATTTGAATTTTAAGTTGAGCATTGTCTTTCTTATTAGGACTTTTATTTATTTTTTTTTCACTCATGTGTAATCATTACATCCTTTATGCATTTTATAAGATATTTATCTCATAAATATACAAAATAGTCAATGAATAATGCATATATATTCAAGAGTCATGCATATTTAATGAATATTAATTATTAAAATTCATTATTTTGTTGTAATCTATGTAAAATTAAAATAATCGCAATTCCAATTACAAAGGCAAATATATTAAAAGTTTGAAAAGATAAAGGCTCTTGTGGAACTTCTAAAGAAGTAGGTCCTAATATTATAGAATAAATTGCTGCAATTATTAATCCAAATATAAAACTAATTGTTGAAGCTCTATATTTTAATAATGCAATTCGAACTATTTTTACAGTAGTAACTGCTCCTACAATAAGTCCTATTGCAAATAAGATTAATGCAGGAATAAAATTAAGATTAAAATGTAGAACTTCATTTACTGCATTGATTATTGGTATATACAATTTGAAAATTACTAATAATGAAGAACCTGAAATCCCAGGTAATATCATTGTTGCAATTGATAATAGACCTGCAATAAATAATTTTAAAGCTAGAGTTATATTCAAATTTGTTAAATTAGTTACAGTAGAGCTCTCTCCTTTTCCATTTGAAGAAATATAAATAACTATAATAAAACCTAATAGAAACATTAATAAATTTTTTAAAATATTTTTCACATCTTTTTTAAAAATATTTTTTTCTTCAATATAAATTAAAGGAATTGATGAAATAGTGAGCCCAATTAATAAAGAACTCATAAAGTAAATGTAAGTAGCAAACAGTGAAGATAAAATAATAATACTTAATATCATACCAATTGCTACACCAATTAATAGTTGAGCTAAAAAAATAATTGCTTTTTTTTGTTCAAGTTTATTTTTAGAGAAAATATTATTAATACTTATTAATAACTGATCATAAAATCCAAGTATATATGCAACAGTACCACCTGATACACCAGGTATACTATTTGCTATAGCCATAAAAAAACCATTAATGCCATTTCTTATCATAAGTTAATCCTTAATTTATAAAATATTGATAAATATAAAAAAATGCAATAAAAAAAGTACGGAATAGATATCCCGTACTTAATTTATAATAATTTTACAATTATAGATTCCATTTAGCTTTTAATTTAGCCATTTCACCATTATCTTCTAATGCTTGAAGACCATCATTAATAATTTTTAGTGTTTCTAAATCACCTTTTTTAAATGCCATAGCAATTGGTTCTGTTTCACTGCTTGCAATACCTGTAATTTTAATTTTACCTTGGTAGTTGTCATTTAGGACAACATAGTCACTAGCAACAACACTATCAGTTACAACACAGTCTAGATTTCCATTAATTAAATCTTCAATTGCTAGTGCAATATTATCATATGCTTTGATATCACTGTCTTTAAATCCATCTGTATCTAATAATACTAGATGTCCTGTTGTACCAATTTGTACACCAACTTTTTTGCCTTTAATTTTTTCTAAATTATCTAATCCTGATGAAGCAGAAGGTGCAATAATACTTTGTGTAATTTCAATAATAGGAGTTGAGAATTCCATTTTTGGTTTTCTTTCTTCTGTAACAGATACTCCACTTGCTACAAAATCATATGCACCATTTGCAAGACCTGCAAAAATACCGTCCCAAGCTGTGTTAATAATTTCAAATTTATAATCAGTAACTGTTTCTAAAGCATAAATTAATTCAATTTCAAAACCAGCTAAGTCACCATTTGCATCAACAAATTCTAGAGGAGGCCATTCACAGTTACTTGCAACTGTTAATACATTGTCGTCTTCGCTTTGTCCATTTGCATAAATATTGAAATTTATTATTGTTAATAATGCTAATAAAATAAGTAAATTTTTTTTCATAATTTAACTCCTAACCTTTTTAATTACCTTAATTTTGATTTGATTATGAATAAATATGCAATTTTTGTCAAGATATTTTGTATATTTATTTAAATTAATTTAAAATTTTATGAATATTTATTATTAAATAGCTGAATATTTATAAAAAAAACTCCATTTAGGAGTTTTTCAATTTATAAACTTAAAATTAAATTGTATATGTTACTATAAATCCTACAATAATCCCTAGTAAAAATCCAAAGAATACTTGAGAAAAAGTATGGCCCAACATGGTTTTTAGATTTGCCTCAGTGAATCTGCCATCTTCACTAAAAATTTGGCTCCATTGGTTTAATAAAGCAGCTTGTTTACCTGCTTCTTGTCTAATTCCCATTGCATCATGGATAATAATTAAACTAAATACAGCACATATTGCAAATAAATGAGACCCTATTCCATAAAGAATTGCAATTGAAGTTGTTAGTCCTACTACTGATGATGTATGACTTGAGGGCATACCTCCAGTAGAAAATAATTTTTTTATATCTAATTCTTCTCCAATTATTAGAGAAGTTATAGGCTTAATTAACTGAGCAATAAGACATGATATTGCTGCAGAGATAAAAGGTGCGTTTAAAAGGATATTATTATTTATCATAAGAAAAAAATATACTATTTTACCATTTAAAACAAGACTTTTTAAATCGACTATGATAATCTGAATTAAATTTTAATATTTAAGTAGATTGGAAAGATGAAACAAGATTCTAAGCAGTTGTTATTTTTAAGTATCGTATCTTTTTTTGCTCAGTTATTTATTGCAAGCGTAAATTTGTCATTAGTATATTATTTGAATGATGTTATGAATTATAATGCATCTATTATAGCTATTACTGTTTCAAGTTTATCTGTCTCATATGTTATTTTTTGTTTATTATTAGAAAAACCAACAAAGAAAATAAGTCCTAGGAATAATATTTTCATATCATTATTTATGATGGGTGTCTCAATTTTATTATTTGTAAGCTCTACTAAATATTTTTTTATATTAATTAATTTAATATTATATGGTGGATTTACTGCCTTTTTGTGGCCTCATATGGCAAGTTGGTTTTCTAGAGGTCGTGAAGATGAGAGTTTAAATAGAGCAATAAGCTTCTTTAATCTTTCTTGGGGCTTTGGTTCAGCTTTTTCATCTATTCTTTGTGGAATATTAACTGAAATTAATGTAATTCTCCCTTTAGTGGTAAGTATTTCAGCTTTTTTTATTTTATCTGCAATAGTAAAGATTATGACTTATAAATTATCTTATTTAAAAGCTGTAGAAAGTGAAGAAAATTATAATAAAAATTCTAAGTTGATAGATAAAAGTACCTCTTTAAGATATTATTCTTGGATTGCTGTTTTTATGACTTATTTCTTTTTTGGTATGTTTACAAATATTTTCCCTCTTTATGCAAAAAATGATTTAATGATAAACGAAACACGAATAGGAATTCTTCTTTGGAGTAAAGGTATTGTAAGTTGTATTGCTTTTTATTATTTAGGAAAGAAGAAATTTTGGCATTTTAAAAGTTCATACATATTTGGGTGTAAAATAGCTTTAGCTATTCTTTGTTTTATTACAGCTTATTGTCATTCATATTATTCATTTTTTATTTGTTTTATGATTTTTGGATTTATTTATTCAATGATGTATATTCAAAGCATATTCCATGGGGTAAGTGGTGCCATTAATAGAACAAAACGTATGACTATTCATGAGGTTTCTCTTTCTCTTGGGTTAGTCTTAGGTTCAATAGTAAGTGGTGCGATTTATGATGTGTTTGGATTTAATAATGTTTTAATATCTCTTGGTGTTATTTTTTTAATAATAACTATAATAGAATTATTCATTTATTTTTTTAATAAACAAAAAAATACAGTAAAAATATACAATATTTAATCATAAATACTAGTTGAAAAGATTTTATGTCTATTATAATTTAAATCTAAATAGGAGTAAAATAAATGGCAAAAACATTAACAGAAAAAATTTTGAGAGAACATTTAATAGAAGGGGAATATGAAGTAGGTAGTCCTATAGGTATTAAAATTGACCAAACTCTAACGCAAGATGCTACAGGAACTATGGCGTATTTGCAATTTGAATCTATGAAATTAGATAAAGTTAAAAATGAATTAGCAGTTAGTTATGTTGACCATAATACAGTTCAAGTTGGCTTTGAAAATGCTGACGATCATAAATACTTACAAACTGTAGCAGCAAAAAAAGGAATTGTTTTTTCAAGACCTGGTAATGGTATTTGTCACCAAGTACATTTAGAAAGATTTGGAGAACCTGGTAAAACATTATTAGGAAGTGATTCTCATACTCCAACAGGTGGTGGCTTATCAATGATTGCTATTGGTGCCGGTGGCCTAGATATTGCTGTAGCTATGGCAGGTAAACCTTTTCACATTATCACTCCAAAAGTTATAGAAATAAGATTGATAAATAAATTAAGAGATTGGGTAACTGCAAAAGATGTTATATTAACAGTTTTACAAAAATTTGGAGTAAAAGGAAATGTTAATTGCATATTTGAATATACAGGAGAAGGGGTGAAGTCTTTAGAAGTTCCACAAAGAGCAACTATTTGTAATATGGGTGCAGAATGTGGTGTTACTACTAGTGTTTTTCCTAGTGATGAAAAGACAAAAGAATTCTTAGAAGCTCATGGAAGAGGTGATTTATATAAAGAACAAAAAGCAGATGAAGATGCTATCTATGATGGTTTATTTGAAATTGATTTATCAAAAGTTGTTCCTTTATGTGCTTGCCCTCATAGTCCTGGAAATATAAAAACTATTGAAGAATTGAAAGGAAATAAAATAGATCAAGTTTTGATTGGTTCTTGTACTAATTCAAGCTATGATGATTTAAGAAAAGTAGCAGATATTTTAGATGGTAAAACTGTACACCCTGAAGTAAGTTTAGGTATAGCTCCTGGAAGTAGAGAAGTTATGCTTATGTTAAGTGAGGATGGATCTCTTAATAAATTGATTAAATCAGGAGCAAGAATTTTAGAAAGTGCTTGTGGTTTCTGTATTGGTAATCATCAAAGTCCAAAAAGCAAAGCTGTATCTCTTAGAACTTCAAACAGAAATTTTGAAGCAAGAAGTGGAACAAAAGATGCTCAATTGTATCTAGTAAGTCCTGAAACTGCAGCATTAAGTGCAATAACTGGCGTATTTACTAATCCTTTAGATGATAATGGTATTGAATATCCAAAATATGAAAAAGTAACAAAATTTATTACTGATGATTCTATGTTTATCTTCCCTCCAAAAGAAACAGCAGATATTGAAATATTCAGAGGTCCTAATATTGGAAATCCTCCAAAAAATGATCCTATTGATTTTTTAATTGAAGGGGAAGTTACTATCAAAGTTGGTGATAAAATTACTACAGATCATATAATGCCAGCAGGAGCTAGATTAAAATATAGATCAAATATTAAAGCATATTCTGAATTTGTCTTTGAAAATGTTGATTCAACTTTTGCAACAAGATGTAAAGAAAACAAAGCAAAAAACATTCACAATATTATTGTAGCCGGAGCTTCATATGGTCAAGGTTCTTCTAGAGAGCATGCTGCAATATGCCCAATGTATTTAGGAGTAAAAGTAGTAATGGCTGTTTCAATAGAGAGAATTCATCAAAATAATTTATGTAATTTTGGTATTGTTCCTTTAACATTTATGAATGAAGAAGATTATAATAGTATTTTATCTGGCGAAAAAATAAAGATTGAAGATATTGTAGATCAAATTACTATGGCTCACTTAGAAGAAAATCCTGTTATTGTTCAAGTTGGTAATAGAAATATTAAAATGAGATGTGATATTACAAAATCTCAGCTTGATATGATAGTTGAAGGTGGATTATTAAATTTACTTAAAGAAGATTAGTATAAATTAAAAAGGGGTAGTAAAAACTACCTCTTTTTATTTCCCTTTTTGACTTTCTAGATAAATATTTATTTCACTTTCATTTAATATTCCAAAACTTGAAACATAATAGTTTCTTGTCCACAGAGTTGGAATTTTTGTTTTTAATTGAGTAAATTCTTCCCTCATTATTTTAGAGGTATAAGCTTTGAATTGTTGAACAATGTAGTGAGGGCTATCTTCTGGATTAGCTTTTACGAATATATGAACACACTCAGGCATTATTTCCATTGAGTTGATGATAATATTTATATCTCTCGATTTTTCATAAAGTAAATTTTCTAATCTTTCTTTAACATCACCTGTTAATAATTCTTTTTTATATTTTACACACCATAAAAGATGGTAATAGATATTAGATGTAGTGTCTTCACTTGTTTTCCATCGCTTGTTTTTCATAAAAGTAGAATATCATTAAATAAATAATATTAAAAGATATTTTTTTAATTATAAATTTAAAAAAAACTTATCACGTCATAAGCAGTGATAAGTTTGTGTTTTTTATTTACCTTTGATCAATTGGAACCACTTTTCTATGACTAGGTCCAGTGTAAACTTGTCTAGGTCTTCCAATTCTTTGATAAGGATCTTTTTTCCATTCTAGATAATGTGCTATCCATCCAGGTAGTCTTCCAAGTGCAAACATTACAGTAAACATAGAAGATGGAATTCCCATATAATGGAAAATTATTCCTGTATAAAAATCAACATTAGGATATAGATTTCTTTCAATAAAATAAGGGTCGCTTAATGCTTTTTCTTCTAATTGAAGTGCAATATTTAATAATGGATCCTTAGATGCATCGCTTCCTAATACCTCAGCACATAATTTTTTTGCTATTTTAGCACGAGGATCATAAGTTTTATAAACACGGTGACCAAATCCAGATAGTCTAAATGGATCTGATTTATCTTTTGCTTTTGTAATAATTTCTTCAATAGACCAACCCTCATGCAAGATTCTTTCTAACATTTCAAGAACTGCTTGGTTTGCTCCACCATGTTTTTTCCCCCAAAGGGCACAACATCCAGCTGATACAGAAGCATAAAGGTTAGCAGCTGAGGATCCAACTAATCTAACAGCACTTGTTGAGCAGTTTTGTTCATGGTCTGCATGTAAAATCAATAGTTTATTTAAAGCTTTTACTTGTTTTGGATCTGGTACATAGTTTTTAACAGGAGAATCAAACATCATGTGTAAAAAGTTTTCACAATAAGAATACTTATATGAAGGGTTTACAATATCTTGTCCCTTTGATTGCCTATATGTATAAGCTGCAATTGTACGCATTTTTGATAACAATCTAGTAACTGTTAAGTCAAGGTGATCTTCAGGGTTTTCATCCTCATCTAGTTCAGGGTAGAAAGCAGAAAGAGATGCTACCATTGCAGATAAAATGCTCATTGGATGAGCTCTTTGAGGGAAGCTTCTAAAGAACAATTGCATATCTGTATGAAGCATTGAGTGTTTGTTTAATAATTCTTGATATTCGTATCTTTGTTCTCTTGTAGGAAGCTCTTCTTTTACTAATAAGTGAGCTACTTCAACAAAGTCACAATTTTCTACTAGATCTTCTATATCATACCCACGATATCTTAAAATACCATTTTCACCATCAACAAAACAAATTGAACTTTGACATGATCCTGTATTTGCAAATCCAGGATCATATGTAATCATTCCTGTATCTTTGCGTAAAGTAGAAATGTCAATTGATGTAACATCAACATTATCTTTAATTAGATCTAATTCAATTTCTTTTCCATTATATTTTAATGTTGCACCTTTTTTATTAATATCCAAATTATTCCTCCTATTTAGTATTATTCATTTTTCTTAAAGCTAAAATTAATGCTTGAGTTCCAAGTTTGCCTTTATTATCTTGTTGTAGTGTTTCATATAATTGTTCAACTAGCTCAAGTGTAGGTAAATTAATATTTAACTTTTTGCATTCATCGAGTGCTATTTTCATATCTTTTACAAAATGATCAATATAAAAACCTGGCTCATAATTATCTTTAATAATTCTAGGTGCTAAATTGTCTAGTGTCCAACAACCAGCCGCACCGCTTTTTATAGTATTAACCATAGTTTCTAAATCTAAATTATTTTTTTCAGCATAAAGTAATGCTTCACATACACCACCCATAGTTCCTGCTATAGTGATTTGATTTGCCATTTTTGTATGACTGCCTGTGCCAGCACCTCCTTCTAATATATAACTTTTTCCTAATATTGAAAAAAATGGTATTAATTGATTGAAAGCTTCTTTATCTCCACCTACCATAATTGATAAAGTTCCATTTTTGGCTCCCACATCTCCTCCTGAAACTGGAGCATCTAAAGTCATTATGCCTCTTTTTTTTCCTTCATTATATATTTCTTTTGAAAGTGTTGGACTTGTAGTTGTCATATCGCAAAAGATCTGACCTTCTTTTGATCCATTAAACAATCCCTCTTTTGAAAAATATACTTCTTTTACATCATTTACAAATCCTACAATTGTAAAAACAATATCACTGTTTTGTGCAATTTCTTTGGGGGAATTATAATATGTGGCTCCAAGAGAAATTAACTCCTGGGCTTTTTCTTTTGTCCTATTGTAAACATTAATTTGATAATTATTTTCAATTAATCTTTTACACATGGATTTGCCCATAACACCTGTGCCAACCCAACCAATTTTAATCATGATTACCCTCCATTTTTTAATTAATTGTAGTATTTATATTATATCATATAAATGTTATTAATATATTAGTTTATAATTACAAAAAAACCAGATTCTTGGAATCTGGCTCTATTTTTGAAATATATTAATAAATTTTATGATCTTCTTTCTCTTTATATTTCTTAAATAGAGCTAATGTTTTTTCTCTATCGGCTTGTTCAATTTTAATTATTTCTTTGTTTGAGCAGTTTTCTTGGATAAAGTTATAGATATAGTCATCCCTAAAACCAATATTTGCTGCATCTTCTTTAGTACATCCGTAAATAATTTTATCAATGTTCGCCCAAATTGCCGCGCTCATGCACATCGGACAAGGGTAGCAAGTAGTGTATAAAATACATCCTGATAAATCATGTGTTTTAAGAGCTTTTGAAGCTTTTCTAATTGCATTTACTTCTGCGTGTGCAGTTGCATCGTGAGAGTCTAAAACTGAGTTGCTAGCTACATAAATATTATTATCTTTATCAATGATTGCAGCGCCAAAAGGTCCACCAATTCCTAAAGACATGGTTTCATCCGCTTTTGCTATTGCTAGTTCCATTATTGATTTACTCATTTTATATCTCACTATTAAAATTTAAATTGATTATAGAATAAAAATAAAATATTATGCAATACTTGAAAGAAACACCTCCAAGAAAACTTGGAGGTTTTTTATATATTAATAAATTGATATTAATTATCTCTTTCAGCAGAAGCCATTAAGCGGATTGCATTAATATTGATAAATCCTTTGCAATCTACAGGTTCATAACCTCCACTAATTTCCATAGAACCTAATTCTTCATTATATAATGAAACATCACTTGAGATACCAGCCATAATAATATTTCCTTTATATAAAGCTACTTTAGAAATACCGCTAACATTCTTTTGGCTTTGTTCCATAGCTGCTTCTAACATGTTAAATTCTGGAGCATGCCAATACCCATTGTAAATTAATTCTGCATATTTTGGCATTAAGCTATCTCTTAGATGCATTACCTCTTTATCCATAGTAATTCCTTCTAGATTATGATGAGCTTGCCATAGAATTGAACAACCAGGAGTTTCATAAACACCACGAGATTTAATTCCAATGTAACGATTTTCGACCATATCAACTCTTCCAATTGCATTATCATGACCGATCTTATTAAGATATAGAACCATTTCTAGTGGGTCAGTAACAGTTTCCCCTGTTGTTTCATTTGTAACTGATACCGGAGTGCCATCTTTAAATTCAAAGCTTAATAAAGTTTCTTCATCTGGAGCATCTTTTAATGAAAGAGAAAGACTATATACATCCTCAGGACATCTCATTGAAGCATCTTCTAAAATACCAGCTTCATGTGAAATATGAATTAAATTTTCATCTTCACTGAAAGGTTTTTTTGTTGAAGCTTTAATTGGGATATCATATTTCTTAGCATAGTTTATCATATCAGAGCGACCTTCAAATTCACTTAACCAAACAGGATCTTTCCAAGGAGCAATAATTTTAACTTCTGGCATCCACATATAATATCCAAATTCAAAACGTACTTGGTCATTACCTTTACCTGTTGCTCCATGAGCTACATATACAGTGCCTTCTTTTTTTGCTATTTCAATATGTCTTTTAGCAATAATAGGACGAGCAATGGATGTTCCAAGTAGATAAGTTCCTTCATAAATTGCATTTGCTTTCATAGCAGGAATTACATAATCTGTAACTAATTCAGCTCTTAAATCTTCTATGTATACTTTTGATGCACCACTTGCATAAGCTTTTTCTTCAACAGCTTTAAAATCTTCTTGTTGACCTACGTTTGCAACATAAGCAATTACTTCAAATCCTTGGTTCGCTAACCATTTTAATATTACAGAAGTGTCTAATCCACCACTATATGCTAATACAACTTTTTTATTTTCCATTTCTTATTTCCTAATATTTATTTTTATTGAGCTTATTATGCATAAATATACATTCTTGTTCAAGTGTTTTTTTGAATAAATATGTAAAAAAAAGAGAAAATAGTTATAATAATCGAATATTTATCGATAAATGTACAAAATATACGATAAAATATTCATAAAAAAATAATATGAGTAAATATGATATGATGTATAAATTTTTGATTTTATTTTACTATTGACAAATTAATAATTTAGTTGAATAATGAATGTGATATCAAAATGATATCTAATTTTGGAGGAAATATGATTAAGTTTGATTGCATTAGTAAACAATATCATCAAGATAAACCTTATGCGGTAAAAGATTTATCATTTGAAGTTAAACAAGGTGAGATTTTTGGATTTCTTGGTCCAAATGGAGCTGGGAAAAGCACAACTATTAATATGTTAATGGGTGTTTTAGATCCATCAAGTGGTAGTGTTTTAGTGGATTCACATAATGTTTCAAAGGAAAGTACTTTGACAAAAAGTATGATTGGATTTGTTCCTGATGAACCTTTATTTTATGAACAAATGACAGGTATGCAACATCTAGCTTTTATTTGTGATGTTTTCAATGTTGAAAAGAGTGCAAGAAAACAAAGGGCAGAAAGGTACGTTAAATTATTTGGATTAGAGAAAGCAATAAATGATAGAATATCTTCATATTCACATGGAATGAAACAAAAACTTGGAGTTATTGCAGCTTTGATTCATGAACCAAAAATCTTAGTACTTGATGAGCCAATGGTTGGCTTAGATCCTAAAGCTTCATATATATTAAAAGATGTAATGAGAAGATTTTGTGATAAAGGTGGTACAGTTTTCTTTTCTACTCATGTTATGGAAGTCGCCCAAAATCTTTGTGATAGTATTGGTATTATTAATAAAGGTGAGTTAGTTTATACCGTCAATTTGAAAGATTTTAATGAAGTTGAAAATGCATCATTAGAAAAAATATTTTTAGAAATTACTGGTAATGATAATTTAGAATCTGTTGTAGATGAGGCATTATTATGAGAATAGATTTAGTTTTATCTTTGGTTAAGCATCAATTTATTGCAGCAAAGCCTTTAGAACAATTTATTTCAAGTCCAAGTAGAAGAAAAAATAAGAATACAATCTTAACAATTATAATTAGAGTGATTGGATTATTATTTATTTCTGCAAGCTTTATTTTTCTTTTTGCTTCAAATTATTTTGGATACTTAAAAATAGGGACTATGCTAAATATATTAGAAGAAAGTATTTCTTTTTGTATGTTTACAAGTACATTGTTTCTTTTGTTTTTTAGTACAACATATTTAGAACATACTTACTTTAGAGGTAAAGATGTGAAATTATGGAGATTATTACCAATTGAAAAATCATCATTCTTTTTAGCTAGATTTTTTGTAAATTATATTTATTCTTTATTATTAAATCTAATTGTTACTATACCATTAATAGCAGCAATCTTTTTTTATGCAGGTTTTTCATTTTATAATTTGGTAATATCTTTAATATTATTTTTATTGTTACCTATTATTCCTCTTTTAATAAGTAGCTTGTTAGTAATATTGAAAATAAAAATTACAAAAGGAAAGAATATAAAACTTATTGATTTTATATTTAATAACGCTCCTTTTTTAATTGGTATATTATATCTTTCAAGAAGTTCTTCAAATATGGTTGAAGTTGCATTTGAAGGTGGAGCTGCAGACCAAATGGTAGCTTTACATAATTATATATCTACTATTGGGAGCCTGCCTTATTTCTCTCTTTTTGGTTCAGCTTATTATAGCATTTCTTCTTTGTTATTCCTTTTAATTATTGCAATAGGGTGTTTCATTCTTTCGTTACTAATCATTGCACCTTTATTTGAAAAATGTATGATAATGATAACTAAGGCTAAAAATGCTGAAGGAAAAAGTAAAAAAAATATTGAAAATGTTGATGAATTTAATTCGAGTAACTTATTTAAATCTTTAATTAAAAGAGAATTGTTCATATTAAAAGGGCAAAAAGGATTTATGTCTGAAAGTATTGGAGAGATGTTAATTCCTGTTATCTTAATTGTTGTTTGGCAAATAAGTGGGAGTTTAGATGAAATTAGTACATTGATAGAACAATTTTCATCATCACCATATTTTGTTGCAATAATTTTTACTATTGTTAGTTTATTCGGATCTATGGTTTTAATATCATCAACTTCAGTAAGTAGAGAAGGAAATCTTTTCTTATTAAATAAAATACTACCTCTAGATGTAAAACTAATAATTAAAGCAAAAGTAGCCTTTCATTTATTATTTATTACGGCTATACAAATTGTTTATTTAATAATTTTTTGTTTTATTTTTAAAATTCCTTTTATAAATCTTTATTGGATGATTCCATTATTTATTATAAATAGTATTAATATTTCATTAATTGGTCTAATAATTGATTATTCAAATCCAAAGCTAGAATGGGAAGTAGGAATATCTGCTATGAAAAGGAATATTAATGGTATATTTGGTATGTTAGGTGCTGTTATTGTAATAGGTCCTTCTCTTTTAATAATTTACTTTTTAAGTGATTTCTCTTATATCGGTATTTTTGTATCACTTGCATTATTAATCATATTAAAAAAATATGTTGAAAAAATTGCAAAAAAAGCTTTAAGTGCTAATTAAAATTATAAGGATTTTTGCAATAGAAATATTACTTTCATTGCAATAATCCTTTAAAATAATAATTTCTTTATAGATATATAATTAAAATTTATTTTGATTATTTTGTGAGATAAAAATGATAATATTTTTAAGTGTGAAATTAAGTAAAAAATATATGAAAAATTTTTTTTAATATTTTTAGCAATTTAGGGCTAGCTTTTTTGTCAATATAACATTATTCTCCCTATCTAGAAAACCACAATAAAAAGTTATTTTTTTTTAAAACTAATAAAGGGTTTTGGTGAAAAATTTTAATTAAGGAAGTAACCAAATGAAAAATAATGACTATTATATTAATAGACAAAATGCATTTGAATCCAATGCTAGGAGTTATCCTAGAAAATTCCCTTTTGCTTTGAATAAAGCGTTTGGATCTTATTTAGAAGATGTGGAAGGAAATAAATATTTAGATTTCCTTTGTGGTGCAGGAACTCTTGCTTTAGGCCATAATAATCAAAAAGTAAATAAAGCAATGATTGATTTAATTTCAAGTGAGGCTCCTCTTCATACTCTCGATTTAATAACACCAACTAAAGATTTATTTGTTGAAACGTTAATTGCTAATTTACCTAATGGATTAAAACAAAGAGCTAGAATTCAATTTTGTAGTCCATCAGGTACTGATGCTGTTGATGCTGTAATTAAGTTATTTAAAACTGTTACTAATCGTAGAACAGTTATTGCTTTTAGTGGAGCTTACCATGGTATGGGTCACGGGGCTCTAGCTTTAACAGGAAATTTAAATGCTAAAGAGAGAGTAGCTTCATTAATGCCTGATGTACATTTTTTCCCTTTTCCATACTCATATCGTTGTCCTTTTTCTTTAGGTGGAGATGCTGGAGTAAAAGCTGCTATTTCATATTTTGAGAGAACTTTAAAAGATCCTGAATCTGGAATAACTAAACCTGCTGCAGTGATTATCGAGCCAATTCAAGGTGAAGGCGGGGTAATTCCAGCTCCAATTGAATTCTTAAAAGAAATTAGACGTATTACAAGTGAGTTAGATATTCCATTAATTTTTGATGAAATTCAATGTGGAATAGGTAGAAGTGGTCGTTTTTTTGCTCATGAATATGCAGATATTTCCCCTGATGCAATTTTAGTATCTAAAGCTATCGGTGGTACTCAACCTATGAGTCTTGTCATTTATGATAATAAATATGATGTTTGGAATTCTGGCTCTCATGCTGGTACTTTTAGAGGAAATCAGTTAGCAATGGCGGCTGGTACTGTTGTAATGAAAGAAGTAAGCAATCCTTTATTTTTAAAAGATGTAAGAGAAAAAGGTGCTTATTTATTAAATAAATTAAATGATTTAAAAGAAAATGTTTCTGTTATTGGAGATGTAAGAGGAAAAGGCTTGATGATTGGTATAGAATTTGTAAATCCAAAAGGTGAAGTCGATAGTATAAATTCATTGCCAGCTTCAGGAGATATTGCAGCATTAGTTCAAAAAAAATGTTTCGAAAAAAGATTGATTATGGAAAAGGGTGGAAGATTTGGTTCCGTAATGAGAGTCTTGTGTGCTCTTAATGTTAGTTATGATGAAATTGACGAAATGTTTGAAATTTTTTCAACAGTTGTAAAGGATATTGATAGTGAAATATGATAAATTGTTATTAACAAATCAAATAGCTAGTAAAGATTATTATCAAGATACTATTTCAAAGACAGCTAAAGCTATTTCTAAATCTTTTAATTCTTCTTTCGCATATAAAGGTTTAACACCAGCAGATTTGAAAAAAGAATTGGAAACAACTGAGGTATTACCTCAAAAAGCTAAATCCTATGATGAAGTGTTAGAAGATTTATCTAAAAAAATCTTACCCAATTTTTTATATACATCTTCTAAAAAATATATGGCTCATTTACATAGTCCTGCAATAATTGATTCAATTGCAAGCGAATTAATTATATCAACCTTTAATCAATCAATGGATTCATGGGATCAAAGTCCTATAGCAACAGAAGTAGAATTAATTACAATTAAAACGCTTTCAAAGTTATACGGATATACTAATAATAGTGATGGTGTATTTACCTCTGGAGGGAGTCAATCTAACTTTAGTGGAATAATGTGTGCAAGAGATTGGTATTGTAATGAAATTTTGAAGCATGATATTAAAAAAGAAGGATTACCATCAAATTATTCAAAATTTAGATTTTATACTTCATCAGTCTCTCATTTTTCTGTTGAGAAATCAGCTCATATTTTAGGCTTTGGGTATGATAGTGTTAGAAAAGTTGATGTAGATTCGTCCTTTAAAATGGATACATTAAAACTTGAAGAAATGATTCAAGAAGATATTATCAATGGAAATATTCCTACCGCTGTTATTGCAACTTTAGGAACAACTGATTTTGGTAGCATTGATGATGTAAAGAGAATTAGAGAAATATGTGATTATCATAATATGTATCTTCATAGTGATGCTGCTTATGGTGGGGCTTTAATTTTTAGTGAAAAACACAAGTATAAAATTGAAGGTATTGAATTATCTGATTCAATAACTATTGATTTTCATAAAATGTTCTTATTACCAATAAGTTGTAGTGCTTTTCTTGTAAAGGATAAAACTTTATTAACTCCTTATCAGCTTCATGCAGATTATTTGAATAGGGAAGAAGATGAAGAGCAAGGATATACTAATTTAGTTGGAAAAACTATCCAAACTACAAGAAGATTTGATGCTCTAAAAGTCTGGGTTGCTTTTCAAACACAAGGGATTGAAGGCTTTTCAAGTATTGTAGATACTTGTGTAAATAATGCAAATAAATTATATAACCTTTTAGATATTGAAGAAGATTACACGGTTTTAATAGAGCCTGAATTAAGTTCTGTTGTTTTTAAATATAAAGGTTCTAATAATTTGAATAAAAAAATTCGAAAGACTTTGATGCATGAAAATGGTTTAGTTATTGGACAAACAAGTGTTAATAATATTACATATTTAAAATGTACTTTGCTAAATCCTTTAATTGATATATATGATTTAGGACATATTATAAAATCAATAAATAATATAGTTAAAAACAATTTTAAAAAATAAAAAAAATGGGAGATAAATTTTATCTCCCATAATTGTTAAAGGTTGAATATGACTTTATCTAATATCTTTAACATTAATTCAATTTCATTTTTCTCTATTGTAAGAGGTGGTACAAACCTAATAACATCGTAACCTGCTTTTACAAGTAGAAGGTTGTTTTTTAAACAACCATTTAATATTAAAAGAGGATCTTCTTTTACTACTAGACCTCTCATTAATCCAAGGCCTCTAGTTTCTATTAGTTTATCTGGATATTTATTAATTAATTTATTTAACCCATCTTCTAAAAGTTTTCCTTTTTCTTGGATTTCTTTTATGAACTTTTCATCTTCTAAGTTACTTAATACAACAGAAGATGCACTAAGAGCAATTAAATTTCCACCAAATGTTGAAGCATGATCTCCTGGTGTAAATATATTATCAGCTTTTTTTCCAACTACCATTGCTCCACATGGAATTCCACCACCTAGAGCTTTAGCTAATGTTAAAATATCAGGTTCCACTCCATAATTTTGATAGCAAAAAGGTTTTCCACATCTTCCCATGCCACATTGAACTTCATCAAATATTAATAAAAGATTGTTTTTATCAGCTAATTCTCTAAGCCCTGATAAGAATTCTTTAGTTGCTGGAATGATTCCACCTTCTCCTTGAAGAGGTTCAACTATGATTGCACACACATCTTTATCAATCTTAGCTTTTACACTTTCCAAATCATTAAAATCAGCATATTCGATTCCTGTTAATAATGGAAAAAAGTTTTTGTGATATTTTTCTTGTCCTGTAGCTGTTACAGCTCCATACGTTCTGCCATGAAAAGAATGATTCATTGAAATTATTTTAAATCTATTATCAAGAGATCCAAATTTTCTAGCTAATTTAAGAGCTGCTTCATTTGCTTCAGCTCCACTATTACAATAAAAAACTTTTTCTAAATTGCTTAGTTTTATTAGTTTTGAAGCAGCTTTTAATTCATATTTATGCCAATAAAGATTAGAGATGTGGAGAATACCATTATCTAATGCTTCATTGATTGCTTCTTTGATTTCACTATTATTATATCCTAAAGCATTAACAGCAATTCCGGCTACAAAATCCAAGTATTTATTTCCTTCTGTATCAATTAAATAATTGCCTTCTCCTTTTTCAAAAACAATTGGAAATTTAGAATATGTATTTAAAATTACATTTTTTGTATCATCTATATAATTACTCATCGAATTCTCCTTTTTTAAACATCATTGTTCCACATCCTTTTGAAGTAAATATCTCTAAAAGGATAGAGTGAGGTAAATTACCATCTAATATGTGTATAGATTTAACTCCGCTTTCAACAGCTTCAATACAACACTGAATTTTTGGAATCATTCCACCATTTATTGTTCCATCTTTTATATAATTTTTTGCTTCTTCTTTAGTTAATCTAGTAATAGTGCTCTCACTATTATCTTTATCTTTTAAAATTCCATTAGTATCTGTTAAGAAAATTAACTTTTGAGCTTTAAGAGCTGATGCAATTGCACTTGCAGCATAGTCAGCATTAATATTATATGTATTTAATTTGTGATCACTTGCAATTGGTGAAAATACAGGAATAAAATTATTTTCAAGTAATGTATTTATTAATTCTGGGTTTACTTTGTCAATTTTACCAACGAAACCTAAATCTACTTCTTTAATTTCTTTTGATACTTCAAAAGTATTTCCATCTTTACCACTAATACCAACTGCATTTAATCCTTGTTCTTGCAAATCTAATACAAGATTTTTTGAAATAGATCCTGATAGAACCATTTCTGCAATATTAGCAGTTTCTTTATCTGTTACTCTAAGACCATTAACAAAAGTAGTTTCTTTGTTCATTTTTTTTAGAGTATTAGTAATTGCTTTACCTCCACCATGAACAACAACAATATTTACACCTAGATATTTAAGCATAGAAATATCTTGCATAATAGCTTTTTTTAGTATTGGATCACTCATTGCAGAGCCACCATATTTTACAACTACTGTAGTATTAGAGAATTTTCTAATATAAGGGATTGCTTCAATTAATACATCTGCTTTTTTTATAATATCTTCCATATTAACTCCTATAATCGCCATTAATTTTTACATAATCATAACTTAAATCGCAGCCCCAAGCTGTAGCACTAAAATCTCCATCTTCAAGCGTAATAATTACTTTAATTATTTTTTCTAATAATATTTTCTTTGCTAAATCTTCATCGAATAAAATGGGGATACCCTCTTTTACTACATTAATTGTTGATACAGCACTTTTAAAATTAATAGATACTTTATTTACATTAAAATTAGCATCACTGTATCCCATAGCACATAAAATTCTTCCCCAGTTAGCGTCGCTGCCAAAGAAAGCACATTTTACAAGATTAGATGTTATAACTGATTTAGCTAAGATTTTTGCATCTTCTTTTGATTTTGCACCATTTATATTGACTTCTATGAATTTAGAAGCACCCTCTCCATCTTCAACAATTGCTTTAGCTAAATATGTATTTACATAAACAAAGGCTTCTTTAAATATTTTAAAGCTTTCACTATCTGCTGTAATTAGATTATTACCAGCACAACCATTCGCTAATGTTAAAACAGTATCGTTAGTGCTTGTGTCCCCATCAACACTTATCATGTTATAGGTGTCTTCAATAGTATTTCCTAATAAGCTTTGAAGGGTGATATTATCGATATTAGCATCAGTTATTATAAAGCTTAACATAGTTGCCATATTAGGATGAATCATTCCTGATCCTTTAGCTGTACCAGTTATTGTTATCTCTTTATCGTTAACTTTAGTTTTTACACTAATTGTTTTAGTTGTAGTATCTGTTGTAATAATAGCATTACTAAAATTATCTAAATCTGAATCGTTATTATCAATTGTTTCTACTATTTTATTGATTCCACTTTTGTAGATGTCCATATTTAAAGGAACTCCAATAACGCCTGTGGAGCAAACTAAGATATTGTTTTTGTCACATTTTAAATTTGATGCAACTTCTATTGCAATCTCTTCGTTATCTTTTTCACCTTGAATAGATGTGCAAGCATTTGCATTTCCACTATTTACAATAATAGCTTTAATTTTTTCTTTATTGTCAGTTAATTTTTTATCCCATAATACAGGAGCCGCTTTAACTTTATTAGTAGTATAAGTTCCACCTGCTACACTTAGATTATCACTTACAATTATTCCTAAGTCTTTTTTCGTCTTTTTTAATCCACTGTGAATTCCACTAGCTTTATATCCTTTTGGAAGGGTTGGTGTATTTAATATTTCAAACATAATTTTTCCTTAAAGTGGGGTAGAGCTGAATTTTGTTAAGCCATGATATTGATTGAATCCAAAATATATATTCATATTTTCAATAGCTTGACCACTAGCTCCTTTTACTAAATTATCTATTGCACCAAGTGCAATGATATTATTTGTTCTCGTATCATGATGGAAAGAGATATCTATTCTATTTGTATCTTTAACATATTTAGTTTCAACTATTTTTCCTTGACCTAAATAGTTAATATAGTCACAATCTTTATAGAAAGTCCTATAAGCTGAATCAATTTGTTCATCAGAGACATCTTTTTTTAGCTTTGCATAGCAAGTTGCAAGAATTCCTCGATTCATTGGAACTAGATGAGGAGTGAACTGAATTGTAATATCTTTATTTGCTAATTTACTTAGTTCTTGTTCTATTTCAGGGGTATGTCTGTGAGTAGTAATTCCATAGGCTTTGAAGTTTTCATTAACTTCACAATATAATGAATTGAAATTTAAACTTTTTCCAGCTCCTGTTACTCCACTTTTAGCATCAATGATTATTGAATTAATATCTATTAAATCGTATTTAACTAAAGGTGATAGTGTTAAAATAGAGCAGGTAGTGTAACAGCCTGGATTTGCAATTAATTTAGTACTTTTAACTTTATCTTTGTAAATGTCAGTTAAACCATATACTGCTTGATCTAATATTTCTTTGTCTGCAGCTTCAGCTTTATACCATGTTTCATAAGCTTGCTTTGTTTCTAATCTGAAATCTGCACCTAAATCAATTATTAATGTATTATCTAACACTTCTTGAGTTACCATATTCTTTGCGACTTTACTAGGTAGTGCTAAAAATACAACATCACATAATTTACTAACTTCAATTAGAGGTTCACTTTTTAATAATAAGTTTTCATTTGGAAGAAAGTTTTTATAGATGTCATTTAGATGAGATCCCTTATAACTTTTCGATCCTAAATATACTATTTCAACTTCACTATGATTTAATAATAATTGTACAAGCTTAGCACCAGAATATCCGGTTGCTCCAACCACACCAACTTTAATCATGATTTTCCTCCAATATGATAAAAGTAGTATATTTATACAATATGATTTAAATTTATTCAATAGTTATTTAATATTTATGCATAAAATGTAAGAAAATATTTATATTTATTCCAATAGTGTAATAATTATTAAACAATTATTTGATATTTATGCAATAAAGGTTTGTAAAATTTATGGTTTATTCTTAATTCATCACGCACTGCGTGGTGAATTGACTGAAATATTATTTAATATTATTAGTAAAACTATTAATTTCTGCAAATTCTTTGTTAAGCTCTTTAATTAATTCTTCTTCACTAGGTAAATATAGTTTATATTTAGAGGTAAATATTTGGTTATCATCTTCAGGTAAAGTATATTTTACAACAGAATCACTTTTATCAGCACATAAAACAATACCTATTGGAGGATTATCTCCTTCATTCATCATCTCCCTTTCATAATAATGAACATACATTTGCATTTGGCCAAGATCTTGATGAGATATATCACCCATCTTTAAATCAACTAAGACAAAACATTTTAATATGTAATTATAGAGAACTAAATTAATATAGAAATGTCTTTCATCAAAAGAAAGTCTCTTTTGTCTAGAAACAAATGAATACCCTCTACCTAATTCAAGAAGGAGCTTTTGAAGATGTGTTATTATAGCTTGTTCTAAATCACTTTCATAAAGGCTTGAATTTTGTTCTAATCCTAAAAATTCTAAAACGTAAGGATTTTTAATAATATCTTCAGGTTTCTTTGGAGTCTCTAGTTTATTAATTTCATTTGAAACACCTTCTTTATTTTTGCTAGATAATAATCTTTCATAAAAAAAACTATTAATTTGTCTATCTAATTGCCTAGTACTCCAATTTGAGTTAATAGCTTCTTCTAAATAGAACTCTCTTGCTTTTTTATTTTCTACTCTCATTAAGCTTCTATAATGGGTCCAACTCAATTCGCTACGCAGCGCGTAGCGAATTGGGAAAGTAAGATAAAGTTGACGCATATTTCTTAGATTTGAGGTAGTAAAACCATTTCCAAAATCTTTTATCATTTGCTTTGATAGCTCTTTTATTATATAAGCACCATATTTAGCTTTATCACGTCCACCTTGCTCTTCATCTATTTTCTTTCCAATATTCCAATAAGCTTCAACCATAGCAAAATTTGCAGCATTATAAGTTTTTTTTCTAGCATTATTTAAAATAGATTTGATTTCATCATAAAAATTATTATTCATTAAGTTTTCTTCAAATATTATCAGTATTCTATTGTTTCTAATCTAATATTCTTTATATTTGCTTTTAAAACCTTAAAAATAATAAAAATGTAAAAATATATAATAACAAAAAAAGGTGCTGCACAAATGGCAACACCTTATATTGATTATAATAGTTTCTATTATTCTACGTCTATTCCGTATAATAAGTCAAAATATTGCATATCAGTTGTTAGAACTTTATTTATATCTGGAATTGTTTTCTTATATGATTCTAAAGTTCTCCAAAGTTCAAAGAAGTAAGGATCTGCTTCATATGAGTCAGCATATATTTGAGCAGCTTCGGCATCAGCAATACCTTTTATTTCTTCACTTTCAGCATAAGCAGAAGATATTATATTCTTTTGTTCGCTTTCAGTTTTACCTCTCCATTGAGCTAATTGACCTTGTCCATAAGATCGATAAGCTTCAGCGATTTGGTTTCTTTCTTTAATCATCCTTTGATATACACTTTGTGTTAAGTCATCACTATATCTAATTTGACGAATAACAATATCAATTAATTCAATACCATAAGCATCAGTAAATGAATTTGCCATATCATACATTTTTTTGGATAATCCATCACGACCAATACTTATTGATTCTTGAAGTGTAGTAGTATTGGTTAAGTTTCTTAAATTTTCAGCATCTTGTAAGTTGTCAAGATTTTGAACATTTTCTTCAATTTCAATAGCATTGATTTGGTTAGAGTTTCTAACAGCTTCGTTTAATGAGTTTTCAGAAATAATAGTCCTTACTGTAGAATCTAAAATATCATTAAGCCTTGAAATACCATTTCCAAGAGTATTAATTGTTTCATAGTATTTAGCTGGGTCATCTATTCTCCATCTAGCAGTTGTATCAACCCAAATAAATTGATTTTCTTTGGTTGGTATTCTTTGAGCTTCACCATCCCAAGAAAGGACTTTTTTAGGATAGATTAGTACATTATCGATAACTGGCATTTTGAATTTTAATCCTGCAGAATCTTCTGTTTCAATGATTCTACCAAATCTTGTTACAACAGATTGTTCGCCTTCATCTAAGATGTAGAAAGGTCCTAATAATAAAAATACAACTAGTAATGTTACAATTACAACTAATGTAGTTATGAGTTTTTTCATTAGTTCATACCTCCTACTTGTACAGGGTTATTTGAATTTTGGATTTGTGAAATAGGAAGGAAGTTCTCTAAATCTTTATCAATAAGTGTTAGATTATTATTACCTTCTCCTAATATTTCTTCCATAGTTTCAATATATAGACGATCAGCTGTGATTTGTTTGCTTTGTTCATATGTATTTCTCATACTATTAAATCTAGCAACATCACCTCTAGCATTATTAACTCTTTCTTTTGCATAACCTTCAGCAATTTGAATTTGTTGCTTTGCTTCCCCTTGTGCTTTAGGGATAATTGAGTTGTATTGTTCTTTACCTTCGTTGATATATCTATTCATATCTTGTATAGCTTTGTTAACATCTTCAAAAGCGTTTTGTACATCCCCAGCTGGAGGAACAATATTTTGAAGTTTTACTGTTACAACTTTAATTCCAAGCCCGTAAGAATCTAATGTTTTTTGCATTTCTTCTTGAGCTTTTATTTCAATATTAGTTCTTTCACTAGTCATAACTGAAAGAATTGGTAAATCCCCAACAAGTTGGTTCATTGTGCTTTGACTAATATCTCTTATTGTTTTTTCTCTTTCATATACATTGAATAACCATTGCTCAGGATTGCTAATTTGATATTGTACAATCCATTCAACGTCAATAATATTTAAATCCCCTGTAAGCATGATTGATTCAGATGGATAATCTGTACTAGCTATTAAAGGGCTTGTATTAATAGTAGATCTATAACCAAAAGTCATAGTTTGAACAACTTGTGTTGGTACTGTATACGATTTTTCAATTCCTAGTGGAATTTTTGTTTGTAATCCAGGGCCTACTGTTCTGTGGTATTTCCCGAATCTTGTAATTACAGCTTGTTCAGTTTGGTCTACTACAAAAAAACTAGACATAGCTGATGCTACTGCAAAAATTGCAACAAGAACCCATATTATTAATTTAGGGCTAATATTGAATCTATTATTTGCAGGTTTGTAATTTTCTTGATCCATTTTATCTCCTCAGTGAATAATCACTTATATATTAAATTTAACTATGATTGCATACTATGGTCAAGTTAATTTAAGATATTAATAAATAAATTTGCTATTTGAGAAATTTATACTTGCTTTATGTCTCTAAATAATATGTAATAGGTTGAAAATTTGTTATTTGGGCTATATGATAGCAAAAGTATAAAAAAATATTATTTATTAGGATATGGAGGTATTTTATGAAGAAAAAAAGATTGGTGACCTCTGCACTACCTTATGTTAATAACATCCCACATTTAGGTAATTTAACTCAAGTTTTATCTGCTGATGTATTTGCAAGATTTTGTAGATCAAAAGGTTATGAAACTCTATATGTATGTGGAACAGACGAATATGGTACAGCAACAGAAACAAGAGCTTTGCAACAAGGTGTAACTCCTAGAGAATTATGTGACCATTATCATGCAATTCATAAAGATATTTATAAGTGGTTTGATATAAATTTTGATTATTTTGGAAGAACAAGTACTGAAAAACAAACAGAAATTGTTCAAGATTTATTTAAGAAAGTTGATGCAGCTGGATATATAAGAGAAGGCGAAATTGATCAACTATATTGCCCTAATTGTCAAAGATTTTTAGCTGATAGATATGTTTTAGGAACTTGTCCAAAATGTGGTTATGAAAATGCAAAAGGTGATCAATGTGATAATTGTTCTTCTCTTCTTGAACCAACAGAATTAATTAATCCTCGTTGTAGTGTTTGTGGAACTACTCCAGAAGTAAAACATACTAAACATTTATATATTGATTTACCAAAAGCTCTTCCTCTACTTGAAGAATGGATGAATGAAGCTTCTGTTAATGGTTTTTGGGCAAAAAATGCCATTCAAGTAACAAAAGGTTGGATTCGTGATGGCTTAAAAGAAAGAGCTATTACAAGAGATTTAAAATGGGGTATTCCTGTTCCAAAAGAAGGGTATGAAGATAAAGTTTTCTATGTTTGGTTTGATGCTCCAATTGGCTATATTTCAATTTCTGCATATGCAGTAGAAGATTATAAGAGGTGGTGGCAAAGCCCTGATGATACAGAGCTATTCCAATTCATAGGTAAAGATAATATTCCTTTTCATACAGTAATCTTCCCATCAACGTTATTAGCTTCAAAAGATAATTGGACAATGCTACATCATATGAGTTCTACTGAATATTTAAACTATGAAGGTGGTAAATTCTCTAAGAGTGAAGGTGTTGGCATTTTTGGTAATGATGTTATGGATACTGGTATTCCAAGTGATGTTTGGAGATTCTATATGTTCTATAACAGACCTGAGAAATCTGATGTAATGTTCTCATGGGCTGATTTCCAAGAAAAAGTAAATGGTGAATTAATTGGTAATTTATCCAATCTTGTTAATAGAACTCTATCTTTTATTAATAGATTCTATGATGGAAAAGTACCAGAAGGTGAACTAGATAATGAATTAATTGAACAAATTCTTGAAAAAGAAAAAACTATTGATGAATTATTAGAAAAAGCAGGGGAGAGAGATGCTCTTAGAAATATCTTCTTCTTATCATCAATTGGTAATAAATCTTTCCAAGATGGAGAGCCTTGGAGAACTAGAAAAGAAGATCCAGAAAGTGCTGCAAAACTTCTTAGAACTCTTGTTTACTTAATTCGTGATTTAGGTGTATTAGTTGAACCTTATATGCCTCAAACGAGCAAGAAAATTTTACAATTTGTAAATAGTGAAGATTCTAATTGGTCTGATTTAGGTAATTTTGATTCAGACATTAAAGAAATTGGTAAAATTGAATTATTATTCTCTAAACTTGAAGATGCTAGCATCGAAGAATTTAGAACTCGATTTAGTGGTTCTCAAGCAGAAAGAGAAAAGAAGATAGGAGATAAAAAAGTGGAAGAAAATAAAGAAGAACTAACAATGGCTGATGAGCTCGCTTCCCGTGTAGATTTAGTTGTATCTAAAATTGTAGAAGTTGAAAAACATCCTGAAGGAGATAAACTTTATATCTTAAAATTAGATACTGGTGATGAAAATGATGATAGAACTATTGTATCTTCAATTGTACCTTATTACAGTGCAGAAGAATTATTAAATAAAAATATCGTTCTCGTTAGAAATTTAAAACCTGCTAAATTCAGAGGTGTTAAATCTAGAGGTATGTTATTAGCAGCTAGTGCTAAAGATGATGAAGATCATTCAACATGTGAAGTTCTTTTTGCTGATGATTTTGAAGTTGGAACAACTTTATTACCTGAAGGTACATCTCAACCAGAAGAAGCTAGATGTTATGTTAAAGGTTCAAAATTCTTTGAAATGCCAATGTACACTGAAGAAGGTGTTGTAAAAGTTGATGGTAAAGCAATTCAAAGTGAAGATGGTAAAGCTTTAACAGCTAAAGTATATGTTAATGGTGAAGTAGGTTAATTTTATTATTAATGTTGTTTTTAAATATCCTCCTATTTTATTAGGAGGTTTTTTTTGTATATGGATTTTAAATATTTTTATCTTGCAATAGTTAATTTTATACTTCTATAATGTATTTATGGAAATTTCTAATGTATTATTTGCTTTTGGTCTAACTCTCTTTGCAGGTTTAGCTACTGGTATCGGGTCTATAATGTCATTTTTTTCAAAGAAGTTTAATCCAAGATTTCTTGCAGTATCTTTGGGTTTTTCTGCTGGAGTGATGTTATATGTTTCAATGATTGAAATATTTGTTAAAGCAAAGGATGCTTTAGAAGGAGCTCTAGGAGATAAACAAGGGTATTGGGCTACAGTCGGTTCTTTTTTCTTAGGTATAGCCATTATTGCTTTAATTGATAAAATAATTCCTAGTTATGAAAACCCTCATGAATTTCATAATAATCCTGGTGAAGAATATGAAAAAACACATGAAAATAAAAAATTAATGCGAATGGGTTTGTTTAGCGCTTTAGCTATTGGTATTCATAACTTCCCTGAAGGATTAGCAACTTTTATTGGAGCCTTAACAGATCCAACTCTTGGTGTAAGTATAGCGATTGCTATAGCAATACATAATATTCCAGAAGGTATTGCTGTATCCGCTCCTATATATTATGCAACACAAAGTAGAAGAAAAGCTTTTTGGTTATCTCTTTTATCGGGTGTTAGTGAACCTGTTGGAGCATTGCTTGGGTTCTTTATTTTAAAAAATATATTTAATGATGTTACTTTTGGAGTCGTCTTTGCTTTAGTTGCAGGTATTATGGTATATATCTCTCTTGATGAATTATTACCAACAGCTGAAGAATATGGAGAACACCATTTTGCTATAGGTGGTGTTATTGCTGGTATGGTTGTAATGGCTCTATCTTTAGTAATGGTCGCATAATTAATAAACAATTATATTTTATATTTAATACCTATCGTTGAAATATTAATGACGATAGGTATAATATTATATTTTATGTATAAAAAATTATATTGACAGCATATAAAAAAATATATTATATTTTATTGAGGAAGGTAATTATATGAAATATAACGAATTAGATACTCCTTCTTTATTAATTAATAGAGAAGTTATGATGAAGAATATTAAATACATTCAAAAGATAGCAGATGATAATAATGTAATATTAAGACCCCATACAAAAACGCATAAAATGCCCAAAATTGCAAAGTTGCAAGTAGAAAATGGAGCAAAAGGTATAGCTGTAGCTAAAATAGGGGAAGCTGAAGTTATGTTTGAAAATGGATTAAATGATATATTTATTGCTAATGAAGTGATAGGTGAAATTAAATATCAACGTTTAGCTAATTTAAGTAAAAAGGCAATTATTTCTTTTGGTGTAGATAACTTTGTGCAAGTTCAACAAGCAAATAAAGTTTTTAAAGAAAATAATGTAATAGCAAATGTGTTAATTGAAATTGAAGTAGGTGAAAATAGGAGTGGAATTATTGAAGAAGAAGATTTTGTAAATCTACTTAATGAAATAAGAAATTCATCTAATATAAATTTTAAAGGTATTTTCTCTCATGATGGTAATAGTTATGCGGCAGAAGATAAAATGATGTGCGAAATTATTGCTGTTGAGGCACAAAAGAGGACATTAGATTTTGCCAAAATAGCAAAAGAGAATGATATGGAATGTGAAATAGTGAGTTATGGATCTACTCCTACTATTTTTAATGAATGTCCCATTCTTGAGGGTATTAATGAAATAAGGCTTGGCACTTATGTTTTTATGGATGCTTCTCAAGCAAATGCTATTGATGATTTAAGCAGATGTGCTGCAACAGTATTATCATCAATTATTAGTAAACCTACAAAAGATAGAGTTATTTTAGATGTAGGTGCTAAAGGTTTAACAATGCAAGAGAGACATAAAGGTATAACTTCAACAAAAGGTAAAGGAACTTTAATTGATTTTGATGATACATATATTGATAAAATGTTTGATGAACATGCAATTATTATTAATGAAGAATTTTCTAAAAAAGTAGTGGTAGGAGATAAAGTTAAAATTATACCAGTTCATATCTGCCCTGTTTGCAACTTATATGAAAAAGCTTATTTGATATCAAATAATCAAGTGGTTGAAGAAATTGAGATATCGTGTAGAGCAAAGCTTCAATAGAGAGTTAATATGGAATATATATTAAGTAAATATGTACCAATTGCTAAGATAATAGTAGAAACTTTTGGAGATGATTGCGAAGTTGTTCTTCATGATTTAAGAAATCCTGAGCATTCTGTTGTCTATGTGGAAAATCCTGTTGTTACAAAAAGAGAAGTTGGTGAAAGTTTTGATCATATAGTTAAGCAAGTTATTTTTTCGAAAAAATTAAAAGATAATTATGTTTGTAATTATTATTTTAAAACCTCTCTTAATGTTTTAGTAAGATCATCAACTTTATTAATTAGAGATAAGGATGATAATCTTATTGGAGCTCTTTGTATAAATGTTGATACAAGTAGAGTAACTAGACAAATAGATTATCTTAAATCATTCTTACCTAATTCTGAAGCAACATTTTTAAATGATATCAGTGATGAAATGTTAAAAAATGATTTTGAAATTGATGATAATGATTTACATGTAAGTACAATGATTACATCATTAATTGATAATATTTTAGACGATTGTAATATTAATGAGTTAAACCGTGATGAAAAAATAGAAAAGATAAGATTTATGGATAAAAAAGGTATTTTTTTAATGAAAGGCAGTATCGATATTGTTGCTTCAAAGATGAATATAAATAAAGTTACTGTTTATAGTTATTTAGATATTGTAAGAGGGAAAAGAAGATGAAAATAATTCAAATCCAAATAAAAGTGTCTTCTGGTATAAATAAGACAAAACATAATCTATTGAACTATTTTGAAGATATCGAAAAAGAGAATGCTGATTTAATTTGCTTAGGGGAGATGTTTAATACACCTTATGATATTCATAAATTTAATGAATATGCTGAAGAAGAAAAAGGTGATATTTGGAATTTTTTATCAAAATTAGCAAAACAATATCACGTTTATTTATCTGCTGGTTCGATATGTGAAAAAGAGGGTGATAAACTTTTTAATACTGCTTATGTATTTGATAGATCTGGAAATCAAATAGCGAAACATAGAAAAATGCATTTGTTTGATATTGATATTAAAGGTGGTCAATACTTTAAAGAATCAGAAACATTAACAGCAGGAAATGAAATAACAGTTTTTGATACAGAGTTTGGAAAGATTGGTCTTTGTATTTGTTATGATTTTAGATTTCCCGAATTAAGTAGGTTAATGGTTCTTGAGGGTGCAAAAATAATATTAGTTCCTGCATCCTTTAATACAACAACAGGACCAGCTCATTGGAGTACAATGTTTAAATCTCAAGCTTTAAATAATCAAATTTTTGCTATCGGAACTTCTCCATCAAGAGATTTAAAAGCTGATTATAAATCATATGGTCATAGTTTAATTGTAAATCCATGGGGAGAGGTAATTTGTGAATTAGATGAAAAACCTGGGATACAAATTCAAGAAATTGATTTAAATTTGGTAGATGAAATAAGAGAGCAACTTCCTCTATTAAAACATAGAAGAGAAGATGTTTATAAATTAAGTAAAAGGTAAAATTAATGGAATTTATTAATTTAGATACAAATAAAAAGGGGCATTATTCACCTGCTGTAATATCTAATAATCTGGTTTTTATTTCAGGACAATTGCCAATTAATTATGATACGGGAAAAATGGAGAAAGATGATATTCATCTACAAACAAATAGAGTTTTAAACAATATTAAATTAATATTATCAAAAGTAGAATTAACATTAGATAATGTTGTTCAAACCCGTATCTATATATCTGATATTAAATATTGGGATATTGTAAATGAGATTTATGCAACTCATTTTGTAAAGCATAAACCATCTAGAGCTATAGTACCTACACGTGAGTTACATCATGGTGCTTTAATAGAAATTGAAGCTATTGCAGAATTGGAGAAATGATTATGGAATATATTTGTTTAGAATGTGGGAAAAGAGAAAGCGTTAAAACTAGAAAAGCTAAATGTGATTGCGGAGGATTGTGGCAATTAGATTATAAAGCTCCAAAATTTGATTTAAATAGAGTTGATGAAGCAGAATGGAATATTTTTAGATATAGAGAATTTATGGCTTTAAATGATGATACTTATAAAGATATTACTTTAGGAGAAGGCTTAAGTCCAATAGTAAAATTTGATAAGAACTTATTAATAAAAATGGATTACATGATGCCAACTCTTTCATTTAAAGATAGAGGAGCTGCTGTATTAATTTCACATTGTAAATCTATAGGGGTAAAGTCTGTAGTTCAAGATAGTAGTGGTAATGCAGGAAATAGTGTAGCCGCCTATTGTGCAAAAGCAAATATTGAATGTGAGATTTTTGTACCTGAAGGTACCTCTCCTAAAAAAATTGCTATGATAGAATCCCATGGTGCTAAGGTGAATATAGTTGAGGGTTCAAGAGATCATTGTGCAGATGTTTGTAGATCAAAAGTTGAAAAAGAAAATGTATATTATGCAAATCATGTTTATAATCCATTCTTTTATGAAGGAACTAAAACTTATATATATGAAGTATATGAGCAATTAAAAAGAATTCCTAAAAATATATTTATACCTGTTGGAAATGGAACTCTCTATTTAGGAGTTATGAAAGCTTTAGAAGAATTTTATGATAGCGGGGTTATTAAAGAGTTTCCAAATGTTTTTGCTATCCAAAGTGAAAATTGTGCTCCTTTATTAGTTGCTAACAAGAATAAATTAAATACTTATTCAAATATTGAAGTAAAATCTACAATAGCTGAAGGTATTGCAATTGGTAAACCTATGAGATCAAAAGAGATTTTAGATTATTCTTATAAATATAATGTAGAATTTATTTATGCACCTGAATCAATGATTCTAGAATCTAGAAGTGAATTAGCAAAAAAAGGTATTTATTGTGAGCATACGAGTGCTGCAAATTATGCAGCTTATTTAAATTATGTCAAAAGAAATGGAGTTCTTGAAGATAGTCTAATAACAATGTGTGGTGCAGGTTTAAAATCAGACCATTAATTAAATACAGATATTGTTTTATTTCCAAAAGAGGTAGGATCAATATCTGTAATAAAATTTAAGTAAATATTATCTGAGTAACGACCAGCGTTAAGATTATTTGTTGATTGATTTGAATAAGAATAAATATAAAAATATTTTGTAACATTATCTTTTATATTTTCTATAATAAATTCATCAGATTCCAAAACAGTTTGAGTGGAGAAAGGACCAGTATTTGTTACTTTTAAAGTATATGGATACTCTGAATCACCAGTTCCACCGAAACTAGTGTTTTTTAAAATAAAATCATTTGCACTATCAATTGTTAATCCCACTTTATAATTTTCGTTACTTTGATTCTGATTTATTAATCCTGCTTTTATAGATATTATCCATTCTAAATAATCTTGATATGGGCTATCAAATAACCCTGTATCCGTCCATGAACTTGGACGGTTGTAATTTATTTGAAGATAATTTGTTGCTCCATTTGTAAATTCTTCAGGGGCTGTTCTAGTAGAAAGATTATCAGTTAATTTTCCACTAAAATAAGAGACTTCATCATTACCATACAAATAAAACATATAATAATCTGTAGTTCCGCCTGTATTTAAAGTTAAAAAATCATTAGCAGAACCATTAGGAAGTAGTACATTATTTGGATTATCAATTTTATAATATAGGGTAGTAGTAAAAACAGAAGCTGTATTATCAAGATGAGTCCTATTGTAAAGGTATGTTTTTTGCGAATCTAATTCATACCAAGTTGTCTCATCTGCAATATAGTCATAATTGATTGTTGTTTTTACAACTAATGAGCAAGAAGAGCTGTTGTTGTTAATATCCGTAATTGTAGCTGTTCTATTATCAATATTAATATGAGGAACTGCTCTATAGCTTTCTGTACTTGATGGGTATGTAGTTAATGTTGATAATTTAATTAATTTTGCATTAGTTGCTACTGGATTGGTTGAGTATGATGATTCATCATTATATGAGGTAGCATTATAGCTCGCATCTTCTATATTTAAAAATTCTAGTTTGTAATCGTTTGAACTATATGCACTATATAAATTTACTATTGAAGTCAAAATAATTAGTGATAAGATTAGTAAAAATTTTTGTTTTCCTTTCATATTAAAATGTTATTATTATAAATTATAATTGTCAATCATTTAGCATACTTTGGTATCAATTATAGACTCTATAAATAACAAATCTTGTTATATATTTATATTCATGATAAATTGAAATAGAAAATAGGGAAACAAAATGAAAAATATAAAAAAAACAGTAATGATAACTTTAATTTTATTTTTAGCGACTTCTATTGCTTTTGCTGATACAATAATATCAGGACCAAATATTGAACAACCATTAGAAATTTATTCTAATTGGATGCCTTATAATTTTAACCCAGTTTTTACGCTCTCTACAGATTCTCAATCAATTTATTATTCAGAAAATTCAATTATGTATGAAACAAATGATTATGATTTGAGTTATCCAGGTCAAACTGAAACTTTCTATATCGATGTATACAGTAATCATTGGTCTTGGACAAAGAATTATAATTTGTATATTTATTATTCAAATCAATTTCATCCAACTACAAATCAAACAAACTATCCTGATGTAGATATTTATTTTGATTATCAATTAAATAATACTTATTATTGGAAAAATTTTAAATATATTAAATTACGTGGTGGTTATCCTAAATCTGATTCAATTTCATATAATAATAAAATTGTTGATGCTACTTTATATAAATATCAAATAAGAGTTCTTCAAGGGTTGTACAATATGGAATTGATTAGATTTAATTTTTCATGGAATGGATATTCCTTACCTGTTTCGCAATATTGGGATATGGAAGGTTATGTAAAAATAATAATTGAGGCTTATTAATTATATTTTTATTGAGTGAAGACAGTTACTGTTTTATTACCATAGTTAGTATCTATATCGGTGATAAAGTTTAGATAGATATTATCAGAAAACCTTCCAGCATTTAAATATGTAGTTGGTGTTGTAGAATAAGTATATAAATAGAAGTATTTTGTTATAGTATCACTTATTTTTTGTATAAAAAATTCATCACCAACATTTACATTATAAGTTGTAGTTGCATTTCTTTTGCTAATTTTTAAAGTATAAGGGTATTCTTTTATTCCAGAACCATTATTATTTGATTTTAAAACAAAGTTGTTTTGACTTGTAATTGTAAGTCCAATAAAATATTTATCATTTGTTGTATTCCCGCTTGTTAGTCCTGCTTTTAATGCTATTATCCATTCAAGATTATTAGTAGAAGGTGTTTCAAACAAAGCTGTTTCGCTCCAAGAAGCAGGTCTATATGCATTAATTTGGAGATATGATGTAATACTTGGATCATCAAATTGTTCAGGAATAGCTTTAAGTGATAACGAATCAGAAAGGTTTCCTGAATAATATGGTTGTTCAACATTATTTAACAAGTAAAACATATAATAATTTGTAGTGCCTCCAGTATTTATTGTTAAAAAGTTATTAGAAGACCCATCGGGATTTAATACATTATTGGGATTTTCTATTAAATAATAAAAAGTTGTTGTAAAACTAGAAGCTTGTTGTTCAAGGTTTGTTCTGTTATAAAGATATGTTTTTACATCATCAATTTCGTACCAAGTTGTCTCATCTGCTATATTATCATAATCAATTGTTGTTTTAACTAATAATCTACAAATTGAAGTGTTTGTGTCATTTGATATGGTAGATAAATAGTTTTCTATATTAATATGAGGTACAGCCCTATAGCTTTCAGAACTTGTAGTGTTTGTAGTTATTTCAGTTATTTTTATTACTTTTTCACTAGAAATAACATCTGTTTGATAATCATCTTCAGTATTTATTTTTGTTGCAGAATAAGTGACTTCTTCTATATTTAAAAAATCAATTTTATATTCATCAGGATTGTAAAAACTAAATAGTGCCATTGATGAATTTAAAATTATAACAAATATAATAATTAGTGTTTTAATGATTTTTTCACTTCTCATGTCATAAGATTATTATGATTAATTCTAATTGTCAATCTTAATATGTTTGTTTTCTATATTATTGATTTATTTTGAAGTTAATTCTTGTTATATATATGTCTATATGATAAAATAAGGTAAGAAATTGAGGTGTAAGAAAATTGAGTAAGAAAATAAAAATAATATTATTATTGTTTATGACAACACTTGCAAATTCTATTTTGTATGCAGCTACAGTACCGATAAATGGACCAGCTGTTGATTATCCTTTAGAACTTTATGCTATTTGGAATCCAAATAGTACACCTCTTTTTATCCTATCAACTTTGACAGATTCTATAGATTATGAACAAGATTTAATTCAATATGCTACAGATGATTATGATTTAAGTTTTACTAATCATACTGAAAACTTTAGTTTATATGTAAATAGTAATTTTAGATTTGGAATAAGATTTTATATTTTAAATATTTATTTTTCCAAAGAATTTGTTCCAGTCTCCGACATAGAATATAGTAATAATAATTATCCTATAATTCCTTTATCAATTAATACAACATTGAATTCAGATTCATTTTATTATTATGGGTTTAATAATTATATTTCATTATATTCTATAACAAATTCAAATATTTCTTATGGCTCAAGACTGTTAAGTGCGCACAAATATTCATATGATATTCTTATTCCAAGTGGATATAATGCACTTGAATTGTTATATTTTAATTTTAATTGGACCGGTTATTCTCAAACAGTAAATCAGTATTGGGATTTAGAAGCATATGCAAAAGTTGAAATAGTGAGTGTTTATTAATGATATCTGTAAAAGAAATAGAACTTACAGAATTAGTTTGTATAAATCCTATAGTAAGTGATTTTTGGGCTGAGGTAAAAAAAGTAAATAATTGGAAATCTGCAGCTTTCCTTGTTAAAATAGATAGGAAAAATTATGAATTATTAATTTTAACAAAAAAACTCTTTTTAAATTATTATTTAGCCTATATTCCTTTTTCTCCAATTCCTTTAAACACTGATCTTCCAATAAAATTAGATGATCTTTCTACTGTAATTAATATAATAAATAAAAATTTAATATATAAGTATATTTTTTTTAGATTTGATTTTCCTTTTGATTATGAAAAATATAATAATAAAAATAAAAAATTTATTTTATCTAACCAAAGTATACAACCTGAAGCAACTGTAAGGATTGATTTAGAGAGATCTTTAGATTCTATAAAGTCTGATTATCGAAAAAGAGCAATAAGAAATATAAAAGCTAATGATGGAGTAATAGAAGTTAGAGACTTAGAATTAACTAAAGAAAATCTCAACTTATGGTATGATTTGTATAAAGAAACTGCTATCCGTGATGGTTTTGTAACTCGATCAAAAGCATATATTGATGCTGTGATTTTTACTAATAGTGAAGTAGGGCGAAAGTTAATATGTGCCTACAAAGATGGTGAGTTAGTTGGTGGAATAATAGTTATTTATAGTAAAGTTTTAGCATTATATCTTTTTGGAGCTTCAAAAAAAATTGATAAATATTCTCCAAGTTATTCAATCCAAAATTATGCAATCGAAACATTGCATAATTTAGGTGTAAAAATTTATGATCTATATGGTATTGGGTATGAGGATAAATCTGAACATTTAAAAACTTTAACTTTATTTAAAACTTCTTTCGGAGGAAAGATTTTAACTAGAGTTCCAACAATCGATTACCCAATTAGAAAATTCTTGTTTAAATTGTTTAAATTTGTTGAGAAAATAAGACTTAGTTTTTATCGATAAAGTATTTCGCACTTCTTATAAATTGATTGCCTCTATCAAATTCATTTATAAAATTTTCAAAGCTACTAGCTCCTGGAGATAATAAAATAATTTTCAAAAAAGTAGAATTGTCATTTTTTGCTTCAATAAAAGCTTTATTAACCGCTGATTTCATTTGTTTGTAAGGTCCGTTGAACTTGATTTTATTATCTTTTAGATAAGGTATTAATTTATTTTGTGTAAAACTTCCATCAAGTAAAGTTATAGAAGAAGCTTTATCTAAAATATTTATCATAGGAGACACGTGTAATTCTTTATCTGTTCCACCTGTAATTATATGGATATTTACATCTCTAAAATGTGAAAAACTGAAAGTAACAGCCGCAGGTATTGTAGCAGCACTGTCGTTAATAAAATAGATATCGTTAGAATTTCCAACCCATTCGATTCGATGAGAGACTCCACTAAAGGAGTTTAAATGAGTAATTATTAAACTTTGTTTTATTTTTAATATTCTGAGAGCTTTGTAAGCCGGAATTAATTCAGGTTTATCTTTAATCGAATTATTTACTTTGTTGTTTAGTTCAAAGATATTTCTTTTATTTAATTTTGTTTTATTTTGAATAGTAGTGCAAAAATTCTCGGGGCATAAAACATATTTGGTTCTGCTTGTAAATAATTTTAATTTATCTTGCAAATATCTTTCCATTGAATTGTAAGAGTTTTGATGATCTTCAAGTAAATTTGTAAATATAGCTAAATATGTTGCTGGATAATCATTTTTCAAATATAAGGAAATGTCTCTAAGTTGCCAGGATGAAAATTCACAAATTAAGTATTCGATTTTTTTTTCTTTATTATCGAGTTTATTTGCTATTTCAAAAGCACTAATTCCCATATTACCTGCTAATTCTACTTTATAACCTAGTTTTTTTAAAACATGAGAAATTGCATGAGAAGTAGTTGTTTTTCCTTTTGTACCTGTAATTCCGATTATTTTAATTTTATTTAAATTGTAATTTTCTATTAAATATACAAAGTCTGTGGTAATTTTTTTTGCGTATTTTAAGTACTTGTTATTAGGAGGAATTGAAGGATTTTTAACAACTAAATCAGCCCATATGAAATCTTCAATATAGTGGTTGCCTAGATGGAATTTTGCTCCTAATTTTTTTAATTCTGAAATTGATTTTTGAAAATTTTTATCGTTTTTTATATCTGTAATTAAAACTTCGTGTGAACGTTCTAAAAAAAATTTAGCAGCAGAATATCCACCACCATTTAGGCCTAATCCATAAATCAATACTTTCATTAATAAATTTCCTACCTCTTTCATTTAGTATAAACTGATTTTTATTTTAAAAACAACAATTATTATAAAAAATAATAAAAACATAATGCAAATAGCAAAAAAGATGTCTAATATTTATATAATAAGTCTTGAATAATCACTCAAAAAACAATAACCTTACACAGTGGTTTGGTATTTGTAAAAGGCTAAATCATTATAAAATTATAAACTACTCCGGGTCACGTTGTGATATTTAAACCGGAAAATCATATTTAAGGAGCTTTACAGTGCCTTGTGGAAGAAAAAGAAAAAAGCATAAGATTGCAACTCACAAGAGAAAGAAAAAACTAAGAAAGAATAGACATAAAAATAAATAATTCTTAGATTGTTCTTTGCAATTTGCTTTAGCTGCTCTTTGAAGCAGTATTCGACTATTAGCCGTCGGTTATTCTTTTCCGACGGTTTTCTAGCGAACAGTGTCAGTTGATGTGTTTGATTGGCAAACACTCGCTTTATAATTAAATAAAAATTATAAAGAAACCTCTTTATCCACTAATGTGGATCGTAATGTCCGTAAGGAGGACGCATGAGAAATTATGAGTTCACTATCATCTTCAAAGCTAACGAAGAAGATACTCAAGCTGGTCTAAAACAAGTTTCTAAATTGTTTGAGGCAGCAGGTGTTGAAATCACCAAACAAGAAGACATGGGTATAAAATTATTTGCCTACGAAATGAAAAAACAAGATAAAGGTCATTATTTCTACTATGAAATTTCTGCAGACCCTTCATCTATTGTTTCTTTCGAAAAAAAATTCTTACTTAATAACTCAATCATTAAATTCTTATTTGTTAAAAAAGATAATTAATAATTGTTACATGGAGATGGTATATGGCTACTGATTTAAATATTGTTGCATTAGTTGGAAGATTAACTCGTCCTTGTGATATGCGTTATAGCGCAAATGGAAATGCTGTTTGTAGTTTTTCTATTGCTGTAAATAGAAGACAAAAAGGTTCTGATGGAAATTGGTCAGATAAACCTAGTTTCTTTGAATGTACTTACTTTGGAAAAGCAGCAGAAGGTGTTAGTAAATACCTTGTTCAAGGGCAGCAAGTTTCAATTAATGGCCATTTAGATCAAAATACTTGGGTTGATAGAAATACCAACGCAAATAGAAGTAAGATTGTAGTCATAGTTGATTCATTAAGTTTGATCGGAAATAGTGGTAATACTAATTCTAACAATAATGTAAGACAAACTTATGATAATAATAGGAATCAAAATCAAAATTATGGTTCAAATAATAACAATTACTCAAACCAACAGTTTGGTAACACAGGCAATCAACAATTTGATAACTCTAATATGAATTATAACAATAATCAAAATAATTCATATGGTAATTCAAATAATATGCCTATTGATAATGGACCAGAAGATTTTGCTGATGATATCCCATTCTAAGATTTTAGGAGAAACGAATAATGCGCGAAAATAATGACGCTAAAGATGATAAGAAAGAAAGAGCTCCAAGAAAACCAGGCGCTCGCCGTGGTGGCTTTAGAAAAAAAGTTTGTAGATTCTGTGCTAATGAAACTACACCTGATTATAAGAATCCTGAACAACTAAAAAGATATACAACAGAAAGAGGTAAAATTCTTCCTGCACGTATTACAGGTAACTGTGCAAAACACCAAAGAGCTGTTACAGCTGAGATTAAAAAAGCACGTATTTTAGGATACTTACCTTTCGAAAAGAAATAAGAGAGAATTATGGTATTAATCGATAGAAGAAACAACTCGATATATGTAGCTCTATTAATGAGCATTGTTTTTCACTTAATTGGGTTTACTTCGTTCTTATTGGTTTTGCCACTACTTTATTATTTTGTTCGAACTAAAGAGAGAGATAAAACCTTAATAGCTTTAGTATTACTGTTAATAGTAGTATTAATATCAGAAGTATTTCCATTTAGAAATAATTTATCTGAAGATGGTGTATTAGGATTACTCTCAATTGGTTTGTTCTTACCGGTAGCATTAATAGGATGTTCAATTGTTTGGATCTTATTAGACGATTATAGACTTTTAGTAAGGTATTTAGCTAGTTCAGCTGTTGTTGCTTTATTAATGATAATTATTAGCTTTATATTTAAAACTAATGTTAAAATGGCACAAGCTGTTGATCAAGCGATAATAGAAACACTTAATTTAGTTTTGAATCAAGATACACAAGAAACTTCTATTTTATTAGGAGTTCCTACAACTGAATTGTTTTCAACAATAAGGTTGGTTATCTTTTCAATGCTTTTACCATTAGGTGCTGGGTGTTTTGGTTTTAATGCTTTTTTTGCTCTTTCTACACCAACATATGTAGGTGATGAAAGTTTTGATGAAAGGGTTAAAAATTGGAAATTACCTGAAATATTTATGTGGCTTTTTTTGATAAGCTTTGTAATTTTACTATTGGGAGTTTATATTGATTTTCCAATTAGTATCTCAGTAATAAATTTGAATATTGCTTTATATTTATCTTTATTATTTGCATTACAAGCATTGTCAATAATATTATATAGAAGTCGTGCTAAAGGTCGTCATACAAAAGCTGTAAGAGTTTTTGGTTGGGCATTGTTTTTGGTATTGCTATTTCAAGGTTTGAACATAGTTGCTGTCATCGGATTACCAATATTTGGGATTACGGAGACATGGTTTACATATAGAAAGTAAGAAAGAAGGAGTTTTCAATATGAAGATTATTCTTAATCAAGATGTAAAAAACCTCGGTGAAGAGGGTGATGTAGTAGTAGTAAAAGATGGTTATGCTAGAAACTATCTATTACCACAAGGATATGCAGTTGCATATAATAGAACTAATATAGCGATTGTAAATAGTCGTGCAAAAGCTATTGAAGCTAGAAAAGCAGAAAAGAGAAAAAATTCTGCAAGCTTAAAAGAAAAATTAGATGATTTAACTCTAAATTTAGTTGTTTCAGCTGGTGATACAGGTAAATTATTTGGTAGTGTAACATCTTCAATGATTCAAGAAGCATTAGCAAAAGAAGGAATTGAAATTGAAAGAAAAAAAATCGAAATTTCTTCTAACATGATCAAAATGATTGGTAATTATACTGTTCGTGTTCATTTATATGAAAAAGATTATGCAACTGTAAAATTAGTTGTTGAAAGTGAAGCTCAAATTCAACAACGTAAAGCTGAAGAAAAAAAAGCAGCAGAAGCAGCAGCTAAAGCAGAAGCAGAAGCAGCAGCTAAAGAAGCTAAAGAAGCTGAAGAAGCACAAGCTCCTGTTACTGAATAGTAGGGAGTTTATATGGCATCGCCTGAGAATAATTCAAGAATTTTACCAAATGATGAAATTGCAGAAAGAGCTATTTTAGGTTCAGTTTTCTTAAATAATTCTGTTATGCAAGAAATTTCATCACTTTTAGAAGCCGATGATTTCTATAAAGTGGCACATCGTGAATTGTTCCAAGCGATGCTTGATTTTTATTCAGAAAACCAAGCATTAACTATTGATATGATTTCAATAGTTGATATTTTGAATAAAAGAAATAAACTAGAATTATGTGGTGGTGTTACTTATATTTCTAGTTTAACATCAGATGCATTGTCATCAACAAATTCTATCCTTTATGCTAAACAAATAAGAAAATTATCTATGCGTAGAAAGCTTATATCCTTATCTACAATATTGAAAGATGATGCTTATGATTTAACACAAGATATTAGTCAATCTATTGATAATGGAGAAAATTTATTATCAAATTTAGCTTCAAAAGGAAATGTTTCTGGTGAAATATTACCTTTAAATGCCCATGTAACTCAAACTATTTCAAATATTTATGAGAGATATCAAGGAAAAGCCTTTATTGGATATCAAACAGGGTATAAATATTTAGATATTAAATTAAGTGGTGGCTTTAAAAAGCAAGATTATGTTATTGTAGGTGCTAGACCTTCAATAGGTAAAACAGCATTCGCTATTTCTCTAATGAAGGAAATGTTGTATAAATTTGACTACAGCATCGGTTTTTTATCTTTAGAAATGAGTGCTCCTGATTTATTAGAAAGGGTAATCTCTAATATTTCAAATATCAATTTAAAAAAATTGAGAATGGGAAATCTATCTAATAAAGAAATGGAAGCAATGACAGATGATATAGAAGTATTCTCTTCAAAAAAACTGTTTATTCAAGATACTCCAAATATGCAATTAAATGATATTAGATCTCAAGCAAGAAAAATGAAAAGAGATTTTGGTATACAAGTATTATTTATTGACTATATTGGTCTTATTCAAAATTCGAATAATTCGATTCCTCGTCATGAACAAATTGGTAATATTTCAAGAACCTTAAAACAATTAGCAAGAGAATTAAATATTCCTATTATTGTATTATCTCAAGTAGGTCGACAAACTGACGGACAAATGCCTCGTTTATCTGATTTGAGAGAATCTGGTTCTATTGAACAAGATGCAGATATAGTAATTTTATTGCACAGAGATAAAGAAGATGAATCTATGGTTCAAAAAACCGAAGTGGCAATAGCTAAAAACAGAAATGGTGAAACAGGTAAATTTGAATTAGGTTTTGAAAAAGAAAAAGTAAGATTTGTAGAAATTACAAAAATTGTTAATGATGAAAATGAAGGTGTTGATAATAATTCAAGTAATAATCCTACAAACCTTGAAAATACAAATTAAATTATTCTTATCTTTTAAATAATTATTTCTTAAAATTAAAAAAACATTCCACATAAATAAAAATTCATTTTTGTGAAATGTTGTAATTAATATAATTAAGCTTGCTTTTTATTTTCTTTATATTTTAATCTTTCTTCCCAAAGTTGATCGGCAACAGGAGCCCAAGCTTTAGAATACTCAATTGTTTTTGATGTTAAGTGTGATGCTTCTTCAGGAGCTTCTAAATCTGTTGAAACAGCTTTAGCATTCTTTACCATTTCAGGTAAATATGATGGGTTTTCTAGCATAGGACATGGTCTAAACATATTTTTGTTAAATGGTTGATTTTTTCTATATTGCATGAATAAAGGTTGTTGTAAAGCTTCAAGAAGTGTTTGCTCATGAATATTTGCAGTTGAATAATGTACAAAAACACAAGGTTCTACATCACCATTTGAATTAATATGAAGGAAATGTTTTCCACCTGCTATACAACCACCGACATATTCTCCATCATTTTGGAAGTCTAATGTAACAATTAGGTGATCATTATTTTCACGTCTTTTTTGTCTAAATGTTTCTAAAAAGAATTTTCGTTGTTCAGGTGTTGGAATTAGTTCATTACTTACATTCTGTCCAACAGGCATAAAATGGAAGTACCATGCCCATAAACATCCTTTATCAACTAAGAGTTTAAAGAATTCATCACTTACTACTGTATCAACGTTTTTGCTTGTCCAGCATACTGAAGTTCCAAATGGAAGTTTATAACTTCTTAATAAATCCATAGATTTCATTACTGTATCAAAACAACCCTCTCCTCGTCTAAAGTCATTTTGTTCTTCAAAACCTTCTACAGATATTGCTAAAATAATATTTCGGCATTCAACCATTTGTTTGCAAAATTCATCATCAACTAATGTACCATTTGTAAAACAATGGAAAATACAATCATTATGTTTTTTTGCTAATTTAACTAAGTCTGCTTTTCTTACTAATGGTTCTCCACCTGTTAATAAATACATATGAGTTCCTAATTCTTTCCCTTGTGAAACAATCGAATCCATATCATTAAATGACAAATTATGTTTTGGTCCATATTCACCAGACCAACATCCTTTACAATGCATGTTACAAGCACTTGTTGGATCAAAAATCATAGTCCAAGGTACATTACAATCATATTTTTCACTTGTTTCTCTTACTGTATTTAATCCTCTGTAACCAGCTTCATATCCTAAGTTTAACATTAAAGTTTTTATTATTTTAGGATCAACATTTTGAAATAATTTTTTTGCAAATCTCATCCATTTAGAATTTGGTTCTTCACTATATTTTACTATATTTGAAAAAGCATTTCCGCTATTAGAAATTTTTGCATCTTTGTCTGTAGGTTTAAAATATTTACTCATTAAATTGATAATATCTTGAATACCTTGTTCTTCATTATGTTTTGCATGATTAATTGCAATATCTAATCCTGCACTTATTGCTGTTCTCGCTGCTTTATGTGGAATTCCCATTAGTAGCCTCCAATATAAATCTATTTATATAATACGAAGAATATATCTAAATAATTATGGACAACTAATCTGAACTGTCGAAATTCGCCACAAATAGTATTAATTGTGGTGCTAATATTAAAATTTTATTTAAAAAACTATTAAATCATAGAAAGGAAGTATTTGATGTCAACAAAATACATAAACGAAAAAAGTATTAAAACACATACTAATCCAAAAATTTGAGACCTCCAATAGTTTTTTGGTGATAATCTCTTTTTTGTTATTGTTTCAAATAAAGCTATAAGCATTTGACCACCATCAAAGGCTGGTATTGGTATTATATTTGCAATTGTTAATGAAATAGACACTATGGCTAAAAGATATAAAAAAGCTCGAAGTCCACTTGAAACATTATTCTCAAAACCTAAGACAGTAATATTTCCAATCATTAATGATGCTCTCATTGGTCCTGTAAAGACAGTTCTAATATCATTACTATTTCTGCTTATCAATCCTTTTATGCTCATTATTGTATCTGAAAACAGCTTTGTAGCCATATAATAACCATTATGGAAAGCTACATCTAGGGGCAATCCTTCAATCGTTTTTTCTGGGGCTGTAAGTGAAAAATTATTTTTTATAGAACCATCTTTATTTCTTTCTGGTGTATATGAAATATCTAATAATTTATTATTTCTCTCTACTTTTAAGTTAATATTACCTTTCTTAATTTGTTTAAAATATGATAGTAAATCTAAATTATTTAATACTTTTTGTTCATTTACTCCTATTATTACATCACCTTTTTTTAAACCTGCTCGATATTCAGGAGAAAAAAGACGTACTAAAGAAATTTTTGTATCAATGATATAAGTTAAACCATAGCGATAAGTATCATTATCTGTTTTCTCCCCTATTATATCAATTGTTAATAGCTCATTATTTCTTTCTATTAATAAGTTAATTACTTGATCCTCATTTTTTGATAATTTTTCTTTGAATTCTGCCCAATCAAGTATTTCTTCATTATTTAATTGAAGTATCTTATCTCCTTGAGTAATAATATTCGATGCAGGACTTGTTGCGTTGTCGAAAAGAATAGGGTAATTTGAAGTTGGTGATACAACTGTTTCAATAGATATTTGCTGATGTGGTGTTGTAAATAATAAAGTACATAAAAGTATTGTTAATAAAAAATTTGTGATAGGACCTGCCAAATAAGTTAGAAATTTAGCAAATGGATGAACAGAAAAAAGCGAACCACTTTCTACATGATTAAATTTATGAATATCATGATCAAGGGCTCTAGTTAAATCATCGGCTCCTTTCATTCGACAATATCCACCAAATAATATCCAAGATATTCTAAATTCTGTTTTTCCTTTTTGTTTTGAAATCATTTTTGGTCCAAATCCAATAGAAAAAATCTCAACATCAATATTAAAAATTCTTGCAGCAATAAAATGGCCTACTTCATGAAGTAAAACAATTATTCCAACCCCAAGTATTCCAATTGCATATTTTAATATTGTTGATAAAAATAAATCCATACTTGATTATACCACGACTTTTATATCATACTTTTAGCAATTAACCTTGCTTTTGCATCGATTTCTAAAACATCTTCAAAATTATATATTTCTTTCGAAAAATCTTTTTCTAAAGTATTAAGTACAATTTTTTGAAGCTTTAGATATGAAATGTCTTCTCTCAAAAAGGCATAAACAGCTTCTTCATTAGCTGCATTAAATGCTGTTGGGTATCCTTTTTTTAGTTTTAAAATATCATAAGCAGCTTTTAACAAAGGAAATTTGTCATAATTTGGTTTTTCAAAAGTTAAAGATAAATTAGTAAAATCAAGAGGTTTTACTAATTGTTTATTTGAATAATCATTCATAATTCCTTCAATAATTGGTAATGACATATTTGGAGTACCTAATTGTGCGTATATAGCACCGTCTTTCAATCTTATCATAGAGTGGATAATACTTTGAGGGTGCACACTTACTTCAATTTTTTTGCTATCAAAATCAAATAAATAGGAAGCTTCTATTACTTCTAAAGCTTTATTAGCAAGTGTTGAGCTATCAATTGTAATTTTATTTCCCATTTTCCAGGTAGGGTGATTTAAAGCTTGTTTTAATGTTATATTTTTAAACTCACTAATATCTAGAGTTCTAAAAGGTCCTCCACTTGCGGTTATTATTAATGATTTAATATTTTCTCTTTTGTGTGAATCAATTAAAGCTTTAAGTGCTGAATGTTCGCTATCAACTGGAATTATTTTACTATTGTTCTTTTTTGCAAGGGAAAAAATAAAAGAACCACCAGTAACTACCGATTCTTTATTTGCTAAAGCAAGATCTCTTTTATTTAGAATTGATTCTATAGTCGCAAAAAGGCCATCAAAGCCAGCTATAGCGTTTAATACTATGTCACATTCGACATTTGATAAAAACTCTTTTATTGAATTAAAATATAAGTAATTCTTATTTTTATGATTGCTATTTGTTAAAAGTAGATTATTAATTTTGAAATTATCTGCAATAGATTCTAGTTGTTTAAAATCAGTGTTAGCACTAATACCAACTACTTCAATTGGTAGTTGATTGTCTTTTATAGCTTTTAAACATGTTGTTCCAATGCTTCCTGTAGCACCTAAAATAATAACTTTTCTCATCTTAAACTAAAAATATCTCTAATAATAAATAAAATAAAGGAGCACTTGCTAAAAGAGAATCAATGTTATCTAAAGCACCTCCTCTACCAGGAACTAAGTTTCCTGTGTCTTTTACGTGAGCACTTCTTTTAATAACTGATTCAATTAAATCGCCAATATTTGCTGTTAGAGATAAAGCTAGACCTAAAATACAAGATTGGATAATGTTTAAAGGAATATTAAATAATAAGACAGCAACTACACTTATTATGATACTCATTATCATCCCACCAATAAAACCGACAACGCTTTTATTAGGGCTTGCTTTAATAAATCCTCTACTATTTTTTCCAAATAACATACCAAAAACATATGCAAATATGTCATTTGAGAAAACTACTAACAAAAATAGAGCATAAAGGGATGCTGTTTTGTCAAACATATTTACTTTGATAATATAAGACAAGAAATATGCAGGATATAATAAAGATAAACAATTCAAAGATATTTTCAGTAATGAGTTTTTAAATAATTTTTCTTCTTTTGCACCTTTAAATATTTCAATAGAAAAAGACACTAAGAGCAGAATCACTAATGTCAAATCAGTTAGATTAATTAAATATGTTTGAGAACTAATCCACGCAGCAATTGGAATTAATGCACTTACATAATATGGTAGATTAGGTTTTATATCAAATTTTTTCTCTACTAATAAATGTATTTCTTTGCTTCCTAAAACGCAAAAAAATGTTGCAACGATAGCAAAAGCTAAATGTCCAAATTGTGGTAGGAAAAATATTACTATTAATAATACTGGTATTCCAACCAAAGTAGTAAATAAACGTTGCTTAAGTGAGGACATTATTTTATACCTCCAAATTTTCTTATTCTTGTTTGGTATTCTTTGATAATCAATTCAATCATTTCATTATCCCAATCTGGAAATAGTGTATCATAAAAAGCTAATTCTGCATAAGCACTTTCCCAAAGTAAAAAATTACTTAAACGTTTTTCACCAGCACTTCGAACGATCATATCAACAGTTGGAACTATATCACTAAATTGCATATGTTCTCTAATATCTTTTGCAGTAATTTCGGATTTATTAGTATTTTGAATAATTGAGTTTACACTTCTGACAATTTCATCATGTCCTCCATAGTTAATACAAATAACTACAGTCAACTGTGAGAAATCTTTTGTAGCTTGCTCAACTTTATAAATTGCCTGTTGGGCATTTTCTGGGAGTTTTGAAACATCTCCACGAACAAGAATTCTTATGTTTTCTTTTTGGTAAAATTTGATTTCACTAGGTAATTTGGAGGCTATTAGATTCATTAAGTAATTAACTTCAGTCTCAGGTCGCCTCCAATTTTCAGTTGAAAAGGCATATAATGATAAATATTTAATCTCATTTTGTTTTGAAGCTACTATCATTTTTTTTAGTGCTTTTAAGCCTGCTAAATGACCAGCTGTACGTGGCAAGTTTCTTGCTTTTGCCCAACGGCCATTACCATCCATAATAATCGCTAAATGAGTTAAATTATTATTATTCATTATATCTCCATGATTTCTTTTTCTTTGCTTGCTGCAACATCACCAACTTGAGCAACGTATTTATCAGTTATTTTTTGAATTTTGGTTTCACCAACTTTTAAATCATCTTCACTGATTAAACTTTCTTTTTCCATTGCTTTTAATTCATCAATTGCTTCACGGCGAAGATTTCTTAAACCAACTTTATATTTTTCTGCTGTTTGTTTAGAACTTTTTGCTAATTCTTTACGTCTGTCAGCTGTAAGAGCTGGGAAAGCAATTCTGATTAATTTACCATCATTATTTGGTGTTAATCCTAATTCACTTTTTAAAATTGCTTTTTCAATAGCAGGAAGAACTGTTTTGTCCCAAGGTTGGATTACTACTAATCTAGCTTCAGGAACAGATATAGAACCAACTTGTGATAATGGAGTAGGTGCACCGTAATATTCAACTTGAAGATTGTTAAATAATGCAGCATTAGCACGACCTGTTCTTAGAGATTGGTATTCATGCTCAAGAGCTTGAATAGATTTTTGCATTTTGCTTTCTAATGATTTTAATACTGTTTCCATTTCATTCCTCCAAAATATTATAAGCTCACTAGGGATCTAGTGAGCTATATTAGAAATAAATAATTTATGCACCAGTTGTGTACATTTGGAAACCTGTAATTTCTAAAGTACAACCTGCAGCCTTAGCAACTTCTTTCATTTTTTGAGCTACTGACATTTTATCGTCTTTAACAAAAGCTTGATCTACAAAACAGATTTCTTTGAAATGTTTTGCAAGCATACCTTTAACAATATTTGGAACGATTTTTTCTGGTTTACCCATACCTAAAGCTTGTTTAGTAAAGATTTCTTCTAATTCTTTAATTTTTGCTTCATCAATAGCACTTGAATTTAAGAATTCAGGTGTGAATGCTGCAACATGTAAAGCACAATCTGAACAGAATTCTTTAACAGCATCATTTTCAAATGCACTTGCACTATCTGCTTTAAATTCTACTAATACACCTTTTTCACCAGCTCCGTGAATATATGTTGAAGCAAATTCATTATCTGCTAAATCAATAACTAAAACAGTTTTAATTGTCATATTTTCTTTGATTGTAGCAATTAAACCAGCTAACATTGCGTTTAATTCATCGTTGATTTCAGTATAACCTTTTTCAGCAATAACAGAACACATGTCATTTCCAAGTTTTTTGAAATCTTCGTTTTTTGCTACGAAGTCTGTTTCACAAGCAATTTCAACTAAAATAGCTTTCTCAGCAGTAATTTTTGTGAAAACACCACCGTTTTCAGTAGCACGGTCAGCTCTTTTTGCAACAGCAGCTAGACCCATTTCTTGTAAAATTTTAGTTGCAGCGTCGAAGTCACCTTCAGCTTTAACTAAAGCTTTTTTACATTCCATCATACCAGCGCCTGTAGCATCACGTAATTTTTTAACTGTAGCAGCTTTAATTTCCATAATTTTATCTCCTATTCTTGATATAGAGTCTTATCGTCAACTTCGATTCCAGCTACAACTGTTGAGCCTTCTTCTTGTTCATTATTTGCATCAGATTTTTCTTCGAATTTTGAAAGATCATTTTCTTCTTCACTTGAGAATACAACGCTTTCTGTTTCTTCAACAGTTGTTTCTTCACTAGCTTCTTCATCTAAGCTTTCAACAATTTGAAGGTTACCTGTTTCATTATCTGCATCGATAACTGCTCTTGAGATGATTTCAACGAATAGTGAAATAGCACGGATTGCATCATCGTTACCTGGGATTGGGTATGTGATATTTGTTGGGTCACAGTTTGTGTCAACAACTGCAATTACAGGAATGCCTAATTTTTTAGCTTCTGTAATAGCAATAGCTTCTTTTTTTGTATCAATAATGAAAAGAGCACCTGGTAATTCTTTCATATCTTTAAGACCACCTAGGTTCTTTTCTAATTTAACTTTTTCTTTTGTTAATAGTGAAACTTCTTTTTTTGTTAATGATTCAAAAGTACCATCGCTTTCCATTTTTTCAATTCTTTTTAGTCTAGCAATAGATTTTTTGATTGTTGTGAAGTTTGTTAACATACCACCTAACCAACGATTGCTAACATATGGCATGCCACAACGTTTAGCTTCAGTTTCGATAACTAATTGTGCTTGTTTTTTTGTACCTACGAAAAGAATTGGTTTTCCTTCTTTTGCAATTGCTCTAGCAGCTTCATAAGCTTCTACGATACAAGTTGATGTTTTTTGTAGGTCAATAATGTGAATCCCGTTTCTTTGTGAAAAAATATAACGAGCCATCTTTGGATTCCATCTTTTTGTTTGGTGACCAAAGTGTACGCCTGATTCTAGTAGGCTTTTCATTGTTACTACGGACATAATATCCTCTCCTATTCTGACAACACACTGTTAATTCGCTCTTTGAATAACAAGGTTATCTTCCTTCGTATCTATCTCACCTTACGGCGGAAATTTCCTAATCGTGGAATGATTAAGATGCCTTTATTAAAGCAGAAATTTTGTTTAGTGGCAACCCCACAGCTACATTAATATCGCCTTTTATATCCTTAATTAAAGAACATCCAATTCCTTGAATTCTATATGCTCCTGCTGCATCTTTCCATTCATCAAGAATTAAGTAATTTATTATGGTTAAGTCAGTTAGTTTTTTAAAATAAATATCTACTGAATCATAACCAATTGAAATGCCTTGATTTGGAATATACATAGCAAAACCTGAATATATTTGATGATTTTTGTTGCTAAGTTTTTTTAAAATTTGATATGCTTCGATTTTGTCTTTTACTTTTCCAATTAGTTGATTGTTATGATATATCATTGTATCTGCTGCTATAATAATTTCACTATTCTTATTACCATATTGTTTAAAGTAAGCATCGAGTTTTTGCTTAGCTAAATCCTGAACAAGTTCTTCAGGTTTTGTTTTTTCTGAAGTTTCTTCTATATTTGTTGATCTAACAATTGTATTATAACCTGCTTCAGTGAGTAGGTTGTATCTTGCCTTTGAATTTGATGCTAAAATTATTGTTTTCATTTTTACTCCAATAAAGATTGTAGTTCATCTTCTTTTTCTAGCCAAAGTTCTTCATTTTCTTCTAGCTTTGTTTCAATTTGTTCTTTTTCTTTTATTATTTTATTTATTTTTTCTGCAACACTGTATATTTCTTCTTTACTCATTTCAAGTTCTAATTCTGCTATTTTATCTAAAAGAGATTCATTTTCGATAAGAATTTTTTTATTTTCTTTTTTTAATTTATTTATTCTATTGTTTTTCTCACGTTGAGCCTTGTAATCCAAAGCTCCTTTATTTTCTACCTTTAAATTGCTTTCATTAATTTGAGTACTTGATTGATCAACGTATTGCTCTTTTTCTTCAAGTTTATATTTAAAATAATTATAATCTCCTTCAAAGAAAGTAGGTTCTTCATCACTTAAATAAAGTATTCTTGTAGCTAAGTGTTCAATAAAATATGTATCGTGGCTTACAAATATCATTGTGCCATCATATTTTTTTAGAGCTTCAATTAACATTTCTTTAGAATTGATATCTAAGTGGTTTGTAGGTTCGTCCAATATTAATAAATTGACAGGATGCATAAGTATTTTTAGTAGAGCTAATCTACTTCTCTCTCCACCACTTAAGACACTAACACTTTTAAAGACATCATCTCCTTGGAATAAAAAAGCTCCCAAATAATTTCTTAGTAGAGGAAGTTGATTGGTATTAGAGATAGCTTCTAATTCTCCAATAACTGTATTTTTAGGGTTAAGTGTTTTTTCAGTATCTTGAGCAAAGTACCCAATATCTACATTTGCACCTTTTTGAATTTCACCTTTGTAATCAGTATCTCTTTGACATAGCATTCTAAGAAGTGTACTTTTACCTTTACCATTTCTACCTGTAACAGCAACTCTTTCATTTTTTGATATCAAAAATGATAAATCATCAAATATATTTAAATTGCCATAACTCTTATATAAATTATTTACCTTTAATACTTCTTTTCCGCTGTGAGGTGCTTTAGGAAAAGAAAAATGTAATTTTTTTAGGTGAGAAGGAACTTCTACTAACTCAATCTTTTCTATTTGCTTAACTCTACTTTGAACTTGTTTAGCTTTTGATGCTTTATATCTAAATTTTTCTATAAATTGTTCTGTTTTTTCAATTTGAGCTTTTTGTTTTTCTAAAAGCTTTTTCTTTTGCTCAATTTCAATTTCCCTTTGTTTTAGATACGATGTATAGTTTCCACTATAATGAGTAAGTTTGCCATTGAATAATTCAAAAACTTGATTAATAGTATCATCTAAGAACCCTTGATCATGGCTAACTAGCATTAAGCCTCCTTTATATGCTCTTAAATAGTTTTTAAGCCAAATTCTAGCTTCAATGTCTAAGTAGTTAGTCGGTTCATCTAATAGCATGATATCTGGATTTTCTAGCAAGATTTTTGCTAGAGCTATTCTCATTTGCCATCCACCTGAGAACTGATCACAGGTACGATTAAAATCTGTTAATTCAAAACCTAATCCCAATAAAATTTTTTCAATAGTTGTTTTTCTATCGAAATACCCGCTAATTAATAATTCTTCTTGAATATTATGTAATCTAAGTAATAGTGAATCTAAATTATCATTTTCATTTGAAGTTTCCAATTGTTTTTCAAGTTTTGTTTTCTCACTCAATATTGAATTAAATCTATAATAACTTTTTTCTACTTCGTCATATAATGTATCTTTTTCAAATACAATATCACTTTGAGGGAGGTAAGCAATTCGAAGGTTCTTTGTTGTTGCAAGTTCCATACTATCTGCTTGTATATCACCGTTTATTATTTTTAAGAGGGTAGATTTTCCACTACCATTTCCTCCAACTAAAGCAGCTCTGGAAGTCTCATTTAGCATAAAATTAACGTTTAATAATAAATCTCTATCTGAAAATGCTAAATTTATCTGTTGAACTTGAAGAGTTCCCATTTTTTTCTCCAATTTTTATGTTGATAAGTAATCTTATTACCGTTATGATATACTCTATCATATAGTCGTTTTTTATGACAACAGGAGGAAGGGTCAATTGATTTGCCTAACTACTACAGAAAGTACATTAACTGAAGCTTTAAAACAAGTTGAAAGAAATAGAGAATATATTGATATGGTCGAACTAAGATTAGACTTGTTAGAAGAAGGTGAATTAGCTAGTGCTCAAATTTTTCCTAGATTATGTGCTCTACCAACTATTGCAACCTTTAGACGTGTTAATGATGGTGGTACTTCCACATTAAGTGATAAAGCAAGAATTATGAAATTAAGAGAAATTGTTTTACAAGGAGATTTCTCATATGTGGATATTGAAGAGGATGTAAAAAAATCTGATTTAAAAATCAAAAGTGGTGAAGATTCACCTCGTTATGACTTTGAGAATGAATTAAAGCTAAAAGGTATTAAAATCATTCGCTCTTTTCATGATATGGAGAAACTACCTTCTAATCTCTTTTCTCTAGTAACAAAATTAGCTAAGAAGGGTGATATCCCAAAAGTTGCTGTTACTCCAAATACTATTGTAGATGTTGTAACTTTATTTAGAATTAATGAAGAATTAAAAGATATTAAAGAAAAAATTATTATTGGTATGGGGGATTATGGTGTTTGTACTAGAATCCTATACAAGAAAATTGGTTCTCTATTAACTTTTGCTTGTGAAAAAGAACAAGCTCCTGGGCAATTATCAGCTGAAACTTTAAAAATGCTTTATAGAGCAGACCAAGTAAATAATAGAACTAATGTCTATGGTATTATTGGCAATCCTGTTCTTCATACAGATTCTCCAAAGATACACAACCCAGGTTTTGATGCAATTCATTATAATGCTATTTATGTTCCATTTTTAGTTGATAAAGTTAGAGCATTTTTCAAATTAGCAGAACTTATTAGAATTCATGGTTTTTCAGTTACAGTTCCTCATAAAAGAGATGTTCTTCCTTATTTAGGTAGAATAACAAGAGAAGTTAAACAAATTGGAGCTTGTAATACAGTTACAAGAATCCAAGGTATGTGGAAAGGTACAAATACTGACTATTATGGATTTTTGAATCCTATTGAAAAAGAAATTAATGATGGTAAAATTAAAAGTGCTTTAGTTATTGGAGCAGGAGGAGCTGCAAGAGCTGTTGTTTGGGCTCTTAGAAATCATCATGTTAAAGTAACTATTGCAAATAGAACAGTAGAAAAAGCAAAAATGCTTGCTAGTGAAACTATGAGTAACTATATTGAATTAGATAAAATTTCTACTTTAGAAGATTCAACGGATCTTGTTGTTCAAACTACTATGGTTGGTATGGGTAGTTTAAAAGATGAAGATATTTTAAGTGATTATAGTTTTGATAATTTACCAATTGTTTATGATTTAATTTATAAACCTAAATATACTAAAGTATTATTAAGAGCTCAAGATAAAGGTTGTAGAGTAATAAATGGTACTGATATGTTAATAGCTCAAGGTAAACTTCAATTTGAATCATTCACTGGTTATCACTATCCACATTGGGTAAATATAGATTTGTAAAATAAAAAATAGTTAAGAGTATTGCAAAGGCAATACTCTTATTTGTGAATAATGTATTTGTTTGTATAAATAATCGTTATACGTGTTTAATCATGATTATTATAATTAGGTGTGAATTTTATTTGCAATATATAAAAATTCATTATTTGGGTTTTCACTTTATTTTATTTCTAAATTCAAGTTTGTAATATGCATAAAAATAAATAAGACTTAGTAAAAATACAAAGAATATATAGATAGAATAAAACTTAATATTACTTAATTGTATTTGTTAATGCAGGTAACCCTTCAATAATTACTTTTACTTCATCTCCTTTTTGCATTCCACTTATTCCACCAGGAGTTCCAGTTAATATAATATCACCAGGTAATAGAGTCATAATTGAGCTTAAATAGCTTACTAGATATGGAACATCAAATATTAAGTTTTTAGTATTCGATTCTTGCATTACTTTGCCATTTACTTCACTTGAGATTTTTAAATCACTTGGATCCAGTTCAGTATTAATTACATATCCAAATGGACAGAAAGTGTCGAATCCTTTAGCGATAGTCCATTGTCCTTTTTTAGGTTGTAAATCTCTAGCTGTAATATCATTTGCACAAGTGTAGCCTAAGATATAATCATTAACATCTTCTTCTTTTACATTTTTAGCTTCTTTTTTTATTACAACAGCTAATTCTGCTTCATAGTCTAATCTTTTACACATATCTGGTTTGATAACTGTTTTATTATGTGCTAATGAACTTGTTGATGGTTTTAAGAATACAATTGGACTTTCTGGAATCGGTAGTTCAAATTCAATTGCATGATCTCTGTAATTTAGTCCAATACAAACAGCTTTAGAAAAGTCACAAGGAGTCATAATTTCAACTTTTTCTAAATCTACTTTTTTTTCTGTTTTAAAAAATCCTTCAAAAGGAGTTCCTTCATAGATAGTAATTTTATCATTATCTAAATTGCCATAAAGTACTTCATCATTTAATTTGAATCTAATTATATTCATTTATTGTTCCTCTCTATTTTATTACGTAATTCATTATTTTTGCATTGAATATTTTGCTAATTGGTAGTGTTATTGTTTCAAGGGTTGGAAGTTTTTTTGCCGTTACATAATATTCATTATTTGTTTCAGCTTTTACTTTTTCAACTAATAACAATAGTTCATGAGTAGAGTAAGTAACTTTTAATACAGTACCTTCTTCTTTACAAGCCATTTTACATACATTAACTTTTCTTCTAAATTCAAAACCGCTAGCACTAATATCAGTGTCTAATACAAGAGGTACTAATTGCGATTCATCAACTATCATTGAATTTCTTAATCGATTTTTTAAATCTTGTTTTTCTGCTTTATTTGCATCCATCAATTCAATTTTTCCTCTTAAGATTCTTGAATTAAATGTTCTTTGGCTAACCGGTGAAAAGAGAAAATTTGTATTTAAACTTTCAAATTGATTATCACAAGAATTTAAATAATTAAATATATTTAGTTGTTCATCTTTTAGATGGTAGTTATTACTCATTCTCCATTGTTCATTAGTAAAGAAAGTTTCACTTTGAATTAAATCACCTTTTCTTCTTGGAACAATTAATCCTGCTTTTTCTAAAAGCGTAGTCCAAAAACTTTCATTTTCTCTAGACATTAAATAAACACCATCAGCTAGTTTTTTTAATATATATTCTTTAATTTCAGGATGGTTATCAATTATCATTGATATTCTTTGATTAGTTTGTAAAATAATTCCATCGTAAACACTTAATTGACTGTATTGTTTTTCTATTAAATCAAAATAATTAAGAGCAGAACAATCACTAATATTAGCACAATTGTCTAAAATATATTGTACAACTTCTTCTTTGCTCATTGAACTATCAAGTGCGTCTCTAAAATCTTCTTTAGTTAATTTATAAGTTGTTTGGATATCTAAACTACTAAGGGAAGCAAATCTCCATAAGATATCTCCTTTTGCTCTTTTTCCGATATATTTTACTGTTAAATCCGTATCAAATATTAAGGGTGCAGCGGGGATATTATCTTTGTTAAAATTATTTATTTGATAAATATGCTCTCTTTCAATAATAATATTTAAATAAATTAAATTGTTGATGAAATTTTCAATATTTTCCATTCCATATTGAATAGCTTGAGTTGATAGAACAAATTCTAAAGTCTTTTTATCAAAAGTTTTTATTTTTTGTAAAAATAAAATAACTTGTTTTGCGTATTTAAATGTTAGTAGATAATTATCAAAAAGAGAATTAATACTTCTTGCAAAGAAAAGAACTGATAAATCAATTGTTGACAATTCAACAAGTTTTTGTAAAATCTCATATTCAATTGTATCAAATGGTTTAAATATTTCTAATTCAGTTAATAATTCATCAACTTTTATAGTTTCATTTACAAATTCGTCTACTTCATATGAAGGAAATAAAGGGGCTAAGTTTGTTCTTTTTTGATAATCTGTTAATTTAGGATTCACTTTTAAAATGCTTAAATATCCTCTAATGAATTCACTGTTTAATAAATTTTTGTTTAGGTTTTCTTCATAATCGATATCATTTTTTAATATAGGGCTAAGAGATGCTTTTTCTAATAATGAATCTTCAAAGATTGGATTTAATATAAATTTATCCTCTGTTGAAAGAATAATTAATCTTTTACTAAGATTAGAAATATGTTCAATAAGAGATACGTAGCTAAAAGATTCAATTTCTTTATTGTTATCAAAATAATTATAATAGAAGAATTCTTTGTTTTCACTCTCAATACTAGTTTCAAAAGGTTTGATTAGATTAAGGATTTGATTGGTTGTTGCTCCATCAGTAATGTAAAATATTCCAAGTAATAGGCTGTCAACGCTATCAATAGTTGATAAAAGAGCTTTAGCTTTTTCTTGATTTAAGAAAAAACTAACTAAATTTTCACTTACTATTTCTTGATTAAATGGGGTGGATGTCTCAGGTAAAAAATTTCTAGCAATGTAATAGAATTTTTCATTATCTAAGTTATTTAACCAAGTCTTAAAATAATCATTATTGTAATTCATATAGTACTCTTTTATTCCTTATTAAATTTATCTTCGTCAAATATTTCTATTGAGTATTTATAGCCTTGTTCTGCTAAGAATTTTTGTCTATTTAGTGCAAATTCTTCTTCATTTGAATTTTGTGTTACTAATGAATAGAAATGAGAGCTAATTTTCTTTGGTCGTAAAATTCTACCAAGCCTTTGCGCTTCTTCTGCACGAGATCCAAATGTTCCAGATAATTGAATTGCAACAGATGCATCTGGTAAATCAATTGCAAAGTTTGCAACTTTAGAAACTACTAATACCTTTATTTCTCCATTTCTAAATTTAGTATATAATTCATCTCTTTTTTTATTTGCAGTAGAGCCTGTAATTATTGGTGTATTTAATTCTTTTGCAACAACTTTAAGTTGAGATAAATATTGACCAATAATTAAAATAAACTCTCCTTCATGTTTTTTTAGAAGAGAGTGAACTACTTCTAGTTTTCTTGGGTTTTCACTTGCAATTTTAAATTGTTCTCGAGGTTTAGCTAATGCATAAGTAACTTCTTGATCTAAAGGAAGGGGTATTCTAATTTCACTACAAAAAGCTTCAGCAATAAAACCTCTTTGTTCTAATTCGCTCCAAGGAACATCATATCTTTTTGGACCGACTAAAGAAAAAACTTGGTCTTCTTTGTGATCTTCTCTTACTAGAGTAGCAGTTAATCCTACTCTGTATAAAGATTGTAATTCAGCTGTTACTTTAAATACAGGAGCTGGAAGCATATGAACTTCATCATATATTATAAGACCCCATTCTCCTTTAGTTAATAGCTCAAAGTGGGGAAATGGACCGATTTTATCAGGTCTCCATGTTAGAACTTGATATGTACAAACTGTAACTTTTTTTGCACTTTTATTCTCGCCGGTATATTCACCAATTTCATCTCTATTTAGTGTTGTTTTATCAGCTATTTCATTAACCCACTGGTGAACGGATGCTACATTTGTAGTAATAACAAGAGTTCGAGTTGCAAGCTTTGATAGTATATTTATGCCAATAATAGTTTTTCCTGATCCACAAGGAAGAACTATTGTTCCATAACCAGCACCATCTTTTGCCCCACCAACAAGTATATTTGCTGCAGTTTCTTGATAATCACGGACTAAAAAGTCTTTTCCTTCTAAAGTTTTTTCTCTTAATTTTACATCAATAGGAATTCCTGTTTTAAGAGGAATTCTATCATCAACTGGATATCCAAGTTCAATAAGTTTTACCTTAATCTCCCCTCTATCTAATTTTCTAAGTGCAAAAACACCTTCCTTAACTTTAAAAAGAAAACTATTTAGATCTCTATGATTATCTAAAATTCTAAAAATAAGAGAGTCTGATACTTTTAATAAATATACTTCTTCATATGATGATTTAACATCATTTTTTATATCTTCTTCTGTTTTTACTGTTGTATTTATTATTAGTGAATCTAGGAGTTTTTGCTCTTCTTTACTTAGTTCAATTCCTTCTCTTTTTTTCTTTGAGAGTTCTCTTTTTATTTTTGAATTTTGAGCTTTTATTCTAAGGTATTCATTTAATTCAGCATCAATTTCGTCATTAGTTCTTTCTTCTTTTTTTGTTTCAATCTTTATAGCCTCATCTCTATCATCTTCAACAAGAATTAGTTTTCCAAAACGAGAAGAAATATCTTCAACAAAAAATATAATTGAATCTGTTAAAGGGAATTTTGACCATTGTTTTAATTTTTCAATTACTGTTGTACTAACAATATTGCATGAAGCTGCATTCCAAAGAGAAATTGGAGTTAGTGCGTAAGTGTGTATATGCTCTGGACTTTTAATTAAATCACAGAATGTAGAAATATCATTTCTACACTCCTCAAATTGAGGGTGGTGTACATCTAAAAGTAATGTTCTATCGCTTTGTACTATTAACGGGGTATCTTTCAATTAAAATGGTCTCCTACTTTCTTTTTCCATCATAAAATCTAATGTAACTAAAGCAGCCATTGCTTCAACTACTACTACTGCTCTTGGGCAGATGCAAGGATCATGACGACCTTTTATTTCTAAAATCTTTTCATTATTATTTATATCAACTGTTTCTTGTGCAATAGAAATGGATGGAGTTGGTTTAAAAGCTACTCTAAAGATTATATCTTGTGAATTTGTAATACCACCTAATGTTCCACCATTATTGTTTGATATAAAACCTAATTTATTCATCTTATCATTGAATTGAGAACCTTTTAAAGTAGCCGCATTAAAGCCTTCACCAAGTTCAAATCCTCGAGCGGCTCCAAGACTTAACATTGCACTTGCTAATCTAGCTTCAAATTTATCGAAAGTGGGCTCTCCAAGGCCTAGTGGAATATTTGAAATTCTGCATTCAATTATTCCTCCAATACTATCTCCTTCTTTTCTTAGTTCATCAAAAAGAGTTTCTATATCTTTTGCCTTTTTTCTATCAGGGAAATGAGCATCATTGTTATTTCTATCTTCCCAATTGTAAGAATCAATAGATTTATCAGCTTTAATATTTCCAATTTGAATAGTAGCAGCTTCTATCTTTATTTTATTTATATCAAGATATTGTTTAGCAACAGCCCCAGCTATTACTCTAGTTGCTGTTTCTCTCCCACTTGATCTTCCTCCACCTCTAGGATCTCTAATTTTATATTTATTGTAATAAGTATAATCAGCGTGAGATGGTCTAAAGGTTTTTTCTAATTCGCTATAGTCTTTAGATATCTGATTGTTATTTTCAATAATAATGGTTAAAGGAGTTCCTGTTACCTTTCCTTTATACATGCCTGAGAGAACTATAAGTTGATCTTTTTCATCTCTCTTTGTACCAAATTTATTCCCACCAGGTCTTCTTCTGTTTAACTCTGCTTGTATTTTATCTAAATCAAGGGGAAAATTAGGCCTTAGTCCATCTATAGTGACTCCAATAGCTTTACCATGAGATTCACCAAAAGTGGTTATTGTTACTACTTTTCCGAAAGAATTATTTCCCATTAGCTCTCCAATTTTAAGATTTTATTTTTAATTATATTAAAAGCATCTTCGATGCTAATATCTTCTAACTCAATTACTAGTTTAGCTTTATTTAAATATAATGGTCGGCGTTTTATAAATAGAGAATGAAATTGATTTTTAGGATCATCTTGTAAAAAAGGAGGAAGTCCTAAATAATTTATTCTACTAAATAAAGTTTGTTCATTTATATCAATGAATATTAAATTATCGCAAAGTTCAAAGGCTTTATCATTGTCACAAATTCCACCACCTAAAGCTATAACTTTATCTTCTTTTTCTTCTTCTAATAATTTAACTAAAGATTTATATTCTGCAGCTTTAAATGCTTCTTGTCCTTCAGCTTTATATAATTCTCTAACACTTTTATATTTTATATTTTTTTCAATATATCTATCTAAATCATAGAATGGTAAATTTTTATATTTTGCAAATAATTTTGCATGTGTACTTTTACCACTGTGTTTTATTCCAGCAAAAAAATATGTCACTATTATATCTTTCCTTTATTATCGTCGAATAAGTCTGTCCAGTCTTCATCATCTGAATAAATTTCAGGTTTAATAAAGCCATAGTTTTCTTCTTCTTCTTTTTCTTTTTTTATTTTTTCTAATCTGTTTTTTTCTAGCTGTTGAGTATATTGAGCTCCATAATAATTACTTTTCATTATTGCTCTTCTCTTATCCTTAGGTTTTCTATTTTTTTTGATAGCTCTATAAAATAGAGAAATCATAATAAGCCATAAAATAGAAATGAACAAAGCTGTGTTTGTATTATTTGCTTTTGAAACAAAAGGCGGAAATATAGAAAAAAGCTCAGAATTTAAACTTTCACTTTTCATAAGAGCAAAGCTTTGGTAAGCTTGAGATATAACAAATATTATATTGATTATTAAAGGAAAAATCCAAGATAACCAATCAGGAGAAAAAATAAATCGAATTATCATTAATAGTGATAATAGATAAATCATAAAAGTAAGAGTTGGGATAATAAATTCCATTACAAAATACCTCCTCATTTGGTAATCCTAATTGGTAAAGTATATCATAAACGGGAGGTTTTGTGAATGCAAAAAGATAAAATGAAAGAATACCAATCAAGTCAAATTGATAACAAATTATTACAATCTAGAAAGTCAAAAAAAGATGAAGACGTTCGAGGTAGTTATTATCGTGATACTACAGCTATTTTGCATTCTTCTGCTTTTAGAAGATTAAAACATAAAACCCAAGTATTTTTCTCTCCTAATAATGATCACATTTGTACAAGGATTGAACATGCTCTTCATGTTGCCTCCATTGCCTCTACTGTTTGTAAAGGTTTAAATTTAGATCAAGAATTAGCTTGGGCTATAGGAGTAGGGCATGATTTAGGACATACTCCTTTTGGGCATGTTGGTGAAGTTATTTTAAGTGAAATTAAGAAAAGAGAAGGTTTTGACGGATTTGAACATGAAATTCATTCTCTAAGAGTTGTTGATAAAATATCAAATCATGGAAGTGGTATGAATTTAACTTATGGAGTGAGAGATGGTATAGTATCTCATTGTGGTGAAAAGTTTTATAAAACTATAACTCCTACTTTTGAAATTAAAGATTTAGATAATATTAGTAAAAAAAATGGATTAATCCCTGCAACATATGAAGGTGCAATTGTTAGATTTTGTGATTCAATAGCATATTTAGGAAGAGATTGGGAAGATGCTTGTAGGCTGAATATAATAGATAAAAATGATATGCCTGAGTTTTCAAAGAACGTTTTAGGAAATAGCAATAGTGATATAATTGATACTCTTGTAAATGATTTACTTAAAAATAGTAATATAGATGGAATTAGATTTAGTGATGATGTCTTTAATGCTGTAATTGAGATGAAAGAGTATAATTATCAAAACATTTATAAATCTCCAATGTTAAATGGCTATAAAAAATATTTTAGTAGATTGATTAATCTTATTTATAATTATATATGGGAATTATTAAAAGAATACAGTGATGATGTAGAAAAATATAATAGCGAGAAAAATATGCTAGCTATAGGATTTGGCAAACATGTAAAAGAAATGCTACCTATTTATCAAGAAAGAGGGGAAAATAATAAAATGCTTATTTTTGACTATATTTCAGGTATGAGTGATAATTTTGCTCTTGACTGTGCAACAGAAATCTTGATTCCGGAGCATTTGGATGAAGAATTAGAATCAAATATCGCTCGAAAATGGTTTGATCTTGATTAGTCTTTTTTATTTAATCTCTCAATTTCTTGAATAAATTGTTCAATATTATCAAAAGCTCTATATACAGCTGCAAATCTTACATATGCTACGGTATTAACATGAGAAAGTTGTTTTAATGTTTCTTCTCCAATTTGAGATGATTTAATTTCTCTTTTTGAGCCTGCTTGTGTTCTTATATTTTGTTCGATATTATCGAGTAATTGTTTTATAACATCATCATCGATATTTAATTTATCTGTGGAAGTTTCAATTCCTCGTTTAATTTTGTTTATATCAAAACTTTCTTCTCGTCCATCTTTTTTAATTACTGTAATTCTTTTTTCTTCTATTTTTTCATAGCTAGTAAATCTATATCCACAATTTAAACATTCTCGTCTACGTCTTATTGAAGTTCCAAATTGGTTTGATCTAGATTCAATGACTTTATCATTGTCTACTTGGCAATTGGGGCATCTCATATTATTTCCTTATCTAATTGATTATACGAAATAATAATATATAATATTTTAATTTTCTAGTGTCATAGGCTGCTGTAAATCGATAATTTTATTAAATAAAAACACTAAATATATAAAAATGGTGTTTTTTACATCTTTCTTATTATAGAAATTTCCTTTTTATAACCATTTAAGTCATTTGGGGTTTCTAAAAGAAAAGGTAAATTTTTTAATTTTGGATGGGTAGTAATGCTATTTATTGTTTCAATTTTGATATTTCCAAATCCTATTTTTTCATGTCTATCTTTGTGTGAGCCCAATTCATTTTTACTGTCATTTAAGTGAATAGCTTTAAGATTATTTAATCCGATGATTTTATCAAACTGTTCTAATACAGAATCTAGATTATTGTTGATGTCATAACCTCCATCAAATACATGACAAGTATCAAGGAGAACTTTAACTTTATCTTGATTTGATAATAAGTTTCTAATATTTTGGATTTCTTCAAACGTTTTGCCAATTTCTGTACCTTTTCCAGCCATAGTTTCAAGTAAAATAGTTACTTTAGAATCGCTATTGTTCTCGATTACTTTATTTAGCCCAAATACAATTTGCTCTGTTGCAATTTCAACACCTTGTCCTGTATGACTACCGGGGTGAAAATTATAAAAAGGACATTCGAGAATATCTAGTCTTTTGATATCTTCACTCATTAATTTTATTGCTAATTCTCTTAGTTCGGGATTTTTAGAGCAAAGATTATAAGTATAAGGAGCATGAGCTACAAAAGGTGTATTAAATTCTTCTCTCCATTGTTTTTTAAAAGCATCAATATCTTTTAAATCAAGTTTTTTAATCTTAGTTCCTCTAGGATTTCTTGTAAAAAACTGAAAAGTTGTCGCATTGATTTCTTTAGCTTCTTTTATTATATGTCTAAAGCCTTTTGAGCTTGTTAAATGTGGTCCAATTATTGTATTTTTCAAAATATTCTCTCTTTTTTATTTTTTTTCATATTATAAACTAGTAATTTTGTTAAATATAGGCAATTTTTGTAAAATTATTGTGTAATTAAATATATATGTGTTGCTATTTTATACATAATGTGATTATATTAACATAATTTAGGAGGGCGTATGGCAGAATCTGTTAGTAGTTGTGTAAAGAAGATTATAGATAAGACACCTTTTATCAATGAAATGTTAGTTAAAGGAATTTTATCATATAGTAATTATGCCACATCAATCAAGGATGATGTTGAAACTAGTTATGGTAAGAATGTGAAACATAGTGCTATTGTTATGGCAATACGTCGTTATGGAGATGAATTAAGAGCTAGAGAAAAATCGGAAAGAAAATTAGAAGTTGATTATGAAATAATTATGAAAACTAAAATTTTTGATTTAAACATAGTTAGAAATGATAAGTTTTTATCAAAATTAGCTAAATTATATAATGAAGTTTCTACAGAAAAAGGCGATTTTTTAAATGTATCTCTAGGGAGTCATGAAATTTCTGTTGCAATTAGTGAAAAATATAGAACATTATTAGAATTATTAGCTTCTGAAGAAGAAATTCTTCATAAGATGGATGATTTAGTTGCCTTATCTTTAGTTTTCTCTGGTGATTTTTTACAAACACCAGGAATTGTTTATGAAGCCGTAAGAAAATTAGCTTGGGAAAAAATTAACGTTATTGAAATTGTTTCTACAAAAAATGAATTAACTTTTGTTATAAAAAGAGAAGATTCAATGAAAGCTTTTGATGAACTTCAGTCTTTTTTGAGTTAAGGATATGCATGTAACTATTATTAGTGGAGCTAGAAATTCAGCTAAGACAACTACTTTAATTAAATTAATTGAAGAAAATAAGGATAGTTATCTTGGTTTTGTTTGTTTAAGTGATAAGAATAAGAATTCATATTATTTAAATAATATTTTAACCAATGATAATTATCTTATTATGCAAAATACAGAAATTAATTGTAAAGAAAAGCTAGGGCAATTTTATATAATCGATAATTCCTTTTTTACTATATCTAAAATTTTATTAGAACAAATAAAAGAACATGGTGATAAAGTAATAGCTTTAGATGAAATAGGTTTATTGGAATTAAAGGGATCAGGTTACGATGATTTATTGAAACAACTAGTTCTACTCGACAAAAATCTATTATTATGCGTTAGAGACATCTTTGTTGATAAAGTTATTCAAAAATATAAATTAGAAAATGTCGAAATTATAAATGTATAAAAAATCCCACATTATGATATGTGGGATTTTAAACTAATATAAATTATATTATTTAGCCATTTCGTTTTTTTCTTCCATAATTTCTTTTCTACGTACTTTACAAAGGTTTGAAATTTCAGAAAGAGCTTTACGAGCACGAGCTGCAGAAACTTTTACGCCTTTATCTGAAAATTTTGCATTTTCAGCTTGGTAATCTTCGAAACATTTTAAAATTTGTTCATGTGTAGTCATTAAGAACCTCCAAAAAATATATATAAAAATTCTAACATACAAATTATAAATTGCAAATAAAATTGAGTAAAATTCGCAAAAAAACTCTTAAAAGAAAGTGATAATGT